>ENA-OQNT01000121-OQNT01000121.1-human-gut-metagenome-genome-assembly--contig:-NODE-121-length-20485-cov-3.712103_pt1 | contig 20485 bp, 20 predicted proteins | sample MGYA00242634_ERZ504890 | MGnify/ENA primary metagenome ERZ504890 (study PRJEB26092, sample SAMD00036379) | human gut metagenome | host: Homo sapiens | study: EMG produced TPA metagenomics assembly of... | reverse complement strand
CAACCATACTGTCTCTAATCCATATATTGAATAATCTACTTATCCTTATCTTTGTTTTCAACACATTTATACCATTAAAACAAAGCTAAAGTCAACCGCTTATTCTGCGAAATAGCATCATTAAATCGGATTTATCATATGATTCTACTTATCTACAAATCATATTCAATATCACAATTATATATAGTATTAAAATATAAGAAATCCATCTATAATCCATTCCCATGAATATTAAAAACTGAATAAACAAAAGTAACCCTAATAGAGAAAAGAAGGCATAAATTCGTTTTGTTGAATTATCATAATACAAATAGTATAAGCCAATTACTGCCATTGCAAAAATAGCGCCAATACATAAAGATCCAATAATACTTCCATGACCAGAAATATAAACACATGCCGCAACAAAGATCATACATATTAAGGAAATTTTATCTGCTTTTCTATCTTGTCTAAAACTTTCCATTTTGTATACATCTAAATTGTGAATAATATTTGTGACTTCTTCATTCGAATAATTCAAACTCTTTTTACATGATATCAATTCAGCCACAGAAACATGCAAAGATTCAGATAGGGCAGGTAACAATTGAATGTCTGGATATCCTATTCCACGTTCCCATCGGCTAACAGCTTTATCTGTGACATGTAGCTGTTGAGCTAATTCCATTTGCGTCATATTGTTTTCTTTTCTTAACTTACAGATAAACATCCCCATATCTTTTGCGTTCACATATATCACTTCTTTCTATAATAATTTATATCCATTCTATCAAATAGGCAATCAACGTGTCGTTTATACAATGTATTCGGGTTATTTCTATCTGATTTATCATATGAAAAAGGAGTAAAATCATAATTCTACTCCTTACATGCATTATTCTTCTGTATTTTCTTCGGATTCTACTTCAGGCTCTTCATGATCTACCAATGTCATACGCGTTACTTTCGCGTCCCCATTTAAGTTGATCAATCTTACACCTTGTGTATTTCTTCCATAGATTCCTACATTCTCTAAAGCCACACGAATCATGATTCCATCACTGGCAACAATCATCGCATCTTCTTTACCAGTAACCGCACGCATACACATTAGCTTACCAGTCTTTTCTGTGATATTAATTGTGCTAACACCTTTTTTACCACGAGAAGTCAAACGATAATCCTCGAACTTACTACGTTTACCATAACCATTTTCAGAAACAACAAGAACTGTGTCTCCTTCACTTGAGAGTGCAGCACCTACAACTTCACTGCCGTCACAATTGAATCCTAATACACCACTTGCGCTACGTCCCATGATACGAACTTGATCTTCATTAAATCGAACAGCTTTACCATTTGATCCAGAAATAATTACTTCATCTTGACCTGTAGTTAATTTCACAAAACGTAATTCATCATCCGGTTTTAAACTAATCGCAATCTTACCATTACGATTGATATTTTCAAATTCAGATACGGATGTACGTTTTACAATACCATTCTTTGTGACAAATAATAATGTTTCACTTTCATCATCCTTAGGAACAGCTACAAGAACATTTACTTTTTCACCTTTTTCCAAAGTCATTAAATTCACAATTGGAATTCCTTTAGATGTTCTAGATCCGCTTGGAACATTGTATCCTTTTAATCGATATACACGACCCTTATCTGTAAACAACAATAAGAAATCATGTGTTGACATTGAAATCATTGTATCGATAGAATCTTCTTCATTTAACGTTAATGATTTAATACCGCGTCCACCACGATTTTGAGCACGATATGTGTCTACAAGTTGACGCTTAATATATCCTGATTCAGTTAATGTGATAATTACATCTTCAACTGGAATTAAGTCTTCATCTTCCATATCAACAGAAGCATCACTAATTTCAGTTCTTCTTTCATCACCATATTTCTGATCAATTTCAGTTAAATCATCACGAATGATTTTAAGAACACGATCATGATTTGCCAAGATATCCTTTAAATCTTCAATCGTTAATAATAATTGTTGATATTCGTTTTCAATCTTATCTCTTTCTAATCCAGATAATCTTCTTAACTGCATAGCCAAGATTGCTTTTGCCTGAATCATACTCAATCCAAACGCATCACATAAATCTTGAGATAAGCCTGCCTCATCTTTTTTAGAACTGCGAATCATATGAATAACTTCATCAATATGATCCATCGCAATACGTAAACCTTCTAAAATATGTGCACGATCTTGTGCTTTCTTTAACTCAAATTGAGTCTTTCTAACAACTACATCAACCTGATGATCAATATAATCATGAATAATATCTTTTAATGGTAATTGTTTAGGGCGCCCATTTTCAAGTGCCAACATATTGATACCAAATGAAGTTTGAAGTGGTGTTAATCTAAACAACTGATTTAAGATTACTTCTTCCTGTGCATCCTTCTTTAATTCCATGACAATACGAATACCTTCACGATTACTTTCATCATTTAAATAAGTAACCCCCTGAATAGCTTTATCACGAATTAAAGAAGCCATCTTAGTAATTAAGTTTGCCTTATTAACCTGATAAGGAATTTCATAGAAAATAATCTGTTTCTTTCCATTTGATAATTCCTCAACACGATACTTAGAACGAATCATAATCGATCCACGTCCAGTTTCAAATGCTTGACGAATTCCTTTTCGACCTAAAATGATACCACCAGTAGGGAAATCAGGTCCTTTAATGACTTCCATCAATTGAGGAACCGTAATATCCGGATCATCCATTACCGCAAAAATAGCTTGAATTGTTTCTGATAAATTATGTGGTGGAATATTTGTTGCCATACCAACCGCAATACCAACAGCCCCATTGATCAATAAGTTTGGAATACGACTTGGAAGCACAACCGGCTCATTTTCTTCACCATCATAGTTTGGAATAAAATCAACCGTATCCTTTTGAATATCACGCATCATTTCCATAGAAATTTTAGACATACGAGCTTCCGTATAACGCATTGCCGCAGCTCCATCTCCATCTAGAGAACCAAAGTTTCCATGACCATCCACTAATGGATATCGATAAGAAAAATCTTGGGCCATACGAACCATTGCATCATATACAGCTGTATCACCATGAGGGTGATACTTACCAATAACTTCACCAACAATACGAGCACTTTTTTTATGTGCAACACCTGAAGTAATTCCCAATTGATTCATCGCATGTAAAATACGACGATGAACAGGTTTCATACCATCACGAACATCTGGTAATGCACGTGAAACAATAACAGACATTGAATAATCTAGAAAGGCTGTACGCATTTCTTTGGATATTTCAACATCTTCTACATAGTCATATCGCTTATTTTCTTCTTCCATAAGGACCTCCTACTAGTAATCCAAATTAGCGTATACAGCATTTTCCTGAATATATTCACGACGAGGCTCTACATCCTCACCCATCAACATATCAAATACACTGTCCGCTTCCATCGCATCATCAATAGTGACACGTTTCAATACTCTATGATGTGGATCCATGGTTGTTTCCCACAACTGTTCTGCATCCATTTCACCTAAACCTTTATAACGCTGAACTTTGTATCCATCTTTAAATTCTTCACGCAACTGATCCATTTCCTGCTCTTTATATGCATAGGCAATCTTTTTACCTTTTTGCACCTTGTATAAAGGCGGTTGTGCAATATAAACATATCCACCTTCAATAACAGGCTTCATAAAACGATATAAGAACGTCAACATCAATGTACAAATATGACTACCATCAACATCGGCATCGGTCATAATAACAATCTTGTGATAACGTAATTTAGATACATCTACATCTTCTTGAATACCACATCCAAAAGCAGTAATCATACTACGGATTTCCTGGTTTTCAAAAATACGATGTGTTCTAGCTTTTTCAACATTTAAAATCTTACCACGCAAAGGTAGAATTGCTTGTGTTTTCGCGTCACGACCTTGTTTCGCGCTGCCCCCGGCAGAATCCCCTTCGACAATGTAGATTTCGCATTCACTTGCATCTTTACTTGAACAATCCGTTAATTTACCCGGTAATGAGCTAATACCATCCAATGCAGATTTACGACGTGTTAATTCACGAGCTTTTTTAGCCGCAATTCTTGCTTTGCTGGCAATCTCTGCTTTTTCCACAATAGCCTTGGCAATATCTGGATTTTCCAAGAAGAAACGATTGATTTGTTCTCCAGCAATATTAGAAACAATCTTACGAACTTCGCTATTTCCTAATTTTGTCTTTGTCTGTCCTTCATATTGAGGATCTGGATGCTTTACAGAAATAATCGCAACCAAACCTTCCTTAACATCATCTTGAGATAAAGTTTCATCCTTTTTGATCATGTTGTTGTTTTTCGCATACGTGTTTATACAACGAGTCAAAGCCATTCTAAAACCGTCTTCATGATATCCACCTTCATGCGTATGAATATTATTACAGAATGAATAAATACTTGATTGATAGCCATCATTATATTGCAATGCAACTTCTGCAAGAATTCCATCTTGCAATCCTTCTACATAAATAACTTTATCGCTGATTGTACTCTTATTCTTATTTAAGAATTGTACATACTCAATAATTCCACCTTCATACTTATAGTCATTGCTTAAACCATCTGGCGTTCTTTTATCTGTTAAAGTTAAACGAATATCTTTATTTAAGAATGCAAGCTGACGCAAACGAGAATTTAAGATTTCATAATCATAAACGGTTGTATCCTTAAAAATTTGTGAATCCGCCTTAAAACGAACCAAAGTACCCGTTTCTGTTGTTTCTCCAATGACTTTTAACGGTTCAACCGCATGACCACCATTTTCAAAACGAATAAAATAAATTTTACCATCTTGAAATACAGTAACCTCTAACCATTCACTCAATGCGTTAACAACACTAGCACCAACACCATGTAAACCTCCGGAAACCTTATATGCGCCCCCACCAAATTTACCACCAGCATGTAAAACTGTCATAATGGTTTCAACTGCACTAATTCCCGTCTTTTCATGAATTCCAACCGGCATACCACGCCCATTATCACGTACCGCAATAATGTTATCTGGCTCAATTGTTACATCAATTCGATTCGCAAATCCAGCTAATGCCTCATCAATACCATTATCTACGATTTCCCAAACCAAATGGTGGAGTCCACGAGCCGAAGTCGAACCAATATACATTCCTGGTCTCAAACGAACCGCTTCTAACCCTTCCAACACTTGAATATCATCCGCAGTATACGAATGTTCTACTTGTGTAGCTTGTGATTCTAATTCTTCAAATTCAAGAATCTCTTTTTGTAATTCATCCTGACTCATTTTAAGACCTCCTTGATTCTCCCTTTTTCTATATCATAGAATCGCACTTCACGATTCCAATTTATATTTAATCTCTCTGTTGTTGTTATAAAAATTTGCATATCTCTAGGAAGCTTTTCAATTAGCTGACGCTTTCTAAAATCATCCAGTTCACTAAATACATCATCCAACAACAATATTGGATATTGCCCGCTCTTTTCATAAATAATTTGAGCCAACCCCAACTTAAGTGCCAATACAAAACTTCTTTTTTGTCCCTGACTTGCGACTTCACATACAGGATTTTCATTTAATTCAAACAAAATATCATCTCTATGAATTCCAATCAAAGTCTGATGATATCTTTTTTCTTTTTCAAAAACCTTATCGTACGCTTCCTTCATATGACTTTTCATATCCGTATCAATAGGAATAAAAGTCATATATTTTGCACCTATTTCTTCTTTTTCATTTGAAAAGAAAGGATAAAGCTCACGTGCTTTATTCATCAAAGAATTTAGAAATTCATTTCTTTGTTTGATAATCACACTTTGAACTTCTATCATCTGGTCCAAATAAATCTGTACTAAACATTTATCTATATTACTTTGCTTCAAAGCTTGATTTCTTTGTTTTAAAAGTTTTTGGTAAGAAGACAAAGTAGATGTATAAGTTCTTGATAACTTCATCAATTCCATATCAATAAATCGTCTTCGATTTTTTGGAGATGAAGTAAATAAAGATAAATCATCCGGACAAAACAAGATGGCATTTTCAATTCCAATAAAATCCGAATATTTTTTAACCGGATTTTGAAAACGAAATAAATGCTTTTTTTGATGATCCACAATCACTTTCAATTCTTCTTTTCTGTGATTCGACTCTACAATTGCCTGAACACAAAATTCATTACATCCGTGCATGATCATACTGTCCATTTGATTGGTTCGAAACGAACGCAAATGACTTAAAAAATAGATAGCCTCAATTAAATTTGTTTTTCCTTGTGCATTTTTTCCATATAAAAAATGAATGCATTTTGGTACAAAAGAAAAAGACATGGTTTCATAATTACGAAAATGAAAACATGTCAGTTTTTCAACATTCATTTCACTTCGATCCTTATTCCATTAGTTTCTACAATATCTCCATGGTAGATTTTCTTTCCACGACGATTTTCATTAACGCCGTTTACGAATACTTCCATGCTTGCTAAATATTCCTTAGCCTGTCCGCCGCTATAAACAACGTCACAAGCTTTCAGCAATTGTGCTAATGTAATATACTCATCTCTTAATTCAAATTCCATGAAAATACCTCTTTTCGCACTCTAATTATATCATAAAACCTCATAAATATCTATGCGTACAGAGATACCGATATAAAAAGAAACCGTTTAAAACAAGTTTAAACGGCATTTTCTTTAATCATAACTACGAATTGGCACCAAAATCATTAACACTGACGCATCTTCAGGGTTAGATACCTTGATTGGCTTCATAAAACCAGAAAATTCAATCAATACTTTTTCACAACCTAAAGCTTTGATTGCATCCAACATATAAGTTCCATTACATGTTAATGAGATTTCTTCTCCCTCATACTCACATTTCGTTAACACTTCATCAGAATTACCAATTTCACTAGAGTATGTCTTCACATGAGTTTCTTGTGGGGTACATTCTAATTTAATTAAATGTACCTTATCATTACGAATAAAGTTTGTACGATCAATTGTACCTGCAATTTCATATGAGTCTACTAACATCTTCGAAACACAGCTTGTTGGAATGATTCTTTGTACATCTGGGAAAGTTCCATCAATCAAACGAGTTTGAATGATTGTTTTATCAAATACAAATTGAGCTTTTTTAGAATCTGCAAAGATATCAATAGTATCATCATCTGAAACGGAACGAACTACTTCCGTTAAAGATTTACTAGGAATCGTAATATTAAAATCTTGACTTGAACCTAATTCAATTGTCTTTCTTGCTAAACGATAAGAATCTGTTCCTGAACAATACAACATATTACCTTGAGAATTAAAATTAACACCCATTAAAACAGGACGTTGATCTTTATCGCTGCACGCAAAGGCAGTCTGAGAAACAATAGATTTTAAATCTGTTGCTTTTAGAACAAAATGATGGTTTGGTTGTGTAAAATCGATATCTGGATATTCATTGGAACGAATACCATTTAAATTAAATTGTCCATTGTCACTTGAAATTCGCACTAAAGAATAATCAATGACTTCAATTTCAATGTTTTTACAATCTAATTTACGAACAATTTCTAATAAGTATTTAGAATCAATAATAATTGAACCCTCTTCTTCAATATCTAAATTATTCAATTCACCAGGAACAATTACAGTACGAATAGATATATTGGAATCACTACCTGTTAAAGTCATAGAATCATCTTTTAAATCTATACAGATACCTGATAATGCAGGTAGTGGAGAAAAAACACTAATAGCTCTAGAAACTATAGATAGTTTGTCATAAAAATATTTTCGATCAATTGAAAAATGCATAAAATCCTCCTTTTATTAATATTTATATATTAATTATAATATAAGCGACTGTATAAGTGTGTAAAAATTGCACAGCCCCTTTAAAATACATGCTTTTCTGTCATTTTTTGTATGTGGATTCCATGAGGAATACAGTGTATAAATCAAGAATCCAAAGTACTACGTATTTTTTCTACAGCCGTCTTAAAAGCTTCATCTTTTTGAATCAATTTTTTAGCACGTTCATACGAACTAGAAATTGTCGTATGATCACGACCACCTAATTCTTGCCCAATCGATACATAAGATTTATGAAGCAAGTCTCTAGATAAGTAAACACAGATGTGTCGAGCATTCGCAATAAATTTTTGACGACATTTACCCTCTAGATCCTTATAAGATAAACCATAAAAGCGTGTAACTGCTTTTTAATTTTTTAATTGTTAATTCATCTGATTGCGATACAATAGGCTCTTTAATTAGTACTTTTCGTGCAAAATCCATATCAATTACATCTGGATTGAATAAAGTTGCGTTAAAAATTAAGCGATTTAAGGTACCTTCTAGATTTCTGACATCATTTGAATATTTACCAGCTAAATAATCAATAACATCCTCACTCATATTCACACCTTCTTCGCGACCTTCTATCTTTTCTTTAAAATAGCTTTACTCGTTTCGAATTCAGGCTTAGAAATGCTGATTGTTAATCCGGAAACAAATCGTGAAATTAATCGAGACTGTAAACCACTGATTTCACTAGGATGCATATCACTTGTGATAATGATCTGTGTATTTTTTTGAATCAATTGATTATATACGGTAAAAAAGATTTCTTGGCTGCTAGAATGCTGTTGCAAGTTTTGAATATCATCAATTAAAAAATAATCACAATCTAAAAGCTGTTCTTTGACTCTTTCCACAGTATTTCCATGGACATTTTTAGTCTTCATGGCCTCTATTAATAAGGAAACCAAATCCCCACTATACATATAGATGACTTTACACTCAGGATGTTCCTTAGCTAAATAATTTCCCATCGCATGAAGTAAATGTGTTTTACCTAAGCCAGAATTTCCATATAACATAAGTGGATTAAAAAGATGTGAAGTTGTTTGAGTACAACACGCTAAACATGCAGCATAAGCTTCTGCATTCGAATTTCCTTCAACAAAGTTTTCAAATGTATATGACGGATTAAATTTGTTTTCTAATAAAACATTCGTTCTTTGTTTAACAACCTCTTCAGGCATCATCTTTTCCATTTCTCTTTGATGAATATATTGAATGGTTAAAGTATCTCCCCAAACTTCACTCAGTGTAGATTCAAAAAGCTCTTTTTCTTTTTGTTTCTTCAAAATACTGAAAGTAATGGTCGAACGATAAGCTACATAAGCTATATTATCTTCTATTTTAAATAGAGTGGTTTTAGAAATCCATGAATTAAATGTATGAGTATCAAAATAGTTGGATTCTTGAATTTTTTGTAAAGTTTCATTCCATATCGATGCATAAGACATGGTAGACATAGTAAAACCTCCTTGCAGTAGTATTATTATACACGATTTTTACACTTATCCCCATTTATTATTTGTGGATATAAAATATTCACATGTGGATAAATGTGTAAAAAAAATGAATCACATTGGGATAACTCACTTTATATTCATATTAAATACATAGAGAATCATTTTAAAATAAAGGATATAAACCACTTTTCCATAGTTATACAGAGTATAAAAATAATAGATCTTTATCCACTGTATAACTCATGCATTTATATACTTTTTAACTGTATATACCATAATAAAATTTTAAAACATACATATCCATATATATTATATGTGGATAATATATAGATCATTTTGTGTAAAACTAATAAAATGTTATAATGAAGTGCAGGAAATAAAAGGGGTATAAAAGTATATGTATATTTTTAAGTCGGATATAAATAAAAAATGAATATGATCACTTTGTAGAAAATCATCCTAGTTGCAAATTTGCTTCAAAGCTATGACTGGGCAAACAATAAAAAATAATTGGAAACCCATTTACACTGGAGTATATGAAGACGAACGATTAATTGCGGCAGGATTGGTATTGATTCGTCCGTTACCTTTGTCTTTTTCAATGTTTTATTTGCCTAGAGGACCAATTTTGGATTTTAAGAATAAAGAATTATTAAATTTTTATTTTACAGAATTAAAGAATATTGCTAAAAAAGAACATTGCTTGTTTATAAAATTCGATCCAAGTATTTTAGTTTCTAGTTTTCATTTAGATGAAGAAAGAAAAGAATTTAATTATAAGGAAGAGTTCGAAAATATTAAATCTTGTAAAGCCATTCATTATGGATTCAACAAGGATTTTGATACAACCATTCAGCCAAGATACAATATGGTTGAATATGCGGACGATTTTGGCATGGATAGTTTATCCAAAAAAGGAAAAAAGAATATTAAAGTTGCCCAGAAACAAAATCTAGATATTCAATTTGGACATAAAGAATTATTAGATGATTTCGACAAAGTTATGAAATGTACAGAAGAAAGAAAAGGTATTTCTTTAAGAACAAAAGAATATTATGAATTACTTCTAGATACATATAAGGATGATGCGTTTATCACTTTAGCTTATTTCCATATTCATGATATGTTAAATGAAACGAAGGAAAGATATGAAAAGTGTTTATTAGATTTAGATAATTGCCCAGAAAACGCAAAGAAAAAACGTTTCACATTAGAAGAATTAAAAGATTCATTAGAAAATAAAATCAGTAAATATGAAGAAGATGTAAAAACATATGGAGAAACAGTCTGTGTTTGTGGAACATTAACTGTAAAATATGGACATACATCAGAAATTCTATATGCAGGTATGAACGAAGATTTCAAACGATTAATGGGACCTTATTTAACTTGGTATAAAACAATGGAAAAATGTTTTGAACTTGGATGTAATACAAGTAATATGGGCGGAATTGAAGGAACTCTAAAAGGAGGACTTGTAGATTTTAAAGAAATTTATCATCCAAGAATCAATGAATATATTGGAGAATTTGATATTCCAGTAAATTCATTATTGTATAATGTAGCATTTAAATTTTATAAAAAGATTAAGGAAAGAAACACAAAACACAAATAATTTAAGCATGATTTAAGTACGACTATCTATTATGTCCAAGTAAGGATGGAATTTGATATGTCGTATTTATTTTTTAAAGATATAAACCAAGAAGAATTTGATGAATTTGTGAAAAATCGTGAATATTGTAATTTATTACAAAGCTATAATTGGGCAAAAGTAAAAAGTAATTGGGATCACATGTATACAGGGGTATATAGAGATAATGTATTAGTCGCAACAGGTTTAGTGTTGATAAAAAGATTGCCATTATCATTTTGTATGTACTACTTACCTCGAGGTCCTATTATGGATTATAAGGATAAAGAGCTTGTTCAATATTATTTTGATCAATTAAAAAAGTTAGCCCAAAAAGATCATTGTATCTTCATTAAATTTGATCCTGCTATTCATGTTAATGATTATGATTCAAAATCCTATAATATAAATAGATATAAGGATACAGAAATATATTTAGATACATTTAAAAGCTGTAAAGCAATTCATCATGGATATACGATGAGTATTGCAGATACAGTGCAGCCAAGATTTCAATCGAACGTATATTCATATGAAAATATAAATGAAACATTGCCAAAACATACGAAACGTTTAATAAAGGATGCAGACCGTAGAAATGTTCAAATTATTCATGGACAAGGTGAATTACTAGATGAATTTAGCCGACTTGTAGAATTGACGAAATCAAGAAAAGGAGTTCCGCTAAGAGATAAAGGCTATTTTAAGACATTGTTAGAAAATTATCCTGAAGGAGGCGTTATCTTCTTAGCTACATGTAATGTATATAAATTAAATGAAGATGCAAAAATAAAAAAGGGAAAACTTGAAAAGGAAATTGCTCAAACTTGTGAAAATGCAAAAAAGAAATTGCATCGTTTAGAAGATCAATTGCGAAGTGTAGATAAAGATATAAAAGAATTTAAAGAAATATTTTCTGAATTTGGGCAAGAAAACAAAGATATCGCAATTGCAGGAATACTAAGTGTTCAATATGGAAATACTTGCGAAATGTTGTATGCAGGAATGGATGAAAGATTTAAAAAGTTCATGCCACAATTTGAACCTCTCATCACTAAAGTGACAAGATTCTTGGGAACAGGTTTCTATCGAAACTTTTCTTACCAAGCTATCCCCGCAGTTCCTGCGGTTCTTTTTTATTTTTAGCTAATTTGCTAATATGCCTTGCATCAATATATTGATGGATGCATTTACATCTCTGTCATGATTTGAATGGCATTTTGGACATGTCCATTCTCTTACTTTTAAATCTTTTGTTCCTTCATTCTTATATCCGCAACAATGACAGGTCTGACTGCTCGCATAGAATGTGTCTACTTTCTTGATCACCTTTCCATACCACTTTGCTTTATATTCTAGCTGTGTGGTAAACTTTGACCAGGATACATCCGATATAGACTGGGCTAGATTGTGGTTTTTAAGCATGTTCTCTACTTTTAAATCTTCTATGCAGATAATGTCATATTCTCTAATGATTCTAGTAGATAGTTTGTTGATAAAATCCATTCTTTGATTCGCTATCTTTTCATGAAGTCTTGCGATTTTGATCCTGTTTTTGATCCAGTTGCGGCTGCCCTTTGTTTTTCGTGACTGCTGCTTCTGTAGCTTTTTCAGTTTCTCAATCGAATTCTTCAGATATTTTGGATTCTCTACCTTTTCTCCATTACTCAATATGATAAAATCCTTGATACCTAGATTGATACCTGTTTCATTATATGTTAGTGGAAATAAGACTTCCTCTACATCCGTATAACATAGTGAAACATAATACTTTCCACTTGGCACTTGTGATACTGTTGCACTCAATAGTCTTCCCTTAGGTGCTCGTGTTTTCTTTATCTTTACAAGACCAATCTTAGGAAGCTTGACCTTATTTTCATACAGTTCAATATTTCCATTCGTATATTTCGTTGTATACGAATAACGATGTGTCTTCTTCGATTTGAATCTAGGATACTCCGCCTTTTTCCGAAAGAAATTGATATAAGCCGTATCCAGATTCTTTACACTTGACTGTAGAGCAACAGAATCCACTTCCTTAAGCCATTCATATTCTTTCTTTAAAGAAACTAGATCCTTAGCACATGCCGAATAACTCAATATGATTCCATCTTTTTCATAGGCATCCTTACGCTTTGCCAGATAATGATTATATACAAAACGAGTGCAGCCAAAAGTCTTGGCTAATAATATTCTTTGTTCTCTGTTTGGATACATACGATACTTGAATGCCTTTTCCATGATGATTTCTCCTTATTGATTCGCTATTTTCTTTTTTGACTTCTTATATACTCTATAATCTGTTCTTCTGTATTTTCAGAAACTGTAGCTACAAAATAAGAAGGATTCCATAGATGTCCACCCCATAACTTGGATCTTAGATCATCCCCAAACTCTTTCATCAAAAGTCTGGCTGATACACCCTTCATAGCTTTTATAATATTTGGAATGTAGTGCTGCGGCGTACAATTGATCAGCATACGGATATGATCTTCCTCCATATTCATTTCTAGAATTTGAAAACCATTATCCTTTGAAATCTGAGTCAGCAACTCTTTCAATCTTGTTGCGACCTGTCCATTCAAGACATTGCGACGATACTTTACACACCATACGATATGATACTGTATTGAATAGACATAGCCTCTTCCTTTAACAACTTCCATATGTTTTTACCTCATCAATATTATAACATATGTATATATTCAAAGTACTATATTTATCATTTATTTTTAAATTATTCATCTAACATCTGCTAATCTAATTCATCTCATGACTAAAGTCACGAGTGTTCTTAGATCGCTTTACAAAGAATATGTTGAAAACTTTAAATGGGCATTTGAAAGAGGATGTTCATGGAGTAATATGGGAGGTGTAGAAGGAACTTTAGATGATGGATTAACAAAATTCAAAGACAATTTCAATCCAACAATAAATGAATTTATTGGTGAATTTGATGTACCAGTTTATCCATTCATGTATCGTTTAACACAAAAAGCATATAAAATACTGAAAAGTAAGCATATGTGATAATTATTTTATTGACAATTATTTTATTTTATGTTTATAATGTTTGAGCAATCTTATTTGAAAATTTAGAAGAAGAAAAGACTGAGAGGTGTAATCAAGATGAAAAGAACATATCAGCCAAGTAAGAGAAAACACCAAAAAGTTCATGGTTTCCGTGCTCGTATGGCAACTGTTGGTGGACGTAACGTTCTTTCTAGAAGAAGAGCGAAAGGCAGAAAGGTTTTATCCGCATAGAAATCACCTGCTAGGTGATTTTTTTGTCTGGATAGGGAAATAACATGAAAAAAGAGTTTCGTGTATTAAAAAACTATGAGTTTTCTTCCATCATCCAGAATCGACAATTTGTTAAGTCGTCGTCATTTGTATGTTATTTTCAAAAACGAAAATTGGACCATGCAAGAGTCGGAATCAGTGTTGGCAAAAAATTAGGAAATGCGGTTTGTCGAAATAAAGTGAAACGACAACTACGTAGTATCGTTGATGACGTATTTACCTTTGAAGAGGGATATGATGTTATTATTATAGTTCGACCTGCCTACACGAATAAATCGTTTGAAGAAAATAAAAATGAAATGAAAGAAAATCAAAATCGGATAAATAAAAGATTTTTGAAAAAGTAGAGGAATAAAAAATGAAACAATTTTTGCAGAAAAAAGCAAAATTGGTCTTTCTATGTATGTTGGTATTATTAACATGTACGGCTTGTGCAAATCCAAGAGGTAGAGATGGAAAAACATTAGCAGACCAAATTATTGCAAGTGAAGAGACAACAATTGATGCAAGTCAAATCAATTACAAAGACATTTCTGATAAGAAATTAAAGAAAGAAATTAAAAAGAATATTAAAGATGGACAATATACAATTCAACCAACAACTTTTAAAGATTCTATGTCTAAAGGATGGTTTGAAGGTTTAATTGTTTGGCCAATTGCACAAATTATTAACTTAATTTCTTCAAAAACAGATGCGGGTGTAGGTATCATTTTAACAACATTGTTAATTCAGATGCTTGTATTTGTATTTACACGTAAATCACAAATGTCTACACAAAGAATGCAGGAAATCTCACCTGAAATTCAAAAGATTCAAAATAAATATAAAGATAAAACAGATGAGCGTTCTAAAATGCAAATGGCTCAAGAAATGCAAAATCTTTATCAAAAATATGATATTCATCCATTTGGCTCAATGTTGATTACTTTCATTCAGCTACCAATCATGATGGGTATGTATTATGCTACAATGCGTTCTGTAAGTGTTGTAAGTGGAAGCTTTATGGGTATTTCTTTAGCGGGCACACCACTTGATGGATTTAAAGCTTTAGATATCGCATATATCGCAATTTATGTATTAATGGTTATTTTCTATATTGTTTCAATGAAATTACCTCAATGGTTAAAGAAATGGCAAGATAAGAAAGATAACGTTAAAGTTAAAAAATATGCACAAGAAGAAACAAATCCTATGGCTAACAGCATGAATATGTCAATGTACTTCATGACAGCTATGATTTGTATTATGTATATTTCATGGCCAATGGCGATGTCATTCTATTGGTTAGTATCAAGTGTGATTCGTGTATGTCAATCATTGATCCTACACCAAGTTATGAACAAAAAGTAGGTAATACATATGGAATTCGCAAAATTTACTGGGAAAACTTTAGATGAAGCTTTAAATGCTGCATGTAACGCAAAGGGATGCACAAAAGAAGAACTTCATTATGAAGTTACAGAAGAAAAAAGTGGTTTTTTAGGAATTGGAAAAACAATTGAAATTGAAGCATATTGCCAAAAAGATATTGAAGATTTCATTAAATCCTATATTCAAACATATTTTGATAATGCAGAATTGGATGGAACTGTTGAAATTGAAAATGATCATGGTTTCTATCGTATTACTGTAAATACAAAGAACAATGCGATTATGATTGGTAAAGCTGGTAAGTCTTTACAAGCATTCAATCGTTTAGTAAAAGCTGCAGTTAGTGCGGCATTCAAAAAGCGTGTCGGTCTATTAATCGATGTAAATGGTTATAAGGAAGAAAGATACGAAAAAATTTGTAAAATGGCAGTTCGCGTCGCAAAAGATGTGCGTCGTACAAAAGTAGATGCCGTATTAGATCCAATGCCAGCTGATGAAAGAAAGGCAATTCACAATGCTTTAGCAGGGATGAATGATATTTCTACTAAGAGTGAAGGCGAAGGCGAAGGGCGTCGTTTGCACATTTTATATACACCAGGAAAAGATGAAGAATAACGGGATAATCCCGTTATTTTTTTGAAGGAGGACTTCATGAAAATTATTATCGGATTAGGAAATATTGGTAGAGAATACGAAAACACACGTCATAATGCAGGATTTATGGCAATTGATAAATTAGCACAAATGTTAGAAATGGATTTTAATCAAGAAAAATTTTCGGCTTATTTTTCAAAAAAGAAAATTGATGGAGAAGATATTATTTTATTAAAACCAACTACATATATGAATAATAGTGGCATTGCCTTAAGACAATGCATGGATTTCTATAAAGTATCCTCAGAAGATATCCTTGTATTATATGATGATATGGATATGCCTGTTGGAAAACTTCGTTTGCGTCAAAAAGGCAGTGCCGGAGGACATAATGGGATCAAAAGTATAATTTCTCACATTGGTACGCAAGAGTTTGATCGTATTCGCATTGGTATTGGAAAAGATAAAATGATTCCGGTTGTAGATTGGGTATTAGGAAAATTTCCTCAAGAACAACAAGAAGATTTAAATCATGCTTTGGAACAGGCCGCAAAAGCAGCTAAATTTTCAATTAAACACTCTTTTAGTGATACAATGAACAGATATAATAAAAAGTAGAAGGTGATATTCTTGAAAGAGACAATATTAAATAAACTACAAGACAATCCTATCGTTCAACAAATGCTTCAATTTGGAAATAATATAGGAAACTTACTTCCAAATGAAGAAGCATTGTGTTTAGCTAGTGCGTTTATACAAGATAAACAAACAAGAATTGTAGTTAAAAAAAATCGCTATGAAGCGCAACAACTCTATCAAAGACTGAAACCACTTAATGATGATACATTATTATTTGTGATGGAAGAATCTTTACGAGTTCAAGCCATTGCTTCAAGTCCAGAAGATAAACAAGAACAACTCTATGTACTTACTCAGCTAGTAAAAGAAGATAAGCCACGTATTATCATATGCAATACGGCGGCCTTTTTCCGTTATTTACCAGATAAAGAATTATTTAGAAATCTTTGTTTCAAATTTGAAGTGGATCAAGAAATCACAATGACTGAATTGAAACAAAAATTAAATCGCGCAGGCTATACTAAAGTGAATTATGTAGATCGTCCATGCACATATGCAAGTCGTGGTGGTATTGTCGATGTATATTGTCTTGAATATGACCATCCAATTCGTATTGAATTTTTTGATACAGTCATTGAATCCATTCGAATCTTTCATGAAGAAACACAAAGAACCATTGAAACAATTGATTCTGTATTTATTAATCCAGCTACAGATTTATTATTTACGGATGATCAGATAGAATTTCTACAAAAGGAAATTGACTCTGAATTGGAAAAACAACACGAAAAACTTATTCAAGATGATTATGATTTTTTATTGGATTATATTGAAAAAGATAAAATAGCTTTAGAAAATTATGATATAGATCCTCATTTATACATTTATTTTAGTTATTTAAACGCAAATCAATTCATGGATTATGTGAAGGGTCATATTATTTTTTCGAGTCAGGAAGAAGTAGAAAATGGATATAAAAAATTAAATGAAGAAACAATTTCATTTATACAAGAAATGGTCGAATCCCATCAATACTTACCTAAATATAGTATGTTCCATGATGTATTCACATTTGAAAAAGAACATAACATTCAAATGTTTCATGATTTCATGGATTTTAAAAATCCAATCTTTTCAAAAATAGAAACACTTGAAAAATCAGATCAGCCATTGATTCAAATTTTAGAGAATCTAAAAGGAAATACCATCTATATTTCATTGGATGAAGAGCATACTAAAAAGGTAGAAGAGGCTTTAAAAGCATATTCGATTCATAAAAATATCATATTTATAGAAGATGATTTTTATGAAGGGTTTATGTATGAAGATATTTCTGTGTATACTCAACAAGAATTATTTCATCGTCCTAGTCAAATCAAGAGATATCAGAAAACATTTAAACAAGGACAAATTTTACAAAATATTCTTGAACTTGAACCAAACGACTATGTAGTGCATGAACAATATGGTATTGGCCAATATGTTGGAATCACAACACGAAAAATAAAAGGAAAAACCTTAGATTATTTGCACGTTATATATAATGGTGGAGATGAATTATATGTACCATTATCACAATTTCAGCTTGTAAGAAAATATGTATCTAAAGAAGGGGTGGGCATAAAACTATCTCAATTAGGTTCAAATAAGTGGAAAAAAACAAAAGAAAAAGTTTCTAAAAAAGTTGAAGAAATTGCAGCACGTTTAGTTGAATTATATGCCAAAAGAAATGAAGATATTGGTTTTGCGTTTAGTAAAGATGATGATCTACAAAAAGAATTTGAGGATGCCTTTGAATATGAGGCGACACCAGATCAAATTAGAGCTACAGAAGAAATCAAACGAGAAATGGAAAAGCCAAAACCAATGGATCATTTACTTTGTGGAGATGTTGGATTTGGAAAAACGGAAGTTGCGATGAGAGCTGCCTTTAAGGCGATTTCGAACAATAAACAAGTAGCTTTATTGTGTCCGACAACTATTTTATCTATGCAGCACTATCAAACATTTGTTAAAAGATTTGAAAATGTGGGAGCAAATATTCGTGTTGTGAATCGTTTTGTGGCGACAAAAGAAATCAATCAAATTAAAAAAGAATTAGAAGCAGGTCAAGTAGATATTATTATTGGTACTCATAAATTGTTGAATAAATCTTTCCAATATAAAAATTTGGGTTTATTAATCATTGATGAGGAACAACGATTTGGTGTTGAACATAAAGAAAGAATTAAAGAAATGAAAAATGCGATTGATGTTCTATCTTTGAGTGCAACACCCATTCCAAGAACTTTACAGATGTCTTTGATTGGCGTGCGTACAATTTCACAATTGAATACTCCTCCTTTACATCGACATCCTATTCAAACATATGTGATGGAAAATCGAAAAAGTGTTGTCAAAGAAATTATTCAAAGAGAATTATCACGTGGTGGACAAGTATTCTATTTGTACAATCATGTTTCAAATATCTATTCTGTCGCAAAAAATATTCAGAATATGTTTCCAGATGCAAAAGTGGCAGTAGCGCATGGGCGTATGGAAAAAAAATGATATTGAACAAACTATGATTGATTTTGAACAAGAGAAATATCAAATTTTAGTATGTACGACAATTATTGAAACAGGACTTGATATTGCCAATGCGAATACAATGATCATTGATGATGCGGATCGTTTTGGATTATCGCAATTGTATCAGATTCGTGGTCGTGTGGGGCGTCGAGAAAAAATCGCATATTGTTATTTATTGGTGCAACCACAAAAAGAATTGACAGAACAAGCACATAAAAGATTAAAAGCCATTAAAGAATTTACATCTTTAGGCAGTGGATATAAAGTGGCTATGCGAGATTTAACGATTCGTGGAGCTGGAGATATGCTTGGTCCTCAACAAGCAGGATTTATTGACGATGTTGGTTTGGATTTATATCTTGAAATGTTGGCAAGTGCTATTAAAGAAAAACAAGGCAAGCCAATGGAAGATAAGAAAAATGATAAAGTAGCACAAGTGCAATTATCAGGATATATACCTGAAAAATTTACGGATAATGATGGAGACAAACTAGAAATTTATCAACATATCAAGAAAACAGAGAGTCTTACTGAATTGATTGAATATGAAAAGCGTGTCGAAGACTTATTTGGACATATTCCAAATGAAGTAAAACAATTGTTTGAACAGAAAAAACTGGATTTCTTTGTGAATCGAGAAGGTGTTGAATCATTAAAAGAAACAGAAGATGTTGTTACTATCACTATGAGTGCAGAATGGTCAAAGAATTGTGATGGGGTAAAACTATTTGGAGCTATCAATGATATTAGTCGTAAGATCAATTTGAAATTAGAGAGTGGAAAAATTAAAATCATGATTTCTAAACGATTAAAGAAGCATATTGAATTGATGATGCAAGTGATTGATAAATTAGAAGGAGAATTTTGATGCGATTAGATAAATATTTAAAAACAGCACGAATCTTAAAAAGAAGAGAAGCAGCTAAAGAACTAGCTTTACAAGGACGAATTTGGGTCAATGATCGAGTGGCAAAACCAAGTACGGAATTAAAAATTGGGGATACGATTCGTATCCGTTTTGGAGCAAGACTGCTTGAAATTCGTGTATTAGATATTCAAAAACAAGTTTCTAAACAAA
>ENA-OQNT01000119-OQNT01000119.1-human-gut-metagenome-genome-assembly--contig:-NODE-119-length-20545-cov-3.249143_pt1 | contig 20545 bp, 19 predicted proteins | sample MGYA00242634_ERZ504890 | MGnify/ENA primary metagenome ERZ504890 (study PRJEB26092, sample SAMD00036379) | human gut metagenome | host: Homo sapiens | study: EMG produced TPA metagenomics assembly of... | reverse complement strand
GAAAGCGAATGCCGGAGCAAGTGTGCTGGCGGCAAGGAGAGTATATGAAAAACGAAGAAATGGCCCTCCTGTTTTCGGAGGCGACCCCTTACATCCAGAAATACCATGGCAAGACCATGGTCATCAAATACGGCGGCAACGCCATGATCAACGAGACGCTGAAAAACGCCGTGATGAACGACCTTGTCACCCTGACCCTGCTGGGGGTGCGGGTGGTGCTGGTGCACGGCGGCGGCCCGGCCATCAACGAGATGCTGAAAAAAGTCGGCGTGGAGAGCCATTTCAACAACGGTCTGCGTGTGACCGATGACGCTACCATGGAGATCGTTCAGCAGGTGCTGGCCGGTAAGGTGAACAAGGACCTTGTGGCAAAGCTGCGCGGCCGCGGCGTGGGCCTGTGCGGCATGGATGGCCAGATGCTCCGCTGCACCGAGCTGGACCCCGCGCTGGGCCATGTGGGCGAGATCATCCATGTGGATCCCACCCTGATCTCTACCCTGCTGGACGGCGGCTATATCCCCGTGATCGCAACGGTGGGCATGGACGATCTGGGCCAGGCCTATAATGTCAACGCCGACACCGCTGCCGCACAGATCGCCATTGCCCTCAAGGCCGAGAAGCTGGTTTCCATGACCGATATCGCCGGCCTGCTGCGGGATAAGGACGATGAGACCACCCTTATCCCCGAGGTGGAGGTCAGCGAAATCGAGGGCTACAAGGCTGCCGGCATCATTGCGGGCGGCATGATCCCCAAGATCGGCGGCATGGCCGATGCCATCTATCAGGGAGTTCACGAGGCGGTCATCATCGATGGCCGCGTGCCCCACTCCATCCTGCTGGAGCTGTTCTCCAACCGGGGCTCCGGCACCCGGTTCTACCGCCGCAGCCATCAGGAATAAGGCTTGCTGAAAGAGCACGGACACTATATAATAAAAGAAAGACCTTCCCATTTTGCCAAGGCCTCCCCTACTAGGGGAGGTGGCAATGCGAAGCATTGACGGAGAGGGTTATCTCCAATTTTTTACAGTTCCTGCGTCTCGAAGCCGCTGCCGGTAAGCACCTGCACGCTGGTAAAGCCTGCAGCCTTGATGGCGGCGGCAGCTTCGTCAAAGCCGTAGGTCAGGCTGTTGATATCATGAGAATCAGAGGTGATGATGACCTTGCCGCCCATCTTCTGCCACTCGCCCAGCAGCCACGGGCCGGGGTAGAAGTCCTTGCGGTAGCCGCGGTACACGCCGCCGGTGTTCACTTCCAGCAGGCAGTCGTTTGCCTTTGCGGCCTGCAGTGCCTTGAGGGCAGCGGCCTTGTAGCGGGGCGACTCTTCGTCGAAGAACTCGCCGTTGGCATTCAGCTTCTTGATGAGGTCGATGTGGGCCAGAATATCCGGCTTGAGGGCAGCCACCTTTTCCACCTCGGCAAAGTAGGCTTCCACAGCGGCAAGGGGGTCTGCGTCAAAATCATCGTTGATGCAGTCCCACAGGTCCTGCGGGCGGAAATCGATCTCGTAATACTTGCCGGTGTTCTTGCCGTACAGGTGGTGTGCGCTGCCGATCCAGTAATCGTAGCCGGTGCGCTTATCCTCGCTCAGGATATCCCACTCGATGCCGCACAGGATATCCACCTTGCCCTTGTACTCGGCCTTGAGCTTTGCGATGGTGGCCTTGTACTGGGCGGTGCGGCTGGGGCTCATGCAGTATTCGCGGTCGCGCTGGGTGTAGCTATGGCCGGTGAAGCCCAGCGTGGTCAAGCCCTGCGCACACGCAGCACTTGCCATATCCTGCAAGGTATTTTTGCCATCGCACATGGTGGAGTGGCAATGGACACTGGACTTCTTATAATCTGCCATAGATAATTCACTGCATCCTTTCCTGTTTGACCTTGTGGTCAATGACGTGACGTTTTTCCAGTTCACGGGTCACATCCTCCACCGTGATGCCGGCGCTGACCATCAGCACCAGAACATGGTAGGCAAGATCGCTGATCTCGTAAACGGTCTCTTCCTTATCCTCTTTTTCGCCCGCAATGATGACCTCGGTGCACTCTTCGCCCACCTTTTTCAGGATCTTCTCCTTGCCCTTCTCGAACAGGTAGGTGGTGTAGCTGCCCTCCTTGGGGCTATCCTTGCGGCCCTTGATGAGCTCATACAGGCCCTGCCAGCTGAACTGCTTCAGCTCCGGCGAGACGTATACTTCGTTGAAGAAGCAGCTCTCGGCGCCGGTGTGGCAGGCGGGGCCGGATTTGACCACTTCCACCACCAGAGCATCGGCATCGCAGTCGGCGGTGATGGACACCACCCGCTGCACGTTGCCGCTGGTCTCGCCCTTGCGCCAGATCTCCTGACGGCTGCGGCTCCAGAACACGGTGCGGCCCTCGGCGATGGTGAGCGCCAGCGTCTCGGCGTTCATGTATGCGAGGGTGAGCACCTCTTTGGTGTAGTGGTCCTGCACGATGGCAGGGATCAGGCCCTTTTCATCAAATTTCAGATTCATAACGGTTCTCCCTCCCCGGATGGGGATATTACTAGTTTAGCGTATTCGGTGCGCAAACGCAAGAGTTTGCGGGTTGTTTTTGTGGAAATCCAGTTTCGCGTTACGGCTTCTCCCCGCGCCGGGGAGAAATACCCCGGCGTTACAGCCGCATCTCCACGCCGTTTGCGTTGAGGTATTCTTTCAGGTCGCGGATGGTCAGCAGCTTCTGGTGGAAGATGCCCGCCGCAAGGCCTGCGTCGATGCCCTTGTGGTGGAACAGCTCCAGAAAGTCTTCCTTTTTGCCTGCGCCGCCGCTGGCAATGATGGGCACGTTCACCCGCGCCGCAACTGCATCCAGCATCTCAAGGTCGAAGCCGCTGCGCACGCCGTCGGTATCGATGCTGTTCAGGCAGATCTCGCCCGCGCCGTGGTCCACGCACCAGCTGATCCAGTCCAGTGCATCCCGGCCGGTGTCCTCGCGCCCGCCCTTGGCGAACACCCGGAACTGGCCGTCTACACGCTTCACATCGGCAGAGAGCACCACACACTGGTTGCCGTAGCGCTGTGCTGCCGCCGGGATGAGGTCGGGATTTTTGAGTGCGCCCGAGTTGACGCTGACCTTGTCCGCGCCGCACTTGAGCACCCGGTCAAAATCTTCCAGCGTGTTGATGCCGCCGCCCACCGTGAGCGGGATAAAAATTTCGCTGGCGACGCGGGTCAGGATATCCGTAAACAGCGCCCGGCCCTCGAAGCTGGCGGTGATATCGTAGAACACCAGCTCGTCGGCACCGGCAGCGTTGTACATGCGGGCCATTTCCACCGGGTCGGCCACGTCCCGGATGCCTTCAAAGTTCGTGCCCTTGACCACGCGGCCATTGCGCACATCAAGGCAGGGAATAATGCGTTTGGTGATCATGTCATTTTCCCTCCGTTCACTCCTGTACCAGCTGCACGCAGCGCGCAAGGTCCAGTGCGCCGGTGTACAGGCTCTTGCCTAAAATGGCAGCGGCAGTGCCCATTTTTTTCAGTTCCAGAAGCTCTGCTTCGGACGAGATGCCGCCGCTAGCCGTAAAGGCCACGCCGGGCACCTCTTTGGCAAGCGTGCGGTACAGGCCGAGGTTCGTGCCCCTCATGGCACCGTCGCAGGCAATGTCCGTGTAGATGATGGCGGTGCATCCGGCATCTGCCAGCCGCTTGCAGAAGTCCACACCCGGCTCGGCGCTCACTTCCTTCCAGCCATGGATGGCCACATAGCCGTCCTTTGCGTCCACGCCCACGGCAATTTTATTGCCGTATTTCTGCAGCATCCGGGCGGTAAAGGCAAAATCCGTCACCGCCACGCTGCCAAGGATGCAGCGGCCCACGCCGAGGGAAAGATATGTTTCAATGCGTTCCTCGGTGCGGATGCCGCCGCCCACCTCAATGTATAAGCCGCCCTGTTTTGCCAGCGCGGCAATGGTATCGTAGTTGGAAAGGGTGCCGTCCTTTGCGCCGTCCAGATCGACGACGTGCAGATTTTTGGCCCCCGCTGCAAGGAACTCCCGCGCCTGTGCACAGGGATCCTCGCCGTAGACGGTCATGCGGCTGTAGTCGCCCTGCGTCAGGCGCACCACCTTGCCGCCCCGCAGGTCAATGGCTGGAAAAAGCTGCATAATTTTTCTCCTTACAATTCCGCAAATGCTTTCAGAATGCGCAGGCCGGTATCCCCGCTCTTTTCCGGGTGGAACTGGGTGCCATACACCCTGCCCGCCCGCACCGCGCCGGTGACGGGAATGGAATAGTCGCTCACAGCCAGTGTACTCTCCGTACAGTTCTTGCCGTAGTAGCTGTGGACGTAATAGACGTATTCGCCCTCACGGATGTACTTGAACAGCGGGTCGTCCTTTACAATGTGCAAGGCGTTCCAGCCGATCTGCGGCACCTTCAGGCTCTTGTCCGCAAGGTCGGGCTCCAGCGGGCAGACCTCGCCCTTCACAAAGCCGAGGCCTTCGTGCTCACCGTACTCGTAGCTCTTTTCAAACAGCAGCTGCATGCCAAGGCAGATGCCCAGCAGCGGCTTCCTTTCGGCTTCTTCTTTGATGACCGGTACAAGGCCCGTCGCCTCCAGCTTGGCCATGGCATCGGCAAAAGCGCCCACGCCCGGCAGGATCAGCCGGTCGGCTTTGCGGATGGTGTCCGCGTCCGCAGTCACAACGGCTTCCAGCCCCAGCTGCTTCAGGCTGGACTTCAGGCTGAACAGGTTGCCCACGCCATAATCGATAATTGCGATCATACCAGCAGTCCTTTCGTGGAAGGAATTTCGTCCTTGTGGGCTTCGTCGATCTTCACGGCCGCGCCCAGTGCATGGCCTGCGCCCTTGAAGCAGGCCTCGAGGATGTGGTGGGTATTTTCTCCCGCAAATTGTACAAAGTGGATCGTGGCGGGCACGCTGCGGGCAAAGCCCAGCCAGAATTCCTTGGCGCACTCCACGTCAAAATCGCCCACCTTTTCGGTGTTGCAATGGACGTCCCAGTTCAGAGTACAGCGGCCCGAGAGATCGACGGCACACAGGATCAGTGCTTCATCCATGGGCAGATAAAAGCTGCCGTAGCGCTGGATGCCACGCATATCGCCCAGCGCCCGTGCAAAGGCCTGACCCAGTGCAATGCCCACATCCTCGGTGGTGTGGTGGTAGTCCACCTGCACATCGCCGTGGCAGGTGAGCACCAGATCGAACCGGCCATGGCGGGCGAACAGCTCCAGCATGTGGTTCAGAAAGCCGCACCCGGTGTCCACCTCGTAGCGGCCGGTGCCGTCCAAATCAAGGGTAAGGTCGATCTGGGTCTCATTGGTGTTGCGTTCCAGCGAGATCATTCGGTTCGGCATGGTTCATTCCTCCATGATCTTATCCAGCGTTTCCATAAACGTCTGCATCTGTTCCGGCGTGCCAATGGTGATGCGCAGCCAGTTCTGGATGCGGGGCGCGTCAAAATGGCGCACCAGAATGCCGTTTTTCTTCAACTCTTTGTAGAGCGTCTCGCCGTCTTTCCTGTCGGTACTTGCAAACAGGAAGTTGGAGCGGCTGTCCAGCACGGCAAATCCGCGCTGTTCCAGCTGTTGTTTTGTCCATGCGCGGGTGTCCACGATGGCGGCGCGGGTCCTGTCAAAATAAGCGGTATCTTCCAGCGCGGCCTGCCCGGCCTTCAGGGTCAGGCGGTTGATGTTGTAGGGGTTCAGGCTGAACTTGACTCGGTTCAGGTCGGCAATGAGCTTTGCATTGCCCATGGCAAGACCCAGACGCGCACCGGCCAGCTGCCGGGACTTGGAAAAGGTCTGCACCACCAGCAGGTTCTCGTACTGGTCGATGAGGGGCACGCAGCTCTCGCCGCCAAAGTCCACATAGGCCTCGTCCACGATGACCACATTGTTCGGGTTTGCCTTTAAGATGCCCTCAATTTCCGCCCGGGGCAGTGCAATGCCGGTGGGGGCGTTGGGGTTTGCAAGGACGATGGTCTGGTTCAGGCCGTAGTAGTCCTTCGGGTCAAGGGTGAAATCCTCTTTCAGCGGGATGATGTGGCTGGGAATGTGCATCAGCCCACACCACACGCCGTAGCAGCCGTAGGTGATGTCGGCATAGGCCAGCGGGTGGTCTGCGTCGCAGAAGGCACGCAGCGCAAAGAAGAGGTTCTCGTCGCTGCCATTGCCGGGCATGATCTGCTCCGGCTGCAAACCGAAGTGGGCTGCGGCCGCCTTGAGCAGGTCGGCACAGGCGGGGTCGGAGTAAAGGCGCAGCTTTTCCACCTCGTGCTCGCTCACGGCAGCGATCACCGCCGGGGAGGGCAGATAGGGGCTTTCGTTGGTGTTCAGTTTGATGTACTGCTGATCCTGCGGCTGCTCACCCGGGGTGTAGGGGGTGACAGCGGCCAGCGTGGGAGAAAGAAAACGACTCATAATGATTCCTCCGGCTTATCTGTTATGGTGAACGGCCTTGCCCTCTCAGGCCGCTTCGCGTCCAGCTCTCCCAAAGGGAGAGCCTCTGGCGAAACCGAAAACTTTGTGTGGACTGCCAAGGGCTCTCCCTTTGGGAGAGCTGGCAAATCCAAAGGATTTGACTGAGAGGGCGAGCCGCCTTTATTTCTCATACCGGATGGTCACGCTGCGGGCGTGGGCGTGCAGGCCCTCGCGCTCGGCAAAATCGGCGATGCGGGGGGCTACTTCGCCCAGCGCTTCCCGGGTGTAGTAGAGGAAGCTGGACTTCTTTACAAAGTCGTCTACGCCCAAGGGGCTGGAGAAGCGGGCGGTGCCGCTGGTGGGCAGGGTGTGGTTGGGGCCTGCAAAGTAATCGCCCAGCGCTTCCGGCACGTTGCGGCCAAGGAAGATGCTGCCTGCGTTTTTGATCTCGTTCAGCACGCCGAAGGGATCCTCCACGCACACTTCCAGATGTTCCGGTGCAATGATGTTGCAGGCTTCAATGGCCTTGTGCAGGTCGGTGCAGAGGATGATCTTGCCGTTGTCGTCCACGCTGGCGCGGGCGATGGCGGCACGGGGCAGCTGCGGGATCTGCACCTCCAGCTCCGCCTGCACGGCCTTGGCCAGCTCCGGGCTGTCGGTGACGAGGACCGGGCTTGCCAGTTTGTCGTGCTCGGCCTGACTCAGCAGGTCCGCCGCCACCCATGCGGGGTTGCAGCCGCCGTCGGCCAGCACCAGAATTTCGCTGGGGCCGGCGATCATATCGATGCCCACCTTGCCGAACACCTTGCGCTTGGCGGTGGCAACGTAGATGTTGCCGGGGCCAACGATCTTATCCACCGCGGGGATGCTCTGGGTGCCGTAGGCGAGAGCCGCCACAGCCTGTGCGCCGCCGGTCTTGAAGATCTTGGTCACGCCTGCGGTGGCAGCGGCGGCAAGGATGACCGGGTTCACCCTGCCGTCCTTTCCGGCGGGGGTGGTCATGACGATTTCGGACACGCCTGCCACCTTTGCCGGGATCACGTCCATGAGCACGGTGGAGGGATAGGCCGCCGTGCCGCCGGGCACATAGACACCGGCCTTTTCAATGGGGGTATATTTCTGGCCCAGCACGATGCCGGGCTTATCGTTCACCACAAAATTCTTGTGCACCTGCTGGCGGTGGAAGCTCTCGATGTTGGCGGCGGCTTCGCGCAGCGTTTCGAGAAAGTAGGGGTCCATGCCCGCAAAGGCTTCGTCGATCTCCTCCTGCGTCACCTGCAGGGCATCGATCTTCGCGCCGTCAAATTTCAGCGCATAATCCTTCAGGGCTTCATCGCCCCGGGCGCGCACATCGGCAATGATGCCGTCCACCACATCCTCCACGTTTTTTTCCGCGCGGATATCGCGGTTCAAAATCTCTTCGGGCTTCAGCTCGTCAAAGTTATACAGCTTGATCATTTTGCTTCCTCCTTGTTCTGCAGTTCCGCCCGCAGCTTTTCCAGCATGGTGTCCATTTCGGCGTGCTTGAACTGGTAGCTGGCCTTGTTGGCAATGAACCGGGCCGAGATGGGCATGAACTCGGTGACCACCTTCAGGCCGTTCTCCCGCAGGGTGGTGCCGGTCTCCACGATATCCACGATGACGTCCGAAAGGCCCAGAATGGGGGCCAGCTCAATGGAGCCGTTCAGCTTGATGATATCGATGTCCCGCCCCATGGATGCGTAGTAGCTCTTTGCAATGTTGACGAATTTGGTGGCCACCCGCACCGGGCGGCTGGGGTCGTCTTGGTAATCGGCCGGAGCGGCAACGCACATGCGGCATTTGCCAAGGCCGGTGTCCAGCAGCTCGTACACATCGGCAGAAGCCTCTGTGAGGATGTCCTTGCCCACGATGCCCACATCGGCGGCGCCGTGCTCTACATAGATGGCAACGTCGCTGGGCTTGACGAGGAAGTAGCGGATGCCGGCCTCCGGGTTTTCCACCACCAGCTTGCGGGTAGCGTTGTAGTCCTCCGGGCAGCCGTAGCCGATGCCCGCCCAGCAGGTTATACACCTTATCGCCCAGACGGCCCTTGGGCAGAGCCACGTTCAGCATCACCCTGTCGGTGCTGTTCTTCTGCACCGGCGGCAACGGGCGCTCAGGCGGTCCAGCTCGTCCAGATAGACCGCAAAGCCGATGGCACCGGCACCGGGGGTGAACTTCTGCATCAGCAGGTCGTAGCGGCCGCCCTTGAGCAGGGGGCGGGGCAGGGCTTTCAGGTAGCCCTGAAACACAAGGCCGTTGTAGTATTCCATCTCACCGGCCAGCGTCATGTCCAGCCGGATCACGCCGCCCGCCTTTTCCAGCGGCACAGCCAGCGCTTCCAGCTCGGCCACCGCTGCGCGCATGGCATCGTTTTTGCACAGGGCTGCAGCCTTTTCCATCGTTTCGGCATAGGCACCGGAAAGATCCAGCACGCTGCACAGGGTATCGGCGGCATCGGCAAGACCGGCGGCTCCGGCTGCAGCCCGCAGCTCGTGGGCGTTTTTCTCCCGCAGCTTTTCCAGCAGCTTTGCGCGGGCGGCATCCGGCACGCCCAGCGCGTCGAACAGGCCGAACAGGTAGCCCATGTGGCTCACTTCCAGCACCCACTCGGCCCCCAGCGCATCCAGCGACCGCGCCGCCAGACACACCGCCTGCTGCACCTGTGCTTCGCCCACCGCACCCAGCATCTCAAGGCCCATCTGGCTGATTTCTTTAAAGGTGTGGCTCTCGGCGGAAGGGCGGTAGACGTTCTCGTGATAGTAGTAGCACAGGGTCTCGCCGGGGGCGGGCTGCGCCGTCTTGGCAATGGAGAGGGTCACGTCCGGCTTGAGGGCCAGCAGACGGCCATCCAGATCGGTAAAGGTGATGACCTGCTCGGACGACAAAAAGCTGCGGTTCTCCTGATACAGGCCGTACTCCTCAAACCGGCCCATATGATACTTGCGGCAGCCCGCCGCTTCGTACAAGGCGCGCAGTGCAAAGGAGGCGCGCTCCTTGGGCTGCAGGTTTGCAATGCTGAATTCCATTGTCGGTTCCCCCATTTCTTACTTGAGTTTATTTTACTTTATCTAGGTAAAGTTGTAAAGTAGGAAAGTGACGGTGTTTTCAACTCAATGATACGATTTTTCTGTGCGTTTGTACAGGGAAAAGAAGAAAAGGAGCCGTTGCATGGCGCAACAGCTCCTTTTCAGCACGCATATTTACCCAAGCAGGTCCAGCACACTGGCCTTCGGGCGGGCACCCACGGCCTGACGCACCAGCTTGCCCTGCTCAAACACCAGCAGGGTGGGGATGCTCATCACGCCGAACTGGCCGGCCAGCTCCGGCTGCTCGTCTACGTTCACCTTGCCCACCTTCACATCGGTGCGCTCCTCGGCCACCTCGTCCACAACGGGACTGAGCATGCGGCAGGGGCCGCACCAGCTGGCCCAGAAGTCCAGCAGGACAGGCTTTGCGCTCTGCAGTACCTCCTGCTCAAAATTTTCCTTCGTGATCGTAACAACTGCCATATTTCTACCTCCTGAAAGGGTTCGCTCGTGGTTGTTCTTATGGCATCAGTATACCCAAAACGCCGGGGCTTTTCCGTAACCGGGTCACATTGGGGCGCAAAAAAGCCCGGAGCAGGAAGAAAGAATACTGCTCCGGGCAGGGAAACGCTTATTTCAGTGTTCTGTCAGCAGGGTATCAGACACCGGCCACGCAGTTCTTGCCGGCGATGTAGCCGTAGTAGACGCACAGGCTGTGGCTGATGCCGCGCATGCAGATGGGGTATTCCACTGCGTAGCGGCTGCCCTGCACATTGCCGCAGACATACAGGCCCTTGATGATGTCGCGCTTGGGGCTGGCGGGGTCCTCCTCGGTGAAGGTGTGGCAGTTCTCGTCGCTCTCCAGGCCGCCCACGCACACCAGCATGGAAGTGGTGCCCCACTGGCATGCATAGTACGGGGGATTCTCCAGCGCGAACATCCGGCTTGCGGGCTTGCCGAAGTCATCGTCGGAACCGGCCTTGGCCAGCTCGTTGTAGCGCTCGACGGAAGCCAGTGCATTATCCAGTGCATCGCCCTCAAAGCCGCACTGGGTCAGCAGGTCTTCCAGTGTATCGGCCTTGAACTGGTAAGCCTCGGCCTTTGCGCTGATCTTGGTGTACTGACGGTCGGTGTAGTTGGGGTTGGACTCATCCTCATCCTCGGGGATGATGTAGCACAGGCCGCCGTGGTTTGCGGGCATGTAGGGCACCTCTTCGCCCCACTTGGAGTCGTACAGCTGGAAGGAGGTGCACTCGGGCTGCAGCTCGATCTGGTTTTCCAGCTGCTGGCCGGGGATGCACTCGTTCATGAAACGGTCGCCGCGCTTGTTGATCTGCAGGAAGGGGGTCACGCCCATGCCGCTGCCCATGTGGTGGGTCATCGGTGCGTGGAAATCCTGCACCTTTGCGCCGATCCATGCGCCCATGCGCAGGCCGTCGCCGGTCTCCACGGTCTTGCCCTCCACGTCAACGCCCAGCATACCCATGGCACCCATGTTGGCGATCTTCTTCTCCACGATCTCGGGAGCAAAATGCTTCATGATCTTCTCGTCGCCGGAGTTGTCGCCGGTAGCCAGGATCACGCCCTTGGAAGCGTTGAGCTGGATGTACTTGTTGTCATTCTGTGCGTCGCGGATGATCACGCCGGTCACGCGGCCGTCGCTGTCCTTCAGCAGCTTGGTGCCGAAGCAGCCGAAGAAGGTCTGTGCACCGTTCTCAACGGCCTTGTTCAGGTTGGCTTCCACTATAAAGCCCTGCTGATCCTTGCGGGAAGAGCGGAACTCCATGCTGGAAGGGAAGGTGGGGAACTCTTCGTTGCGGTAATCGTAGTGCTCGGGCTGAGGCCATGCCAGCGGCACCAGAATACCCTTGTCGAACTGCTCCTGGGTCACGGCCTCACGGGTGGAGTCGCAGATGGTCAGCTCGGGGTAAGCCTCGATGAACCAGTCCATGACCTCGTGTGCATGGGAAGCCCACTTTTTCAGGATGGAGCGCTTGTTGCGGTAGGTGCACTCGCGCATCAGGCGGTCGACCACAACATCCTCGTCCACGATGTTCTCACGGCCCCAGCGCTTGTTCAGGCTGCCGTTCAGCAGGGCATACTCGCCGCTGCGGCAGTTGAAGGAAGAGCTCTTTTCCACGATGGCAACTTTTGCGCCCTCCTCGGCAGCCGCACGGGCAGCGCAGACGCCGGACAGACCGGCGCCGATGATGACCACATCAAAGTCCTGGGTCTCACTGGCCTGCACGTCCGGCTCTTCGCCCAGCCAGTCATCGCCGGTATCCCCGGCGGTATCTGCAGCAGGCTCTTCGGAAGCAACGCCCATAGCCTGCTCGATGCAGCTGGCGGCAGCCTTCTTGACCGCGTTGGTGGTGACGGTGGCGCCGGAGATGTTGTCGATCTCGGTACCCTGTGCGGCCATGATGGCCTCCTGCAGGGTGGGTGCGGCCACGCCGCCGATGCTTTCGGTCTCGTTGGAGGCATCGATGACCACCTCGGTGATGGCGGTCTCGCTGAAGGTCATGGTCACCTTCACCTCACCGATGCCGGTGGCCGTGCCGGTGTAGGTACCGGCGGTGTAGATGGCATCGCCGGTAGCGGCGGTGCTGGAAGAAGCTGCGGAGTTGCAGGCAGCCAGTGCACCGGCGGTGACACCGCTCATGGCGGCAGCGGCGGCGACCTTCAAAAAGCCTTTGCGGGAGATCTTTTCCATTTGGATTTCCTCTTTCTTCTCATCAATTTCTCTTCGTCTCTGCGGGAGTTTTTCCCGCGCTGCACTTAGTATAAAATATAACGAAGTAAAAGGGAAACAAAAAAATTTTGCCACCCTGATAAAAAGTGTTTATAACTGTCTCCCGCCATGTTATACTGAGAGCAGACGGAGCTTTCCCTGCACAGAAAGGAGCTTTTTTCGGATGAACGACCACCAGCTGCTGTGTTTTCTCACCGTGAGCCGGACCCTGAATTTTACCACAGCCGCCCGGGAGCTGTACTGCACCCAGCCCGCCCTCAGCTACCAGATCCGCAGTCTGGAAAAGGAGCTGGATCTGGCCCTGTTTGAGCGCAGCACCACCCGCGTGGCGCTGACCGAAGCAGGCCGGGCCTTTGTGCCGCAGGCGGAGGGGATCTATCGCAGCATCCTGAACGCCCGCACCGCACTGAAGGGCTTTGCCCGGCGGCGCACACTGACCCTGCGCCTGCCGCCGGTGCTGCTGCAGCGGGATCCCATTTATCCCATCCTGATGGCACGGCTGCACGCCGCACTGCCGAGATATAAGTTTGCGGTGGACACTCGGCCCGTGTCACGCAACCCCCACGAAATGCTCTGCAGCGAGGCAGACGCAGCCCTCTATCTGCCCTTTGGGCCGCTGCAGCCGGAGATCGAGCGCACCCCCATCCTGCACAACACCTTTTACCTGATCGTATCGCCGGAGCACCCGCTCACAGGGCGCAGCACTCTGGCGCTGGCCGATCTTGCCGGGCAGCAGCTGTTTTATGAGCCGCTGTATCAGGAAATGGTGGATCTTGCCGTTGTTCAGCCCGGCCTGCCGTTTTCCGCACCAAGCTGGCACATGGTGGAAAACTACGAGTGTGTTTACAACGATCTGCTTGCCGGGCGCGGCATGTTTTTGTGCCCGATGAAATACCCGGCCTTTCCGGCTGCATGGTATCTGCCGCTGCAGCTGCCGTTGCCGGACACCTGTCTGCTGACCCTGCGGGACGACCCGCGTCCCGAGATCCAACGGCTGCGGGAGGTATTTACCGCTGTATACGCCAGCCGCGCAAAGCTGCTGGGAGAGGCGTAAAAAGCAGCGCCGGAACGGCAAAATCGTTCCGGCGCTGCTTGTTTCAGAAGAGATCAGGCTTCTTCCGGCACATCATCAAAACCGATGAACCAGAGGATCGCAAAGGTGGCCACAAAGGCGATCGCGGCAGAGATCAGTGCGTTGATCACGTTCATGGGATTTTCACCGACATACAGGCCGATGGCTGCCAGACCGGCACCACCGCCGCCAAAACGGCGCACACCGGTCAAACCGGCATACAGGCCGCCCAGACCACCGCCGATGGTGGTGGCGATGAGAGGCTTACGCAGACGGACGTTGACGCCGAACAGAGCAGGCTCCGTCACGCCCAGCAGAGCGGTCACACCGCCGGAAACGGCCAGCTGACGGAAGTTCTTGTTTTTGGTCTTGATGGCAACGCAGAGGGCTGCGGCACCCTGTGCAATGTTGGAAGGCAGATTACCGGGGCCGATGACCGTCTCATAGCCCAGCATAGACAGAGAGTTGACATAAGCGGGCAGCAGGCTGTAGTGCATACCGGTCATGACCAGGAACGGCATAAAGGCACCGATGACGGTGGGCAGTGCCCAGGGGCAGACCTTTTCAATGGCCAGCAGGACGTTGACCAGACCATCGCCGATGATGCTGCCCAGAGGGCCAAGCACGCACAGGGAGATGGGAGCCATGATGAGGATGGTGAGCACCGGCCGCAGGATGAACTTGACCACAGAGGGCACGACCTTATTGACAAATCGTTCCACGTATGGCAGTACCAGCGTGATAAGGAAGATGGGGATGACTGAGGAAGAATAGGTTACCATCTTCACCGGCAGACCCAGCACATGGACCACATCGGCATCGGCTTTCAGGGCGATGAAGTTCGGGTGCAGCAGGATGGCCCCCAGCAGCATGGCCATCTGCGGGTTGCAGCCGAACTTTTTGGCCGCGGAGTTGGCCAGGAAGATCGGCAGGAAGTAATAGGAAGAGTCTGCGATGAAGTTGAGGAAATAGTACAGATTTCCGCTCTTGTCGATCCAGCCGAAGAGGGTCAGCACAGACAGCAGAGCCTTGATCATACCGGCACCGGCGATCAACGGCATCAGCGGGGTGAACACACCGGCCAGCGTGTCCAGAATGATGCTGACCCTGCTCTTCTTTTCCTCGGCCGGGGCGGCAGGCTGTTTGACTTCCTTACCGCCGAAGTCGCCCAGTTTCATCAGTTCATCGTACACGGCAGCTACTTCGTTGCCGATGATGACCTGATACTGGCCGCCTTTGTTCACGACACCCACCACGCCGGGTACGGCTTTGACCTTGGCCTCGTCCACGCCGTCCATTGACTTGAGGTTGAACCGCAGGCGGGTGACACAGTGGGTCAGAAATGTAACATTTTCTGCGCCGCCGACCTGTTCCAGCACCTGCTGGGCAGTTTTCTTTGCATCCATTTGTTTTGCCTCCTTCAATATCCTAAAAAATGCATTGCTTACAGGGCGGTGTCTGCGCCGTTGCTTGCAATGACTTTTTTGTACCATGCAAACGACTTTTTCTTTTTGCGGGCCAACGTGCCGCTGCCGTCATCCTTCTTGTCTACGTAAATGAAGCCGTACCGTTTGCGCATCTCGCCGGTGCCCACCGAAATAATGTCGATGGGACCCCAGCAGGTGTAGCCGATCACCGGAACGTCATCCAGCTCAATGGCCTGCCGCAGCGCATCAATGTGACTGCCCAGAAAACGGATGCGGTAATCGTCCTGAATGCTGCCATCCGGCTCTACGGTGTCGATGGCACCCAGACCATTTTCCACAACGAACAGCGGCAGTTCATACCGGTCATACAGCTCATTCAGTGCGATGCGCAGGCCGTCCGGATCGATGGGCCAATCCCAGTCGGTACGCTGGAGATACGGATTGCTGCGTTCTACACAGCAATCCGTATCTTCCGTTGCACGGGCAACTGAAGAAAAATAATAGCTGAATGCGATGTAATCCACAGTTCCTGCGGCCAGCAGCTCGGCATCGCCCGGCTGCATCTCTACCGAAGTGCCCATGCGCCGCAGCTGTGCCGTGCACAGGCTGGTGTAGTGTCCGCGGCACATCACATCGGTGTAATAATAGTTCGGCATCATCTGGAATCTCTGTGCCAGCACATCCTTGGGTGCGCAGGTGCGCGGGTAGGTGGTGGGATACTGGATCATGCAGCCGATTTTATTTTCCGGGTCGACCGCATGCCCGATCTGCACGGCCTTTGCACTGGCAAGGAACATGTTGTGGCTGACCAGCGCTTTGACAGCGTTGTGCTCCTCGCCTTCGGCAAAGAGCACGCCTGCCTGATGGTATGGCTCGCTCTGGTTCATGGTCTCGTTGATCTCATTGAAGGTCATCCAGTACCGGACCTTTCCCTTGTAACGCCGGAACACCGTTTCACAGTACCGGGCAAAGAAATCGATCAGGGCTCGGTTACGCCAGGAACCATAGTGCTGCACCAGATACAGCGGCGTTTCGTAATGCGAAAGCGTGACCACCGGTTCGATCCCGTAGCGGTGCAGCTCGTCGAACACACGGTCATAGAAAGCAAGCCCGGCCTCGTTCGGCTGCAATTCATCGCCCTGCGGAAAGATGCGCGGCCAGTTGATGGACATTCGGAAGCACTTGAAGCCCATCTCGGCAAACAACGCGATGTCCTCTTTGTAATGGTGGTAAAAATCCACGGCTTCATGGCTAGGGTAGTAGTTGCCCTCCATGACCTGTGTATGAATCTCGCGCGGGACGCCGTGGCGTGCACCTTTTTCCACGTCGGCAATGCTCAGGCCCTTGCCATCCGTCTGGTAGGCACCTTCGTACTGGTTGGCGGCGGTCGCACCGCCCCACAGGAACTTTTTTGGCATCTCCATAAGCTTGAAAACCTCCTTGCAGGTATAGAATACTTGCAGGGAGGTTTTTGTGCAATATTTTTTAAACTTATTGGTACAGTGTTAATTTTTCTGTTTCTTTTTGCACGATCAAAAACGGAACAGTGTTTCATTCCGCATTTTCTTTGTGCAGATTCAACAAAATAGGATTGGTGGAGGTGCGGTGCTGTTCCAGCTCTCGGGCGCGTTCCAGCTTGTAGGTATAATTCTTCTGGTAGTTCTGCCGGAAGTACTCGGAATACAAGATGTCCAGTAGAAGGGTCATGGACAGATGGGAAGCATAGTCCCCAAGATTCTGATAGATGCTTTCTTTGGTGGAAAGGGTCAGCTTGCAATCCGCATAACAGGTCAGGCTGTTTTCGCCAAAGCTGGTCAGCGCAAGGATGGGTGTTCCGGAGCGTTTGCACTGCCGGGCAATCTCCAGCATCTGCGCCGTTTCGCCGGAATAGGAAATGATCATGGCAAGGTCCCTCTCGGACAGACAGCAGGCCTGATACCGCTGGTAGTTCAGATTGTTGAAAATGACCACCCGCTTGCCGATCTTGAGCATCTTTTCTCGGAAGGATTCGGCCTGATTGATGGCCGTCCCGGCGGAAAAAATGTGGATTTCCTCGTGATATTTGAGCAGGAGCACCGCTTTGTGCAGGTCTTCGTACCGGAGAAGCTGCATAGTGTCCTTGACGGCTTCTTCGTACAGCTCGCCGATGTTCTGCGCCACCCGCATGGGGCTGTCGTTTTCAGCAAAGGGAAAATTGAAATCCACCTTGCCCTGTTGCTGGTCGAGATATTCCAGTTCACGCACAAAATTTTGCTTGAAGTCATCAAAGCCGGTAAAACCCAGCTTTTTGCAAAGGCGCAGGACGGTCGGCGGAGAGGTGTAGGTCACTTCTGCCAGACTGCGGGTGGAATATTTGGCAATTTCCATCCCATGCGCCAAAATATAGGCGGCCAGCGTTTTTTCCCCTTCCGAAAGTTTTTCCTGAAACGCAAGTTTGTCCACGATCAGCATTGCGATTCTCCCTTCCGCTTTTTCTGTAAGCATATCATATCCTGCAGTATTTGGCAAAAAAATTTGCGGCATGCAAAAACGCCGCCGCGTCAGCAAATGACGCGGCGGCGCAGATACAGTGGGAGAAGCGCTTATTTGCCCAGCATTTCGTGGGCAGTCTTGCAGATGGTGGCAGCATCCAGACCATAGAGCTTCAGCAGATCCCATGCCGGGCCGGAGCAGCCGAACACGTCCTGCACGCCTACGCGGCGCACAGGGGTGGGCAGCTTTTCGCTCAGCACGGCGCAGACGGCCTCGCCCAGACCGCCGATGACATTGTGCTCCTCGGCGGTGATGACCTTGCCGCACTCCTTTGCAGCCTTGAGGACGATCTCCTCATCCAGAGGCTTGATGGTGTGGATGTTGATGATCTTGGCATCAATGCCGTCTGCGGCAAGTTTCTCTGCTGCTTCCAGAGCGGAGCTTACGCAAAGGCCTGTTGCAACGATGGTGACATCCTTGCCTTCACGGAGAACAACGCCTTTTCCGAGCTCAAATTTGTAATCCGGTCTGTCGTTGATCACCGGCACTGCCAGACGTCCGAAACGAAGGTAAACCGGTCCGTTGTATTCATAAGCTGCTTTCACGCAGGCTTTTGCCTCTACATCATCTGCCGGGTTCAGGATGACCATGCCCGGGATGGTTCTCATCAGGGCGATATCCTCGTTGCACTGATGTGTTGCGCCGTCTTCTCCTACGGAAATTCCGGCATGGGTAGCACCGATTTTTACGTTCAGATGCGGGTATCCGATGGAGTTGCGCACCTGCTCAAACGCACGGCCTGCGGCAAACATCGCGAAGGTGCTTGCGAACGGAACGATGCCTGTGGTGGAAAGACCGGCAGCGATTCCCATCATATTACATTCTGCGATACCACAGTCGATGTGGCGGTCCGGATATGTCTTTTTTGAACACACCGGTCTTGGTTGCTGCTGCAAGGTCAGCATCTAAAACTACAACATTGGGATTCTCTGCACCGAGCTCTACTAATGCATTACCATAGCTTTCTCTGGTTGCAATCTTCTTAACCTCTGCCATTTATGCTTCCTCCTTTGCCAGTTCTTCATCAATTTTCTCTAAATCTGCCATTGCTACGGCATACTGCTCATCGTTCGGTGCCGTACCATGCCAGCTTACATTATTCTCCATAAAGGAAACGCCCTTGCCCTTCACGGTCTCGCAGCAGATGAAACGGGGCTTACCCGGGGTGACGGGTGCCTGAATGGCATCCACGATGGCCTGAATATCATGGCCATCCACCTTGACGGTCTCAAACCCGAAGGCGGCAAACTTGGCGCAGGGATCGCCCACCGGCATGACCTGATCGTTGGTGCCGTCGATCTGCAGCCCATTGTGATCCAGCAGAACCACAAAATTGTCCAGACCGTACTTCACAGCGCTCTCGGCTGCCTCCCACACCTGACCTTCCTGGATCTCGCCATCGCCCAGAATGGCGTATACCCGGTAGTCCTTGTGCAGGTATTTGGCTGCCATAGCCAAACCGCCTGCCACGCTGACGCCCTGTCCCAGAGATCCGGTGTTCACATCAATGCCCGGCGTCTTGTTGCAGTCGGGATGGCCCTGCAGGTGGCTGCCGATGTGGCGCAGCGTCTCGAGATCCTCCTTGGGGAAGAATCCGCGCTCGGCGAGCACGGCGTACAGACCAGGCGCGCAGTGACCCTTGGAAAGCACGAAGCGGTCGCGGTCGGCCTTGCGGGGGTCGGCCGGGTCGACGTTCATTTCCTCAAAGTACAGATAGGTCATGATGTCGGCAGCGCCGAGCGAACCGCCCGGATGGCCGGACTTGGCAGCGTGCACGCCGGTGACGATGCCCTTCCTTACCTCGTTGGCAACCTTTTTGAGCTCTTCGTCGCTCATTGTGCCTTCCTTTCATCCTCATTAGACAAAATGCGCACGGCACCGAAGGTAATCCCAACACAGCCGCAATGCACGTACGTCATTCATTATGCTGGAAACTGATGGCTTTACCAGAGTTTTTATCATTATTTGAACAATTTAGCAGGCAGAACCGCTGATGAAACGGTTTATCAATGTGAACGTCTTTTGGATGGAACGCGATCGACCCTACGCGCTAATGTCCTTGAATCCCTCGCCGAAGGCTTCCGTAACGTCAGCGACCGTCACAATGGCGTGAGGATCGCGCTCGCGCACAATCGTCTTGAGGGTATTGAGCTCTCGACGGCTCACGATGACCATAATCACCGGCTTCTCGGCACCCGAATACATGCCAGTCGCCTTAAACTTGGTACAACCACGACCCAGGCCATACATGATATCGGCAGCAATATCAGGGAACTTGTCCGAGATGATGAGTACCATACGGCGCTTGTTGCCACCATCGACCACAGCATCGATCACGTAGCCGCTAATGACCATCGAAAGGCCTGCATATAGTGCGTTTTCGATTGAAAAGACCGGAGCCGACAGCGCGCATACGGCAACATCGATCGCCATGACGGTCGAGCCCACCGGCAGCGAGGTGTTACGCGAGATGATTTGGCCAATCGTGTCCGAGCCGCCGGTGTTGGCGCCGGCGCGCAACACCATGCCGTAACCGATGCCCGTAATAATGCCACCCCACATGGCGGGAAGCATCAGGTCCGCATCCGCTAGAGGTGCTACAAACGGGGCGAACAGATCGGTAAAGAAGCCCAGCAGCACAAAGCCCGTCGCGGTCTGCACCACGTAGAACATGCCGCCCTCGCGCATAACGACCAACAACAGCAAGGCGTTCATCACGATCGTCTGAATACCGACGGGAAGCGATAGGCCGCGCGATGCACCGACCGCCTGGATAATGGTGGCAAGGCCCGTAACGCCACCGGCAGCAAGGCCGTTGGGGATCAAAAACAGGTCGGTCGCAATAGCGGCCAGAGCGCACCCCAACATAATCTGGGGCAGGTCGTGAAAGAAGTTCATCGAAAGAATGCGCTTGATGTCCAGACGATATGCCATGCTGCCTCCCTCAAAAAAGCGCACCCAAACGGATGCGCTTCGAACTTCTTGCTGTATTCGATTCTACCGATTCGCCGGACAAAAACCACCCCTGCGCAGGGTTTGCTCTGGATACAAAACCACCCTGCTGGGAGGGTTTTAATCCATTTCCACATAAACCGGGCGGTTTAAGCAGACGGGGTCTCCGCATCGGCGTTGCCGGTGGCCCAGCGATGGTAGCCAATTACAAACGGATCCAGGTCGCCATCGTCAAGAACTGCCTCGACGTTGCTGGTCTCAACGCCCGTGCGTAGGTCCTTAACCATCTGATACGGGTAGAGCACGTAGCTGCGGATCTGGTTGCCAAAACCAATCGTGGTCTTGGGTCCGCGAATCTCATC
>ENA-OQNT01000118-OQNT01000118.1-human-gut-metagenome-genome-assembly--contig:-NODE-118-length-20933-cov-3.396809_pt1 | contig 20933 bp, 18 predicted proteins | sample MGYA00242634_ERZ504890 | MGnify/ENA primary metagenome ERZ504890 (study PRJEB26092, sample SAMD00036379) | human gut metagenome | host: Homo sapiens | study: EMG produced TPA metagenomics assembly of... | reverse complement strand
GCTCCGGCGGGACAGGGTTTTCGTCCTCTGCTTCCCGTTCGTCGCGGACCGCTTCGGCCTGCTGGCTCTCGGGGCTTTCCTCGCCCTCCAGCGCCACATAGCCGCCTACCGGCAATGCACGCAGGCTGTACTGGGTGCCCTTGTAAATTTTCTTCCACAAAACCGGCCCCATGCCGATGGAAAACTCGTTGACCTGAATGCCGCAGAGCTTTGCCACGGTAAAGTGCCCGAATTCATGAATGGCGATCACGGCGCTGAACACGATCAATGCGGCGATCAGGGTGATAAAAATTGACATTGCGTCTCCTAAAGATCAAAGATGTGCGCGCACGAACTCTCGTGCCATGCGGTCGCACTCGTACACATCGCTGAGGGTATACTCGCCGCCAAAGCTGTCGCTGTCCACGACTGCTTCCACCAGACGGCCAATATCGAGGAAGCCAATTTTGTCCTCAAGGAAGAGCTTGACAGCTTCCTCATTGGCACCGTTGGCAGCACATGGGCCGAGACCGCCCTTTTTGATGGCCTTTTTGCAGGCGGCAAGGCAGCGGAAGGTCTCGTCGTCTGCCACATCGAAGGTGAGCACCTTGAGTGCGGCAAAGTCCAGCTCCGGCACAACGCCGGGTACGCGCTTTGGGTAGGTGAGCGCATACTGGATGGGAATGCGCATATCCGGCACACCCAGCTGAGCAATGACCGAATTATCGCTGAACTGCACCGCCGAATGCACGATGCTCTGGCGCTGGACAACGATCTGGATCTTCTCCGGCGGCAGGCCGAACAGCCACACTGCCTCGATCAGCTCCAGACCCTTGTTCATCAGGGTGGCAGAGTCAATGGTGATCTTTGCGCCCATGTTCCAGTTGGGGTGCTTGAGGGCATCCGCCTTGGTCTTACCGCGCAGCTCCTCGGTCTTCATCCCGAAGAAGGGGCCGCCGGATGCCGTGAGCAGGATCTTGGTCAGGCTGGGGGCACTCTCCTTATCCTGCAGGCACTGGAAGATGGCCGAATGTTCACTGTCCACCGGCAGCAGCTTTACACCATGCTTTGCCACGGCCTGTGTGACCAGATGGCCGCCGGTGACAAGGCTCTCCTTGTTGGCAAGGGCCAGATCATGCCCGCTTTCGATCGCGCACAGGCTGGCACCAAGGCCTGCAATGCCCACCACGCTGTTCAGCACCACATCGGTGCCGTCCAGTGCGGCCAGCTGCTTGAGCCCTTCTGGCCCTACCAGCAGCCGGGGCGCATCTGCACGACCGGAAAGCTCCGCATCCAGCCTGCGGGCCGCATCCGGGTCGGTCATGCAGACATAGCGCGGATGAAACTCTTCGATCTGCTGCAGGATCTTGTCTACATGGCTGTGGGCAGAAAGACCGAACACCTCATAGCCCTGTGCACGGATCACATCCAGACTCTGGGTGCCGATGGAACCGGTAGAACCCAGCAGAGTGATTTTTTTCGACATCACACGTTCCCCCTTTTAATAGTAGAACACCGCCGTAATGACCATGGTCACAAAGGGCGCAATGAACATCACACTGTCAAAGCGGTCCAGAATGCCGCCGTGCCCCGGGAAGATGGTGCCGTAATCCTTGATGCCGCACTGGCGCTTGACCACGCTGGCAAACAGGTCGCCATAAATGCCCAGCACCGCCGCCACGCAGCCCAGCAGCGCAATGATCACGTACATGGAAACGCCAATGTTGGAGCGGGTGAAGGCTTCCATCCGGTTTGCCGCCACTGAGTACACCAGTGTGATGATCACACCAAACACCATGGTGCCCAGAACACCGCCAATGGCACCTTCCACGGTCTTTTTGGGGCTGACCACCGGGCAGAGCTTGTGCTTGCCAAAGGCACGGCCTGCAAAGTAGGCACAGGTATCGCCGCCCCAGGCAAAGCAGAGGATGAGCAAGATAAAGAACACCGCATCGTAGCCGTACTGCTCCACCGGCAGCAGCTCCTTGAGCCGGATAAAGGAATAGAAGCAGAAGATCACGATACCGGAGAACATCAGCAGGCCGCTGGCCTTCTGATAGCTGATGGTGCCATTGCGCACCACCAGATAGATGGCATAAAAGGTGACCAGCAGAAAGGACATCGGCATCACCAGCCGCCGCATGACCTGATAGTTGCTCGTCATGACCAGCAGTGTATACGGCACCAGAACCGCGTACATCAGCCAGTCCTTCTTTTCAAAGCCGAGGGCACTGTAGATCTCGTGAACGGCGATCAGCGTAATGGCCGCGATGACCAGATTAAAGATCAGAGTGTTGAAGGTGAACATCACGCCGATCAGTACGATGATGCCCACGATCGCAGTAATAACACGTGTTTTCATAGATTGGATCTCCTTTTCACCGGTCGGGTGCCGCGCCCCTCTGGATTAAGTTTGGCTCCGGCAAAGCCGCCGGGCCGTCCGGTCCCTGCACCGTGTGCAGGAGGTCTTGGGTTTTACAGTCCGCCAAACCGGCGGGAACGATGATTGAACTCCTCAATGGCAGCGTCCAGATCGCTGCGGGTGAAATCCGGCCACAGAACGTCCATTTCTACCAGCTCCGAGTAAGCCTGCCTGCCAGAGCATGAAGTTGGACAGCCGCTTTTCTCCGCTGGGACGCAGGATAAAATCCGGGTCCTTCTGGCCAGCGGTATACATGGCATCGCTGAGCAACTGTTCCGTGATCTCTTCGGGCTTTATCTCCCCTGCCGCCGCCTTTGCCGCCAGCTGCTGCGCCGCCCGCACGATCTCCGGGCGGCCGCCGTAGTTGATGGCAATGTTCAGGGTCATGCCGGTCTTGACCGAAGAATCTGCTTCCAGCTTGTTCATCAGCTGCTGCAGCTTTTCATCCAGCACCGTGCGGTCGCCCATGAACTTGATGCGGATATTGCGGTTCTTGTAGTCAAAGCCCTTCAGCAGATATTCGCCGAACAGCCGCATGATGGCGTTGACCTCTTCCAGCGGACGCTTCCAGTTCTCGGTGGAAAACGCATAGAAGTACACCGACGAAACGCCCAGCTCATCGCAGTAATCTGCGATATCGCTGAACACCTCTGCGCCTCTTTTGTGCCCGGCAGTGCGGGGCAGGCCGCGGTTCTTTGCCCAGCGGCCGTTGCCGTCCATGATGATGCCGATGGAAAGGCCCTCGGCAAATTCTTTAGGATGCGCCATTGTTTCCTCCCGGCAGCAACGCCGCCTTCAACAAAAGTGCCGCGCACTCTTCTTCAGCGCACGGCACCTCCAGTCTATTGCATCTGCGCAGATCAGACAGACATGATCTCCTTCTGCTTTTCTTCCACCGCAGCATCGATGTTCTTGATATACTTGTCGGTCAGCTTCTGGACATCCTCTTCCATGGTCTTCTGGCTGTCCTCGGTCAGCTCGCCGGCCTTCTTCATGGCCTTGGCCTTATCCATAGCCTCGCGGCGGATGTTGCGCACTGCCACCTTAGCCTCCTCGCCCAGCTTGGAAACTTCCTTTGCCAGCTGCTTGCGGCGCTCCTCGGTGGGAGCCGGGAAGTTCAGGCGGATGGTAGAGCCGTCATCAATGGGAGTGATGCCCACATCGCTGGCCATGATGGCCTTGCTGATGGGGCGCAGCAGAGTACGGTCCCACGGGGTAATGGTCAGGGTGCGTGCTTCGGCCACAGCCACGGATGCCACCTGCTGGATGGGAGTGGGGGCACCATAATAATCCACGCTGACCTTATCCAGCACAGCGGGATTTGCGCGGCCTGCGCGCACAGCGCCCAGTTCGCGGCCCAGATGTTCGACCGAGCTCTTCATCTTGTCTTCGTAAACCTTGGTGTTGCTGCTCATTGCGGTAGTCTCCTGTTCCTTTTTATCTTGGGGCTGCGCTGCAATGCGTCTGCCCTATAATGTATGTCGGCTGCAGGCGTTTCAGCCCTCGTAAACCAGTGTGCCCACATTCTCGCCCTGCACGGCACGGGCAATGTTGTCCGGGTCGGCCAGATCGAACACGAGGATGGGCAGCTTGTTGTCGCGGCACAGAGTGGCAGCAGTGCCATCCATAACAGCCAGCTGGTCTTCCAGCACCTTGGTAAAGGTGAGGGTATCATACTTCTTTGCGTCGGCGTACTTGTGGGGATCCTTATCGTAAACGCCATCCACCATAGTAGCCTTGAACATCACATCGGCGCTCACTTCCACAGCGCGCAGAGCGGTTGCCGTATCCGTGGAGAAGAACGGGTTGCCGGTGCCGCCGCCGAACACGGCGATCTTGCCCTCATCCATGGCGCGCAGAGCATCCTTGCGGGTAAAGGGCTGTGCCACCTGCGGCATGGTGATGGAGGTGAACACCTCAGTGGGCACACCCAGCTGTTCCAGCTTGTCGGAGACAGCCAGTGCGTTCATCACGGTTGCCAGCATACCGATCTTATCGGCCAGTGTGCGCTCCATCTTGCCGCTGGAACGGCCGCGCCAGAAGTTGCCGCCGCCCACAACAATGCCGATCTGCACGCCGAGGTCGTGTGCTTTCTTCACGCCGCCGCAGATCGCGTCCATAGTGGGTTCATCAAAACCCATGCCCTTTTCGCCGCCCAGTGCTTCGCCGCTGATCTTCAGAAGGATACGCTGATATTTCAATGCCATAATCCAAACACCACCTGTTTTTATCTTCCGTCAGGGCATAGGCATACCCTGGCATTTTTTACTATAGCTTATTTTACAATAAAACATCCATAAAGTAAACAGGAAATCTGCGCGGAAATCCGGAAGCTTTTATGAACGGCTGCGCAGACCGCGCAGCAGCTGCTTCATTCCGAGCGGAATGCGGCGGCTTTCCACCGCTTTCTGGATAGCTTTGTTGTGGGTCCACAGATCCAGCCGCTTTTCTGTGAGCCACGGCAGCGCGGCATCCGGCTGCTTTGCCAGTGCTGTGGCAAAATACCATGCCCGCATCATATTGATATAGTATTCCGTGCTGTGCACATCGGCCACCCATTCCAGATATTCCGGCCGGAATGCATCATCCAGATAATAGCGCATCAGCATCTCCATGCCATAGCGCACGGTGTACACCTCGCCCGAATCCAGCCAGCGGCGAATGGGCACCAGCAGTTCCTTCTTGTGCTTTGCAAACACTTTGGGGCAAAAGCAGTCACAGGTGGCCCAGTTGTTGATGTAGGGCAGGAACGCTTCCGTTTCAGCCAGCGCCCTGTCGTAGTCCCGGATAAGTTCGATCAGAAACGCGTGGAGGTTGTTCTCTTCGTAGTATCCATGCGGCAGGGCCTGTAAAAACACTTCTGCTTGCGCTGTGCCTGCGAGCTGTTTTGCCAACTTGCGCAGAGCCGGAACGCGCACGCCGATCACCGTTTCCGGCGGCACGGTGGGCATCAACGCACTGTGAAAGGTGCGGTATGCTTCATCCCGCAGGGCAAACAGCTGCGCACGAATGATCTCTGCTTCCGGCTCCATCCTCTCTCCCTCCGTTCTTTTCTATTGTAGCAGAGCCGTATGGAAAAGCAAGGCCGTTCCGGCATTCTTTTCCAGTGCTTTAAGGAACATACAAAAATTGGGCTGGACATTTGTGCCGGAACATGCTATAATATCGTTCGTAAATGCGGGCATCGTACATCGGCTAGTATATCAGCCTTCCAAGCTGAGGAGGTGGGTTCGATTCCCATTGCCCGCTCCATGCAAAAAAGCGCCGTGGCCTTTTGGGTCACGGCGCTTTTGTTTTGCTTTATCGGTCCCACTTATCGCACAGGGCATTGATCTGGTCGGCAAACTTGGCAAGGTCTTTGTTTGCGCCGCCCTCGTTGTGCTCGATGACCCGCAGCAGGCGCTTGCCGGCGCTGACCAGCCGCTGGAACACACTGGCAGCACGGCTCTGGCCTTCATTGGCCTTGTGCTCAATGCGGACGCGCATGCCCTCCTGCAGGCATACGGCTCCCTCGGCTCCGATGGCCCACTGTGCGCCGTTGTAGGGTGCACAGGCAGTGAAGCCCTGTTCCGTCAAGGTCTGCACAAAGTGGTCCTCGGTCTCATCTTCGCCGTGCATCACGAACACACGCTTTGGTTTCTGCTCAAAGGAGTTCACCCACCGCAGCAGACCTTCTCTGTCCGCATGGCCGGACATGCCGGTGAGCTGGCACAGTTCTGCCTGCACCTCAATAGGTTCACCGAACAGTTTTACCGTCGTGGCACCTTCCAGCAGGGTGCGGCCCAGCGTGCCCACCGCCTGATAGCCCACGAACAGAATGGTGCACTCCGGCCGCCACAGATTGTGCTTGAGGTGGTGGCGGATGCGGCCTGCCTCGCACATACCGCTGGCCGAGAGGATGACCTTTGGCACGCGGTCTGCATTGATCATGCGGGATTCATCACTGGTCACCGTGACGCGCAGCCCCGGGAAGGTGATCGGATCAATGCCTTTTTCCAGCAGAGCGCGGGTGTCCGCATCAAAGCAGTCCGGTCGGTATCTTTAAAGATGCGGGTCGCCTCGATGGCAAGCGGGCTGTCAATGTACACCGGGAAGTTGCCATGCCCCTTCACAAGGCCCTTTTCCTTGATCTCACGGATAAAGTAGAGCATCTCCTGCGTGCGGCCACCGCAAAGCTGGGAATGACCACATTGCCGCCCCGGTCAAAGGTGCGCTGCAGGATCTTCGTCAGCTCGCTCACATAGTCCGGCTTCGGGCCGTGGCTGCGGTCGCCGTAGGTAGATTCCATAAAGGCGTAGTCCGCCTCTTTGATGTAAGCAGGATCCTTGATGATGGGCTGATCCAGATTGCCGATATCACCGGAGAATACCAGCTTGGTCGTGGTCTCACCCTCGGTGATCCAAAGCTCTATGCTGGCCGAGCCAAGCAGATGGCCCACATCCACAAAGCGGGCTTCAATGCCCGGTGCAAGCTGGAAGCGCTGCTCATAGGCCTTGCCCACAAACAGCTTCATGGCTGCTTCAGCATCCTGCACAGTATACATCGGTTCCACCGGTTCTGCGCCGGAGCGCTGGCCCTTGCGGTTTTTCCACTCCGCTTCAAATTCCTGAATATGGGCCGAGTCCCGCAGCATGATGCCGCACAGCTCCACCGTGGGGTTCGTGGCATAGATCTTGCCGCGGAAGCCGTTGCGCACCAGCAGCGGCAGCATACCGGTATGGTCGATGTGTGCATGGGTGGCCAGCACCCAGTCGATCTCGCCGGGTGCCACCGGGATGGGCTGGTTCTCGTATACGTCCTTGCCCTGCTCCATGCCGCAGTCGATCAAAAAGCGCTGCCCAGCCGCTTCGATCAAAGTGCAGCTGCCGGTGACCTCATGGTTCGCGCCCAGAAATGTGATCTTCATAAAAACACCTCCGGCTTTATTTCTTCTGTACCCTTAGTATAGCATATTCTAAAGGTACACGCCGCACAAATCGCATGGCTTTTCTCAGGCATTTTGCCGAAAGGTTGAAAAATTTTTTATACAATCTTGACAAACCACCCCTTTCTGTTATAAACTTAAACTTGTATGACGTTCGTTCGTATTTTATGAGTTTTAATAATAGAGAGGTTGAATTTTATGGTTCGTAACGATTTGCGCAACGTTGCCATTATCGCTCACGTTGACCACGGCAAGACCACCCTGGTGGACGCAATGCTGCGTCAGAGCGGCGCATTCCGCGATAATCAGGTCGTGGCTGAGCGCGTCATGGACAGCGGCGATATCGAGCGTGAGCGTGGCATTACCATTCTGGCCAAGAACTGCTCCTGCACCTACAAGGGTGTCAAGATCAATATTGTCGATACTCCGGGCCATGCCGACTTTGGCGGCGAGGTGGAGCGCGTGCTGAAGATGGTCAACGGCGTTCTGCTGCTGGTGGATGCCGCCGAGGGCTGCATGCCCCAGACCCGTTTTGTGCTGCAGAAGGCTCTGCAGCAGAACCTGAGTCTGGTGGTGGCCATCAACAAGATCGACCGCCCCGATGCCCGCATCAAGGAAGTCATCGACGAAGTTCTGTACCTGCTGATGGATCTGGGCGCTACCGATGAGCAGCTGGACTGCCCCATGCTGTTCTGCTGCGGCCGTGATGGCACCGCAAGCCTGGACCCGGATGTGCCCGGCACCGACCTGATTCCCCTGTTCGATACTCTGCTGAGCACCATCAAGCCGCCTGAGGGCGACCCCGAGGCTCCCTTCCAGATGCTGGTGTCCTCTGTGGACTACAACGACTTTGTGGGCCGCATCGGCATTGGCCGCATCCAGAACGGCGTTGCCAAGGTGGGCGAGGAAGTTGTCGTCTGTGACTGGCACAATCAGGATCTGAAGATGCGCGGCCGTCTGACCAAGCTGTACGACTTCCAGGCCAATGGCCGTCAGCCGTGCGATAATATCACCGCCGGCGATATCGTGGCATTTTCCGGCCTGCCCGACGTGACCATCGGCAATACCCTGTGCAGCCCCTCCAATGTGGAGCCGCTGCCCTTCGTGAAGATCAACGATCCTACCGTTGAAATGACCTTCTCCGTCAACGACAGCCCGCTGGCCGGCCGCGAGGGTAAGTATGTTACCAGCCGTCAGATCCGTGACCGTTTGCAGAAGGAACTGCTGAAGGATGTCGCTTTGAAGGTGGAGGATTCCGCCACCACCGATTCCTTCCGCGTTATGGGCCGTGGTGAGATGCACCTGTCCATCCTGATCGAGACCATGCGCCGTGAAGGTTATGAGCTGCAGGTCTCTCCCCCGCACGTTCTGACCAAGGTCATCGACGGCAAGACCTATGAGCCTATGGAGCATGTCGTCATCGATGTGCCCACCCAGTATCAGGGCGCTGTCATGACCGGTCTGGGCCAGCGCAAGGCTATCCTGCAGCAGATGGAATCTCTGGGCACCGACCGTGTGCGTCTGGAGTTCCGTATGCCCAGCCGCGGCCTGTTCGGCTACCGCAACCAGTTCCTGACCGATACCCACGGCGAAGGCATCATCAACCAGATCTTCGACGGTTACGATGTCTGGGCTGGCATGATTGCCAACCGCTCCACTGGTTCTCTGGTCAGCTTTGAGACCGGCGAGGCTGTCACCTACGGTCTGTTCAATGCTCAGCAGCGCGGCACCCTTCTGGTGGGCGCTGGTGAAAAGGTCTACGAGGGCATGGTCATTGGCTACACCGCTTCCGGCGAGGATGTGGATGTCAACGTCTGCAAGACCAAGCACCTGACCAACACCCGTGCATCCGGCTCCGATGATGCTCTGCGCCTGATTCCCATTAGCAAGCTCAGCCTGGAAGGCTGCCTGGAATTCTTGGCACAGGACGAGTTGCTGGAGGTCACTCCTGAAAATCTGCGCATCCGCAAGCAAATCCTGAACCACGAGCAGCGCATGAAGGCCAAGAGCAAGCTGAAATAAGCCTTTCCTTCTTTTATAATATGTACTTTACCGTCCTGCAGCGTTTCAAAACGCTGCAGGACGGTTTTATTTTGCCAAAAATGATTCATTTTTTAAAAAAGGCTTGCAAAAGGCATTCTTATGCGGTATAATATCTCTCGCAGTCACAAATGTGATTTGCCTCTTTAGCTCAGTCGGTTAGAGCACCTGACTGTTAATCAGGGTGTCGCCTGTTCGAGTCAGGCAAGAGGCGCCAGAAGAAAAGGCAATGTTCCACAGAACATTGCCTTTTTTGTTTGTCCCATACTACACCCTTTTTCTGTACAGCCATGCAGTCGTGTTTCTCCTCTGTTTTTTGGGCTTCTCTGTCCAAAAAGCACAGCATTCATGCGAAAAAAGCATCAAGCATAATGATTTCTTAAAATTTGACTACTTGAAGAAGATGTCACATTGTGGTATACTGCTTATGAGCTTTGGGAATTTGTATCTGTTTTTCCAAAGTCCGGCACACAGATCAAAGGGTAGGTGCTCCCTTCTTTTGATAGCAGCCGACCGGTGTTTTGTCATGGTTCTCCGCAGGACAGGACAAAGCACCGGCCTCTGTGCTGTTGTTTCAGGCTCCGGCTCTTTTCACGTTGTCAGATCTGCGGCAGGCCGCTTCTTCAAAACGCCTGCCGCTGTTTGAATAAATTTGTATATGATCAAAGGAAGCATCTATGCGTTATACCTATGTCCGGCAGCACGACACCACTGACTGTGCGGCTGCCTGCCTCGCAATGGTGTGCCTCCATTACAAAAAGGAAGTTACCATCACCCGCCTGCGCGATATGATGGGTACCGACCTGAAAGGCACGAACCTTGTTGGTTTGCAGAAAGCCGCTAATGAGTTGGGTTTCACCACTGCAGCGGTTCGCGTAGACCGTGAAAATTTCCTCAGCGATTTCTCGCTGCCCTGCATTGCGCAGGTCATCACCGATCAGGGTCTGGCCCACTTTGTGGTCGTCTTTAAAAAGACCACCATCAAAGATGACGGTGAGCGTCGTCGGCACATGCTGAAAGAAGCCGAAGCCGCCAAGGAAGATGAGAAGAACGGCAAAAAACACAAGTGCAAGGATTACGTCGTGATCGGCGACCCTGGCAGTGAGCTGAAAAAGATCTCTCTGGATGAGTTCTACAAGAACTTTACCGGTGTTCTGCTGCTGATGAACCCCACCTCGGAGTTCAAGGGTGGTAAGATCGAAAAGGGCGGCATGTTCAAGCGTTACGTCGACCTGTTGCTGCCCCAGAAAAAGCTTTTTGCCTATGCGATCCTGAGTTCTCTGATCGTTACGATTCTGGGCATTGCCTCCTCCATGTTCAACAAGATCCTAATGGACGAGGTCTTGCCATATGGCCTAGACAATCTGCTGGTCACGCTGATCCTTGTGTTCAGCATGGTCAGCATCACCAATACGCTGGTGGGCTTTGTCCGGCAGTGGGTTCTGATCCACCTATCCATCAAGATCGATATTCCGCTGATGCTGGGTTACTTCGGGCATATCTTCCGTCTGCCCATGAAGTTCTTTGCCACCCGCAAGACTGGTGATATCACCACCCGTTATTCGGATGCAAACACCATCAAATCCATCTTTACCAGCATTGCGCTGAGCCTGATCATGGATATCTCGATGGCCATTATCACCGGTATCATCCTGTTCCGCATGAATGCGATGCTCTTCTCGATCTCGCTGTTCATGGCTCTGGTCAGCATTCTGCTGGTGCTGATCTACAAGCAGCCTTACAAAAAGATCAACGAAGAGACCATGGTGCAGTCCGCTGCACTGAACAGCCAGATGATCGAAAGCCTGCGCGGCATTGAGACGGTCAAGTGCAACGCCAACGAGGATACCGAAATGGAGAACCTCGAGCGTGAGTATATCAAGAGCCTGAAGATTAGCCTGCGCTCCAGCAAGATCAGCACCACGCAGGGCCTGATTTCCTCCTTCATTTCCACCGGTTTCAGCATGCTGACCACCTATGTGGGTATCAGTCAGGTTCTGAAGGGTGAGATGACACTGGGCGGATTCATGGCCTTCAGCACGCTGTCCTCTTACTTTACTTCCCCGCTGAGCAACCTGATCGGTCTGCAGATGCAGATTCAGGAGGCCAGCATTTCCATGAAGCGTCTGGGCGAGATCATGGATTATCCCTCCGAGACGGTCGGCGACGAAGACCGCACCGATCTGGACAAGGTGGAGGGCGATATCGAGTTCAAGGATGTCACTTTCCGTTATGGCAACCGTGCCCCTGCACTGGATCACATCAGCTTTACCATTCCGGCCGGTAAAAAGGTCGCGCTGGTGGGCAGCAGCGGCAGCGGCAAATCCACGATTACCAAGCTTCTGCTCAAGTATTATGAGCCGGAAGATGGCGAGATCGACTTGAACGGTGTGAATCTGGCTGAATACACCAACGACTCTGTCCGCCGCGCAATTTCTTATGTGCCGCAGAACGTTGAGCTGTTCAGCAAGACCATTTATGATAACATCCGCGTTTCCCGTATGGACGCTACGATGGACGAAGTTAAGGAAGCTGCCAAGAAGGCAGATGCTCACGACTTTATCCGTCATCTGCCCCTGCAGTATAACACCTATCTGGAAGAAGCAGGCAACGGCCTGTCCGGCGGTGAAAAGCAGCGCATTGCGCTGGCACGCGCTTTCCTGAAAGATTCCAACCTCTACATTCTGGATGAATCCACCAGTAATCTGGACTTTGCTACGGAAAATCTGATCTTCAACATGATCTACGATCAGCTTGCAGATCGTTCCATGCTGATCGTAGCTCACCGCCTGTCCACCGTTCGTGACTGTGATCTGATCCTTGTGATGGATCACGGCAAGATCGTGGAACGCGGCACGCACGATGAGCTGCTTGCCAAGGAAGGCAAGTACTACGAGCTGTGGAACATGCAGCAGGGTATCTACCGCAGCAAAAAGGCAGAGCCCAAGCAGTCTGTCATGCAGGCCGTGGTGGAAGAGGATGACGACGGTGAGTCGATCACCTATTGATGTGTTGCAGCCGGGTGCGTACCCGGTTACATATGAAAGGGAGTCATTCATGATGGATAGCTTGATTTGACATAGTTTTGCTGTGTCAGATAAAAAAGAGCTAGAAAGACTTTCTGTTTAGTAGAAGTAGATGGTGTTATCCTGAACAGGCCCCGCCTGCTCAGGTAACTATGCCTCACTATGGTGTGCCCGGAGGCAAAACGCCTCCGGGCACATTTTATTTGCAAGATCCCTATTACTTTTATAAGTAGTAGGCGATCGGGAGCGGAGAGGAAGCTGCTCTCTGCAGCGGTTTTCTCCCCTTTCTCGATTGCCTATTACTGCCTCTTCTGAGGTAAATCTGAAAAGGAACCGAGGTATTCAACATGAAAGAGATCAAAGTAGCCGAGAACAAGACCCTGAAGCTCACCAATGTGCTTTCCCGTGAGATCCATCCGGAAGAGATGGCCAGTCTGCCCGTGGTGCTGACCCAGATGCACAACTTTATCAAGAGCAACAACGCACAGCCCATTGGCCCCATTGTGCAGGCCATGGTGGTTGGTGAGGACCGTCAGATGCACCTGTACATGATGCAGCAGGCTACCCAGTTCATCGGCCAGATGGAGCAGGACTACCATATGGATGCTGTTCTGCGCGTGAAGAACTGCCTGTATGCCCACTACACCGGCCCCATGCCCGAAAGCCAGCTGGCTTCCTACAAGCTGCAGGTCCACGCTTTTGAGAATGAGCAGAAACTGACCGGCACCTCCTATACCATCTATGTCAATCAGGATGAGGATGATGCCGTGGTCGATGTCTTTATGGAGACCAAGTAATTATGACGATTAAAGTTCAGAACCTTTCGGATCTGCAGGACCGCCGCATCATGATGGAAAAAAAGCTGCCGCCTTATGGCTACGCTTTTGTCATTCTGGTGGGCATCTTCATGCTGTTTCTGGTGGTGTGGAGCACCCATACCAACCGCATTTATGTCAGCCAGAACGCAGGCACCGTGCAGGCCAGCAATAAAACCTATATCATGTCCAGTTATTCCGGCTCCATTACCGAGATGTATATTTCGGAGGGCAGCTATGTGAACGAGGGCGACCTCGTGGCCCACATCAAGAGCACGGATATCGACATGCAGCAGGATAACTTGGAAAGCCAGCTCAAGATCTACCAGACCCAGCTGGATCAGTACAACAAGCTGCTGCAGTGCGTGCAGGATGATACCAACTACTTCAGCGAGACAAACCCCGAAGATCAGCCCTACTACTATCAGTACGAGACCTACAAGAGCCAGGTCTCTCAGAAGACCTTTGATGCCACGGCCTATCAGGCTGCCGGTTACTCCGATGCTCAGATCAAGACCATGATGGAGCAGAGCCAGAGCGAAGTAGAAGCTCTGTACTACTCCACCATGCAGTCCATCTCCCAGAGCATTACCAGCGCACAGAGCAACGTGGACAACGTTCAGGCTCAGCTCGATGCCTTGAACACCGGTGCCAACGATTACTACATCTACGCCCCCACCTCCGGTGTGATCCACATGGATACTCCTTACAAAGAGGGCATGGTGCTGAGCGCAGGCTCCCCGCTGGCCACTGTTGCCAGCGAGAACGACGATCTGGAGATCGTTGCCATGGTCACCGTGAATGACCGCCCGCTGCTTCATGTGGGTGACCCGTGCAAGATCGCCATTACCGGCCTTTCGGAGTATTCCTATGGCACCCTGACCGGCACTGTAACGGCCATTGACAGTGACGTGACGGCCAGCTCCAACGCTTCCTACTATAAGATGACCATTAAGCCCGATGCCACTTATGTGGTGAGCCGCAGCGGCGACAAGGTGGATCTTTCCAACGGCATGAGCGTTACTGCCCGCGTGGAGTACGATCAGGTCACCTATTTCGAGTACGCAATGGAAGCCCTGGGCGTTCTGTTCCGCTAAACCGGAGCTGTGCTGACTGCCAGCCGCCGTTATATCACCCAAAGAGGTACACTTACTATGAAATCAACCGCAAAAAAACTGGCCGTCTGTGCGGCAGCGCTCTGCCTGCTGGCCTGCGGCACAGCTGTGTCTGCGGCCGCAGCAAGCCCTGTCTCCGGCCTTGCCCTGAGCGGCGTTGCCATGCCGTGGGATCAGGACGTGCCTGCCGAAAGCATTGAGGCCGGCAGCTATACCGCCAACATGCTGCTGGGTTCCTCTCAGCAGCTGTCTCCTGTGGTGCGTCCGCGCAACTCTACCGACTCGGTTGTCTTTATCTCGGACGATACTTCCATTCTGACCGTGAGCAACTCCGGTGTCGTGCAGGCTGTGGGCGTAGGCACCACCCGCATCACCGCTGCCGCAGGCAACCAGATCTGTGCCTACACCATCGTTGTCTCCATGGATTCTTCCATGATCGTTACCGAGATGGACCTTTCCCTTTCCTCCAACACCATCTATGTTGGCAACTCGGTCTCGGCACAGCTGCAGGTGCGGCCTACTTCGGCTTCCAACTATGCCACCGTCGCCCTGACCTCTTCCAATGAGAAGGTCGCCACGGTGAACAATTTCGGCCGTGTTACCGGCATTGCCCCCGGCACCGCCACCATTACCGCTACCTGCGGTTCGGTGACTGCTACCACCAATGTCACGGTCATGAGTATTCCCAACTCCAGCACCGGCACCGCCAGCACTGGTTCTTCCAACAGCGGTCAGGTCGTCACGGTGAATCCTTCCTACGTTGTGCTCAAGCCCGGTGCCACCCGCACCCTGACCGCCAGTGTCAAGCCTTCTTCCGCTTCCCAGAAGTTCACCTATAAGTCCGCCAACAGCAACATTGCCACGGTCAGCCCCAGCGGCGTGATCACGGCTGTGGGCACCGGCGCTACTTCCATTACCGTTTCCAACGGCACTGCATCCGCCATGGTCACGGTCATCGTCAACCGTTCGGCTGCATCTTCTTCCGATAATTCTTCGGACAGCAGCTCCACCGAACCGGATAACGATACTCCCATCGAGATCGATCCCGTTGTGCAGGCCATTCAGGACAGCGAGGACAACGAGATCGTTTTCACACAGGCCGAGGTGCCTACTGTGACCGGTGATATCCTCAATGCGCTGCGCACCACCGGCAAGACCCTGTGCGTGGTGGGCGATGGCTACACCATGCAGATTGCAGGCAGCGGTGTCAAGAGCACCACCAGTGAGCTGGACACCATGCTCATCCTGACTGAGTCCGATCAGGGCATCGAGTTTGAGCTGGACAAGGGCAAGGCTCTTCCCTGCTCGGTGCGCATCGATCTGGATGTGAGCACCTATACCCGCCTGTATCTGTACAACGCCGTCTCCAACAAGTGGCAGTACCTGAACAGCTACACCGACGGCATCATCACTGCCGATACTGCAGGCCGTTATCTGCTGACCAACCAGAACCTGAAATTTGCCAATATCAACTGGACCTTCTTCATTGCCGGTGGTGTTGTAGTGGTTCTGATCGGCATTGCATATGTTGTGCTGAAAAAGCGCTACTGGTTCTGGTAATTTTCAAAACCACTCTTTCATGAAACAGCAAGCCCCTCTCTGAGTGTGATATGCTCCCCCTAGAGTAGACAGAGTAAAAACAAAACTCTGAGTACTCTTGGGGTATTTTTATGTCAAGAAAGAACAATCACTTTTGCACAAAAAATTCGCCGTCTCCTTGTGGAAACGGCGAACAAAAACTTATATTATTTCTCTGTCTACTTGACGGAGCGCACTTCAATGGAACGCCTGGGCTTTGTTTGCATTATGATGTCTGCCTTCGTTACTTTTCAATGGGCTGCGAGGGCTTCCAGTCCTTGTAGTTCTCGTAGCGGCTCTCGCGGATCTTGGTGTGGGACCAGATCTCATCCGCCGTGGGCTGCCAGTTGGCTGCATAGTTCTTGCACTTCTCGCACAGGTGCTCCACGCTCTCCGGCGACTGCAGGTCGGTGCTGTGGGCACCGGTCTCGTGCACCATCTTCTGCAGCAGTTCGGGGTTTTCCAGCATCGGGCAGGGACGCAGATGGTTCTTGTTGAAGGGCTGGCCGTTGTGATAAGCCATGAACAGCGGGCTGTGCAGAATTTCCAGAATGCTCTGGTCGTGGATATTGGCATTGGAGTAGTGGATGAACACGCACGGCTCTGCGTCACCGGCAGAGTTGATGTGGAAGTAGTTGCGTCCGCCGGCAATGCAGCCGCCCACAAACTCACCGTCGTTCTGGAAATCCATCGGGTAGAACGGGATATCGCACTCTTCCGAGCGCAGATAGCGGATGCGGTCGATCATATATTTGCGCTGCTCCGGGGTAGGCATCAGTTCCGGTGCTGCCTCGTTGCCCACGGGCATGTAGTGGAAGTAGAAGCCGAAGTGTGCGCCCTTCTCGCACAGGAAACGCATGAACTCATCGTTGGTAACAGCTTCGATATTATCGCGGGTGTAGCAGATGGACGTGCCGAACACGATGCCGTGCTCCTTGAGCAGATCCATAGCATGCATGACAGCGGCATAGTGCCCCTCACCGCGGCGGGCATCGTTGGTCTCCGGGGTGCCCTCGATGGACAGCATGAAGGCAATGTTGCCCAGACGCACCACCTCTTTGCAGAAGGGCTCATCGATGAGGGTGGAGTTTGTGTAGATGGCAAACTGCACATCATTGTGCTTCTCGGCCAGCTTGAGGATATCAGCCTTGCGCACCAGCGGCTCGCCGCCGGTCAGCATGTACAGGTATACGCCCAGCTCCTTGCCCTCGGTAACGATCTTGTCCATATCCTCAAAGCTGAGGTTGTTCTTGTTGCCATACTCGCCAGCCCAGCAGCCCACGCAGTGCATATTGCAGGCGGAAGTGGGGTCGAACAGGATCAGCCAGGGGATGTTGCACTGATACTTCACGCGGTTCTCGCGGATGGTCTTGGTGCCGCGGAAGAAAGCCTCGTAGCCCAGATTCAGCGCCATGGTGCGGGCCACGTTGGGGTCGGTCTGATCCAGCACACAGTTGATGAGCTTGGACCACTTGCTGTCGGGGTCGGTCAGGGTCTGTCTGGCGTGTTCGTAGGCTTCAGCGCTGAACGAACTGCCATAGAACTGCTTTGCAACATCCACCAGCTGTCCCACGGTTTTCTGACGGTCTTTATCGGCATGAGAAAGCACCACGTCCACCATTTTACCAACGGCAGCACGCTGCATTTTATGAGTCAGGCTCTCAACAGAAGTATTCATTATCCTTTTCCTCCAAACGGTATTTTTCGGAAATCTCTTTTTCTATTTCTATGCCATTACTCTACCATTCTATCCCACAAGTTGCCATAAACAGAAAAAGCGCCGTGATAGAAAACCCATCACGGCGCGGATTATGATAAAATTTTGTCGTTCTTCCGGTTCAACCGTCCTGTTCCAGATGGATCTTATTGCTGGCAAGGCGGCATAACGCGCGGCGCAGATCGCCCTGCAGCATCCGTCCCATACGTTCTACCATCACAGCGGGCTCGGTCTTCATATCCCGGCGGATCCATTCCAGCACCACGCCCACCAGCGCATATTTGTAAAAATCCACCACAAACTGCTTGTCATCGTCCTGCACGGTGATGTCGCGGCATTCGCGATCCGCAAATTCCTTCAGCATGGGGTCCAGAAGCTTGTACAGATACTGCTCCACCTGTTCACGACCCACAGAGCGGTATACGTTCAGTACCAGTGTTTTGTTATCCCGGATCTGGTGCAGGATTTCCAGAAATGCTTCGGTCCATGTATCAAAGCTCTGGCGGCCTTCCATCGCCTTGACCGCATCTTCCGTCAGGATCCAATCCACCAGATCGTAAATATCCTTGAAGTGGTAGTAGAAAGTCATGCGGTTCACGCCGCAGTCCTCGGTGATATCGTTGATCGTGATCTTATTGAGGGGCTTTTCCAGCAGCAGCTTTTTCAGCGATGCTTCCAGTGCCCGCTTCGTTGTTTGTGACACAAAAACCTTCCTTTCCCGACCGTAGAAATTTTTCCCGCTGCGTACGGCGATTGGCAGCTTCGTACATTATAATACCGCAAAAGCCGTCCCGATTGCAAGCATTGATTCTGTCCATTTTGTAAATAAAGAATCTTCCTGCGTTTTCACTCCGGCAGTTTCTCGTTTCAAAAGCCGTTTCTCAGCCCCCCAAACCCCTTCCGGCGGTGCGCAATGCCTGCAAAAGCGGCTTCTTCCGGCAAAAAAGCGGAAAAGGCCCTTGATTTTATATTTCTCTACGCTTAGAATGGGAGCAGACGGCTGTGATTGAAGTGCCGTTTTGAGGGAGGGTACAAACTATGATGGATACCATTGGTTTTCTGGGCTGCGGCAACATGGGTGGAGCCATCGCCCGTGCCGTTTGCAAAGCTGTTGACCCTAAGAAAGTTTTTCTGGCAAACCGCACTGTGGCCAAGGCACAGGCACTGGCCAAAGAACTGGGCTGCAAAACAGCCACCAATGCCGAGGTGGCCGGTGACTGCGACCTGATCTTTCTGGCGGTAAAGCCCCAGATGATGGAAGCTCTGCTCCAGCCGCTCAAGTTCACCTTTGACGAGCGCCCCAGCCGTTTTGTGCTGTGCAGCATGGCAGCGGGCCTTTCGATCGCCCGCATTCAGGAGATGGCCGGTGAGGACTTTCCTGTGATCCGCATCATGCCCAACACCCCGGCTTCTGTGGGCGAGGGTATGATCCAGTACTGTTCCAGCAATGTCACCGCTGAGGAAGAAGAAGCCTTCCTCAGGATCATGGCTCCTGCGGGCCGTCTGGATGCCGTGCCGGAAAGTCTGATCGATGCCGCCAGCTGCGTTTCCGGCTGCGGCCCGGCATGGGTGTACCAGTTTATTGAGGCTCTGGCCGACGGCGGCGTGGCCTGCGGCCTGCCCCGCGCCAAAGCGCAGGAATATGCCGCGCAGATGGTTCTGGGCAGCGCAAAGCTGGTGCTGGAAAGCGGAAAGCATCCCGGCGAACTCAAGGATGCTGTGTGCAGCCCCGGCGGCAGCACCATTCAGGGCGTGCGCGTGCTGGAAGAGCACGGCCTGCGCGGTGCGGTGATGGATGCCGTGATCGCCTCGTACAATAAGACAAAGGAAATGGGAAAGGGTTAAGGATATCATGCGCATCGTTGTAAAAGTAGGCACTTCTACTCTGGCATACGCCACCGGACGGCTGAACATCCGCCACACGGAACAGCTGGTCAAGGTGCTCAGCGACCTGAAAAACGAGGGCCATGAGGTCATTCTGGTGTCCTCCGGTGCCATTGGCATGGGCGTGGGCAAGCTCTCACTGCCAACCCGCCCAAAGGACACCACCACCAAGCAGGCCTGCGCCGCTGTGGGCCAGTGTGAGCTGATGTACACCTACGACCGGCTGTTCAACGCCTACAATCACACCGTGGCGCAGATCCTGCTCACCGGCGTGGACGTGGAGCACACCGAACGCCGCGTGAACTTTCAGAACACCCTGTCCCGCCTGCTGGAGCTGGGTGCCCTGCCCATCATCAACGAAAACGACACCGTTGCCACCGATGAGATCACCTCCATTGGCGACAACGACACGCTGGCGGCCATCGTGGCCTGCTGCGCCAAGGCTGACATGTTGGTGCTGCTGAGTGACATCGACGGCCTGTACACCGCCAATCCCCACACCCACACGGATGCAAAGCTCATCCCGCTGGTGGAGGAGATCACCCCCGAGGTGATGGCTCTGGCCGATGGTGCCGGTTCGGCCCTTGGCACCGGCGGCATGGCCACCAAACTGCGCGCTGCCCGCATGGTAACGGGCAGCGGTGCCGATATGGTCATTGCCAACGGCGCACACCCGGAGCTTTTGTACGACATTGCCGCAGGCAGATCCGCAGGCACCCGCTTTGCGGCCCGCAAGGAGGACTGAACACATGACCACACAGGAAATTCTGGAAGCCGCCCGCAGCGCCAAAAGTGCCCTTGCGCTGGCCGATAACACCGCCCGCAACGCGGCCCTGCTGGGCATGGCGGACGCTTTATGCGATGCGCAGAACCAGTCTGCCATCCTTGCCGCCAACGCCGAGGACATGGCTGCTGCCAAAGGGCACATCAGCGATGTGATGCTGGATCGTCTGGCCCTGACCGCACCGCGCATTGAAGCCATGGCGCAGGGCATCCGCGAGGTTGCCGCCCTGCCCGACCCGGTGGGCCGGGTGCTGAATCGGGTGGAGCGCCCCAACGGGCTTGTCATTGAAAAGACGGCTGTACCCATGGGTGTGATCGCCATTATCTACGAGAGCCGTCCCAACGTGACCAGCGATGCCGCTGCCCTTGCCATCAAAAGCGGCAACGCCTGCATCCTGCGCTGCGGCAAGGAGGCATGGCGCAGTGCTCATGCCATCGTCACAGCCCTGCGGCAGGGCCTGAAAAAAGCCGGTCTGCCCGAGACAGCGGTCTGCCTGATCGAGGACACCACCCACGCTTCTGCCAATGCTCTGATGACCGCTGTAGGCTATGTGGATCTGCTGATCCCGCGCGGCGGTGCCGGGTTGATCCGTGCCTGCGTTCAGAACGCCAAGGTTCCCTGCATCCAGACCGGCACCGGCATCTGCCAT
>ENA-OQNT01000117-OQNT01000117.1-human-gut-metagenome-genome-assembly--contig:-NODE-117-length-20968-cov-3.027734_pt1 | contig 20968 bp, 19 predicted proteins | sample MGYA00242634_ERZ504890 | MGnify/ENA primary metagenome ERZ504890 (study PRJEB26092, sample SAMD00036379) | human gut metagenome | host: Homo sapiens | study: EMG produced TPA metagenomics assembly of... | reverse complement strand
GAACAGGATGGCCACTGTGCCGTGCTGATGCCCGGCGTGCCTCACGAAATGAAAGCCATGTGGGAGGAGAATGTGCGCCCACTGCTGCTGGCCCGCCAGAACTGCACCCTGCATTCCATCACGCTGCGGGTGCTGGGCGGCGAAAGCGATATCGAATACCGTGTGCGGCATCTGCTGGAAAACGCAAATCCCACCGCCGCCATCTACTGCAAGACCGGCGAGTGCGAGATCCGCATTACTGCCCGGGCAGAAACCGACAGTTCAGCCGAAAAAATGTGCCGCGCATACGCCACAAAGTTCTATGATCTGCTGGGTGATGCGGTGTATGATGAGGATGTGACCGGTCTGGAAGAGACTCTGGTGCACACCCTGAAGAAAAAGGGGCTCACCATTGCCACGGCAGAAAGCTGCACAGGCGGCATGATCGCCCAGCGGCTGACCAATGTGTCCGGTGCAAGTGAGGTGTTCGGCTTCGGCTTTGTTACCTACTGGGAGCAGGCCAAGGCAAAGATGATCGGCGTAGACCCGGCGGCGATCGCAAAGTACAATGTGGTGTCCGCACCGGTGGCAGCACAGATGGCACTGGGCGCAGCCGAAGCTGCCGGGGCCGATATCGCTGTCAGCGTCACCGGCCTGGCCGGCCCCAACGGCGGCGATGCCGTCCGCCCGGTGGGCACGGTGTATCTGGGTGCGGCCTGCGGTGAGACCGTCTATGTAAAAAAGCTCTTCGTCTCCCGCCCCGACCGTGCGCTGGTGCGTGCCCGCGCGGCACAGGCGGCACTGGAACTGGCGCTGCGTCTGGCTCAGGGCAAAGTTCCTGCAGATACACAGGCACTGGCAAAAAGCGCCCGGCACGATGCTGCGGCTCTGACGGCACTGGACAGCACCTTCCTCAAGGGTTAATACGAGCGGCCCCGGGCCGCGGGGGTGAAGCAGTTGATACACGAAGAAAAAACGCAGACCACCTGTGTGCTGCGGTTGTTTGGCGCACCGCTGTGGGCAGTACAACAGGCAGTGCAGCAGACAGGACTTGCTGCCCAGTTCCGCAGCCGCGGTGCAGAAACACTGGCTGCGCTGCAGGCAGAAACGCCCACGGCATTGAGCAAGGCGCGGAAAGCGCTGGCAGACCGCTTTGCGGCAGAGCTGTACGGAGAAGGGGAGATGACCCTTGTTCATGCAGCGGTGCAGGCGCTGGAAACGCACCGCAGGCTGCTGGTATGCTGTGATGCGGATGCAGGCACTCTGCTGGAAGCCCGGATGGAAACGGTGGCCGGCGCAGAAAAAGTGTTTGATTTTGGAGCCATGAGCTATGCCGATGCAAAGGTGCGGGAAAAGCTGAGCGCAAAGGTCTGCCGGGTCAAGGGCGGGCCGGTGCCGGCAAAGCTTACCCGTGTGCGGGCAGCGCAGCGCCTTGTGGGTGCAGACTTTGCAGCCGGGTGTCTGGAGCGCGCCGAGGACACGGTGCTGTTTCTGGGCAGCCGGAAAGGCTGCTGGGTGCGCACGGTGGCCAATGCAGATACGCCTGCTTTGTGGCTGCTGGATATGATCCGCCGGGCGGCTTCCGGTCTGCCGCAGGCGGCGGGAACGATCTGGCAGAAGTATGGCAGGGCCATTCCGGCAGATGCCCTGACGGCGCAGCGCCTGCCGGACAAGCCGGAGCCGGATGCACCGATAGCAGCGCCGCGCAAACGGCACAGGGTGCGGAATGCCCTGATTTTTCTGCTGATTCTGGCACTGGCCGCGTTTGCCGCTGCGTGGTATTATACCGGCGGCGACCTCGCCGCCCTGCCCCAGAGACTGCAGAGCCTTGGTGCCGACAGCCTGCCCCATGCGGGGGCAAAACTGATATAAAAAAGACCCCGGAGGGTGCGAACCTTCCGGGATTTTTGTTTATAAAGGCGTTTTTTTAAGAGATGCAGTGTGCTGCTCCGAACCCATCCGTGAAAAAGAACCTCCGGAAAATCCGCAGATTTTTCGGAGGTTCAAATAAATGATAAATTTTCCGAATGGTTATGCCTTGTGGTCGCTCAGCCAGCGCAGGCCCATATAGGCATAGGCCGCTGCGCCCTCGTACAGCACGCTGTCGTCAAAGCGTACCTTGGGGTGGTGCTGGCCGTAAACATAGCCCTCCTTGGCGTTGCCTGCGGAGAGAAACATGCTTACGGTGGGCACTTCGTGGCTGACAAAGGCAAAGTCCTCGCTGCCGCCGCCGGGCTTGCCGCCGGTGAGGACGGTCATATCCATGGCACCACGGCCCAGCAGTTCGGTCATATAGGTCAGGGCATTCTTGGCAAGAGGCGTATCCACCACCATGCAGGGGCAGTGGTCGCTGAACTCCACATCAGCAGTGCAGCGATAGGCTGCCGCCACGCCCTGCGCGATCTCGGTCATGCGCTGGTGGATCTGCTCGCTCACGGCACCTTCGGGGTCCACCGTGCGGATAGTGCCCCACATATCGGCAGAATCCGGGATGACGTTGGATGCCTTGCCAGCTTCAAACCGGCCCGTGGTGAACACGCCAAACTTGGCGGGGTCCAGCTCACGGCTGTTGATCTCCTGCAGGGCAATGTGGATGTGGGCCGCTGCGGTGATGGGGTCGATGCAGGCGTTGGGCATGGAGCCATGGCCGCCCTTGCCGTGTACGGTGATGTGGTACTGCTCACAGCTTGCCATGGTGATGCCGCCGCCCGGCACCAGCACGGTGCCCACGGGCAGGGGAATCCCGGCCAGAACATGGAACATGACCGCGGCATCCACCTTCGGGTTTTCCAGCAGGCCGTTTTTCAGCATGTCCAGCGAACCCTGAAAAATCTCCTCTGCAGGCTGGAATTCCAGCTTGATGGTGCCCTCGATCTCGTCCTCGTGTTCTTTGAGCAGCTTTGCCGCACCCAGCATCATGGCGGTGTGCATATCGTGGCCGCAGCCGTGCATCTTGCCCGGCACCTCGGAAGCAAATTCTTCGCCGGATTCCTCCTGAAGGGGCAGGGCATCCATGTCGCCGCGCAGCAGGATGGTCTTGCCGGGGCGCTTGCCGCCCGCTAGCGCGAGTACGCCGCACTTGCCGCAGTCCTGCGGGGTGTAGCCCATCTCGGTCAGGGCTTTTTTGACCAGCGCTTTTGTCTCGGGCAGGTCAAAGCCTACCTCCGGGTGGCGGTGCAGGGTGCGCCGCCATGTGCGCAGCTGGGTTTCCAGCTCCTTTGCGGATTCGAGCAGTTTTTCTGGTGTGATCATTCCAAAATCAACTCCCTCTATTTTATCAAAAACCTCCCAGACCCTGCCTTATGACAGAGCCTGAGAGGTTTTTTTACTTAGTTTTCGTTCGTCGATGTGCCTTCCGGGTGGTACTTGGCGCAGGTGCACTTTTTCCACTTCAGGCCGCTGCCGCAGGGGCAGGGGTCGTTGCGGCCAATTTTGATGACACGCACAGGCTGGCCGTGGGGTGCACCCTTGGCACCGGGTGCACCGTTGCCGGGCACAAAGCCTTCGCCGGTGGGCTTTGCCACCTGCTCACGCTTGGGGGCAGCACCGGCCTGACGGATCTCGATGGTCAGCAGCATCTTCACACTGGACTCACGGATGGAATCCACCATCTGGTCGAACATGTCAAAGCCCTCGATGCGGTACTCCACAACGGGGTCCTTCTGGCCGTAGCCGCGCAGCGCAATGCCCTGACGCAGCTGGTCCATGTTGTCGATGTGGTCCATCCACATGCGGTCCACGCACTTGAGCAGGCAGATGCGCTCCAGCTCACGCATGATGGGAGTACCGTAACGCTGCTCCTTGTCGGAGAGGATCTTCATGCCGCGGTCATAGAGCTGGTCGGCAATGCCCTTGCGGGAGATATCGTCAAAGTCGGCCACGGTGTAGTGGAGGTCTTCCTCGGTGGTCAGCCAGCCCAGATAGTGGCGACGCAGGGCACCAAAGTCCCAGTCGTCCTTCACATCACCGGCCAGGAACTGGTCGCAGCTGGAATCGATGTTCTCGCGCAGCATCTTGTGCATTTCGGTGCTGATATCCTCGCCATCCAGCACCTTTCGGCGCTGACCATAGATGATCTCGCGCTGCTGGTTCATCACGTCGTCGTACTTCAGCACGTTCTTGCGGATCTCGAAGTTGCGGCCTTCCAGCTTTTTCTGGGCGCTTTCCAGCGTGTTGGTGATCATGCGGTTCTCGATGGGAGTGTCCTCGTCGATCTTGAGGGTATCCATCAGGCTGGAGACGCGGTCGCCGCCGAACAGGCGCATCAGGTCATCTTCCAGGCTCAGGTAGAAGCGGGAAGCACCCGGGTCGCCCTGACGGCCGGCACGGCCGCGCAGCTGGTTGTCGATGCGGCGGCTCTCGTGGCGTTCGGTGCCGATGATGAACAGACCGCCTGCAGCGCGCACCTGCTCAGCTTCGGCATCGATCTGGGGCTTGCACTGGGCGTACAGCTCATCGAAGCGCTTGCGGGCAGCAAGGATGTTGGCATCCTCGGTATCGCCGTGGCCGTTGGCTTCGGTCAGCAGCATTTCCACTGCAGCCGGGTCGGCATCCTCGGGCTTTTCCGGGTTCAGCAGGTTTTCGCAGAAGTGTTCCTTGCGCATCTGGGCCTTGGCCATGAACTCGGCGTTGCCGCCCAGCATGATATCGGTACCACGGCCTGCCATGTTGGTGGCAATGGTAATGGCACCCTTTTTGCCGGCCTGCGCCACGATCTCGGCTTCGCGCTCGTGGTTCTTTGCGTTCAGCACGTTAAAGTCGCGGGTGTATTTCTGCAGCATCTTGGCAAGGGTCTCACTCTTTTCCACGCTGACCGTACCCACCAGCACGGGCTGGCCCTTCTGGTGGCATTCCAGCACCTGCTGGATAACGGCATTGTATTTGCCGTTGACCGTCTTGTAGATGGCATCCGGATAATCGATGCGCTGACGGGGGCGGTTGGTGGGCACCGTAACGATGTTCAGGCCGTAGATCTCGGTGAACTCGGTGGCTTCTGTCTTGGCGGTACCGGTCATACCGGACAGCTTTTTGTACATGCGGAAGTAGTTCTGGAAGGTGATGGTAGCCAGCGTTTTGCTCTCGGCGGCGATCTTCACGCCCTCCTTGGCTTCGATGGCCTGATGCAGGCCTTCGTTGTAGCGGCGGCCGATCATCAGACGGCCGGTGAACTCGTCCACGATGATGACCTGACCATCCTTGACCACGTAATCGATGTCCCGCTGCATCACGCCGTAAGCCTTGATGGCCTGATCGATGTGATGGGCAAGGGTCATGTTCTCGGCGGCGGCAAGGTTCTCGACCTTGAAGTAGGCTTCCGCTTTCTTGATGCCGCTGGCAGTCAGGGTACAGGTCTTGTGCTTTTCGTCCACGACGTAATCACCGTCGGTCTGCTCGTCGGTAGAGACCTTATCCTCCAGCTCTACCACCACGCTCTTGCGCAGGGTGCGCACAAAGCGGTCCACCTGTGTGTACAGGCTGGAGGAATCCTCGCCGCGGCCGGAAATGATCAGGGGCGTGCGGGCTTCATCGATCAGGATGGAGTCCACTTCATCGACGATGGCATAGGCGTGGCCGCGCTGCACCATGTTGGCCTTATAGGTCACCATGTTGTCGCGCAGGTAGTCGAAGCCGAACTCGTTGTTGGTACCGTAGGTGATGTCGGCAGCATAGGCGGCGCGGCGTGCATCGCCGTCCATGCCCTGTGCGATCAGGCCGACAGAAAGGCCCAGCCAGCGGTAGAGCTTGCCCATCCACTCGCTGTCGCGCTTGGCAAGGTAATCGTTGACGGTGACAACATGCACGCCCTCACCGGTGAGGGCATTCAGGTAGGCGGGCAGGGTAGCCACAAGGGTCTTGCCTTCACCGGTCTGCATCTCGGAAATATCGCCGCGGTGCAGGGCAATGCCGCCGATGACCTGCACAGGGAAGTGCTTCATGCCCAGCACGCGCCATGCGGCCTCGCGGCAGACGGCAAAGGCATCGGGCAGGATATCATCGGTGGTCTTGCCGTCGGCCAGCTGCTGCTTGAACACAGCGGTCTGTGCCTGCAGGTCGGCATCCGGCATGGCGGCATATTTTCCTTCCAGAGCCAGCACCTGCTTGGCAATGGGGTTGATCTTTTTCAGCTCCCGGTCCGAGAAGCTGCCAAAGAGTTTTTCAACAAGGGACATTGGTAACACCTCATAGATCAAATTCGGGAAAATGCTTCCCGGAGATAGACATAAATACACACATATATGATACACCAAAGCGGCAGACGCGTCAAACCTGCAAGGTTATTTTAGCCGGATTTTGAATGAATTTTCTGTAAATTTGCGCTGGAAGGGGGTTCATAAAAGGAAAAGATATGTGGTGGAGGCGAACAGCCTCGCCCTCTCCGTCTGCTCCCGCTGGTCGCATCCACCTCCCCCAAAGTGGGAGGCCTTGGCAATCCACGCAAAGTTTCCGGTTTCGCCAGAGGCTCCCCCTTTGGGGGAGCTGGCGAGCGAATGCGAGACTGAGAGGGCGAGCCAGCTAAAACAAAAACCACCTCTGATTTTTGCAAATCAGAAGTGGTCAGGTGTACATTATAAGGTTTCCAGCAGCTGCGGCAGCTGTGCCAGATCGTCGATGACATTCGGGCACACAGCCTCGAGCCGCGCGCGGGACTGGTGGCCGCCGGTGTAGAGCACGCATTTTGTGCCAAGGGCCTTTGCAACTTCGGCATCGTGCTGGGTGTCGCCCACCATCACGCAGGCAGCAGGGGCGATGCCGCTTTGTGCAAGCCACTGTTTGCCCACCTGCACTTTGCTTACGCCATAGATGTCTGCAAGGCCGAGCAACTCAGTAAAATAGCCCTGCAGGCCCCGTGCGGCTACCTGCTCGATCAGGTAGTCCCGACGGGAGGCGGAAAGCACGCTCTGCCGCCAGCCCCGGCGCGAAAGCTCGGCCAGCGTCTCGGCAGCGTGTGCAGAGGGGGGACAGGCATCCACGCCTGCGTTATAATGTTCCATAAAGCGCTCGGCCAGCTCTGCATAAGGGTGCTTTGCAAAGTTGAAACCGGCGCGGATGTAGTATTCCTCAATGGGAAAACCGAAAATTTCCCGGTAAGCGGCAAGATCGTACCGCTGCGGATAACCGTGGGTCTCCAGCATCCAGTTGAGACAGCTGTGGGTGAAATCAACATCATCCATCAAAGTGCCGTTCCAGTCCCAGAAGATCATACCGTTTGCCTGCATGGAAACCTCCTTGCGGTCATTAAGCTGCAAAAATTTTGCGCAGGGCTTTGCTGCTCTCGATGATCTTCACCAGCAGCACACCCAGAACGGTGCAGCTGATGAGCTCGCCGATACCTACGGAGATGCCGTTGGTGATGCAGGCCAGCCAGATGGGAGCGCTGGAGGTGGGGTCCGGGAACATGACGGCGATCTCAATGCCGATGATCACGGCATTGAACAGCACCGGCGGCAGGGAAGCCGCCACAGCCAGACCCTTGATGCGGATGTTCCGCAGCTTGTAGGTGACAAGGCAGGCCAGCAGGGTGGCAAGGGTGCCAAAGATGACATCCACGATGGTGGAGCCCAGCAGGTTTGCCAAAAAGCAGCCCAGTACCACACCGGCAATGTACTCGGCACCGAACACCGGCAGCAGGCAGAGCGCCTCAGCCACACGCACCTGTACCGCACCATAGGAGAGCGGCTGCAGAGCCATGCAGAGAACAACATAAATGGCTGCGACCACGCCGCAGCGCACCAGTTTACGGACGGAAGAATTCTGATTCATGATAATACTCCAGCGGGATGATTTTGACCGCACAGGGCCGCCAGCCCCTGTGGGTTTGGCCCGGTATGGTTCGAGACACGCCGGGGAGCCTAAAATCCTAAGTTGCTCTGAAAGGATGCCGCACAAAAAGCACAGCAAAAGGCAGTATAGCATAATTTTTGGCAGATTGCAACGAATTTTCGCAGAATCAGGTACAGATGCAGTTTTTGGTTTGGACCCTTCCGGTGAAAAAAGAGGTTCCGAAAAGCCCGCAGGCTTTTCGGAACCTCAAAATAAAATAAATTACCGCTGAAATAGCCAGAGCGAAAGCGGAGGCTATTAAAATCGTGTGTTACCCTCTGGGGTGTCCGGTGTATACCAGAGCCACCGTGTCGGGGCCGGTGTTGGCGGAAACGACACCGCCCAGCTCAAACACCAGCAGCGGCGGCTTGCCAAAGGCCTTGCGGCAGGCCTTTTCCAGATCGGCGGTCTGCGGGATGTTGGTGTGGCCGATCATATAATCAAAGTTCTCCACGCCTTCGCTGCGCTGTTTGCACAGCTCCACCATGGCGGGCACCACCTTGTCATCGCCGCGTACCTTGGCTTCCACCTTGGTCTTGCCGTCGATCAGGGTGATGATGGGACGAATGCCCATCAGCTCGCCCATAACAGCAGCAGCGGCAGAGATGCGTCCGCTCTTTTTCATCTGCTTCAGGCTGTAGGGGCCCAGAACGATCTCCATGCAGTCCATCTGCTTTTCAAACTCCCGGATCACATGGCTGATCTCTGCGCCGTTCTTCAGCTTGCGGGCCATTTCGCACAGATACCAGCCGAACACCATGGAATAGGTGTGGGGGTCCAGCAGATGGATCTTCAAGTGGTGCTCCGGGCGCTCCTCCCGCAGCATCCCCTGTGCCATGAGGGCGTTATTGTAGGTGGAAGAGCCGGATTTGTTGATGGGTACATGAATGACATCCGTATAGCCCTCGTCCACGTACTGGCAGTATTTTTCGCAGAACTGGATGGGGGTGATGGCGGCAGTGGAGGGCACGCCCTTAGCGGCACGCATCTTATCGTAAAATTCGGTGTTGGTGCAGCTTTCACGCTCCACGTAGTCCACATCGTCCAGCAGGATGTGGAAACTCATGATGTCGATGCCGTATTTTTCGGCCATCTCCTGCGGGATATCGCAGGAGGAATCGGTCAGGATCGCAATCTTGCTCATAATGTCCCTCATTTCCATTCGTAGTCTCGTAAGTGTCCGTGGTCCAAAAGCTCCGGAAAGTCCCACTGGCGCAGCACCTCATACACGCCCACGGCCACGCTGTTGGAAAGGTTCAGGCTGCGGCAGGTGTCGCGCATAGGCATTCGGATGCAGTGCTCCTGATTGGCGGCAAGCAAGGCTTCGGGCAGGCCGGCATCCTCGCGTCCGAACACGAGGTATGCACCGTCCGGGTAGCTCACATCGGTGTAGCGCTGAGGTGCCTTGGTGGTAAAATAGTAATAGGGGCCGCTGTTTTTGGCAAAGAACTCGTCCAGACTGTCGTAATAGCTGATGTCGAGGTAGTGCCAGTAATCCAGACCTGCATGCTTGAGCTTTTTATCATCGATGGCAAAGCCCATGGGGCCTACCAGATGCAGCCGACAGGCAGTGCAGGCACAGGTGCGGGCCACATTGCCGGTGTTCTGCGGGATGCGCGGCTCCACCAGAACGATGTTCAAGGTTGGCTTTTCGTTCATCGGTGTACCTCCCCTTATTCTGCCGAGCTTGCCGGGCACAGGCGCGGCAGAAGCGGCTCGAACCAGACCCCGTAGCGGGTATCCTGCGCGGCGGGCGTGTTCTGGATGGAAAGCGCCACGAACTCGGCAGCGTTGTCGGCGGCGGCACTCAGGGCGTTGCCCTGCAGCAGCGAGCCGATGAGCACCGCACCGTACAGGTCGCCGGTGCCGGGAAAGCTGCGGCTGATGTGCAGCTTTTTGATGAGGAAGCGGTCTTTTCCGCTGCCTGCACAGCCGATGTATTTGCCCAGCGGCAGGCCGGTGACGACAGCCCCGGGGGCCAGAGCGGTCAGCTCGTCAGCCAGAGCCTGTGCGGCTTCATCGGTGAGCAGCTCGGTCTGCGGCTGGCGCTGCAGCAGGATCTGTGCCTCGGTGTAGTTGGGCAGGATCAGATCGGCAGCACCGCACAGTGCACGGATGCGGTCGATCAAAGCAGGCGTTACGGTGGAGTAAGCCTTGCCGTTGTCGCCCATGACCGGGTCAACGATCTTTTTGGCTGCGGGCCAGAGGGTAAAGGCTTTTTCGGCTAGTGCTACCTGATCCTCACCGCCCAGATAGCCGGTATAGATGCAGTCAAACTCCACGCCAAGCGCATGGTAATGCTCCAGCGCCTGTTCGCCGTAGGCGCAGCCGTCCAGCCGTGCAGGTGTGCCAAGCCCGCCTGTGTGGGTGGAAAGCACCACCGTGGGCAGGGCTACCGGCTGCACGCCCATGACCGACAGCACCGGCAGGATCACTGCAAGGCTGCAGCGGCCCATGCCGGAAAGATCGTGGATGCAAAGGACTTTTTTGGGTTCAACAGGGTGTATCAAATAAGGAACCTCCTTACCAGTATGCGGAATGAGCAGTGCACTTTTTAGCCGGGCACACCCGCCCATTAAAACATCGTAGAACAGTATACCACAAATTTCTGCATAAAAAAAGCGGATACCAGATAGTTTACAGGAAATAATAACACCGGAGACCGGATCTTTTTCACCGAAAGGAGTTTTACTATGAAACATGAATCCACCAGTTCTTCCGGGATGCTGCTTGGCATGGCCGCGGGGGCGGCACTGGGTGCCGTGGGCGTGATGGCCGCCACCCAGAACCAGCGCCAGCTGCGCCGCACCACACGCAAGGTGATGAAGGGTGCCGAGAACGCTGTGCTGCAGCTGGACAAAATGGTTGGCGACTTTGTGGAAAAGCACATGGAGTGATAAAAGCAAAGAACGGCGTTCCGGTGGGGAACGCCGTTCTTTGCTTGAAAAAGCTTACTTGTTCCAGATGCACATGCGGGCCGAGGTGTTGATCTCGCCCAGCACGCTCAGATCCATCTGAATGTTGCAGGTAACGGTGAGTGCCTTGTTCACATCACTGCCGGTCAGCACCGAGGCGGGCATGTTCTTGATGGTGAGCACGCCGGTGCCCTTGGCAACATCGCCGGAGACGGTGCCGGTGTAGGTCACATCACCAATGGTCAGGCCGGACAGATAGCCGGTGACACCCATCTTGCTTACCTGCTGGATGGGCAGGGTGAGCGTGTAGGTGCCGTTAGACTGGCGGGTGAGGGTGACATCACGGCTGGCATCGATGCCGGTGTTGGCCATGGATTCCTTATCGGTATTTTTCTTTCCAGAATTTAATGCCTACGTTCAGGCTGGAAGCAGCGCTTGCACCAAAGGTGAACATGCACAGCAGCAGCACTGAGAGCAGGGCGGCGCTTACGCGCTTATAAGTGTTCGTCATGAATGATCTGCCTTTCCTGCCACAGAGGCGGCGTTGAACAATTGCGGTAATACCGGTTTGTCAATGCTAAAATAGCATGGCTGTGCAAAATTGTCAATCCGCTTCGTGAAGCTTTCACAGAAATGTTGCACATTGATAAAATATGGTGGGCGAAAATGACGAAGAACCGCCCCTCCGGCAGGAGAAGCGGTTCTTGAAAAATCAGCGCTTAAAGTTCAAAGTCGGGGTCGTCCTTCAGCACATGGATCTCGCTCATAAAGGGGCTCTGCTCCGGGTCGGCGAAGGGAGCTTCCTTGACGTACTTGTTCAGCTGGATGGCCGTGCGTGCGGGGTCGGCAATGGTGCCTGCGCCGCCGATGCAGCCGCCCGGGCAGCCCATGCCTTCCAGCAGGTAGCCGTTGTACTTGCCAGCCTTGGCCAGCATGAGCAGCTTCTTGCATTCGGCAAGGCCCTGTGCAGATGCGATCTTGACATCCATATCCGGGTGCCATTCCTTGATCTTATCGGCAACAGCCTTGGCAACGCCGCCGGACTGTGCAAAGCCGCGGCCTGCTGCGGATGCAGCGTGCAGAGCTTCGGCCTCGTCCACTTCCAGCAGGCTGGTGTCCACATCCTTGGCCTCGATGATACCGGCCAGCTCTTCAAAGGTGAGCACGAAGTCCACATCGGAGCGGACGGTGCGGCGGGAAGCTTCCAGCTTCTTTGCGGCGCAGGGTCCAATGAAGCACATACGGGCCTCGGGGTCCTTCTGCTTCATCATGCGGGCGGTGAACACCATGGGGGTCATGGTCATGGAGATATTCTTGGCAAGATCCGGGAAAGCGGTCTTTGCCATCATGCTCCATGCCGGGCAGCAGGAAGTTGCCATGAAGCTGAGCTTCTCGGGCACTTCCTCCAGGAAGTCGTGTGCTTCGTCCACGGTGCACAGGTCGGCACCAATGGCAACCTCCACCACATCGTAGAAGCCGACGGCCTTCAGGGCGGCCTTGAGCTTGCCGGTGGAAGCCAGACCCGGGAACTGGTTGATGAAGGCGGGAGCCACCAGCGCGTAGATGCGGTCGCCGCGGTTGAAGCCCTGGATCAGCTGATAGATCTGGCCCTTGTCGGCAATGGCACCGAAGGGGCAGTTGACCAGACACTGGCCGCAGGAAACGCACTTGCTGTAATCGATCTCGGCACGGCCCAGCTCATCGGAGTGGATGGCACCCATGCCGCAGGCTGCAGCGCAGGGACGCTCGGTCTTGACGATGGCGTTGTAGGGGCACACGCCGACGCAGCGGCCGCACTTGATGCACTTGTCCTGATCGATGATGGAACGGCCGCTCTCCCATGTGATGGCCTTCTTGGGGCACACTTCCATACAGGGGTGGGCAAGGCAGCCCTGACACAGGTCGGAGACCTTGACCAGCTTTTCCGGGCAGCGGTTGCAGGCAAACTTGATCACGTTCACCAGCGGGGGATCATAATACTTATCGGCGATGGAAGCATCCTCCAGACCGGAGACGACGCTGTTGTGCTCGTCCATGCGGCGGGTGGGCAGGCCCATGGCCAGACGCACGCGCTCCTCAACGATGGCGCGCTCCAGGAAGATGTCCTTGCGCAGCTTGCCTTCCTCGCCGGGGATGATGGTGTAGGGGATCTTGCGCATCAGGTGGTTGGCCTGCTCGCCCTTGACGTTGGCGTAAGCCATGCGTGCCACCTCGGTGAACACCTGACGGCGGATCTGGATGACCGTGGTATTGATTCCTCTGAAACTCATTCCAATTCTCTCCTTGCTTTGCTAAAAACAAACGGGCTGCACCCGGCTGCCGACAGCGTTCTGCCGCGCAGGGCGGGCACGTTACAGGGCACATTGGTAACGCACTGCTGCAAACAGCGCTGTGCCCGGGATGATCCACTTTCATTTTAGCATAAAGCGTGCCGGATGAAAAGGGATAAAACGCAAAATTTGTTAAAAATTTGTTGTATACGTCCTCGTGTACAGAATCAACAGTTTTAAGCGCGTAAACTCAGCAAAGTGCTGCACGCACACGCTCGCCGTCGTACTCGCCAAGCGTTACGTGCACGATCTGCCCGCTTTCGTGGCCGGGGGCGGACACCACCACCGGAATGTACAGCCGGGTGTAGCCGGTGAACAGCGTGCCGGAAAGCGGGGTCTCCAGCAGCACGTCGTCCTCGGTGCCCACATAGGCGGCCAGCACTTCGCGGCGCACCTCCTCGGCAATGCCGTTCATCACGCGGCTGCGCTCCTGCTTTTCCCGCTCGTGCACCTGCTCCGGAAAGTCGTAGGCCGGGGTGCCGCTGCGGCGGGAGTAGGGGAACACATGGACCTTCAGGAAGCCGATCTTCTTGAGAAAGGCACAGCTTTCCTCAAAGTCGGCCTGGGTCTCACCGGGGAAGCCGCAGATGCAGTCGGTGGTAAAGCTGACAGGGCGCTCCCCATAGGCGGCGCGGATCTGGTACCACCAACCTGGGCGTACTGCTCCGCGGTGTAGACCCGGCGCATCCGGCGCAGGGTGGAGGTGCAGCCGCTCTGCAGGCTGAGGTGGAACTGGGGGCAGAGCTTTTCCACCGCTGCCAGCCGGGTGATGAACTCCGGGGTCAGCATGTCGGGGTCCAGGCTGCCCAGACGGATCCGCTCGATGCCCTCCACCTGAGCGCATTTTTCCACCAGCTCCACCAGATTGGTCCCGGTGTCCAGACCGTAGCTGGGCAGGGAAATGGCGCTGAGCACGACCTCGCGGTAGCCGGAGGCGGCCAGCTGGCGCAGCTCCTTCAGGATGCTGTCCTCGGCGCGGCTGCGCACCGGGCCGCGGGCCCGTGGGATGACGCAGTAGGCGCACTGGCGGTTGCAGCCGTCCTCTACCTTGATAAAGGCACGGGTGTGGGTCTCGAACCGCTCCACGGGCAGCTCTTCAAATTTTTCGCCGCGCTGGTGGGGCGTGATGGCCACAATGCGCTCATGGCCGTCCAGCAGCTTGAGAACGTTATCTAAAATGGCCTTGCGGTCGCCGTTGCCGCACACAAGGTCGGCCTCGGTGAACTGGGCGGCTTCCTCCGGGAAAGCCTGCGGGTAGCAGCCGGTAAGCACCGTGACCGCGCCGGGGTTCTCGCGCTTTTTGCGGCGCAGCCACTTGCGGCTTTTCTGGTCGCCAAAGTTGGTCACGGTACAGCTGTTCACCACAAAAACATCCGCAGGCTCGTTCTCCTGCGCAATGGTAAAGCCGTTGGCGCGGAACATCTGTTCCAGCGCGCCGGTCTCATTCAGGTTGACCTTGCAGCCAAGGGTATAAAAACAAACTCGCATGAGGGGGTATCCTTTCGACAAAAAACGGGGTGGTGTTTGCATTGCTCTTTATTATATATCACAGCGGCGGTGCGGCGCAAGACCGGATGCACAGCAGCAGGCACTTTTTTGCTGGAAAGCGGGCAAAACAAAAAGAGACGGGCAGACGCCCGTCTCTCAAAGAGAACTTTGGAAAAATTATTTAGCAGTGGACTTGACGGTGACTTCCAGATACTTGTAGTCTTTACCAGTCTCTGCGTCCTTAGCGGTCTTATAGTCGGCCTTTTCCACAGCAAAGTTGGAGAGACCATTAGCGACCAGATTGGTCATCAGGAAGCTGTTCAGATAAGCGCCGTTTGCATCAGCAGGCCATACGACCAGCTTCTTTTTGTTCAGCTCTGCAACAGCAGCCACGAACTCCTTGGTAGAATCCTTAGCGGCGACTACCGTGATAGGAGTGGTGGAGAAAGCACCGCAGCCGGTGAACATGGAAGCACTTGCAGCAGCAACGGCAGTCAGACCAGCGAGCTTCAGGAAAGAACGACGAGACAGAATCATAATAGTATCCTCCTAAAAATAATTCCACAAATGAAGCAATACGGCCTTTTTGGGCCATCTCCAATTTACACTATAAGGAGGGCAAAAGTCAAGCCCTTTTGTAGAAAAAGACAAAATAAAAAATAGTGGGCTGCGGTGCGGGCGCAGGATATTCTAAACAAAAAGGCCCCTGCATACTCTCTCAGCAAGAGACATTGCGCAGGGAGGGACCGAAATGGAGCGGAAAAACTTGGCGCTTTTGTGTGCAGGGGTGGTGTGCTTCTGGTTGTTTGCGCTGGCCTTTGGCACGGCGCAGGGCAATGGGCTGCGGCAGCAAAACCCGGCGATGCAGGCAGCTGCAGACCAGACCCAGCCGGTGCAGCCCGCGGCGGCACAGCCTGCCTTGGAGCTGCCCTGCCGCGCCGCCTGCCTGATCGACCAGCAGACGGGCACTATATTATATGAAAAGAACGCCGACCAGCAGATGCCCATTGCATCCATTACCAAGGTAATGACCCTGCTGCTCACCTTTGAAGCCGTGCACGACGGCCGCATTGCCATGGACACGCTGGTGCCGGTAAGTGAACACGCCTACCACATGGGCGGCAGTCAGATCTGGCTGGAGCCGGGGGAGCAGTTCACGCTGGACGAGATGATCAAAGCCATTTGTGTGTCCTCTGCCAATGATGCCGCTGTGGCTGTGGCAGAGCTGGTGGGCGGCAGCGAGCCGGGCTTTGTGCAGATGATGAACGCCCGCGCTGCAGAGCTGGGCATGGTGAACACCACCTTCCACAATGCCTGCGGGCTGGACACCGAAGGGCATCTTTCCACCGCCCACGATGTTGCCATCATGAGCCGCGAGATTTTGAACACCTGCCCGGAGGTGCTGCACTATACCGGCATCTGGACGGACACCCTGCGCGGCGGGGCCACCCAGCTGGTGAACACCAATAAGCTGCTCAAGCGCTACAACGGCATCACCGGCCTGAAAACCGGCACCACCAGCGGCGCGGGCGTGTGCATCAGCGCCAGCGCCACCCGCGACGGGCTGGACCTGATCGCCGTGGTGCTGGGGTCACTCTCCAGCTCAGAGCGGTTCACAGCGGCCACCACCCTGCTGGACTACGGCTTTGCGGCCTACGCCGCCGTGCCGCTGCCCGCCATGGAGGACCGGCCTCTTCTTATAAAAGTAAAGGGCAGTGCAGAGGAAAGCGTACCGCTGGACTACACCGCTCTGCCCGAAACGCTGCTGATGCCCAAGGAAAGCGCCGCCGCCCTCACCGCGCAGCTGGATCTGCCGCAGGAGCTGGAAGCACCGGTGCAGCTGGGCCAGACCGTTGGCACGGTGCGCATCCTGAGCGGGGAGACCCAACTGGGCGAGTACGAGGTGCGCGCCGCTGCCGATGCTGAAAAAATGGACTTTGGCACCGCATTCGGCCTGTTGTGGGACGCTTTGACCGGCTGCGAAAGCTGAATGCACGCTTCAGCGTACAAAAGCGCGCTGCGGTAAGCTGCGTGGAACTGTCTGTGTGAACAATTCTGGATGAAGAAACAAAAAAACACTATTAAAATTGTATGAAATCCAAGGATTTTGACCTTGACTTTGCCCGGAGGGAACGGTACACTTATACCAAGATATTTCCTCGCAGGGCAAAGGCCCGGCAAATCGTTTGGAGGTTATAATAAAATGAGTGTCGCACTGAACACAAAACACCTCTCCAGCTTTATCAGCGAAGAGGAATATGCAGCCATCTATCCGCAGGTGGAAGCTGCCCATAACCAGCTGGAAGCAAAGTCCGGCCCGGGCAATGATTTCCTCGGCTGGATGTATCTGCCCCGTGATTACGATAAGGAAGAGTTCGCCCGCATCAAGGAAGCCGCCGCAAAGATCCGCGAGGATTCCGATGTGCTGGTGGTGGCCGGCATTGGCGGCAGCTATCTGGGCGCACGCGCTGTCATCGAGGCCGTCAAGGGCCAGTTCCACAACGAGCTGGAAAATGGCCCCAAGATCTACTTCTGTGGCAACAGCATCAGCCCCACCTACCTGAACAACATCATCAGCCTGTGCAAGGGCAAGCGCTTCTCCATCAACGTCATTTCCAAGTCCGGCACTACCACCGAGACTTCTCTGGCATTCCGCGTGCTGCGTGAACTGCTGGAAAAGGAGATGGGCGTGGAAGAAGCCAACAAGCGCATCTACGCCACCACCGACCGTGCCAAGGGCACCCTGAAGCAGCTGGCCGACGCACAGGGCTGGCCCACCTTCGTGGTCCCCGACGACGTGGGCGGCCGCTACTCCGTGCTGAGCGCTGTGGGCCTGCTGCCCATTGCTGCTGCCGGTATCAGCATCGACGACCTGATGAAGGGCGCTGCCGATTCCATGGAGCGCTTCTCCGTTCTGAGCAAGGACAACGACGCTTACAAGTATGCTGCCATCCGCAACATCCTGTACCGCAAGGGCAAGAGCGTTGAAATTCTGGAGTGCTACGAGCCGGACTTCGCCCTGATGAACGAGTGGTACAAGCAGCTGTTCGGCGAGAGCGAGGGCAAGGACAACAAGGGCCTGTTCCCCGCAAGCTGCATCTTCTCCACCGATCTGCACTCCATGGGTCAGTTCATTCAGGAAGGCTCCCGCACCATGTTCGAGACCATCGTGGACGTGAAGAAGCCTGCACAGGATCTGTTCATCGACCCGCTGGAAGGCAACTTTGACGGCCTGAACTTCCTGGCAAACCAGAATATGAGCGTTGTCAACCGCAAGGCCATGGAGGGTACCATTTTGGCACACACCGACGGCGGCGTGCCCGAAGTGCTGATCGAGGTGGACGACCTGACCGCTTACAATGTGGGCTACCTGATCTACTTCTTCTGGCGTGCATGTGCCTGCAGCGGTTATCTGCTCAGCGTCAATCCCTTCAATCAGCCGGGCGTTGAGAGCTATAAAAAGAATATGTTTGCTCTGCTGGGCAAGCCGGGCTACGAAGGCCTGACCGCCGAGCTGGAAGCAAAGCTGAAGTAAATAAAAATGATCTCCCGCCGCAAGGCGTGGAAAATACAGGAGGACTGAACTATGATTAAACTGATTGTTGGTACCAAGGGCTCCGGCAAGACCAAGGCTATGATCGACCAGATCAATGATGCGGTCAAGACCTCCAAGGGCAACGTGGTCGTCGTTGAAAAGGGCATGAAGCTCACCTACGACATCGCTCCTGCTGCACGTCTGATCGACCTGGACGAGTACAAGATCTCCGGCGGCGAAATGCTGTACGGCTTTGTTGCCGGCCTGATGGCAAGCAACTACGATATCACCGACCTGTACATCGACGGCATCCTGAAGGTGCTGGATCATGACATCAACCGTCTGGGTGTTGTGCTGGACGAGATGGCAGCCATTGCAGGCGACAGCGTGAAGGTGACTGTTACCGTCAGCGCTGACGAGGCTGCACTGCCCCACGATGTGAAGAAGTACCTGTAATTCCGGAAAATCGGGATCTGAACTACTTTGAACAGGCAGAGAACCGGGAAATTTAAATTTTTTCGGTTTTCTGCCTGTTTTGGTGTTGACAAAGGGCTGCGTTGGCGCTATACTAACAAAGCAGCCTTTTAGAGGTGTACTATGCAATTTGACCTGAGAAAGTTTATCGCCACCGGCAGACAACCCTATCATGCAGAGTTTCAGTGTGATTTATCTGCACATGATTATGCCGGGGCAAGGATCCCGCAGCCGGTCACCGTTGTTTTTGAAGCGGAGACGGACGGCGACGAGGTCCGGATGACACTGCGGGCAAACGCATCGGTGCACGGAGAGTGCGCCCGCTGTCTGGACCCGGTCATTCGGGAGGAGACGGTCGATACGGAGTGGACGGTAAAGGAACGAGATCTGGATGACCCGGATTTTGACCTTCCGCTGGACGAAAAAGGACATCTGGATGTAGATGAATGGCTCAATCAGGAGTTTATGTTCCAGATTCCCACGGTGTTGCTTTGCAGTGCCGACTGCGCCGGGCTTTGCCCCGTGTGCGGCAAAAAGAAGGCGGAATGCACCTGCCAGCCGGCAGAGCATGCCGAAGCTCCCGTAGACACAAGGCTCGCAATCCTTAAATCACTGCTGAACTGATAAACCCATCAAGGAGGTGCAAAAATATGGCAGTACCTAAGAGACATCTTTCCAAGGCCCGCCGCGACAAGCGTCGCAGCAATGTTTGGAAGCTGGAGGCCCCCGCACTGGTCAAGTGCAGCAACTGCGGCTCTCTGAAGCTCCCCCACCAGGCATGTGGCAACTGCGGTTACTACAAGGGCGAGGAAGTCATCAAGAAGGCCTAATTTGCGCGTAATTGGTGGCATAATGGTGTTATGTACAGAAGGGGAGGGCGCATGCCTTCCCCTTCTTGTTCTGTCTGAAAGGAGGTGGATGCGGTGGCAATGAAGATCGCACGGGTGGAACCCGGCAGCGAAGCGGAAGTGCTGGGCCTTGGCCCGGGTGACGAGCTTTTGAGCGTGGATGAGAACGAGCTGAACGACAGTCTGGACTACGATTTCTACACCGACAGCAAAAGCTTCCACCTGAAAGCAAGGGTGGCAGACGGCATCCGCGAGTGGGATGTGCAGCGCACGGAGCGCGGCCCCTTTGGCTGCGATTTCCAGACCTATCTGGGCGATCAGAAGCACTCCTGCTCCAACCACTGCATGTTCTGCTTCATCGACCAGCTGCCCCCCGGTATGCGCGAGAGCCTTTACTTCAAGGACGATGACGAGCGGCTTTCCTTTTTGTTCGGCAACTATATCACCATGACGAACATGCAGGACCACGAGATCGACCGCATCATCAAGATGCACATTTCACCCATCAACATTTCAGTGCACACCACGAACCCGCAGCTCCGTGTGCGGATGCTGGCCAACAAGCGCGGCGGCGAGGTGCTCAAGTATCTGCCCCGTCTGGTGGAGGGCGGCATCGCCGTCAACTGTCAGCTGGTGCTGTGCCGCGGCATCAACGACGGCGACGAACTGCGCCGTACCCTCTCCGACCTTTTGGAGCTTACCCCCATGGTGCAGAGCATCGCTGCGGTGCCCTGCGGTGTGACGGACTACCGCGAGAAGCTGTTCAAGCAGACACCGTATGATGCAAAGACCAGCGCCGAAGTCATCGACATCATGGAAGAATTCGGCGATGAGTGCAAGCGCCGCCACGGCAAGCGCATCATTTATCCCAGTGATGAATGGTACCTCAAGGCAGGCAGGCCCATCCCGCCGGAAGCGTTCTACGAGGACTTCGACCAGCTGGAAAACGGCGTGGGCATGATGCGCCTGTATGCCTCGGAATTTCTGGCGGAGCTGGAAAAGCCCCACCGCATCTACGGCACCAAAAAGATGGACGTGGTCACGGGCGAAATGGCTTCGCCGCTCATCCACCAGATGATGGCTGAGCTGCACCGCCAGTACCCCATGGTCGAGGTGACGGTGCACACCATCAAGAACAAATTCTTCGGCGGCAATGTGGGTGTGGCCGGGCTTGTAACGGCGACCGATATCATTGCTCAGTGCGAGGGCAAGCTGACCAGCGGCACGCTGGGCGTGCCCGCCGTGATGCTGCGGGAGGAAAAAGACACCTTTCTGGACGACATCACCACCGACCAGCTGGCCCAGCGCCTTGGCGTGAAGGTGGAGGTGCTGCCGACCTCTGGCGGCGACGAAGCCCGCGCCCTGCTGCGCAGCGGCCTGCACATTGCAAGGAGAAGAAGAGCATAAAAGAAAACCCTCTCCGTCATCGCTGCGCGATGCCACCTCTCCCGAAGGGCGAGGTTTTATGCATTTGACCGTTCCGCTCCATAAAAGCTCCCCCCTTCGGGGGAGCTGGCAAACCCAAAGGGTTTGACTGAGAGGGTTCTTTTTCATCATACCATGCCCAAGGCATTTGGG
>ENA-OQNT01000115-OQNT01000115.1-human-gut-metagenome-genome-assembly--contig:-NODE-115-length-21109-cov-3.072443_pt1 | contig 21109 bp, 15 predicted proteins | sample MGYA00242634_ERZ504890 | MGnify/ENA primary metagenome ERZ504890 (study PRJEB26092, sample SAMD00036379) | human gut metagenome | host: Homo sapiens | study: EMG produced TPA metagenomics assembly of... | reverse complement strand
CAATGAAGGACAGAAGCCAACTGCATTACTACTTAGCTCCTGTCCTGTTCATCTGAATATAGAATTAGTAAAAACAAATTATCGGGACATCATACTGAAATAAGACTATAAAGCTGTCCGGCATTTTCTGGTGGAAGATTGATACATCCATGAGAACCACCTGTAAGATATCTGTCACCGCCAAAGTACGGCTGCCAGTCTGCATCATGAAAGCCAATTCCTCCATTGAATGGCATCCAGTACGTTACCGGCTGTTCATAAGAATAGGTTCCATTTGCTGTCATTTCACCTCGCAGCACGGACGGACTGCTCTTTGAATTCAGTGTGAATATTCCAGGGGGTGTTTTTCTATCCGGATCGCTTGGCAGTCCGGATACGATTTCTGATTGGAAAATAATATTTCCATTCTGATAATACCACATATACTGCTCTGTAAGATCTACCTCTATATATGTATTTCCGAGATCATTGATCCCGTGTGCATTTGCCCTCATAGAATATACCGGTTCCCTGGTTGTCTGGGTTCCTGACTGAATTTCCTGCATGAGCTGTGCTACTTCCTTGTCCTGATCAATCTTCCATCCATAGGCTGAGCCATATACATACACTGTCCTTCCGCTTGTGGTCTGAAATTGTCTTTCAGTGCCAACTGTATCATGATCTGCTGCAAGCTGTGCCACATAATCCACTGCATGCTGCCGGAAGGCTTCATCATCCGGAAGCAGCTGTCCTTTCTCGTCAAACTGCAGCCAGTTTTTGATGGTATTCCCGTCAAGTGTTACCGTTTCATCTCCAAATGTATATGTGATATTTGCTTTTGCCAGGCTATTATACATATTTACCATATTCTGAAGTTCTGAACTATCTCTCGTCACATCTGCTTCCTTATAAGCCTTTGGATTGCTTCCCAGATCTACATCTGCCGCCTCATTATCAATTGCTCTGCTTATCATCTGATAAGCTTCCTTGGCATTTAATTCACTGCCTTCTGTCTCTGGCACAATAGTAAATTCTGAATTAGAAAAACTTACATACGCATTTTCCGGTGCTATCTGATTCTCTTTTTTCGCACAATTTAATGAATTTACCTGCTCTTCCAGTTTCTCCCGGCTGAAAAAAGTCTCTTCTTGAACCATATAGTTTTTTGTTTCAAAAAGACTGCCGATCCATTCCCATGATTTCTGAGTTTTCAGCAGCTGGAGAACCGCACCGCTGGATACGTATTTATAATCAATGTCTTTTCCTGTAATGGCCTGCGGGTCCTGCATTCTTGCCCTTACCTGAATAGTATAGTTATCCTTTTTCCCAGCAATCTCCTGCTCAACCTCATATGCTGTCTTATTTGAACTGTCAATCCCATTGATGGTCGTCCCATGGCAGGGTGCTGCTCCTTGAACAGCAACAGCTTTTCCAGAATGGGCAGATTTTCCATGCCGCTCATCATGCCGATCTCAAGCGGGGTGCTGCACTCGGCAGCAGCGGCGCGGGTGCGGCGGGCGGCATCTTCCGCAAGGTCGGTGATGCGCACCGCATACTCGTAGAATACCTGCCCGGCACTGGTAAGCGCCACCGAGTGCCGTGTGCGCTGGAACAGCTCGGTTTCAAGTTCTTCTTCTAGCAGCTTGATCTGCTGGCTGACCGCTGTTTGGGAAACATAGTGCTGCTGTGCCGCTTTGGAAAAGCTCAAATTCTGTGCCACCGCAATAAAATAGCGCATCTGCTGCAGGGTCATGACCGGCTCCTTTTTCTCTTAAAAAAATGCTTATAACTTTTACTTCTAATTATAAAAAGAAAGCAATATTTTTCAAGTGCGAGATATTGTGATAGAATTAACAACCGAAAAGGAGCACACAGCTCTGCACATTGAGAAGAAAGAGAAAAACGAAAGGAACCACCAAGATGAAAAAGATCTCGCGCAAAAGCTTTCTGAAGCTGGCTTCTGCTGCTGCCATGAGCGGCATCACCGCCAGCGCACTGGCTGCCTGCAATGCTGCTTCCGGCAGCACGGCTGCATCTTCTGCCGCTGCAAAGTACACCCCGGGCACCTACACTGCCACGGCCAAGGGCATGAGCGATATCACCATGACCGCCACCTTCAGCGAGACAGCCATTACTGACATCCAGCTGGATCTGTCCGGTGAGACCGACTCCATCGGTCAGGTCGCAAAGGATGACCTGATCAAGCAGCTGCTGGAAGCCCAGAACAGCACCATCGACGGCGTGTCCGGTGCAACCATTACCAGCGATGCTGTGAAGCAGTGCATGAACGACTGCATCACACAGGCCATGGGCGGCACTGCAGTGTCTGCCCCGGAAGCTTCTGAGCAGGCTGCCAGCTGGCGCACCGCCCCGGAAGCCATCCCGGACAGTGAGATCACCAAGACCTACGATGTTGACGTTGCCATCATCGGTATGGGCTATGCCGGCCTGAGCTGCTACCGTGAGCTGGCCGAAGAGGGCAAGAACGTTCTGGTGCTGGAAGCCATGCCCCGCGAGAGCTGGTGGACGGTCGGCCACGATATCGGCCACATCAACTCGGACTACCTGCTGAGCCACGGTGTGCCCAAGGTGGACGAAGTGGAGTTTGTGAACAACTGGATGATGCAGACCCACGGCAAGGCAAACACCGCACTGGTGATGAAGTTTGCCAAGAACAGCGGCAGCACTGTGGACTGGTGGCTGGACAAGATCAACCCGGACACGCTGGCCAAGACCCGCATCCAGTTCTGGCCGGATAACGAGTACACCGTGCACCAGCTGAACAACGGCATGCACTACTACACCGGCACGCTGGAATGGTGGGAAAACTACTGGGAGAACCCCACCAGCGGCGAGAAGAACAACAACACCTCCGGTCAGCTGGAGCTGAAGGACCTGAGCTGGGACAACTACAATTATGTGGAGGAGAATTTCTCTGACAATGCCACCGCTCTGTTTGGCACCAAGGGTGTGCAGCTGGTAATGGACGGTGCAAAGGTCACCGGCGTGATCGCACAGGACGGCGACGGCAATTATCTCAAGATCAACGCTAAGAATGGCGTTGTGCTGGCAGGCGGCGGCTTTGGCGGCAACAAGGAAATGATGGACGATCTGCTGCCGGACATCAAGCGTCTGTTCACCAAGGATGAGGACTTCTTTGCTCCCTTTGGCCGCGACGGCTCCACCATCCAGATGGGTGTGTGGGCAGGCGGCCGTCTGGAGGGCGACATCTCCACCATGAACTTCGACTCCATGGCTGTGCCCGACTATCTGCCCGGCCCCCTGTGGGTGGACGAGAATGGCCAGCGCTTCCAGAACGAAGCCTTTGCCGGCCCGGAGATCAACGGCTTCTTCATGGCACGTGCAAAGCGCGGCAATATCACCTCCATCTACGACAGCACCTATGAGACCCAGATCCTGCGCGGCTTCCCCGGCCATCAGGCATTCGAGTACGACATGCCCGCTGTGGTGGAAGCCATGAAGGGCAACTTTGAGGCCGCAAAGGCTGCTGGTGCCGAGGGCGCCAACGGCTGGTACTGCGCCGACACCATCGAGCAGCTGGCCGAGTACATCGGTGTGGAGCCTGCAGCCCTTTCCGCTACTGTGGAGCAGTACAATAAGGTTTGCGCCGAGGGCTACGACAGCGACTTTGCCAAGGACCCGCACTTCCTGAATGCAGTTGCAAAGGCTCCCTTCTACGCCCATGTCACCACCCTGAGTCTGGGCTTTGCACTGGTGACCACCGGCGGCTTTGTGACCACCAATGACCAGCAGGTGATGAACGAGGATTATCAGCCCATCGAGGGCCTGTACGCTTCCGGCAACACCTGCGGTATGCGCTTCGGTCCCGAGTATATCACCCCGATCCCCGGTGTGAGCATTGGTATGTGCCTGACGCTGGGCCGCGAACTGGGCAAATATCTGGCTGCAAAGTAAGCAGCTGCCTTCGTCAAAGCCTGATCGGCTGCAGTAAAGCCCCATAAGCAATAAAAGATCCCGTCCACTTCTGGGTGAACGGGATCTTTTTTGCGTATCAGACAGGAAAAAGCGGCTCAGAGGTCGTTTTTCTCCTGCCCCAGATTATCGGATTCCAGGACGACACAAACTATGTTGCCATTGGCGGCGTAACGCCGGAGAACATCCCGGAGTTCCGCAAGGCGGGCTGCCTTGGCGTGGGCCTTGCCAGCAGCCTGATGCCGAAGGACAAGGCCGCCGCCCGCGACTGGGATGCCTGCGCGGAATACGTGCACATGCTGCTTACAAAAGCCAAAGGCGAATAAACCGCAGAAACAGCAAGACCGCTCACCCGAAAAGATGAGCGGTCTTTTGTTGTGTGATGGGATGGCATTGCGGCCTACTCTTTAGACCATGGCTTCGCGTCATCCTGCCGGAGCAGTCGGCGCTGATGCCGTTCTGCTTTGTCTGCTGCGTGAACCACTTTCACTCCTGAAATGAACTGCATGAAAAATCAGAAGGCCTCATTCTATTGACTTTGCCTTTGCAGGGGAGTATACTCCATGTCACCAAGAATATTACGGCTATGACGAGAAAAAGTACCCGGAAGGAATGCTGCAGAGAGCTGCCGGTTGGTGCAAGGCAGTGCAGGGCATCCGTGGGAAGATCCTCTCCGAGCTTTCCGGCTGAATGGACGGTGTGCGCCCCAGTAAGCAGGAACGGCAGGCCCCCGTTATCACGGGCCGCGCGTTGTTGGACGTGCACTGAGTGGTCAGCGTTGTGCTGGCAATAAGAGTGGTACCGCAGAGGATATTATACGCCTTTGTCTCTTACAGACCGTAGGGGACAAGGGCGTTTTATTTTGCGGATGCTTTTGTCCCAAAGCATGTCAGAAGGAAAAGGAGAAACAATTATGAAAACACTTGAAAAAGTAAGCGACTTTGTGGGCAAGTACATGGCCGCCATCGTTATTGTGGTGGCCGCGGGTGCCCTGTTCTTCCCCGGCCCGTTCAGCGTGGTAAAGACGGCGTGGGTCAATAACCTGCTGGGCATCGTGATGTTCGGCATGGGCCTTACCCTGAAGCCGGAGGACTTCAAGGTGGTGTTCAGCCGCCCGAAGGATGTGATCGTGGGCTGCGTTGCACAGTTCACCCTCATGCCGTTTCTGGCATGGGCGCTCACGCAGGTGTTCCACCTGCCCACCGAGCTGGCCATTGGCGTGATCCTGGTTGGCACCTGCCCCGGCGGCACCTCTTCCAACGTGATGACCTACCTTTCCAAGGGCGACGTTGCACTGTCCGTTGGCATGACCGCTGTTTCCACCGTGCTGGCTCCGCTGCTCACCCCGCTGCTCACCCTGCTGTACGCTGGCCAGCGTGTTGACGTGAACCCCATGAGCATGTTCATGTCCATCGTCAAGGTGGTGCTGGTGCCCATCGCACTGGGCTTTGTGGTCAATCACTTCTTCCATAAGTTCACCGAGGAAGCCGTCCGCGTGCTGCCTTTGGTCTCCACTACCGCCATCGTGCTGATCATCTGCGCCGTGGTCTCCGCCAACAGCGCCAAGATCATGACCAGCGGTCTGCTGATCCTTGTGGTGGTCATCCTGCACAATGTGCTGGGCTACCTCACCGGCTTTGGCGTGGGCAAGCTGCTCAAGCTGGACTCCACCAAGTGCCGCGCGATCTCCATCGAGGTGGGCATGCAGAACTCCGGTCTTGCAACCAGTCTGGCCGCCGCACACTTTGCACAGTATCCGCTGGCTACCATTCCCGGCGCTGTGTTCTCCGTGTGGCATAACATTTCCGGTGCGATCCTCGCCAACTTCTTTGCCCGCACAGCAGAGAAGAAGGATTGATCTTTCATAACACAACAAAGCCCCCGGCAGACGAAGACCTGCCGGGGGCTTTGCTATGCCTGTGGGCCGGGCAACTGCAACAAAACCGGCACAAATTGTGCTTTTCACGCTGCTTTTAGGGCGATTCACGCAGGTTTGCTTCCAAAATGCGGTAAAGTGTGGGATAATCAAGATACTGTAATATATACCCCCCCCCGTAAAAAATGCGAGGGGAAAAAGGAGGTTGTACCATGAAACAAGGCAAACTTATCCGGCGTGCAGTATCGGCGGCGCTGGCCGGATGCATGATGTTCACCCTTTCCGTTCCGGCGCTGGCTGAGAGCACCGATGCGCTGATGCAGCTGAGCATGACCCGCCGCAGCGCCGTGAGCGTGCTGGACGCGGAGAATGATGAGGATGTGCAGGATTATGGCCTTGAAGTAGGCGGTGAATCCACTACACCAACCCGCGTTACCAGCAAAAACTATCAAGACATTTTAAATAAGGGTGTGCTGAGTTATGACCCGACCACCCAAACGTTGAAGTCGAATGGCAAACTACCAAGGTCGCTTCAAAAAATCAACGCACCCGGCAAGGATATAGAACTGAAGGGAGAAAATAGCAGCACAGTAACGGATAAACTGATCGTAGTGAAGGCACATAATGTAACGATCAGCAGTGATGAGTATGATGCGATTTTCTCCAGAGGTGATACCAGCACGATCAACTGCACCGGTAAGGTGGATATCCGCAGCGACAAAAATAGGGCTGTGAACGGAAGCCTGAACATTTATGATTCCAGCGAAGTGATCCTTTCTGCAGGCTACAGCGTTGTAACGGACAACGCAAATATCACCAGCGAGGGTAACGTGACCATTGAGAGTACCGACGGTAGAGCGGCGAAAAACCTGACGATCAACAAGGCTGATAATGTTACTGTTATAATCAATGACACACAAGCGATTTCCGAAAACACCCAAATCACCGCTTCCGGCACTGTGATCCTGAAAAACAACGCACAGGGCGGCCCTGTGGGCACTGTCACCTTTACACAGGCAAAAGGCAAAAACTACGTCTACTATACCAGCGAAGGTGCAGATGAGGGCGCAATTGATGCAAGCGTTACGCCTATCCCGTCCGATGTGCCCTATCGCTACCTGCGTATTGAAGAAAAGCAGAACGCCAGGATCAAGGTAAACAATGGCACTGTTACAGTGGGCGATACAACAGAAGCTCAGTTGGACAGCTTTAAGGGCCAGAAGGTCAAGGTTACTGCAACCGGAGCCGAATCTGACGACCGGAAGTTTGACGGCTGGGAAGTGGTAGCTCCTGATGGCTTTACCATTGATGCCGATAAGCTGAGAGAAAAATCGTTTGAATTCATCATGCCTGCAGGCGAAGTGGAGCTGACTGCGCACTACGCCAGCAAGTTGAGTGTGACCGGCGGCACTGCCGAAGTGAACGGCAACGCGGTGGACTTTGCCCGCCCGGATGCAGACGTGACCGTGACTGCGACCGATCGCAGCGCGGATGGCTACCAGTTTGACCACTGGGTGGTGTCTGGCGGTGATATTGGCAAGACCGAGGAAGAACTGAAAGCCAACCCGCTGAAGTTTACCATGCCGGATGCGGCGGTCAAGCTGACTGCTGTGTACCGTGCCGCTGTTACGGTGGTCAACGGCATTGCCGAAGCAGGCACCGAGAGCGGAGAAACAATCTTTGTGCTGCAGGGCGAAAAGGTCACGGTGAGCGGTAAGAACAGAAACCCGGATGTTACAAAGTTCGGCGGCTGGAAAGTGATCAGCCCGGAAGGCTTTGAACTGACCGAAGAGCAGAAAAATACCGAAGAAAGCATGACCTTCACCATGCCGGTCAGCCCGGTGGAGCTGAAAGCTTCTTATAGTTTCCCGGCACCTGTATTAGATATGCAGGTCACAGTGAATGGCGGCACGATCCGCGTCGGAGAGGGCAAAAGCCAGACGGGCACGGTGTTCGTACAGCCGGGCCAAACCGTCACGATCGAAGCCGATGAGCCTGCCAAGGAGAATGAGTCGTTCCATCACTGGAAGGTGGAAAAAGATTCCAGCAAGAATATTGGCATAATTGAGGGTAGTCTGGGCTCCGAAACGGAAAAGGGCACGGAAAAGATCGTCTTTACCATGCCGCAGGACGGCGTGAAGCTGACCGCCGTTTACAGCATCCCCGCTTCCGTGCTGAGGAGTACCGTTACTGTTGAGGGCGGCACGGCAAAGTCCACTCTGGGCGAGGGCAGCGATATCCCCGCAGAGATCGGCACCGAGGTGAAGATCACAGCTACCCCGTATGATGCCGAGAAATACCCCGGCATGGAGTTCGTGGAATGGGAGATCGTGTACCCCGAGAACTTCCCGGAGAATGTGCCGGAAAATCTGCAGCTCAAGCTGGACAATGCCAAGAGCGCGACCACGACGTTTAAAGATGCCCGTTTACCCGGTCAAACTGATCGCCACTGGTCGGCAAGCCCGGTGGCCAAGCCTGACCCGGACGAACCTATTGATGAAGACTTCGGCGTAGAACCTGCACCCATGGATACCACGGGCGGTGCAATTGCCGCCGTGGCCGTGGGCGGTGCAGCCATCTGGGGCGGCTACGAGATCGCCACCCGCGTGATTCTGAACGGCCTCCTGCCCGAGGGCGCAGCCATCCCCGCAAACCGCGGCCAGCTGGCACTGCTCATCTGGACTGAGAAGGGCAAGCCCGAACCCGCAGGCGCACCCGCCTTTGCGGATGTGACCGACCCCGATATGGCAAAGGCCGCACAGTGGTGCACCGAGCAGGGCACCATGGATGCCAAGGGCGACCGCTTTGAGCCCGAAGGCTGGACCCCGAAGTTCAAGGTGATCGAAGTGTGGAATAAGGCGTTCCCCAAGCAGTAAAACAGCAAACAGCCCCCCGGCAGACGAAGACCTGCCGGGGGGCTTTGCTGTGCCTGCGGGCCGGACAACTGCAACAGAACCGGCACAAATCATGCTTTTCACGCTGCTTTTAGGGCGATTCACGCAGGTTTGCTTCCAAAATCCGGTAAAGTGTGAGATAATCAAAGTACCGTAATACATACCCCCCCCGTAATAATTTTCGCAAAGGAGGAACCCTATGAAACGAAATATTTTGGCCCGGCGGGCAGCTTCCGCTGCGCTGGCGGCGTGCATGATGTTCAGCCTTTCCGCCCCGGCTCTGGCCGCAAGCACCGATGCCCTGCTCCAGCAGAGCACCGCCGCCAAAAGCGCGGTGAGCGTGCTGGACGAAGAGAACGGTACGGAGGTAGAAACTGAGTATCAGATGAATCTCAAATACGGCAGCATCACAGTCTATATTGGGGATGATGGCAAACAGTATGCCAAGCAGGGCGAAAATGATCCCCAGAAAAGGGGCAATCTGCAGATCACAACGGACGGCGGCCGGACGGACAACACCCTGACCATCGAAGGCGGCACCACTGGTGCAAAAGTCACGCTGTCCAATGTCAAGATCGATGCTCCCGGCGCGGCAGTCTCGGTCAGCGGCAATGTGGAGCTGGTTATTACAGGCACGAATACCCTGCACAGCGGCACGGACCACGCCGGTGTGGAAAAGGCCGACGACAACGGAACCCTGACCATCAGCGGCTCCGGTACGCTGAACGCTTACGGCGGTCAGGGCGGCGCAGGCATTGGCGGCGCACGGAATAAAAATGCCAGCAATATTGTGATTGAAGGCGGTACGATCAAGGCCAACGGCGGTACATGGGGTGCAGGCATTGGCGGAGGGCAAAGCGCAGCGGGTCAAAATATTACGATTCGCGATGGTAATGTAACGGCGATACCCGGTGGCGAAGCAGCAGGCATTGGCGGCGGCTATCAAGGTGACGGCAAAAACATTACCATTGAGGGCGGCACGGTACATGCAGAGTCTGGCGGCGGAAACGGCCCTGTTGCGGCCATCGGCGGCGGGCGAGTGTATGGCAAAGGCGAAAACATCCAGATCACCGGCGGCAATGTTACGCTGAAAACTGTAGATGACGATGACATCTATATCGGCAATGGTCAACAGGAAGCTGAAATTGACCCCAGCAAGCTGTTTGGCACGATCACCAAACTGGACAAGGACGGCAATCAGGTTGGCGAAATTGTACAGTATTTCAAAATCAAAATCAATGATAAGCCTGTTACCAGAAAGAACTACCAAGACATCCTTGGAGACGGTGTCCTCTGCTATGACATTGAGGAAAAGACCCTGAAGCTGAAAGAGGGACAATTCATTAACGGCGCCCTGATCATCGCGGCACCGGAGGATGTTTCCATTGATCTGGAAGCGAATGCACCCAACGTTGTGCACGGTGACCTGACCGTAAACGGCGCAAAGGATGTGAAAGTGACCAAGCTAGGTGGCAGTGCGGCTGCAGCAATTGAAGGCAAGGCGGAGATCACCTGTTCCGGTGATGTGATCCTCGAAAATTGGGGCGGTTCGCGTGGTGACGGCCGAAACCTGATAACGAATGGCCTTACCGTGAAGGCAGACACGGTCACGACCGAAGGCGGCATTAGCGGCGAAACGATGATTGACTGTATTGGCGATATAAAGCTTGGTAATGAGCATGGCACGACGGTTTCGAAGCTGACGGTGAACAGTGCAAACAATGTGACGGTGACGTCCGGCAGTGTGAATCGTTCGATCGGTCAGGACGGCGCAGAGATCACATGCAGCGGTATTGTGGAACTGGACAGTAACCGTTACAGTACCCATGGCCTTGGCAAAGTGAGCTTCACTCAGGCGAATGGCAAACCCTATGTCTATTTAATGGCCAAATCTTCGGAGTACGCCAAATCTTCGGAGTACAAGGACTCCCGCATTACCCCGATTCCTGAGACAATAGAAAAAAGATACCTGCGCATTGAGCCGAGGGAGACTTACAGCATTACCGTGAAAAACGGCACCGCTCAGGTCGTTGGTGACACGGATGGAAAACTGACTACCGCCTTTGAGGGCGAAACGGTCACGGTGAGCGGTGAGAACAAAAACCCGAGTGTTACAAAGTTCGGCGGCTGGAAAGTGATCAGCCCGGAAGGCTTTGAACTGACCGAAGAGCAGAAAAATACCGAAAAAAATATGACCTTCACCATGCCGGCCAGCCCGGTGGAGCTGAAAGCTTCTTATAGCTTCCCGGCACCTGTATTAGATATGCAGGTCACAGTGAAGGACGGCACGATCCGCGTCGGAGAGGGCGAAAGCCAGACGGGCACGGTGTTCGTACAGCCGGGCCAGACCGTCACGATCGAAGCCAATGAGCCTGTCAAGGAGAATGAGTCGTTCCATCACTGGAAGGTGGAAAAAGATTCCAGCAAGAATATTGGCATAATTGAGGGTAGTCTGGGCTCCGAAACGGAAAAGGGCACGGAAAAGATCGTCTTTACCATGCCGCAGGACGGCGTGAAGCTGACCGCCGTTTACAGCATCCCCGCTTCCGTGCTGAGGAGTACCGTTACTGTTACGGGCGGCACGGCAAAGTCCACTCTGGGCGAGGGCAGCGATATCCCCGCAGAGATCGGCACCACGGTGGAGATCACAGCTACCCCGTATGATGCCGAGAAATACCCCGGCATGGAGTTCGTGGAATGGGAGATCAAGTACCCCGATAGCTTCTACCAGAACTTCCCCGATGGCATTCCGGAAAATCTGCAGCTCAAGCTGGACAATGCCAAGAGCGCGACCACTACGTTTAAGATGCCCGCTTACCCGGTCAAACTGATCGCCCACTGGTCGGCCAGCGCGGTGGTCAAACCTGACCCGGACGAACCTATTGATGAAGACTTTGGCGTAGAACCTGCACCTATGGATACCACAGGCGGCACCATTGCCGCCGTGGCCGTGGGCGGTGCAGCCATCTGGGGCGGCTACGAGATCGCCACCCGCGTGATCCTGCACGACCTGCTGCCTGAGGGCGCGGCCATCCCGGCAAACCGCGGCCAGCTGGCACTGCTCATCTGGACTGAGAAGGGCAAGCCCGAACCCGCCGCACAGCCCGCCTTTGCAGACATCACCGATGCCGAGCAGGCCAAGGCCGCTCAGTGGTGCGTGGAGCAGGGTCTGCTGGATGCACGGGAAGGCAAGTTTGAATCGGACGGCTGGATGCCCAAGTTCAAGACCATTGAGATCTGGAACAAGGCGTTCCCCAAAAAGTAACCTCTGAGCGCTTCCTCCGTAAAGCCTCAGAATGACAGATCCCCCCGATACCGGATACCCGGTATCGGGGGATTTTTTGCGCAGGCACGCGTGGCATTGGCGGTGGCAATCATCTCCGACATTTCAATGATCCAGTGACCTTGCAGTTTGCGCGAAACAAAAATACTCCGGCAACTTTCTGACCAAGAGAAAGTTACCGGAGTATTCCGCTTTACTTATTGTTTTTACCAGCAGTGCCTGATACGGCTCCAGTTCCACATCCGCCAGCCAGACGGAAGTGCCCTCCGGGGTGTGATACTCGCCGCCCAGAGCGTCCAGACTGGCCCCTGCCGGATACTCGGTAAAGTTGAACAGTCCCACCAGCGTTTCCTCGCCGCGCTTGCGCACCAGCGCCAGTACGCCGGGGTTGTGGCTGTCCCATGTGGTCACCCATGCATCCGGGGCAAAGCAGGGGTCTGCCCGCATTTGGCGCAGCTGCTCCATGCCCTGCCACAACTTGTTTTGCAGCGTGCCCTTCCGGGTGCGCTGTTTGGCATCCTCCCAGTTGAATTTGCTGCGGTGCAGATTGCGGCTGTCCTCCACACGGTCAGGGTCGTTTTTGTAGTCCCAGCCATTGAGTTGTGCGATCTCATCGCCGCAGTTCAGCATGGGGAAGCCCTGCAAAAACGCCATGGCAGTGTGCAGCAGCAGGTCACGCTTTACGGCGTAGTCCAGTGCGGTTTTATCGTCCTTTTCCAGTGCCTGCTCCACGCCGCACAGGCTGGCGGTGGTGCCGCAGCTTCGGGCATCGCCGGTGGCAGGGTCGTAGTTGTACAGCTCACCCTTTGCCCAGCTGCCGGGGAAATTGCCCTCGTAGAAGTGGTACAGATATTCTTTATGTTTCTGCGGGTCAATGCCGAGCCGCTTCTCCACCACCTCATCCAGACCCCAGCCGATATCATCGTGGCAGCGCAGATAGTTCACGAACCAGCAGTTGTCCGGCAGGGCGTGGAGGGCATCCAGCTGCGCCTTCAGCAGCCGGGTATCCCGGCTGGCAAGGGCACCCCACAGGTTGACCATGGTGGACACGTTGTAGAGCATGTGGCATTCCGGTTTTTCCGGGGTGCCGAAATAGGCGGCCAGCTCCTTGGGAGCCATGACCACCTCGCCCTTGAGGATGACCGCCGGGCAGACACATTCCAGCACCATGCGCAGCATCCGCACGATGGTGTGCACCTGCGGCAGATTGCGGCAGGTGGTGCCCAGCTGCTTCCAGATGTAGGGCACGGCGTCAATGCGGAACACTTCCACACCCAGATTTGCAAGGTGCAGGATGCTCTTGGTCATGTCCACGAACACCGCCGGGTTGGCGTAGTTCAGGTCCCACTGGTAGTCGTGGAAGGTGGTCAGCACCCACTTGTGCATTTCTTCGCACCATGTAAAGTTGCCGGGTGCGGTGTTGGGAAACACCTGAGGCACCGTCTGCTCGTACTGGTCGGGGATGGTGCGGTCCTCGTAGAGATGGTAATAGGCCTGAAACCACGGGTCGCCAGCTTTTGCCGCCATGGCCCAGCGGTGGGTGCTGGCGGTGTGGTTCATGACAAAATCCAGACACAGGCTGATGCCGGCTTTCCGCAGCTCCCGGGTCAGGTTTTCCAGATCTTTGTTGGTGCCAAGGGCCGGGTCTACGGTGTCAAAAATCCTCCACCGCATAGCCGCCGTCGTTGTGGGGATGGGGCATCTGCAGCAGGGGCATCAGGTGCAGATAGGTCAGCTTCTGCTCCTTGAGGTAGGGCAGCTTCTTTGCCAGTTCTTTCAGATTTCCGGCAAAGAGGTCGGTGTACATGGTCATGCCGAACATATTGCCACGCTTGTACCACTCCGGGTCGGCAGAGCGTGCCTTGTCCAGAGCTTTCAGCTCATTGCTGCGGGCGTTGTAGGCTTCTGCCATCTCCCGCTCCAGAACCTCCAGCCCTTCCCGGTTGTGGTACAGTTCCATGAACAGCCATTCCAGCTCGTCCTTGTGCTTGGCAAACCGGGACTCAAATTCCTTTTTTGCTGCCATGGTTCAGCCCTCCACTTCCGCAAGGGTGGGCATGGCGGGGATAGCACCATGCCGACTGGTGGTGATGCTGGCCGCTTTGTTGGCAAAAGCCAGAATGCCTTCCAGCTTGTCCACAGTCAGAGTGTCCAGCTCCTCCTTGCAGAGCTTGGACAGGGCAGCCCCAAAGAAGGTATCGCCTGCGCCGTTGGTATCACCCACCTTGCAGGGAACACCTGCCACATGGCCGGTCTTGCCCCCAAAGCGGTAGAATACGCCGTTTGCACCCAAGGTGACGAAAATCAGCCGGATGCCGTTCTGTGCCAGTTGTGCCGTGCCGCTTTCGCAGTCGGTGGTGCCGGTGAGCAGGGGCAGCTCCTCATCGGAGACCTTCAGGATATCCACCAGCGGCAGGGGAGCTTTCATCTGGGCAATGGCATCCTCTTTGTTCTTCCAGAGGTTGGCACGGTAGTTGGGGTCGTAGGTGATGGTAGCACCCAGCTTTTTGGCACGGGCGGCAGCATCCAGCGTGGCAGTGCGGGAGGGGTCAGCGGTGAGGCTGACAGAGCCGAAGTGGACGATTTTGGCAGCCTTCAGAGCCTCGTCCGAAATATCCTCCTTGCACAGCATCACGTCAGCGTTGGCGCTGCGGTAGAAGCTGAAATCCCGCTCGCCGGTGGCATCCACCGAGACCACCGCCATGGTGGTGGGGTGGTCTGCATCCACCGCCATGCCGGAAACGTCTACCTTGTTTTCTGCCAGAACCTCTTTCAGGTAGCGGCCAAAGGCATCCGCACCCACCTTGCCGATAAAGGCGGTCTGTGCGCCCAGTCTGGAAGCAGCCACAGCCAGATTGGCCGGTGCACCGCCGGGGTTTGCGGCAAACTGAGGGATGCCGCGCGCATCCTTGCCGGTCTGGGTCAGGTCGATCAAAACTTCACCAATCGTTAAAATGTCCATGCGTTTTCTCCTTATTTTTATTCTATAAGCTAAAACCCAACGGTCACCGCTGGAACAGATAATGAATGTAAGCGGCTGCACGCTCCGGGTGCGGTGCATTCTGCACTACCCCAAGATAGACCTTGCCAGAAAAACCTGCCTGCCTGACAAACGGCGTGTCCGAAATATCCAGCACGGTCCCACCGGCGTTCAGACCCGACAGTGCATGGAAAGACGCATCCAGTGTCCGCAGATCGAGAAAATAATCATCTGCCAACAGTCGATCCCGTGCATATTCGTCCATCAGAACAACATCTAACCGCTGGGCACTGACTGCACCCAGCAGCTTCATCTCCGAAGCATATACATACTGCTCCTCTGCGCGTTCGCTTTCGCTGAGCAGCAAGCCGGACAGCAGATCGACCTGTTGCTTTTTGGTCAGACCCTGCGCCTCGGCAAAGCCGGTGGTAAGCTGTTCCGTCAGATCAGACCCGGCAGTGATATTTACCAGACCAAGGTAAAGCACATCCTCTTTTTTCGTCACATGACGGTAGGCTGCATACCCGAGGATATAGACGACGATGAGCAGGATCGCAATGGGCAGCTTGTAATATGCCCAGATGTGCTCCCACTTTTTGCGCCCATGGAGGGAGCGGAGCGTATCCCGGTCAGTTTTTGTCATGGTCGTATTCCTCGTGTACTGCATCAGGGTCTCCACCGATCAGATAGAGGATCCGAAGCATCAGAAAGGAGCAGAGCATGGCGCAGAAGCCCATGCCCAGCAGGAATGCAGGCGTGAACACAAACACAATGACGTACCCCATGATGCCATAGATCGCCGCCATCAGCAGGGTGCAAAACAGATACCGGACACCCACGAGAAACGCTGTTTTCAGGATGCCGAAGGTGGTGTTTTCAAACCGTGCCAGCAGAGGAAAGGCATACAGCAGAACGATGCCGTACAGAACTGCCGCACCAATAAGCGTTGCAGTGAGCAGCGTCCAGAAAATGTTTTCGCTCCACATTCGGCGCAGCACAAAGCCATCCGCAACCAGGAAACTGCCGACTGTCAGCAGGATAAGCCAGAGTTTTGTGGCAGGCTTAAAATTTTCCCGGAACGCCTTAAAAAACATCCGGGTCAGACCATCGTCCCGATCTTCCGCCATTTTGAGCGTGACGTAGAACAATGCGGTCGTAGAAGCCCCTATGGTAACGATGGGCAGGCTGCACACGAGCCATAAGATGTTCAGGTAAGCACTGTAAGTCAATTTCGTCAGCACAGCAAACAGCGGCTTGTCCGTATTGCACAGGTCACGCATGGGGGTTCTCCTTTCGCTCAATCTCCTGTGGATTCGCGCAGGATCAGGTTGGTTTCCGTATAGACGGTGCGATAGTTCAGCGATGGCTCTTCGATGCGGGTCATAAGCAGATTGGCAGCGGTGTAGCCCATGATCTGTCCATGGATATGGATCGAAGTCAGATGGGGGGCAAAGTAGGAAGCCTCCTGACTGTCATCGAAGCCGCAGACCCAGATATCATCGGGAACCGAATACCCCAGCTCATTCAATGCCTTGACCAGATCCATGGCAACAAAGTCATTGGCGCAGACAAAGGCATCCGGCATCGTTTTGAACCGACGTATGGTTTCGTACAGGGATACCGGATAGTTCTGCTGTCCGGATGGCATCGCACAGGTGCTCAGGCCTTCTGTCAGACCAAAGTACTCCACTGCATCCTTATAAGCCATATAACGCTCAAAGAAGGACTGACAGTGGTTTTTATCCCCCGCAAAGCTGATGCGTTTTTTGCCGCGCTGGACCATGTGAGCCACCGCATTCTGGACCTCAATGCGGTTTTCCATATAAAGGCGGTCGGCTTTAAGGGGAGGACGCATATCCATCACAGGGGTGTCTACAAACAGTAGCGGAACATCCAGATCGCACAGCATCTGTGCGTAGTCATAGTCGAATACTTCAATGCAGATGATGCCGGCTGTGCGCTGGATGTTGAGAGAAGATGGAAGCTTTTTCTCTTTCAGATCTATGGGAGAAATGCGATGAATGGTCGTACAGCTATGCAGATGCTCGATTTCCGACTGGAAACGATCCAGCATCATGGAGGAAAAGTGAGAGCTGCTCAGAAACTGGGTCGTCAGCATGGCAATCTCCCGTTTGTCACTCGGCAGAATGGAATGCTCTGCTGCTTTTGCAGTGTCTTCCTGAAACAGCGGCAGATAGGCAAACTGCTTATAGCCCATTTCGGCGGCTTTGCGCAGGATCTTCTCCCGTGTGGCATCTGCCAGCACACCGGTATTGTTGATGGCCTTTGAAACTGTGTTGCGGGAAAGCTGCAGTTCGTTTGCAATATCCTGAATGGTGACTTTGGTTGCCATAAGTCATCCTCTTCCTTTTATAAATAAAGTCTGGTGACGGATCTTATTCTTTGCGACTCCAGTATAGTGCAAATGCACAAATTAGTCAAATGCAAAAATGCAAATCATCATTTTGCATATTTGCGCACTTTTGGATTTGTGCATCTGTACAAATCCACAATAATTTTTGATGTATACCATGAATTATCGTTGACATTCGCTTGCGTGAGTGGTATAAATGAATTACAGAGTTTTACATTTGCACAAACGAAGTGAAAAACGTAAAATTCAAAGGTGCAAATGTAAAACACAAATCAAACGGCAAGCAAATCAAAAAGGAGGAGAATGATTCATGAAAGCAAAGACGGCCTCGCCGGAAACGGCTGTGCTGACAGCAGAACGCAAGCTGCACAACACATGGGTCTACATCAAACGGCATTGGCAGCTTTACCTGTTGTTCCTGCTGCCTGCCGTGGCGCTGACGCTGGTGTTCAAGTACGCTCCCATGGGCGGTGTGCTGATCGCGTTCCAGAAGTACAATCCCTTCAAGGGCATCTGGGGCAGCGAGTGGGTAGGCTTCAAAAACTTTACCCGCTTCATGTCCTCGCCGGACTTCCAGCGCTATCTGATCAACACCCTGAAGCTGAGCGTCTACGGTCTGCTGTGGGGCTTCCCGATCCCCATCCTGCTGGCATTCCTGCTCAACCGTATCGAGAGCAAGAAGATCAAGCAGAAGGTGCAGCTGGTGCTGTATATGCCCAACTTCATCTCGGTCATCGTGCTGTGCGGCATCGTCCGGGTGCTGCTGAGTGTCACCGGTCCGGTGAACGGCCTGCTTCACACCAGCATCAACTTCATGACGCTGCCGGAAGCGTTCCGCCCCATCTACATCATCAGCGGCATCTGGCAGGGTGCCGGCTGGGCATCCATCATGTACACCGCATCCCTTTCTAACGCCAGCAAAGATCTGAAGGAAGCTGCGATGATCGACGGCGCAAACCTGATCCAGCAGATCATGACGGTGGAGTGGCCCGCCATTAAGGATATGGTCGTTATTCAGTTTATCCTGCAGGCAGGCAACATCATGAGCATCGGTTTTGAAAAAGCCTATGCCCTGCAAACGGACCTGAACCTGAACACTGCCGAGATCATTGCAACGTACGTTTATAAAAAGGGCCTGTTGGACGGCGATTACAGCTTTTCCACGGCAGTCGGTCTGTTCAACACCATTGTCAACGTCATCCTGCTGATCGCAGTGAACAAGATCGTTGCCAAAATGAACGATGGCAAGGGCTTGTAAGGAGGGGTTTACCATGGCAAAACAGAAAAAATCAAAAATGGCCCTCTACACCAGACAAGATAAGATCATCCTGTACTGCGGCTACGCACTTCTGGGCTTGTTCCTGCTGGCAATCATCGTTCCGATGATCTACATCGTCATCGCATCCTTTATGGACCCGGTCACTCTGCAAAACAAGGGCATCTCCTTTGATTTCAGCAAGTGGAGTCTGGATGCTTACCAGCGCGTCGTTTCGGACAAGCAGATCTGGGTCGGCTTCAGGAACGCAGTACTTTACTCGATCATCTTCACCATCATCTCGGTAGCTGTGACGATGCTTGCCGCTTATCCCATGTCGCTGCCGGACTTCAAAGGCAAAGGGATCTTCAACACCTTGTTTGTGATCACGATGTTTTTCAGCGGCGGTCTGATCCCCACCTACCTGCTCATCAACAATCTGGGTCTGCTGGATTCCATGTGGGCGGTCATTCTGCCGGGAGCATTCAGCGTGTGGAACATGATCATTGCCCGTACCTATTATCAAGGCGTCCCGCGTGAGCTGCGCGAAGCTGCGGATGTGGATGGAGCCAGCGAGATGCTTTACTTCTTCAAGATCCTGCTGCCCGTCTGTATGCCGGTGGTGGCAGTTCTGGCCCTGTGGCAGTTCGTGGCCATGTGGAACAGCTACTTTGACGCCATGATCTACCTGAACAGCGCATCGAAGCAGCCGCTGCAGCTGGTGCTGCGTTCCATCCTGATCCAGAGCCAGCCGGAATCCGGCATGATCGCAGATATCCAGAGTACTGCCGAACGTGCCAAGATGGCAGAGCTGCTCAAATATGCAACCATTATTATTTCCAGTCTGCCGCTGCTGGTGATGTATCCCTTCTTCCAGAAGTACTTTGATGCCGGCATCATGGCTGGTTCCATTAAAGGCTGAGGATATTCCAGAATTTTATAAGCAGGTACGTTCATCTGTTACACGAAAAAAGAAACATGAAAAAGGAGAAAATACCATGAAAAAGCTGATCTCTCGCCGCAACTTCCTCAAGGTCTGCGCTCTGGCGGGCTCTGCCGCTGCTCTGTCTGCCTGTGGCGGCAAATCCACCGGCAGCGGCGATTCTGCTGCCGCAGCTGTGGACGTGACCGGTGCCGTTACATTTCCGCTGTCCGAAAAGGTCACCTTTACCGGTATGACCAGCTTCCCTGTGGGCAGCGAACCCGAACCGAACAACCGCACCATCTTCAAGCGTCTGGAAGAGCAGACCAATGTGCACATCGACTGGACCGCCATCCAGTCCGACCAGTGGAGCGATAAGATCACCCTGAATATGTCCAACCCCAACACCCTGACGGATTTTGTTTTTACTGCTGATTTTACCGACAGCAATCTGCTGCGCTACGCAGATCAGGGTGTCATCCTCAATCTGGAAGACTACATTGACAACAATATGCCTTATCTCCAGAAGGTCTTTGAGCAGTACCCGGAGTACCGCACCATGTGCACCGACAGCGATGGCCACATCTGGGCACTGCCCTGGATCGAGCAGCTCGGCTCGGAAAAGACCGCCATCCAGACCATTGGCAACATGAGCTTCATCAATACCAAGTGGCTGAACTTCCTCGGTCTGTCGATGCCCACCACAGTGGACGAGTTTGAGCAGGTGCTGATTGCATTCCGTGATAACGCCGCTTCTATCAAGGCAGAGTATGGCATTGACGGCGACATCATCCCCATGTCCTGCATCGTCAACAACGGCGATCAGGACCCCAGCATCCTCATCAATGGCTTTGGCGAAGGCTACGGCGATGCTGACAAGGACCGCCATATTGCCGTTACCAACGACCGGAAAGTTATCTGTGCCGCCACCCAGCAGGGCTACCGCGATGGTCTGGACTGGCTGCACAAGCTGTATGCCGAGAAGCTCATCGACCCGGAGTGCTTCACGCAGGAGTGGTCCACCTATGTTTCCAAGGGCAAGGCTGGCCGCTATGGTGTCTGCTTCAGCTGGGATGTTGCCAACATTGACAACCTGACCGACTGGGAGCCGCTGCCCGCCCTGACCGCCGATACCCGGAATATCACTCCGCAGAACGGTTCTTTCACCAGCGGCTTTGCCCGCGGCAGATGCGTTGTCACCGCAAAGGCGGATAACCCCGCATTGGTTTGCGCATGGCTGGATCAGATGTACGCACCCCTCCAGTCTCCGCAGAACAACTGGGGTACTTACGGCGATGCGGAAGGCTTTAACATTTTTGAACTGTCTACAAACAAAGACGGCGGCGAAATGTTAAAACATATGGATCTGGGAGAGCAGTCTCCAGTGGAAGTGCGTGAGGCGCAATCTGTAAATGGCCCTCTGGCCGTGCTGAATGAATATTATGATGTATATGTGACACAGCCGGAAGATGCAAAATGGCGTCTGGATAATATGCACGAGACATATTTACAGGATATGAACAGCAAATATGTTTATCCGAATGTATTTATGAGTATTGATGATACAAACAAAGTATCACAGTATGATACCG
>ENA-OQNT01000113-OQNT01000113.1-human-gut-metagenome-genome-assembly--contig:-NODE-113-length-21483-cov-3.004027_pt1 | contig 21483 bp, 18 predicted proteins | sample MGYA00242634_ERZ504890 | MGnify/ENA primary metagenome ERZ504890 (study PRJEB26092, sample SAMD00036379) | human gut metagenome | host: Homo sapiens | study: EMG produced TPA metagenomics assembly of... | reverse complement strand
GCAAAAATGCCGTAGCCCCGCGTGGGGTCGTTTACCAGCACATGGGTCACTGCACCCACCAGTCTGCCGTTCTGCAGGATGGGACTGCCGCTCATGCCCTGCACGATGCCGCCGGTTTTGGCAAGCAGCTGCCGGTCGGTCACGCGTAGGATCATGTTGCGGTGGGGGTCTGCGTCGTTTACCTTTTCAATGCGGATGCGGTATGCCTTGGGCACCTCGCCGTCCACAGTCGTCCAGATCTCGGCATCGCCCGGCACAACCTCCTGCGCAAAAGCCATCTCCAGCTCCGGGCCGGAAAATGCAGCCCGTGTTCTGCCATAGACCCCGGTCTTGCTGTTGATGCAGATGCTGCCAAGCGCATGGGTGCTCAGAAAGCGGCCCTTCAGCTCACCGGGGCTGCCCACGGTGCCGCTGGTACACCCCACGATCTGGCAGGGGACGATCTCGCCGCTGCGCAGGGCCACGCTCTCACCGGTGTCGCTGTCGCTGATGGGGTGGCCAAGCCCGGCAAACACCCCGGCGGCATTGTCCACAAAGGTCATGGTGCCTACCCCGGCGGAAGAATCCCGCACCCACATCCCGGCGCGCCACTGTCCGGCGGTGCTGTCCCACACGGGGGTCAGCCGGGTCTGGAATTGCTCACCATTGCGGATATAGACCACCTGCACCGGTGCGCCTGCGGCCGTTTCCAGAGCATCGTGCACGGCATCGTTCGTCTCGGTCAGGGTGTCGTCCATGCGCACCACCCGGTCGCCCAGCCGCAGCCCGGCCTTCTTGGCGGGGTTCGCGGTGCCGTCCGGGGTGTTCAGGTCGGAAAAGCCCACAATGAGCGCGCCCTCGGAGAACATCTTAACGCCGAAAGGCGTACCGCACACGGTTACCACCGGACGTGTTTCCACCAGAGCGCGCACAGTCTTGACGGGCAGCCACCCGCCAATGGACAAAGTGGCCTGATAGCTGCCCGCAGCCTGCGTGCTGGCCGCGTTGCGGGAGCCAGCGGTGCGCAGCGGCTGCACATAGGCAAAACGGGGCAGGGTAAGGGTCTGGCCGGGTTCCAGCAAAATTTCAGCAGGCAGGCTGTGCCACAGCCAGCCCAGCACCGCCAGCGCGGCCACCAGAAGATAAGTTGCCGCAATGCTGCCAGCGCGGCGTAGTTTTGATCTGCGCGATACGGCAAAAAGCCCCTTTCCGCCATGGAAAATGATACGATCGTCCGGCGATAGTATGCGCTGTGAAGGGCGGAAATATCAATGCAGTGATTGACTTTTGCCGCCGGAACTGATACTATATTAAGGCGGTTTTGGCCGCAACTGCAGAATAGAAGAATACGCGGGTATGGTGGAATTGGCAGACGCGCAGGATTTAGGTTCCTGTGCCGCAAGGCGTGTGGGTTCGACCCCCACTACCCGCATAAGAGAAAAAGCGCGATGAGTTCTCAGAATTCATCGCGCTTTCTTTTATATAATAAATAGTGTTGTTCGAGGTCTGCTTCCTCGCACAAAAAGAAAAACCAGCACACAATGTGTACTGGTTTTTGGTGCGAGGGAGGGGACTCGAACCCCAAGGATAAACCACACGCACCTCAAACGTGCGCGTCTGCCAGTTCCGCCACCCTCGCATACCGTATTGTTTTCGCAGCCCTGAAATCTCTGAGGTGAAAGACCGTGATGCGGACTGCTTGAATATATTACCACGTTCCCGGCAGATAGTCAAGCGCTTTTTCTCTTTTTAAATGAAATTTTCGGGCCGTCATTTCTTAAGAATATGTTGGTTGAAATGCATGGATGGGTGTGATATTATAGAACTAACTATCTCTGCTCAGTTGTTTTGGCAGCAGGGAAGAAGATGATAAGGATACGGCGATACGGCGGAAATGCATTTCTGCGCAGGGTGCAGACCGACCGGTTTTTTGAAAGGAATTTGAGTGGACGCAGGAATGAACGAGAAAAAAGAAAATGTTATTGTAAACGGTTTTTTCTGGCGCTTTGCAGAGCGGTGCGGTGTGCAGCTGATCTCAGCGGTGGTGTCCATCCTTCTGGCGCGCATCCTTACACCCGATGATTACGGCAAGGTGGCACTGGTGACGGTGTTCAACAATATCATGTATGTCCTGCTGGACTGCGGCATTGGCACCGCGCTGGTGCAGAAGAAGGAAGTGGACGAGCTGGATTACTCGTCGGCGTTCTTTTTCAGCATTGTGATCAGCTTTGTGCTGTATGGGGGAATGTTCGTGGCGGCACCGTATCTGGCTGCTTTCTACAATGACCCCAGCATGACCCCGATCTTTCGCGGCATCAGCCTGACAGTGGCAGTCTGCGGCATCAAAACGATCCAGCAGGCGCATGTGACCCGGAACATGAAGTTCCAGTATTTTTTCTATTCCGCCTTTGCGGGCGCGATCGTATCCACGGTCCTGGGCCTGGGCCTTGCCTATATGGGCTTTGGAGTCTGGGCGCTGGTGGTGCAGCAGGTATCCAATATCACGGTGGACACGCTGGTGCTGTGGAAGCTGTCCTCCTGGCGGCCTAAGATGGAGTTTTCGTGGCAGCACCTGAAAGGGCTGCTCTCTTATGGCTGGAAGCTGCTGGCCTCGTCGCTGAGCAGCGTCATCTACAACAACCTGCGCAGCCTGATCATCGGCAAGATGTACACCTCGGCGGATCTGGCGTATTACAATCAGGGCGATAACCTGACTTATAATATCGCGTCAAGCGTGGATACTTCCATTGAGAGCGTTTTGTTCCCGGTCATGTCCTCACTGCAGGATGACCGTGCGCAGGTCAAGAACATGACCCGCCGCTCCATCAAGACCTGTACCTATATTATTGCGCCGGTGATGATGAGCACTGCGTTCTGTGCCGAACCGCTGGTGCGCCTGATCCTCACCGAGAAGTGGCTGCCCTGTGTGCTGTTCCTCAGGGTGTTCTGTCTGGGGTATGCGTGCTGGCCGATCATCACGGCAAACCTGAATGCAGCCAAGGCGGTGGGCCGCAGCGATCTTTACCTGAAATGTCAGCTTTTGAACGAAGGGGTGTGCATCCTTCTTCTGCTGGCAACATTCCGTGTCAGCGTCGAGGCCATTGCATATGGTATGCTGATCACGAATGTTGTGACCCAGATCCTGGATGCACAGCTCAACAAAAAGCTGATCGGCTATGGCTATCTGGAACAGATGCGTGATATCCTGCCGACCCTGCTGCTGGCAGCGGGCGCGGGCCTGTGCATGTATCTGGTCATTTTCCTGCACCTGCCGGATCTGCTGACGGTGATCATTCAGGTGGTGGTTGGTCTGGGCATTTATCTGACAGGCTCTGCCATTCTGGAATTGGACACCTTTGAATATTTCAAGGATGTGCTGGCTCCGTCCATCCGGCAGAAGCTGAAACGCTGAAACCGGCATTTTGAATCGTGTGAAAATCCGTCGGGCGGGTGATGTCCGACGGATTTTTGTTCTTTTTGTCTAAAGTATACAAGAAGAAACATTAAAAACCGGCAAAGCGACCATTGAAAAAACGCAACTGATATACTAGAATATAAGTACAAGAGCGCGGCACACGGCTGCGCGGAAAATGCAAAGCAGAAAATATAAAACAGGAGGATTTTCCTATGCCTATGAAAATGGGTTGGCGCTGGTATGGCGAGGGCAACGATCCCATCAGCCTGAGCGACATCAAGCAGATCCCCGGCGTGACCAGCATCGTCTGGGCGTTGCACGACAAGATGCCCGGCGAGATCTGGGAGATCGACGAGATCCAGAAGGTAGCCGATCAGATCCACGCTTACGGCTTCGACATGGACGTGGTCGAGTCGGTCAACGTTCACGATGATATCAAGATCGGCCTGCCCACCCGCGACAAGTACATCGAGAACTACAAGCAGTGCATCCGCAATCTGTCCAAGTTCGGTGTCAAGGTCATCTGCTACAACTTCATGCCGGTGTTCGACTGGACCCGTACCGATCTGTTCCACCCCGTGGGCGACGGCTCCACTGCACTGTTCTATGAGAAGGACAAGATCAAGGGCGATTACAAGGCTATGGCTGAGTACATCATGTCCTTCACTGAGAAGTATAACATGACCTTCCCCGGCTGGGAGCCGGAGCGCATGGCAAAGCTGGACGAGCTGTTCAAGGCTTACGCCCCTGTCACCAAGGAAAAGCTGTGGGAAAACCTGAAGTACTTCCTGGAAGCACTGATGCCCACCTGCCATGAGTGCGGCATCAAAATGGCTATCCATCAGGATGATCCCCCTTGGGATATCTTCGGCCTGCCCCGTCTGCTGGTGGATGCTGAGAGCATCGACCGCTTCCTGAGCATGGTGGATGATCCGAACAACTGCCTGACCCTGTGCACCGGCAGCCTGAACGCAAACCCCAACAACAACTGTGCCGAGATCGTGCGCAAGCACTGCGACCGCATTGCCTTTGGTCACATCCGCAACATCCACCACTTCCCCAACGGCGACTTCTCCGAGGCTGCTCACCGCGACTGCTGCGGCGAGACCGGCATCATCGAGGTGCTGCGTGCTTACCATGACTGCGGCTTTGAGGGCTACATCCGTCCCGACCACGGCCGTCAGCTGTGGGAGGAAGGCCCCGGCAACTGCCGCCCCGGTTACGGCAAGTATGACCGTGCTCTGGGCGTTCAGTACATGCTGGGTGTCTGGGATCTGCTGGATCGTCTGGATGAAGAGAAAAAGAAGGGCTGATAAATATGAAGCTGTCTGAGATCAAAAACGGCAATCTGTCCGCCGAGTGGGCAGAGAAGGGTTATGAGCTGCCCAAATTCGATATCGAGGCTGTCAAGGCCAAGACCCACGCCGAACCCACCTGGGTGCACTTCGGCGCAGGCAATATCTTCCGTGCATTCCCGGCTGCCATCCTGAACGATGCGCTGAACACCGGCAAGTATGACCGCGGTGTCATCGTGGCCGAGAGCTTTGACTACGAGATCATCGACAAGGCTTATCGTCCCTACGACAATATGAGCCTGCTGGTCTGCCTGAAGTCCACCGGCGAGATCGAGAAGAAGGTGGTGGCTTCCGTTACCGAGAGCCTGAAGGCTGACTACTCCTTCGGCGAGGACTGGGCACGTCTGGTGGAGATCTTCCAGAACCCCAGCCTGCAGATGATCTCCTTCACCATCACTGAGAAGGGCTACGGCGTTGCTCCTGCTGATCTGGAGCGCGGCCTGACCCCCGTGCTGGCCATGGGCAAGGTCACTGCTCTGCTGTACGAGCGCTTCAAGGCCGGCAAGCTGCCCCTGACCGTTCAGAGCATGGATAACTGCTCCCACAACGGCGATAAGGTCAAGAACGCTGTCCACGCCTATGCTGCCAAGTGGGTGGAGCAGGGTCTGGTGCCCGCCGAGTTCCTGGCCTATGTGCAGGACGAGACCAAGATCACCTTCCCGTGGAGCATGATCGACAAGATCACCCGCGCCCGGATGCCAAGGTCCAGCAGATGCTGGCCGACGACGGCTTTGAGGACAACTACACCATCGTCACCGAGAAGCACACCTTCACCGCTCCCTTCGTCAACGCCGAGGAGACCCAGTACCTGTGCATCGAGGATCACTACACCAACGGCCGTCCTCCGCTGGAGCTGGGCGGTGTGCTGTACTGCGACCGCGAGACCGTGGACAAGATCGAGAAGATGAAGGTGTGCACCTGCCTGAACCCCCTGCACACTGCCATGTCCATCTATGGCTGCATGCTGGGTTACACCCTCATCTCTGCCGAGATGGCCGATGAAGACCTGCGTGCCTTCATCCAGAAGATCGGCTATATCGAGGCGATGCCTGTGGTCGTTGATCCCGGCGTTCTGAACCCCTACGAGTTCATCGGCGCTGTCATCAACCGCCGTCTGCCCAACCCCTTCATGCCCGATGCTCCCCAGCGTATCGCAACCGATACCTCCCAGAAGCTGGCCATCCGCTTTGGTGAGACCATCAAGGCCTACGAGGCACGCGGTCTGGACAAGAGCAATCTGATCCTGATCCCGCTGGTGCTGGCAGGCTACGCCCGCTACCTGAAGGGCATCGATGACAACGGTCAGGCTTTTGAGCCTTCCACCGATCCGCTGCTGGCTGAATTGCAGGCCATTGTGGCTCCGCTGGAGGTCAAGGAAGCGAGCAGGACTTCAGCTGCCTGAAGAAGCTGTACAGCCGTGTTGACGTGTTCGGCGTGGATCTGTATGCCGTTGGTCTGGGCGAGAAGATCGAGGCAATGGCCAAGGAGCTGTTTGCAGGCCCCGGCGCTGTGCGCAAGACCCTGCACAAGTATACGCTTGCCCGCTGATCGGCTGACGCAATAACATAAGCTATCTTCGCACCCACGCTGCGCTTTGCTTTGCCGCAGCGTGGGTTTTTATATACAAAAAAGAACTGCTGATATCTCATCAGCAGTTCTTTTTTGTCGTGTGCATATTTTTGGGTTTACCCTTTTCCTTGTCAGTCGTGCAGCTTTCTTTTGGGTCAGGATGCCGGCCAAAAACTTACCACACCACTTCCACTGCGGTCGTTCAGTAAGTAAGCTTTCTCTTTCTCTACGTAGAGGTACACCGCATTGTCCGTGCGGTAGGCGCAGTAAAAGCTGTCCCATGCGTGGCGGCTGGTGGGTTCGGGCTTGTCCTGCTGGCCGTACATCCACACAGCAATGCCGGTGTCGGCCAGTTCCACGCGGTAGAAGGCCCGCGGCAGGTGCATCTGCCGGATCTGCTTGGATACGCTGTGAAAAAAGGAGTAAAAGTAGCTTGCCGGCAGGCCGATGCCCACAATGGCAAGCACAGCAGCCAGCAGCCCGGCACCCGGGCGCTTGCCCAGCTGCGAAAGGCAGACGGCGGCAAAAGCCAGCATGATGGCGGCAAAAACAGCGGGACGCAGCCATGCTTTGCGGTGATGGAATGCATCGAACACGGCAAAATCGCGGAAGCCCTGCTCACCCATGGTGGTGGAAACGGAGATGGTCTGGGACATAAAGTCGCCTCCTTTGTATTTACAGGCATCGTACCACAATTGCGTGGTTTAGGCAAGAGAAAAACATGCAAACCTTGCCAATCCGGCCCAAAGCGTGGTACAATAAATCGTTACCAAACGAAAGGAGGCGGCAGGCTTTGCAGCACCGCAAGCGGCAGATCACCCTCAAGCAGCGCATGGGCTTGTGTCTGGCAGCATTTTTTGCGGCCTTTGCCATGCAGCTCACGCTCAATGGCTACCAGTCCAGAGCAGTGCAGGCAGTACAGGACGCGCAGATGGGCTGCTTCAACGCCATCAGCCGCTTTCAGGGCGGTGTGGAAAGCTCTATTTCCGTGCTGGAAAACTACCGCTGGGAGAACAGCGAGCCGGAGGTGATCATTGACCGGCTGCAGTCGGCATCTTCCACCTGCAACGCATGGCTCTGGCGCATCGGTACCAGCCTGAACAGTCTGGAAAGCGTCAGCGATGAGCAGTGGGTGCTCTACAGCGCAGTGGATACGGTCTATCAGACCTACACCGGCCTGCTGGATGAGCTGGAAAACGACCTGCTCAGCGGCAACGATGCCGCAGCTTCCCAGCTGTATTATGCAAAGGTGGTGCCCTGCGGCGATTACCTGAGCCAGTACACCCTGCAATTGCTGGAAACCGCCATTCAGGATTCCCAGACCACCTACACCACCATCTCGGCCCTGAACGAGCGCATCACCATGCTGCAGACGGTGGTGGTGGCGCTGTGCGTGGCGCTGGGCTGCGTTACCGGTTTGATGGTCATGCGTCTGCTCACGCCGGTGCAGCAGATGATCGCTGCCTCCCGCGCCATTGGCAAAAGTGAGTTCGACACCCCGGACATCCCGCTGCCCAAGCAGCCGGAGATCGCTCAGCTGGCCGAGTCCTTCAACATCATGAAGCACTCCATGGCCCAGCAGGTGACCACCCTGCAGGAGAAAAACGAGATCGAGCGGGAGCTGCACCGCCAGAAGACCGAAGCACTGGAGCTGCAGAACCGCATGGAGCGCAGCCGGCTGCAGCAGCTGCGCAGCCAGATCGACCCGCACTTTCTGTTCAACACCCTGAATGTGATCCAGCAGACCGCCGGCACCGAGACGGCCTACCGCACGCAGGCGCTCATCATGGCGCTTTCGCACCTGCTGCGCTACAGCCTGATGAGCAACGATGAACAGGTGCCGCTCTCCCGTGAGGTGCGCATCGTGGATGAATATTACTCCATCTACCATGTCCGCTTTGGTGAGCGGGTGCGTATGGAGTGGCGCATTTCCGATTCGCTGGATCTTACCGAGACCATGGTGCCGTCCTTTATTTTACAGCCCATCGTGGAAAATGCCTTCAAGCACGGCATCTGCCCCAAAGAGGAGGGCGGTGTGGTGCGCATCCGCGTGAACCCTCTGCGGGAGAAGGGACTGCTGTGCATCCGCGTGGTGGATAACGGCGTGGGCATCCAGCTGGATCAATTACGACAGCTGCGCGGGGCGCTCAGCCAGCCCGGTGAGCGCTGGGAGCATATCGGCATTTATAATGTTGCGGCCCGCCTGCGTCTGCTGGATCGGAACAGCCGCTTTGTGATACGGTCCCATCCGGGGCGCGGTACGGCGGTGGTGCTGTATCTGCCATTGGTGGAGAATGAGGAGGAGTTTGAGGAATGATTCGTCTGTTGATCGCGGATGATGAAGCACTGGAACGGGAAACGCTGGCGGACATCGTGGCCCGCCGCTTTGAGCACGAAGTGACCATCGAGACTGCCGAGAACGGCCGCAAGGCAGCGGATACGGCGGTGCTGTGGGGCGCAGACCTGATCCTGATGGACATTGAGATGCCCGGTATGAACGGTCTGGATGCAGCCCGCGCCGTGCTGGAACAGCGCCCGGAGTGCAAGGTGATCTTTGTTACGGCCTACAGTCTGTTCCAGTACGCCCACGAGGCCATGCATCTGGGTGCCTGCGATTATCTGCTCAAGCCGGTGAACCCGGACGAAGTGGAAGCTTCCATCCGCAAGGCCATCCGTCAGATCGAGGCGGGCCGCCGCCTTGCAGAGCTGGCTCCGGTGGAACCGGAGCCGGAAGCTGATCCGGAGGATGAAGCCGCCGAAGCAGGGGAGAACGACCGCAATGCACTGGTCATGGCCCATGTGCGCAAGTATATGGAGGATAACTATATGTTCGACCTCTCGCTGGACAGTGTGAGCGAGATCCTGCATATCAGCCCGGCGTATCTCTCGGCACAGTTCAAGAAGTATCAGAAGATGAACTTTCTGGACTGCCTGACCGAACTGCGTATCAACGCTGCCAAGGAACTGCTCACCGACCCGTTCCGTTCGGCAGCAGAGGTGGCTTCCATGGTGGGCTACGAGGATTCCAGCTATTTTGCCCGCACCTTTAAAAAACGCACCGGCATGACCCCCACCCAGTACCGCAGGGAAGCGGCCAAGGCTGCACGGGAGGCCCGTCTGTGACCCGCCGCCAGATGCTCACCGCCCTGTTTGGCGCAGCCGTGCTGGCACTGCCGGTGGCGGGCTGCGGCCATCAGCCGGTGCAGGACGAGCCGGGGGCGGAACTGATCCTGCGTTATGCGGAGAACCAGCCGGAGGATTATCCTACTACGCAGGCGGCGCTGGCCTTTGCGGATCTTGTGGCCCAGCGCACCGATGGCCGCGTGAAAGTGCTGGTGTACAGCGGGGGAGAACTTGGCGCGGAACAGAGCGTGATCCAGCAGATGCAGTTTGGCGGCATTGACTTCTCCCGCGTGTCCCTCAGCGAGCTGGCAGAGTATGAGCCGGCGCTGAGCGTATTGCAGCTGCCGTACCTTTACACCGACGCTGACCAGATGTGGCGCGTGCTGGACGGCTCCATCGGCGACGAGTTCCTCTCCACGCTGCAGTCGCTGGAGCTGACCGGCCTTTCCTGGTTCGATGCCGGTGTGCGCAGCATCTACACCCGGCAGAAGGTGACAGGCCTTGCAGATCTGCAGGGCCTGACCATCCGCGTGCAGGAATCGGACATGATGAGCGAAATGATCACCGACCTCGGCGCAAAGCCGGTAAAGGTGGTGTACAGCAAGGTATATGCCGCTCTGCACAACGGCGAGGTCGATGGTGCGGAGAACAGCTGGCCCAGCTACGAGGCCATGGGTCACTACGAGGTGGCACCGTATTTCCTGAAGGACGAGCACACCCGCGTGCCGGAGGTGCAGCTTGCAAGCCCTGCTGTGATGGAAAAACTGGCCGCACTGGACGAGCGCTACCCGGAGATCATCCGCCTGTGTGCCCGGGAGAGCGCCAAGGTGGAGCGCAGGCTCTGGGCGCAGCAGGAGGCGGAATCGGAAAGTGATCTGCGTGCAGCAGGCATTGAGGTGACAGAGCTGGACGAAGAAGAAAAGGCAAAGTTCCGTGCTGCTGTGCAGCCGATGTATGATCGGTTTGCCCAGCAGGGCGAATTGATCGCCCGCATCCGGCAGGCATAAGCCCCACAGCAAAGCCCGGAAAAGATGGGCAAAGAAATCAGGAAAACAGAATAAAGAACCGGCAAAGCGCTGTGTGCTCTGAACCCCAAAGGGAAGGGCATCCAGCGCTTTGCTTCTATCTGGAATACAGAAATGTATCCATCTGTTAGGCGAAGGTGCACAAACAAAAAGCAAAGCACTTGGCATTTTTCACAAAAGAAATTCTGACATTTTTTCAAAAAACAGGACATTTTTTGAAAGCCCTTGTTTCGTTTAAAAAAATTTGCTAAAGTGTGTACAGTAAATGAACGGCATGCGGGTCCTGTGCAGACCGTGCTGTTCGGGAGATTTAAGGAGGACGATTTATTATGAAAAAGATCACTCGTCGCAGCTTTCTGGCAGCAGCCGGTGTTTCCGCCGCTGCTCTGGCTCTGACCGCATGTGGTGGCTCCAGCAATTCTGCTGCTGCTTCCACCTCTACCGCAGCTTCTTCCACCGCAGCTTCTGCTGCTGGTGATGCTACTGCTGCTGCAAACGATCCCAAGGTGACTCTGGTCTACGCCGAGGTCAACCCGCTGGATACCATCGTTGGTCAGACCGCTACCCACTTCAAGGAGAAGGTCGAGGAGCTGACCGGCGGTTCCGTCGTCATCGACGTGCAGGCTTCCGGCGTTCTGGGTTCTGAGAACGACGTTCTGGACGCAATCCTGGGCGGTTCTACCTCCATCGATATGAGCCGTATCTCCGCTTTTGCACTGACCAGCTACGGCTGCAACAAGTCCAAGCTGCTGTCCATCCCCTTCACCTTCGAGAACCGCGCACACTTCTGGAACTTCGCCAACAGCGATCTGGCACCTGAGTTCCTGAACGAGCCCCAGGAGCTGGGCCTGCCCGTTCGTGGTGTCTTCTACGGCGAAGAGGGCTTCCGTCACTTCTTCACGGTCAACCCGGTTTCCGGCATCGATGATTTCAAGGGCCTGAAGCTGCGCGTGTCCAACGACCCCGTTATGAACGGCATGGTCGAGGGTCTGGGTGCTAACCCCACCGTCGTTTCCTTCGGTGAGCTGTACAGCGCACTGCAGACCGGCGTTGTGGATGGTGCTGAGCAGCCCATCGCAAACTACAAGTCCAATGCATTCCCCGAGGTTGCCAACAACCTGATCCTGGACGGCCACACTCTGGGCGCTATTCAGGCTGTTATCACCGATAACGCATGGAGCAAGCTGACCGAGAACCAGCAGGCTGCCATCATGGAGGCCGGTGCTGATACGCAGGCCTTCAATGCAGATCTGTCCGAGACCGCTGAGAACAAGGTTCTGGATGAGCTGAAGAGCTCCGGCTGCAATGTCGTGGATGTTCCCGATAAGGCACCTTGGCAGGAAGCTTGCCAGAAGGTCATCAGCGAGAACACCTCCGATCAGGCTGAGCTGTATCAGCAGCTGCTGGACATGAAGGCATAATTGAAAAAGCCTTTCCTGTTCTGAGATAGTACATAGCCCGGCGGGGGACTACGGGATACGCCCGCAGACCTGCCGGGCTTTTTATATGGAGGAATTCATATGCCGAAAATCTTTACCACTTTGGATAAGATCAAGCCGGTGTACGACATCACCTACAAAGTGGTCCTGTTTATCTGCAAGCTGCTGCTGATCGCAGATATCCTCATCACTACCATGTCGGTCATCGGTCGTTACGTCTCGTTCATCCCGGACCCGGCATGGTCGGAAGAGGTTGTGCTGACCTGTATGAGCTACATGGCCGTGCTGAGTGCTGCTCTGGCCATCCGCCGCGGTGCCCATATCCGCATGACTGCGTTTGACGTGTATCTGCCCAAAATCGCCGTCAAGGTGCTGGATATTCTGGCCGATCTTGCCGTGTGCATTCTGGGTGTCATCATGATGGTGGTCGGCTGGAACTATGCCACCACTCTGGGCGGCCGCGGCTTCTACGTGTCCATGCCCTGGCTGAGCCGCTTCTGGATGTACTTCCCGGTGCCGCTGGCCGGTGTTGCCATGATCATCTTCGAGATCGAGGCACTGTACAACCACATCAAGAGCATTTTTGTAAAGGAGGAAGTGTAATATGACAGTTCAGACACTGGCAATCATTGTCCTTCTTGTCAGCTTCTTTGTAATGATCTTCCTGCGTTTCCCCATTGCATACGCCGTTGGTCTTTCCAGCGTGCTGTGCATGATGGTGCAGGGTCAGGCACTGACCGATGTCTGCCGTCTGATGGTCAAGGGCATCTCTTCCTTCAGCCTGATGGCCGTGCCGTTCTTCATCACCATGGGCGTACTCATGGGCTCCGGCGGCATTTCTGAAAAGCTGATCGCTCTGGCTGATGCCTGCGTGGGCTGGATGCGCGGCGGCATGGCAATGGTCAACATCGTTGCTTCCTACTTCTTCGGCGGTATTTCCGGTTCTGCATCTGCAGATACCGCTTCCATCGGCTCCATCATGATCCCCATGATGGTCGATCAGGGCTACGATGCCGACTTCTCCACTGCTGTTACCATCACCTCCTCCTGCGAGGGTCTGCTGGTTCCTCCGAGCCACAACATGGTCATTTATGCCACCACTGCCGGCGGCATCTCGGTCGGCAGCCTGTTCCTGGCAGGTTATCTGCCCGGTGCTCTGCTGGCCATCGTCCTGATGATCGGTTCCTACATCATCTCGGTCAAGGAGAATTACCCCAAGGGCTCTCCGTTCAGCATCAAGGGCTTCGTTAAGCAGCTGGGCACTTCCATCTGGGCACTGGCCGCTGTTATTATCGTTGTGTTCGGCGTTGTTGGCGGTGTGTTCACCGCTACCGAGTCTGCAGCTATTGCAGTTATCTACTCTCTGTTCGTGTCGGTGTTCGTCTACAAGGGTCTGGACTGGAAGGGTGTCTGGCATGCACTGGATGAGTGCGTGAACACTCTGTCCATCGTGCTGATCCTGATCGCCACCTCTGCAGTCTTCGGCAACTGCCTGACCATGCTGCATGTGCCGGATCTGGCTGCAAATGCCATCACCAGCGTCACCGATAACCCCTACATCATCGCTCTGCTGATCGACCTGATCATCTTGGTTCTGGGCTGCATCATGGATATGGCTCCCATCATCCTGATCGCTACTCCCATCCTGCTGCCCATCGCAACCTCCATCGGTATCGATCCCATCCAGTTCGGTATCATTGTGGTTCTGAACTGCGGCATTGGCCTGCTGACTCCTCCTGTCGGCGCTGTGCTGTTCATCGGCTCTGCCGTTGCAAAGCGCCCGATGGAAAAGGTCGTCAAGGCGACCCTGCCGTTCTACCTGTGCATGTTCGTTGCACTGCTGCTGCTGACCTTCGTGCCCGACATCAGCCTGGCGATCCCCAAGCTGCTGGGCGGCTACGTCAGCCCCATCACCAACCCGCTGGGTCCTGTGTTCATCCACTGATGGCCTGACGGCGTAAGGTAAAACCGTTAAAGTCCTCTGCATGAAAGTGCAGGGGACTTTTTGTATGCTAAAAACTTTATTTTTCCTCTTGCATTCTGTCGGAATCGTGCTATAATAGTAAGGCAATCGTTTCCAAGGCCGCTCGACGGGGTAGCCGATATTGAAGGTTGTGATGGGCACATACATTTATAATATGGCCCCAATAAGTCAGAACCAGAAATGAGGTGAAAAGAATGAAACAGGGTATCCATCCGAACTACGTTGACTGCACCATCACCTGCGCATGCGGCAACGTCATCAAGACTCGTTCCACCAAGCCTGAGATCCACGTCGAAGTTTGCTCCAAGTGCCATCCTTTCTACACTGGCAAGCAGAAGCTGGTTGACACCGGCGGACGTGTTGAGCGCTTCAACAAGCGTTTCGGCCGTAAGTAATTATGGTTTTCTGAGCACCGTTTCCTTTGGGAGACGGTGCTTTTTTTGCTGCCTTTTTGGCATATGAAAGGGCGGCCTTAATCATTCTTAAGAATTCTTTTTGCATCCCGCCACAGGATTGTCTTAATTTTTACACATTTTCAGTCTAAAATATACCAGCATTGAATTAGATGAAAAAGGAGCGTTTGCTGTGATCGAAGTATCGCATCTGAGCAAAAAGTATGGCACGCACCCTGCCATTGAAGATTTGTCCTTTACGGTGGGCGACGGCCAGATCTTCGGCCTGCTCGGCCCCAACGGCGCGGGCAAGTCCACGATCATGAATATCCTCACCGGCTACCTTGCCCCCACCTCCGGTGAAGTGAAGGTGGCGGGCTTCAGCCTGCCGGAGCAGGCCCGGCAGGCCAAGGCCTGTGTGGGCTATCTGCCCGAGCAGCCGCCGCTCTACCCGGAAATGACGGTGCAGGAATATCTGGATTTTGCTGCAGAGCTGAAAGGCATCAAAAAGAAGGCCGACCGCAAAGAACAGGTGCGCAAAGCTGCCCGCCGCACCGGGCTGGAAGAGGTGCTGCCCCGGCTCATCCGCAGTCTGTCCAAGGGCTACCGCCAGCGCGTGGGCATTGCGCAGGCGCTGCTGGGCGCGCCGCAGCTCATCATTCTGGACGAGCCTACCGTAGGCCTTGACCCTGCACAGGTCATCGAGATCCGCAGACTCATTCAGGAACTGGGCAAGACCCATACGGTCATTTTGTCCAGCCACATCCTCAGCGAGGTGCAGGCGGTGTGCAGTCAGGTACTGATCCTGTCCAAGGGGCATCTGGTGGCGGTGGGTGCGCCGGAACAGCTGGCCGAAAAGCTGAACCCCGGCAGCCGTCTGCGCGCTACCGCTCTGGGCGGGGGGAAGACCGTGCTGAAAACAGTCGGCTCCATTCCGGGCATCCGCAAGGTGGAGATCGAATCCGAGGCCGACGGACAGGTGACCTTTACCGCAGAAAGTGCCGATGCTTCTGACCGCCGCGCCGAGGTGTCCCGCGCCCTTTCGCAGGCCGGATGCACGGTGCTGGCGCTGGCAGCGGAAAACAGGACGCTGGAGGAAGTGTTCCTTGCACTGACCGAAAACGAGTCTGAAACACCATCGGATGAAGGGGAGGAGAAAACGGAATGACCGCCATTTTAAAACGCGAAATCCGCAGCAGCTTTCATGGCATGATCGGCTACGTGCTCACCGCCTTTATGCTGGCGGCAACGGCCATCTATTTTGTTGCCCTGAATCTGGGCTACGGCCTGACGGATTTTGGCTATTACACGCTTTACCGCACCACGTTTGTGCTGCTTTTGTATATCCCGGTGCTCACCATGCGCTCCTTTGCAGAGGAACGCCGCACCCGCACCGATCAGCTGCTGCTTACCAGCCCGGTGTCTGTGTGGGAGATCGTGCTGGGCAAATTCTTTGCCCTGTGCGTCATCTTTGCACTGCCGTGCCTTGCCGATGCGGTCATGATCCTTGTACTGGCCGCACTGGGTGCCACCGGCACGGCCACGCTGGCAAACTTGGCCGCTCTGCTGTGCTATTATCTCATGGGCTGCGCCGCCATTGCCATTGGCGTGTTTCTTTCCAGCCTGACCGAGAATCAGATCATTGCTGCGGTGGCAGGTGTTGCCGCACTGCTGCTGGCCTACATGATGCCCAGCCTGCGCAGCATGTTCACCGCAGGCAGCGCAGTGGCGCTGGCCCTGTTCACCGCCATTGCGGCAGTGCTCAGTGTGGTGGCAGGCCTGCGTACCCGCAGCTTTACGCTGGGCTGCCTGACCTTTGCGGGCTGCTGTGTGGTGCTGACGGCACTGTTCCTGCTGCAGAGCAGCTGGCTGACCGAAGCGTTCAGCGCGGTGCTCAGCGGGCTGTGCCTGTTCACGCCGTTTGAAGAGTTTGTCAACAACAGCTTTTCCATCCCGACGCTGGTGTACTACCTGACCGTGACCATGCTGTTTTTGTTCTTCACGGCGCAGGGGCTGGAAAAGCGCCGCTGGAACTGAGGGGAGGGGAACAACATGAAAAATTTCAAAGTTTCTTCCTCCGCAAACGGCAAGGTGTTCCGCAATGGACTGTACTCCACGGCCATTCTGGCAGCAGCCATCGTGTTGGCCGTGCTGATCAATCTGCTGGTGGGGGCCATCCCGAAAAAATACACCGAGTTCGACCTCTCTGCCGCCAAAATGTACACGCTGGGCGACAGCTCCAGGCAGCTGATGCAGAGCCTGGATCAGGACGTGACCGTTTATTATCTCTGTGAGACCGGCAGCGAGGATGCCATTATCACCAAGCTGCTGGATCACTACGCCGACGAGAGCGGTCACTTCCACTGGGAGCAGAAGGACCCGGCGCTTTACCCGAACTTTGCAGCGCAGTACGGCGCAGAGAATGCATCCACCGGCAGTCTGATCGTGGTCAGCGGTGAGAACAGCGAAGTGCTGAACGCCGCCGAACTTTACGAGTACGATTACTCCGATTACTACACCACCGGCGCTGCCAACGTGACCTTTGGCGGCGAAAAGCAGATCAGCTCTGCCATCTATAAGCTGACTGCCGCAGCAGAAAGTCATGCCTACTACACCACCAACCACGGCGAGCAGGCGCTTACCTCCTCGCTGACCGAGGCGCTCAAGGCGCAGAATATCGATGCCCAGCCGCTGGATCTGCTCACCGGCACCATTCCGGAGGACTGTGATCTGCTCATCATCAGCGACCCCGCTTCGGATTTTGCAGCTGACGGCCTTGTGGATGAGATCGCGCAGCTGCAGACCTATCTGGAAAACGGCGGCAAGGTGCTGCTGACCACCAGCGGCTATACCGAAACGCCCAATCTGGATGCAGTGATGGCACAGTTCGGCCTTGCACGTGAGCCGGGCCTTGTGGTGGAGGGCGATGCGGGCCACGCGCTGCACGGCTACCCGTACTCGCTGTTCCCGGACTACGCGGCCGCCGACGAAAGCACCGCGCTGGACGGCGTGAATCAGAGCACCCATGTGATGCTCTCGGTGGCACAGGGCATCACCATTACCGAGACAGACGATGTGACGGCGGAACCGCTGCTGTATACCACCGAGGATGCCTACAGCAAGCAGGACTTTGATGCCAGCTCTTCTTCCGCAAAGGAAGCCGGCGATACCGACGGCCCGTTCTCGCTGGCCGTATGGGCGCGCAATGAATCCACCGGTGCTGAGGTGATCTGGATCGGCTGCCCCAACATGGACAACGAGCAGGTGTACCAGTCCATCCCGGGCAACCTGACCTTCCTGCAGGGCTGTGCCGCTTCGCTGGTAGGGCAGAGCCTGCTCATCGACACCAAAGCACTGGAAGCTGCACCCATCACGGTCCCGGCTTCCGCATCCATGACGCTGGGCATGGTGTTCGTATTCGTGCTGCCCGCAGCAGTGCTCATTGCAGGTGCTGTGGAGGTGCTGCTGCGCCGCCGCAGGTAAGGGGGCACTGCCATGAAAACAAAACAGCGCACCCTTGCGGTGCTTCTGGTGCTGGTGCTTGTGCTGGGCGGGCTGCTGTGGTTTGTCAGCCGCAGCAATGCCGCAGAAGAGGCTGCTTCCAGCGCCGCCGCAGAGGGCAGCATCCTGCTTTCTTCTTTTGCGGCGGGCGATGTGACCAGCATCCGGTATGCCTATGGCGGCGAAACGCTTACCCTAAATTACGATTCCGGCAGCTGGACGCTGGCGGATGACCCGGACTATCATCTGGATGCATCTGCCTGCAATACCATGGTCACGGCGCTGGCATCCCTGAACGCCAAACGTCAGCTCACGGCTCAGCCCGGCGAGGACTACGGCCTTGCCGACCCGGCTGTTACGGTCACGGTGACGGCGGCAGGCGAGACGAACACCTTTGTCTTTGGCACCGAGAACCCGGTCACAGGAGATCTGTATGTGCAGAAGGCAGGGGACGATGCCGTGTACACCGTTTCTGGCAACAAGGCGGCCTGCTTTGAGCTGACCAAAGCGGACCTTTTTGGCGCGTTCAACCCGGCGGGACTGACAGCCTCCGCGCTGGAAAGTGTTTCCATTACGACGGGCAGCGGCACCCTTGCACTGAATGCAGTCTCTGAGCCTGCGGAAGCGGAGAGCGATTCCTCGGAAAGTGCGGCCGATTCCACCACCTATCAGACCGTGTGGCGGCTGGCCGATGAACCCTCTGCCGATCTGGACGACAGCAAGGTGCAGAGCATCCTCTCCGCTCTGGCAGGCTATGTGACCGCACAAATCACGGATGCCGACCCTTCGGCCTATGGCTTTGCTGCACCGCTTGCAACGGTGCGGGCCGCCTCTGCCGATGGGACCGTGACCCTCCACTACTCCGAAAATGCAGACGGCTGCTGGATGATGGTGAGGGGGACAGTTCCGTCTATGCGGTTGACCTTGACACTGTGCAGGCCCTTCTGATAACGGCCGCTGCCTTAAAAGCGGAATAAAAACCTTTGTGCGCCGTATGCGGAAAGCCCGCTGCGGCGCATGTTTTTTTGTTGCGGCGTGTAAAGCTTCGGCAAACATTGGCAGAGTGATTGACATTTCAGCAAAGATTGATTAAGATAGACGAGACAGGGCAGAATAACTGCGCAATATAAGAGCCTGCTTTTGCAGGTTCTCCGGTCGTCATGGATGTTGTGCGGGGCTGGGTCGCCCTGGTACGAGGGATGGGGCATGGCCCTGTCTTTTTTCGTATCTGAGTTACAAGGAGGATAAGTAAAAAAATGGACAACTCGGTGATCGTTTCACTGCGGGATATCGTAGTGGAATTTGACGGTCAGCGCATTCTGGATGGGCTGAACCTCGACATCCATGACAAAGAGTTCGTAACGCTGCTGGGCCCTTCCGGCTGCGGCAAAACCACCACCCTGCGTCTGATCGCAGGTTTTCTGGAACCCAATTCCGGCAAAGTGCTGCTGAAAGGTGAGGACATTACCGGCGTGCCGCCCTATAAGCGCCCGGTGAACACCGTTTTTCAGAAATACGCACTGTTCCCGCACCTGAACGTGTTCGAGAACGTGGCCTTCGGTCTGCGGCTCAAAAAGATGGACGAAGAGACCATCCGCCGCAAGGTGCGCAACATGCTGGAAGTTGTTGGCCTGAAAGGCTTCGAGCGCCGCAGCATCAGCCAGATGTCCGGCGGCCAGCAGCAGCGCGTGGCCATCGCCCGCAGTCTGGTGAACGAGCCGGAGATCCTTCTGCTGGATGAACCCCTTGGCGCACTGGACCTCAAGCTGCGCAAGGAGATGCAGCTGGAGCTGAAGCGCCTGCAGCGCGAAATGAACATTACCTTTATTTATGTTACCCACGATCAGGAGGAAGCCCTTACCATGTCCGATACCGTCGTGGTCATGAACGGCGGCAAGGTGCAGCAGATCGGCACGCCGGAGGATATTTACAATGAGCCGAAGAATGCCTTTGTTGCAGACTTCATTGGCGATTCCAACATCGTGGACGGCGTGATGCACCGGGATTTTCTGGTGTCCTTCTCCGGCGTGGACTTCCCCTGTGTGGACCGCGGCTTTGCCCGCGAGCAGAGCGTGCAGGTAGTGGTGCGCCCCGAGGATATCGAGGTGGTCTCTCCTGTGGAAGGCCAGCTTGTCGGCGTTGTGAACGATGTCATCTTCAAGGGTGTCCACTTTGAGATGCATGTGGAGTGCGAGGGCCGCGAATGGCTGATCCATTCCACCCGCGCCTGCACCCCCGGTGAGACCATTGGTATGCGCATCGGCCCCAACGAGATCCACATTATGGCGCGTTCAGAGGGGTGAGCCGCAATGATGAAGATTTACGATAAAAAGCTGGCCTATCCGTACTTTGTATGGATGACGCTGTTCACAGTGGTGCCTTTGATCATCGTGGTGTACTATGCATTTACGGATGCAAACGGAGCTTTCACGCTGGATAACCTCACCTCCATCAGCGGCTACGGCTCGGTGTTTGCCCGCAGCCTGCTGCTGGCCCTCATTGCCACGGTCATTTGTCTGGTCATTGCGTTCCCGGTGGGCTATTTTCTTTCCCGCCTGCGGGTGAGCAAGCAGCACATCATGCTCATGCTGGTCATGCTGCCCATGTGGATGAACTTTCTGCTGCGCACCTATGCATGGATGGGCCTGCTCAGCATCAACGGCCCGGTGAACGCCGTTCTGGGCGTGTTCGGCCTTGGCCCCTTCAATATGCTCAACACCTCCGGTGCGGTGGTGCTGGGCATGGTGTATAACTATGTGCCCTATATGATCCTGCCGCTGTACACCAGCATGACCAAGATCGACCAGAGCCTGGTGGAAGCTGCACAGGATCTGGGCGCTTCCACCACCAAGACCCTTCTCCGGGTGCTCATTCCCATGAGCGTGCCCGGCATCAGCACCGGCATCACCATGGTGTTCGTCCCGGCGGTGTCCACCTTTGTTATCAGCCGTATGCTGGGCGGCGGCTCCAACCTGCTCATTGGCGATCTGATCGAGATGCAGTTCCTTGGCAACAGCTACAATCTGAACGTGGGTTCTGCCATGAGCCTTGTGCTGATGATCATTGTGCTGCTGTGCATGAGCTTCACCTCCAGCTTTGATGAAGATGAAATGGAGGGCGTGTCCTGATGAAAACGAAACATCTGCGCCTGATGCAGCGCGTCTATATCGTGCTGTTTTTCTGCTTCATGTACCTGCCCATTGCATACATGATCGTATTCAGCTTCAACCAGTCCAAGGGCTATTCGCTCTTCACCGGCTTTACCCTCAAGTGGTACTCCAGCCTGCTGCATAACTCCTCCATCCTGCATGCGCTGCTGGTCTCGCTGGAAGTGGCTCTGATCTCTGCGGTCATTGCCACTGTGCTGGGTACAGCGGCAAGTCTGGGCATTGCGTCCATGAGCCGCGGGAGCCGCCTTGTCGTCACCAACATCACCTATATCCCGGTGGTCAACCCGGAGATCATCACCGGCATTTCGCTCATGCTGCTGTTCGTGGCCTACCAGCGCTTTGCCGGGGGTGTCTCCTGGCTGCCGGATACCATCATGGGCTTCCCGACGCTGCTCATTGCGCATATCGCGTTCAATGTGCCGTATGTCATCTTCAACGTCACGCCCAAGCTCAAACAGCTGGACATCAAGCTGTTTGAGGCGGCGCTGGACCTCGGCTGTGACCCCCGGCAGGCATTTTTCAAGGTCATCC
>ENA-OQNT01000110-OQNT01000110.1-human-gut-metagenome-genome-assembly--contig:-NODE-110-length-21930-cov-5.881392_pt1 | contig 21930 bp, 16 predicted proteins | sample MGYA00242634_ERZ504890 | MGnify/ENA primary metagenome ERZ504890 (study PRJEB26092, sample SAMD00036379) | human gut metagenome | host: Homo sapiens | study: EMG produced TPA metagenomics assembly of... | reverse complement strand
ATCAAACTTTTCGGCCTTATCGAAGAGCTCATAAACCTCTTTTGAAGGCTCCTTTGTGCAAAGTGTCACAACAACGGCTGCGATAAGTCCTAAAACAAATCCCGGCAGCAGCTCGTAGATTCCGGTTGATGTAAGGAACGCATACCATAATATATCAACGGCAGCACCTGTTATGATTCCTGCAACAGCACCCTTGAAGTTAAAGCGCTTCCAGAAGAGACTGAGCATGATTGCAGGTCCAAAGGCAGCTCCAAAGATACCCCATGCATTGGAAACAAGTGCCATGATAGAGCCGGCATTAGGGTTTGAAGCGATGATGAGTGCTGCAACAGAGATTCCAAGAACGACAATACGGCCGGTCCACATCATCTCTTTGTCACTTGCCTTGCCTTTTCTGATGACAGGCTTGTACACATCACTCGAGAAAGCAGATGAAGCAGCAAGCAGCTGGCTGTCTGCGGTACTCATGGAAGCGGCAAGCACTGCTGAGAGGAGTATACCTGAGATAACACCAGGGAAAATCTTTCTTACAATCTGGATGAAAACAAGAGAGTTTTCATTGATTGATTCGTCAAAGCCAAGGAAAAGTCTTCCGATTACTCCGATTAAAGTTGCAAAAAATACAATAAGCAGAGTCCATGTAATTCCGATTTTTGCTGATTTCTTCAAATCCTTCTGTGATTTGATGGACATGAATCTGATAATGATATGTGGCATACCAAAGTAACCAAGTCCCCATGCCAGTCCTGACACGATATCCTGCCAGCTTGAGAATGGATTTAAGTAACCGCCCGGGAGTGATGACATGGATGATGTGTCAAGCATAAATGCTGCAAAAATAGGTGCTATAAACATAGAACCAAGCACGAGCATGCCCTGGAAAAAATCTGTCCAGCATACAGCCGAGAAGCCTCCGAGGAAGGTATAGCCTACGATGACAACTGCTGCAAGATACATGGCAATCTGTGGATCCATTCCTATTACAGTGTGGAAAAGAGTACCGCATGCCTTTACGCTTGATGCCGCATAAATAGTGTATGCAACCAAAAACACAATTGCACATATCACCTGCAGTGCAAGTGATTTGGACAGGAATCTGTTGGTCAGATACTGCGGAATGGTGATTGAGTCGTTTGCTACAATCGAGAATTTTCTCAGTCTCGGTGCTTCAAGCAGCCAGCTTATAGTGTAGCCGATTGCAAGTCCTACAGGAATCCATACCTGACCTAAGCCCAGTGCATAGATAGAAGTAGGAAGTCCCATGAGTACCCATGCACTCATGTCTGAGGCTCCGGCTGACAGCGCCGCAACCCATGGTCCCATCTCACGTCCGCCGAGGAAGTAGGTCTTTTCTCCGCCGTTTCTGTTTTTCACGAAGAAGAAGATACCGATACCCAGCATGCACAGCAGATAGACGATAAATACAATAATTTCTGATGTTTTCATTTGTAGTACCTCTTTAATAGTTTATTTAGTAACCATGCTACCACGTTAGCGTGATAAAGGCAAGAAAAACTTTCTCTTGACGAATACACTGCGTTGACATATCATAGTATATAAGTGAAAGGGAGTAGCCGGCACGAGAGTGCTTACTTATCCGTCAGTACGATTGCTCATACATATCATACATATATGACAGCAATCCGGAGAGTGATTAAATGGCGAGACTTTTGTTGTTTTATACAGCAGAAGTGTCGCCTTTTTTGTATACAAAAACCTTCTGCTGATAGGACATAGCTGTAACTATCAATTAATCAGGCATCCTTAAAAAGGACAGCAGAAGGAGGAAAATTATGATTTTTGTAGCAATTTTACTGCTTATAGCAGGCTTTGTAGCACTGGTGAAGGGCGCGGACGTGTTTGTGGATGGAGCGGCGGCGCTCGCAGGGAAATTTGGTATTCCGCAGCTTGTGATTGGACTGACGATTGTGGCGATGGGTACGTCGCTGCCGGAGGCGGCAGTCAGCATCACTGCAGGAATAAAGGGTAATGCGGGTATTACAGTTGGCAATATTGTCGGCAGCAATATACTAAATATCCTTATAATACTTGGAGTGACAGCACTTATCACAAATGTAGCCATACAAAAAACCACCTTCAAATACGAGATACCATACATGCTTCTTATCACAGCGGTGCTTCTCGTGATGGGAATGACAGGCAATGAAATCACATTCATTGAGGGTGTTATACTGTGGATTTTATTTATTGCATATCTGCTTTATTTGTATATTCTGGCAAAAAAGGGCAATGATAGTGGCGATGAGCAGCCAGTAAAGCTATATCCGGTATGGAAATGCCTGCTCTTTATTGTGCTTGGCGGTGTTTGCGTCGTAATTGGAAGCCAGCTTGTCGTAAACGGTGCCACAACTATAGCGAGAGCCTGCGGCATGAGTGAGCGCTTTATCGGACTTACGATCGTGGCATTCGGTACATCACTGCCGGAGCTTGTGACATCTGTTTCAGCAGCACGCAAGGGAAATGCAGGAATTGCAATAGGAAATATAGTCGGCAGCAATATTTTTAATATACTCTTTGTAATTGGTACAGTAGCTCTCATTTGTCCGGTACCGTTTGAGAGCAGGTTTGTGATTGATACAGTTGTGGCAATACTGTGCGGTGTGCTCCTGTGGGGCGGTACGATAAGACATAAAGAGCTTAGAAAGCCATGCGGAGTGGTGATGCTGCTTTGCTATGCGGCATATTTTGTATATCTGGCAGCTATGTAATGATGTGTTTTCGCAATTGCGATGACTGTGTCAAAAAAGAGTGGGATGAAGAGATAAAAATTAAATATAGCAAACTGTCAATAATTGTGCATACAAATCAGCGTTTTAACATCAAAATGATTGTGATTTCACAATGAATATAAACAATTAATTAAAAATAGCACTCTAACTTGACAAGTGCTGATTGCAGGTGTATAACGTAGTCAGAACGAACGGAAGGAAGCGATTATAATGGATAAAAACCCAAAGCATCCATTGAAGAAAAAGAATAAGGCAGATGCAAAGAAGCATCAGAAGCACGTATACGAATAGCAGCTTCCGTTAAGGAATACTATCCAGTAAGCACAATGTACCCCAGCCCGTCACAGGGTTGGGGTATTTTGTGTTTTTGGAAGTATTTTCAGAGACAGCCCTTGAGAAAGCTGTGAATACATTTTCACCTGCACCTTTTATGAGAGAAGCTTTAAGCTTGTCGCCATACATATAGAGGTCATTTTCACGCACAATGCCCCATTCCATCAGGAGCGCTGCCGCACCGGTTACGAACGGAGCAGCCATGGAGGTGCCTGTTTTTGAAGTGTAGCCTCCGGTGTTTGAACAGGAGATAATGTCCACACCGGGCGCTATGATATCAGGCTTTATGCTGTCAAAGGCCCAGGTATAGCCTCGGCCGGAAAAGGCAGCTGTGCGGTTTGTGCGGCTGTCATAGGCTCCGACAGAGATGACATTTTGTGAGGTCGAGGGGATGGTCAGGGTGATATCGGGTGATGCATTGATAAATGAGGTCTGTGCATTGCGCAGAGCACCTGACGGCAGCCATATATCCCATGAACCGTCCTTTACAGATATGGGCATAAGCGATATTTTCCAGATGCCGGGTGAGATGTATTCTGCTCCCATGAGTTCAATGAATATTTCCTGAAAGGGAGAGTAGGGTGAGGGACCGCCGCCTGTTATATATATGTCTGTCCCATCGAGCCTGTATCTGTATGTAAAGCCTTTTGCCTGATTGGTAATTGTATCTGGAATCTCCAGCATATCATTATTTGGGGCGGTAATTTGCAGCTGTATCTCATCCCAGTATTTCTTCCATAAATCTATGGAAAGAGATGGCTCAGGATAGCCTATCGCAAGCTCTGCATCGGCAGGGTATGATTTGCCGTTTGCATGACCAAAGCCGGCTCCATCGTTACCTGAGCCGACAGAGACCGCGCAGCGGTAGTTTTCTGCTATATAGTCCAGGTATGTTTCAAGCAGTGAGGTACCGCTGTGCGAGCCGTTACTTGTGCCAAAGCTTAGGTTTATGGCTATAGGCATATTCATATCGATGGATTTTCTTATGCAAAAGTCTACTGCCAGCATAATCTGCGTGGTTGTGGGAAAGCTGGCACCGCCTGAGGTTTTGAGTTTTACGATTATAAGAGTGCTTTCATAAGCAACACCGCGGTATTTTGTGTTTTGTTCATTATCATTACCATTTCCGTTTCCGGCAGCGATTCCTGCCACATGAGTGCCGTGCCCGGATATGTCGATGCTTGGGCAGATGCGCTGCATTTCTAAGCTGTTTTCTGCATTTATGGCTTTGGTGATTGTATCGCGGTCATATAAGGTGCCGAAAGGGATGATATCACTGCGTGAGGAATCATCGGAAACAGTCTGGTCCCACAGATAGGCGATTCTGCTTACACCATCCTGTATAAAAGCCGGATGGGCATAGTAAATTCCGGAGTCGATAATGCCTATGAGCACGCCTTTTCCGGTCAGATTATATGGATTGGTGTGTACGGGAGTGATGCATGAGGCCTGCGAGCCCTCGTATACATCGTAGTTAAACTGCTTTGGCTTTTCCATATATATGATTTCATCGCACAGGGCGACGGTATTTACAAGGGATTTTTCAATTACAAGCACCGCATAGTTTCCAAGTAGCTTTGTGATGAGCACAGAAGGATATTTTTCTTTTATTTTTTCGATGTCACCGACATATTTCACTATCACTTCCCAGCTATCACTCTCCGGCAGATAGCCGCTTGAAAGCCCTCCCTCTTTACCAAGCTCATAAGGGGTGGACAGCAGGGCGGCGGACAGCTGTGGAGAAATTTTCTCACTAAATGCTATTTCCATACTAACCTCCATTTTTTATTAGTAAAATATTAAAAAAATCTTAAAAGACAGATGCAATATATATTTGGTATGATTAATTCATAATCAATCAATTAATTATAAGAAACCGGGAGGTCGAAATGAGTAAAAAGAAAAAGATTATCATTTCAGTGATTGCAGTTGTGCTGATTATAGCAGTTATTGTGTCAGCTGTTGTCATTGCAATGACAAAGGGAAAGAATGCAAAAAAGTCATCGGGGGTGTATGCAAACAAGGTCTCTGATGTCATGTATCAGGCGGGAAGCACTGACAGGTACAGCGGTGTCGTGGAAGCAGCCGATAGCATGGATATCAAGGCTGATAGTGAGAAAAAAGTAAAGGATATTCTCGTGTCAGAGGGTGATGAGGTACAGGTGGGTACACCTCTTTTTACCTATGATACAAAGGATCTTGCTGCGAAAAAGGAAAGTGCCACGCTTGAGCTTGAGAGCTTAAACAATACGCTTTCCGGCTATGATGCCCAAATAGAGCAGCTCAACAAGGAAAAGAAGGAAGCGTCAAAGGATCAGCAGCTTGACTATACACTGCAGATTCAGCAGGTGCAGACACAGCAGAAGCAGACACAGTACGATGTTGCCACGAAGAAGGCAGAGATAGAAAAGTACGATGAGAGCATCAAAAATGCCACTGTAAATAGCACAATGGTCGGTGTTGTTAAGAAAATCAATGAGAATCAGAGTGCAGACACAGCAGATTCTGCATTTATGACAATTGTTGCCACCGGCGATTACAGGGTAAAGGGCACAATCGATGAGCAGAGCTTTTTAAACAGCGGACTGGCAGAGGGGCAGGCAGTTATCGTGCGCTCAAGAGTTGATGAGTCAAAGACCTGGCAGGGTACCATCAGCAAGGTTGACACTGAGAATCCTCAGACTGATAACAGCAATTCAGGCATGTATGATGATGGAAACAGCGAGCAGAAGGCCTCAAAGTACAACTTCTATGTGCAGCTTACAGGCACAGGCGATATGCTTTTAGGACAGCATGTATATGTGGAGCCGGATTTTGGACAGACACAGATGAAGGAAGGCATATGGATTGATGAGAGCTACGTTGTAAAGGATGGCGATGATGCATATGTCTGGACACTTAATAAAAAGGATAAGCTTGAGAAGACAAAGGTTGAGCTTGGAGACTATGACGAGAATCTCATGATGTATGAAATCAAATCAGGGCTTTCAAAGGATGACTACATAGTGTGGGCATCGGATGACCTTTATGAGGGTGAGCCGGCACAGACATGGGAAGAGTACATTGAAAATGGCGGCGGTGAAGACACAGTTTATGATAATATGGGTACAGAAGCTCTTGATGACCAGATGCTTGAGGGCACTGAGGGCGGTCCGGTTGATGATGGCACAATGGACGAAGGTGCTGCAGATGCCACCGGTTCAGGTGACGCGGAGGTGCAGTAGATGATTCTAGAACTCCAGCATATTTACAAAAACTACGACCAGGATAAGCTTGTGGTGCCGGTTTTAAAGGATGTTTCACTCCAGATTGAGGAGGGAGAGTACGTGGCAATCATGGGGCCGTCGGGCTCCGGCAAGACCACTCTCATGAATATTGTGGGATGTCTTGATCTGCCAACATCGGGCACATATATACTTGACGGCAGACAAGTCAGTGAGCTCAAGGAAAAGGAGCTTACGAGAGTCAGACGGGATACAATAGGATTTGTATTCCAGAATTTCCAGCTCATGCCGCGTGAGAGCGCACTGGACAATGTATGCCTGCCACTCATATATGCCGGTGTGAGCAAAAAGGACAGAAGGCAGATGGGGATGGAGGCATTGGAGCGCGTAGGGCTTTCAGACAGGGCTGATTTTAAGCCAACACAGCTTTCAGGAGGACAGAAGCAGCGAGTGGCGATAGCGAGAGCTATGGTAAATCATCCAAAGCTTCTGCTTGCGGATGAGCCTACGGGAGCACTTGACTCAAAGTCAGGCAGGCAGGTGCTTGAGCTCTTTGAGAGCCTTAATGAGTCCGGCGTGACGGTTGTCATGATTACACACGACAGAAAGGTTGCAAAGCAGGCAAAGCGCATTGTCCATATCATAGATGGTGAGATAACAGAGGAAGGACAGGAGGCAGGTAATGAAAAAGAAAAGAGAATTAAGATCATTATAATAGCTGTCCTTGTAGTTGCAGTTGTAGCGGGAAGCATCACAGGAGTGGTTTATTACAGGAACTCCAAGGGGCTTGCTTCCGTCATGAGTGTTTCAATGATCAGCACGACAAACGACAGCACATCCATGACCAGTGAGGGAATGGTGTGTGACGATGCATGTCAGACAATCAATTTAAAGGATGGACAGAAGGTGACAGAGGTTTATGTCACAAAGGATCAGCAGGTAAAGGCCGGAGATAAGCTCCTTGCATATGATGTGACGAGTCTTTCACTCTCGGTTGAGATGAAGCAGCTTGAGATACAGAGTCTTGAGAACCAGCTTGTATCGGAAAAGCAGAAGCTTGATAAGCTAAAGAATACTAAGCCGGTTGCAAAGCAGCCTGAGACTCCTGTTACACCTGAGCCACAGCCTGACACACAGCCGGCTGCACCTGAGCAAAAGCCTGATGAACAGCATGATGTGATATCGGATTTGTTAGAGGCTAAGGGAAGCGGTACAGAGGACGATCCTTATGTATTTACATGCACAGAGGCTTCATATGTAGCCGGATCGCTTTTGAATACACTTGCTGATAAGAGTGCGGTAGCCCGGTTTGTAATAGGAGATGCTAACGCGCCTGATATGGAGCTTATCGTAAGAGGAGATAAGCTTGGCAGCTATGATGACAGCGATGAGATAAAGCTTTTCCTTGCAGGTTCAATTACAGCAGTAAATGAGCCGTCAGATGCCGCAGCAGACAATGCCACAGAACAGGCCACACAGACAGAAGCTGATACCGCAGCAGAAGAAAAGACATACACAGCAGATGAGCTTAAGGATGCCATAAAGGAGCAGACAAGAAGTGTTGCAGATGTTGATTTACAAAAGAGAATTGCACAGGCTGATTTAAAGGAACTGCAGAGCGAGCTTGAGGATGGCGTGGTATATGCAAAGAAGGATGGAATTGTGACAACAGTTTGTGATCCTGCCAATCCACCTCAGGACGGTACACCGTTCCTGCAGCTTTCAGGAGCCTCAGGACTGTATATCAGCGGAACAATCGGTGAGCTGGATCTGGATACAGTAAAGGTAGGGCAGAGCGTATCAGCAGTCAACTACATGACAGGTGATACCTATGAGGGCACGATATCAGAGATAAGCAATGTGCCGTCAGACAGTGTTAACTACTATGGAGACAGCAATCCAAACTCATCATTCTATGAGTACACTGCATACATTGAGAATCCGCAGAATCTCAAAAAGGGCGATTCGCTGCAGCTTACTATAGATACGTCATCAGAGGGCTCTGACAGTGGACTTTATATCGACAAGTCATATGTCAGAACAGAAAACGGACAGTCATATATATACAAGGATGACAACGGAAAGCTCAAAAAGCAGTCTGTCAAAACAGGCAAGTCGCTCTGGGGCTCATATGTGGAGATAAAGTCAGGCCTGACAAATGATGACTATATCGCATTCCCGTATGGAGTCAGAGAAGGCGAGAAAACCAAGGTGTCCGAAGATGGTATGTATTAGTTTAGCAGGGAGGATTAAAGATGCTTGAAAATATTAGATTGTCCTTTAGGGGAATCTGGTCACATAAGATGCGTTCGTTTCTGACCATGCTTGGAATCATCATCGGAATTGCAGCAATTATTGCGATTGTTTCCACAATTCAGGGCACAAACGAACAGATAGAAAAGAACCTTATAGGTTCAGGAAGTAATAACGTAAAGGTCACACTGCAGAAGGATGGTTATGATATGGATCTGTCATATGATTCGGCGCCGGCAGGAGTGACAGAGGTATCGGCTGCCACACTTGACAGCATAAAGGAGCTCGACCATGTGCAAAATGCAGCACTTTACCGCACAAGACAGGCTTACAATGCAGTATATTATCTGAACACGGCGCTTTCAGGCGGCAATATAACAGGTGTCGATGACGGATATTTCGACACAGCAAGCTATGTAGTCATGAAGGGCAGAGGCTTCTCAAAGAATGATTATGCAAAGGCCCGCAGGGTGGCTCTTATCGACGAGAGCGTGGAGAGCAGCCTGTTTTCAGGAGAGAGCGCGCTCGGCAAGACAGTAGAGATACAGGGATATCCGTTTACAGTAGTCGGTGTAGTCACGGAAAAGGACAGCTATGACCTGGTAATAAATTCAATGGATGATTACTATATGTATGCCTATGATGACAGCCAGGGCAATGTATTTGTGCCAAGCGGCACATGGCCTGTCATATTTGGCTATGATGAGCCGCAGAACCTTCTGCTTAAGGCAGACAGCACCGATACCATGGCTACAGTGGGAAAGGCAGCTGAGGAGATACTTAACAGCAGCTTAAATGTCACAGACGGCTCTGATGTGACCTACAAGGCACAGGATTTACAGGAGCAGGCAAAGCAGATACAGCAGCTCAGCCAGTCAACCAACATGATGCTCATCTGGATTGCCGGAATATCACTGCTCGTCGGCGGTATCGGTGTCATGAATATCATGCTTGTGTCAGTTACAGAGCGTACCTCAGAGATAGGACTTAAAAAAGCAATCGGAGCAGGAAAGGGAGCAATCCTAGGTCAGTTCCTCACAGAGGCTGTTGTGCTCACAAGTCTTGGAGGTCTGGTAGGAGTGCTTGTCGGAGTGATACTCTCGAAGGTCATCTCAATGCTGAACGGCACGCCGACAGCGATAAGCCCGGCAGCAGCTATACTTGCGGTGCTTTTTTCGATGGCAATCGGAATCATATTCGGTATGCTTCCGTCATACAAGGCAGCGAACCTAAACCCGATTGATGCTCTGCGCCATGAGTAATTTTATTGAAACAGCTGCTATTGTGAAAAAAATAACAATTCTTTGTATTTTGATGAATACAAGGGTAGAAAAATTTTAAAAAATTTTGTAGAATGTTCCTAGTAGATAAATACTAGGAGCATTTTTTTAGAGGAATCAGGTCATGTGATATGGGAAGTGTCACATGGTATAATGATTCTTCTAAGTATGTAATTTATTAGGTAACAAAATATACATTATTTTAAGGAAAAGGAGATAATATGTACGCTGACGAAAACGTAATCAAAATCAAACATGCAGTTTTGCTTGAGGTCGCAAAGGCTGCATTTGCAGGTAACCTCGATGAGATCAGAGATGACATCCCATTTACACTGATTCCGGGACCGACACCTCAGTTCCGTTGCTGTATCTACAAGGAGAGAGAGATCATCCGTCAACGTGTCAGACTTGCAGAGGGTAAAGCACCAAGCGCAAACGATGACGGCAATATCATCCAGGTAATCAGCTCAGCATGTGAGGATTGCCCGATTTCAAGCTACACAGTTACTGAGAACTGTCAGAACTGTCTTGGCAAGGCTTGTATCAATGCATGTAAGTTCGGAGCAATTGAGGCAGGACGTCTCCGCTCACATATCGACCCACAGAAGTGTAAGGAGTGTGGACGCTGTGCCCAGGCATGCCCTTACAACGCTATCGCTCATTTAAAGAGACCATGTAAGTTCTCTTGTCCTGTAAATGCCATTACATACAATGAGTACGGCATTTCAGTAATTGATGAGAGCAAATGTATCAGATGTGGCAAGTGTATCCACAGCTGTCCATTCGGAGCCATCGGATCAAAGACATATATCGTAGATGTAATAGATGCAATCAAGTCAGAGAACAAGCATGTATACGCTATGGTTGCACCTGCAGCAGAGGGACAGTTTGGTGTAAACATCACTATGAACAGCTGGAAGAAGGCCATGCAGGCAGTTGGCTTCAACGGTTTTGTTGAGGTAGCACTCGGAGGAGATATGACAGCAGCATACGAGGCTGATGAGTGGCTTGAGGCATACGAGGCAGGAGAGAAGAAGGTTACATCATGCTGTCCTGGATTTGTAAATATGGTTAGAAAGCACTATCCTGAGCTTGCTGACAAGATTTCTACAACTGTTTCACCAATGTGTGCAGTATCAAGAATGATCAAGGCAAAGGATCCTGATGCAGTTACAGTATTCATCGGACCATGTGTTGCCAAGAAGTCAGAGGTACATGATCAGAAGATAGAGGGCAATGCAGACTATGTACTTACCTTCAGTGAGATTCGTGCTATTATGAAGGCAAAGGGAGTACAGCTTGAGGCTGATGACACCTCATACCAGGAGGGCTCAGTATACGGTAAGCGTTTCGCAAACTCAGGCGGAGTTACAGCAGCCGTAATCGAGAGCATGAAGGAAAAGGGAGAGGATGTTGATTGCAAGGTTTGCAAGGCAAACGGAGCAGCAGAGTGTAAGAAAGCACTTCTCCTCATGAAGGCAGGCAAGCTTCCTGAGAACTTCATCGAGGGAATGGCATGTGAAGGCGGCTGTGTAGGCGGACCAAGCTCATACAATGACATGGTGTCTACAAAGAAGTTCCGTGATGATCTCTTAAGCAGAGCAGATGACAGAAAGATTCGTGACAACATCGCCAACTACCATATGGAGACATTTGAGATGCACCGTAAGGAGCAGTAATAAAATGATTGTTACAGCATAAGCTTTTAAATCCCCCGACTAGTTCGGGGGATTTTTGTGATTGCAAATATCTGCAAAAAGATATGTGGTTAGTCATATTGAGAACTGAATAGTAACAAAGATATTAAATAAATTAAGTACATATTACGACTCTATCACGGGTTTTCGGGATAAAGAAACAATTGTAACACAACTGAAATATATGAAGCCAACATTAAGAAATTCTCAAGGAATTTGCAGTAGCAAAAAAGATTGTTTAACGCTATAATAGATACTGCTTGAAATAATATTATCAGGTTTGAGTAATAATATAGAGAGAATAATTATAAAATGCTAAAGAGGATTGGAAAAATGGACAAAAATAAAAAGATGATTATCGGCATACTTACGGCTGCAATAGTTTTGGTGGTGGCGTTTATAGTGTATATCACATGCTTTGATTCACATATTGAGTTCAGCAGCAAGTTCAAAAACGGTATTACTGTTGAGTATGGCAAAAAGTTTGAGGTACCAAAAATCAAGGCATATGTCAGAGGCAGGCTTATAAACCGAAAGGGAAAAGAGATAAAATGCACTATAGACAGTAATGTCGATGCGACAAAGACAGGTTCATACGAGATAAAGGTAACTGCTCAATACGGTAAAAAAACTGCGACACAGACAATCAAGGTTGAAGTGAGGGATAAGAAGGCTCCGGAGATTACATTAAATGGCGATGCAGAGATGACTTTAGAGGCAGGCAGCGAGTTCAGTGACCCGGGATATACGGCAACAGACAACTATGATGGGGATCTGACAGACAAGGTATCTGTCACAGGAGCTGTCGATACATCAAAGCCGGGAGACTATGAGATAAAGTACAGTGTCGCAGATTCGTCAAAGAATGAGAGCGAGGTCAAAAGGACTGTGCATGTCACAGATACCACGGCACCGCAGATTAAGCTCTCAGGTGATGATTTTGTGTCAGTTAAAAAAGGCGATAAATACAGTGATCCGGGATATACGGCAACAGACAACTGTGACGGAGATATCACAGACAGTGTCAAGGTATCAGGAGATAAGGTAGATAAGGATAAGGCAGGAAAGTATACTGTGACCTATGAGGTATCAGATTCATCAGGAAATAAGGCTACAGCTACAAGAGTGGTAAGTGTGTATGATCCGGCTGCCACGGCAGACACGGTAAATCCGGGCAACAAGATTATTTATCTGACCTTTGACGATGGTCCCGGAAAGTATACACAGGGGCTATTAGATGTGCTTGATAAATACAATGTAAAGGCCACCTTCTTTGTTACAAATACACATCCTGACTATCAGAACATGATAGCAGAGGAGGCAAAGAGAGGACATACAGTGGCTATCCACTCTGCCAGCCACAAATACAACCAGATATATACAAGTGAGCAGGCATTTTTTGATGACCTTGAGCAGATGAACAGTATCATAAAGGCACAGACAGGAAATGATGCGTCAATCATCAGATTCCCGGGTGGCTCATCAAATACTGTGAGCAAGGATTATTGTCCGGGCATTATGACACAGCTCGTAAATGATGTGACAGCAAGAGGACTTTTATATTGTGACTGGAATGTATCGAGCGGAGATGCAAACAGCAAGCCAATCAGTACGGAACAGGTGGTACAGAATGTCATCTCCGGTGTGCAGAGCCATAATGTATCAGTTGTATTGCAGCATGACATAAAGGAATTCAGTGTCAATGCGGTCGAGCAGATCATCCAGTGGGGACAGGCGAATGGTTACACATTTTTACCTCTTACCACGAGTTCACCGATGTCTCATCATCGCATAAACAACTAAAAGCACCAAAACAATAAAAAAGCAACAAAAAGAAGAGTTCGAAATGAACTCTTCTTTTTTAATCATGATTCTTATATCTTATTCCCCAATTAACATTTTTGTAACTATAATTTTACCTAAATATATAATAAAGAAAAAGGTACATAGAAACTAGATTGCCTGAGGGGTCAAAATTATTTAACTACCTCAACGTTAACTGCCTGTGGACCTTTAGCGCCATCAGTGATATCGAACTCTACTGCTGCACCTTCCTCGAGAGTTTTGAAGCCCTCCATGTTAAGTCCTGAGAAATGTACGAATACATCCTTTCCGTCCTCGGCTGTGATGAATCCGTAACCTTTTTGGTTATTGAACCATTTTACTGTACCTTTGCTCATCGAAAGTACCTCCAAATAATAATAATGCTGCTTACGCAACTAACGTTAGAATAGCATAACAGGTTTAAGATGTAAAGCAATAAAGTCAAAGTTCTTTAAAGTTTATGTCATTATTTGCTAAAAATTTCATTACAAGCTTATCCCATTCACCGTCTAAGGTCTTATCCGCTGAAAAAATATTGTAGGATATTCCGGTTGTCAGAGTCAGAAGCTGGCTCTGATACCTGATATTTATGAAAAAACCACTGATATCGGACACGGTGAAAGCAGAGTGCAGACTGCTTAGGGTGTGCTCCATGTTTTCAGGTGAAAGCAGAAAGACAAACTTGAATGACGATGGAGTCTGTCTGCCCTTTATCAGGTCAAAGCAGTTTGTGCGAAGCATCCTAAAGGGGAGTATGCTATAGCCAGCTATACCATTTTCCTCAAGCTCTGTGGAGCTGTAAAAGCCCTTTTGCAGGTGACCATCTATGACGTATGAGGCTGCCTTTGTGATGACGGCCTCCTGGAGCAGGAAGTTGTCAAAGATTTCCGTGCGAAGCAGCTTGTTCATAAAGTCCTTTGTGTCTGTCAGTTCAATTGATATCATAATTTCTCCTCATTTTCCACATTGTATGTGACAGCGAATGATTGTTTTAAGTGGTTTTTAATAGTTATCGATTATTATATCATACATCAGATTCGTAGATTATGCCATAAAAATAGATATAAAAATAGCCTTAAAAATAAAGCCGGTTCAACTGGAATAATTGTAAAGTCCGTGGTAGAATAAATGCGTTATGCAATGAAAACAGGAGGCAATCCATGAAACAGGAAAAATTATTTGATTTACTAAAAGCGGCTGTTTCACCATGCGAGTGTGTGAAGGCTGCAAAGCAGGAGCTTTTGGAAAACGGATTTGAGGAGATAGATTATACAGGCGACTGGAAGCTTGTGCGCGGTGGCAGGTATGTCTTAAATCACCATGATACGACCATGTTTGCGTTTACTGTAGGAAGCGGCTACAACAAAAAGGATATGGTGCGAATAGCGGCAGCTCACACAGACTATCCATATCTTCGCATAAAGCCAAATCCGGATTTTATGACAAACTCATATGCACAGGTTAATGTAGAGGTGTATGGAGGACCGATTTTAAACACATGGTTTGACAGACCTCTCGGAGTGGCAGGGCGCGTGGCTATAAAGAGTGAGGATGTGTTCAATCCGCGTATGGTGCTATATAGGTCCAAAAAGCCTGTCATGATTATTCCAAATCTTGCCATTCATATGAACAGGGATGTGAATAAGGGTGTCGGGATAAATAATCAGGTGGATCTGATGCCGGTGCTTGATTCAATACCTGAGGATGAAAGGACCACGGATTATTTCCTTAGCTTTCTGGCTGGAGAGCTGTCTGTGGAAAAGGGCGATATCATAGACTTTGAACTCAATACATTTTGTATGGAGGAGCCTTGCTTTGTCGGTGTGAATGACACCATGATTTCATCACCGAGAATCGACAACCAGTCATCCTGCAGGGCACTTCTTGATGCCATAGAGGATGGAAACAGAGCTGATGGAATAAACATCATAGCGCTTTTCGACCATGAGGAGATTGGAAGCAACAGTAAGCAGGGAGCTGCCTCTATAATGCTTCACGATATGCTCAGGCGTATTTTAAGAAATATGGACCTTTCAGAAAATGAAATAGATGAGAGCATATATGATGCCATGCTTTTGTCTGTCGATGTGGCTCATGCGCTTCATCCTAATAAAAAGGAAAAGATGGATATCACAAATATGCCTGTCATGGGAAAAGGCTTTTGTATCAAGCAGGCATGCTCGCAGTCGTATGCTACGGATGCGCAGGCTATTGCTATTCTATGTCAGCTGTGTGATGAAAAGGGAATACCGTACCAGCGCTTTGTGAACCGCTCGGACAGCCGTGGTGGCAGCACACTTGGCTCGATTGCAGGTACGCTTTTGCCGGTAAAGACAGTGGATATAGGTATACCTATTCTTGCCATGCACTCAGCCTGTGAGCTTATGGGAGTACGCGACATGAAAGCCTTAAGCGACTGTGTGACGGCCTTTTTCGGGTACCATTAAAGAGCAGATAACCATTATGGAAAAATAAATACAGAAACCTCTTGCATAAGTTTAGTTTTAGTGTTAATATGACGTAGTAATGAAAACTACTTGTTACGGAATGAAATAACTTTTAAAAAAGTAATTTAAACTTTTATTATCATATAGTGCAGGAGGAATAGATATGTATAAGATTATAATAGATAGCTGTGGTGAGCTCACAGATAGCCTTAAGAAGGATGGACATTTTTGCAATGTGGCACTCGAACTGGATGTTGACGGATACAGAATCCGCGATGATGAGAGCTTTGACCAGCATGATTTCTTAAGAAGAGTAAAGGAGAGTGTAAAGGGACCAAAGTCGTCATGCCCGTCTCCTGAGGAATATATGCAGGCCTTTGAGGGAGAGGCTGATCATATCTATGTTGTCACACTTTCGGGCAAGCTCAGCGGCTCATACAACAGCGCTGTTTTAGCAGTCAATCTGTACAACGAGGAGCATGAGGACTCTGATAAGAAAATCTATGTATTTAATTCCCGCTCAGCATCTATCGGCGAGACACTAATAGGCATGAAGGTACAGGAGCTTGAGGAAAGTGGACTTTCATTTGATGAGGTTGTAAAGAAGACTGAGGAGTATATAGCTTCAATGAATACATTCTTTGTGCTTGAGACACTTGATACATTAAGAAAGGCAGGACGATTAAGCAACCTGAAGGCTTTTGTGGCCAGCACTTTAAATATAAAGCCTGTCATGGGCTCAACAGATGAGGGCTCAATCCAGCAGCTTGGCCAGGCCCGCGGCATGAAGAGGGCACTTGCCAAAATGGTAGAGGATGTTGTGGCTGCCACAAAGGACTGTGAGCACAGGATTCTTGCAATTTCACACTGCAACTGCCCGGAGCGTGCGCAGTATGTGAAGGCATGCCTTGAGAAGCTTGCCGGATTTAAAAAGATTGTCATTGTTGATACAGCCGGCATCTCAAGCATGTATGCAAATGACGGAGGAATTATTATAGCAGTATAAGGATATGGTCTTTATTTTATCGGCCGGATATATTATAATGATGGCATGGGAAATTTAGATTACACACAGGTTTTAAACAAAATAGAAAACACACGCCGTTTCGGCAATGAGCCGGGAGTGGTGGTGACAGCACAGGTCATAAAGGTGCTGAGAGAAAAAGGAAAGCAAAAGCGCATAATACCGTATATCCATGTGGCAGGCACCAATGGAAAGGGCTCGGTGTGCGCTTTTTTTTCTAGTATATTAAAAAAAGAGCATATGAGGGTAGGCACGTTTGTATCACCGCATCTGGTAGATTTTGAGGAGCGCATCACGGTTGATGGGCGTATGATACCTAAGGAGGATGTCACAAGGCTTGGAAACTATCTGCTTGATATAGATTTTGGCATAGGACTTACGATGTTTGACTACTGCCTTGCTATGGCTCTTTTGTACTTTGAGGAGCAGCAGTGCGATTATATGGTCATTGAGACAGGACTCGGAGGCAGGCTTGACTCAACAAACGCAATCGGCACACCGCAATGTGCCGTTATTACAAAGATAGGCTATGACCATATGGCTATCCTTGGCAGTGATATAGCGGATATAGCGGCTGAGAAGGCCGGTATCATAAAGGAAAACGGCACAGTGGTGGTGGAACAGCAGGATAAACGTGCTATGCAAGTAATCGAGCAGGAAGCGCAAAAAAAGCATGCAAGGATAATTACTGTGGAGCAAAGCGATATAGCACGCTGCAGCGGCTACGCACTGAGGCTTTGTGGCACATTTCAGTGGGAGAATGCAGCAGCGGCAGAGCTTGCGGCGCGGTATGTGCTTGGAAAGCGCTATGGCGGGCCGGAATATGAAATGCAATATGATAAGACAGAGCCAAAGAGAGAGGAAACAGACCTGAATAAAAGGATAAAAAGCGCTCTTGAAGAAGCTGTGTGGCCGGGACGCATGGAGATAGTATCAAAGGAGCCGTTCCTGCTAGTGGACGGAGCACACAACAGCAATGGAGTTGATGCGCTCAAGGAAAGCCTCATGCAGATGTATCCGGGTGAGAAATTTTGCTTTTTCATGGGAGTCATGGCTGATAAGGACTATGATGTCATGATACGTGAGATTTTACCTCTTGCTGAGGAGTTTTATACAGTGACACCGGATTCAGACAGGGCACTGCAGGCATCGCACCTTGCTGATTTTATCAGAAAAGAGGGAGTTAAGGCAACAGAGCTTTCAGGAGTTGATGAGATTGGAAGGCACCTGAAAAGAGATACGAAAAATGTTGCATTTGGCTCATTGTATTTTATTGGGGAGCTTAAACAGCACCGGATATAAACACCGGATATAAGAGGATGATTCATGGCTGATATTTTAAGAATTTTTAAAAGAGATATGTGCGGCATATTCCGTAATGTGCTTGTACTCATTATAGTTATTGGACTGTGCGTGCTGCCGGCGCTGTATGCATGGTTTAATATCTATGCCAACTGGGACCCGTATGGCAACACCGGAAATATAGCAATTGCAGTAGTCAATCTGGACAAGGGCTGGACGAAGAATGACAGCGAAAATGTCAATATGGGCGATGGTGTGGTAGCTTCATTAAAGCAAAAGGATACTATAGGCTGGAAATTTGTTAAATCAGAGGAAAAGGCTGTTGAGGGTGTTAAGTCAGGCAGATATTATTCTGCACTTGTCATAGATGAGCAGTTTACCTACAGCATGTATCATGGTGTAGCTGACAATATTGAAAATCCAAGGATTACCTACTATCTCAACGACAAGAAAAATGCTGTTGCGACAAAGATAACGGACAGTGCAGCAAGTGCTGTTAAATCAAGTATTAATAAGCAGTTTATAAAGGTGCTTGCAGAGCAGGTATTTAAGGAGACCAATGTAATATCCGATGACATGAAGGAAAAGGATGCTGTGGGGCAGATGACAGGTAAGCTAGAAGCGGTATCTGAGAGTCTTGCGCAGTACGATGCCATGATAGATACGTTTATTGACGGAAATAAGGCATTATCACAGGTGTCTAAAGAAACGGGCGAAGCACTCAAAGATGGACAGGATAAGCTTGCAAAGGGCACAGACAGGCTTGAAGAGAGTAAAAATGATCTGCAGTCCACCAGACAATCCTTCGACAGCTTTAGTGCAGATATCACATCGGCATTAGCAAAGGTGAAGAGCTCGATTGATGATATATCAAAGCAGATTTCAGATGCAAATCTGTCACAGGATGTAAATACTATTCAAAGTGATGTGCAAAATATTAAACAGTCAGCGGATGCTTTGAAAGGTAATATTGACAATCTTGAGGACAAAATCAACAAAATAAAGCCGGATATGGACGATACCCATGTCGGCACACTTATTTCCAATATAGAGCTTGTTAAGGAGCAGACAAGGAGCATGATAGAAAGTACACTGTCTGTGGATTTATCGGGAAAAACACAGAATTCTGCAGAAACACTTAAGAGTGTAATGTCGGCTCTTTCATCGACCGCGTCAGCAGTGAATGATACATATACATCACAGATAGTGCCACAGGTGGACGGCATGATAAGCAGTATGTCGTCTGTTCTTGATTCAATGCAGACCACACTTGGCAATCTAAGCCAGACATCAGGCTCTATGGCGCAGGTATTTGACGGAGTGGATAGCACGCTTGACACACTCAATATGAGCATTACACAGCTTAAGAGTATTATAGAATCAGCATCAGACAAGATAAATACGACACTCGACAAGCTTGAAGCAGCCTCTGAGGATGAAAAAGCTGATATCATAGTGAATCTGCTTTCGGGGAATCCTGAAAAGCTTGGCAGCTTCTTTTCAGAGCCGGTGCAGGTATCAGATAATTATATCTACGAGATAGCCAATTATGGCTCCGGAGTAGCACCTTTTTACACGACACTTGCCATATGGGTGGGCATGACTATAATTGTTTCGCTGGTAAAGGTTCACGCGGATGCTAAGGGGCTTGGGAAACTAAAGCCTTCACAGCTTTATTTTGGCAGATATCTGACATTCTTTTTACTGTCACAGGTACAGACTTTTATCATTGTGCTAGGTGATTTATACCTGCTTAAAATACAGTGTGTGCATCCGGTTTCATTTATTGTGACAGGCGCAGTGACAAGCCTTACATTTTCACTGCTCATATATTCTCTGACCATATCCTTTGGTGATATAGGAAAGGCACTGGCGGTGGTTGTCATGGTACTTCAGATTGCAGGAAGCGGCGGCACATATCCGATAGAGGCGCTGCCGGCATTTTTCAGGGCAGTGTATATTTTCTTCCCATTCCCATATGCGATAAATGCGATGAGGGAGTGTATAGGAGGTATGTACGAAAACACACTCGGCAAATGTTATATCACGCTTTTACTTTTTGGCGCAGCCTCTTTGGTGATAGGACTTGTGATACGAAAGCCGTTTATCAGACTCAATCATTTTATAGAGAAGCGTATGGAAGATACTGAGATGCTATAGTTAAATGTACAATTAATAAATTGATAATTGGCATATTAATATGGTACTTCTGATGTGCCGTAAGCTATAAAGCGGGAAGGAAAGTATGCAGGATACAGGTAGAAACAGTAACATAGATTCTAATATATGGGTGATGATATGGATAATGATATGAATAACAATATAAATACCAATGTAAATGAGCAACCGACGCAATCCAATGATAAGAGACTTCGCGAGATGTACGATAAGCTGGTCGGATATGAAAAAACCATCCACGAGCAGAATCAAAAACGGATAAAAATAGGATTAAGATGCATATACATCATTCCCCTCTTTTTTCTTGTGCTGCTGATGATTGTGCCGGACAGTTCAAAACTCATTTTTCTTGTGCTGTGGATAGTGAGTCTGTTTGCTATCGCAGTGTATTTAATCGGAGTCGAGTATGTGGACTATAAGCTGCAGGAGAAGATGAATGAGATAAGCGGCAGGGAGTGCGCAGTGTATGAGCGTGAGTCCTGTCGTGCAGATTGATGACAGGGTGCAGGAAATAGCCGAAAGAGTGGAGCAGAGATTTGATACGATGCAGCAAAGTAAAGGGGAGGATGCCGAGCAATGAAAAAAATATTTCAAATATATCTGGCTGACCTGAAACGCATATCCACAAATGTGGTTGCCATAGTCATTATTATGGGACTCTGTATCATCCCGGCTTTGTACGCATGGTTTAATATTATGTCCAACTGGGATCCTTACGGAGAGGAAGCTACATCACAGATGCACATAGCAGTATATTCTGAGGATGAGGGGATGAGCATCGGTGATTTAAAGCTATGTATGGGAGACAGTGTCATAAAGGGACTGAAGGAAAACGATGCAATTGGCTGGATTTTCACAGATAGCAGTAAAGAGGCACTGGAGTATGTTTATAGCGGAAAGTGCTATGCAGCATTTATAGTGCCGAAGGATTTTTCAGCTGATATGCTTAGCTTCTTAAGCGGTGAGCCGGTCAATCCGCAGATAGAATACTATGAAAACAGCAAGAAAAATGCCATAGCAACAAAGATAACCTCAAAGGTCAAGACCATGGTGCAGCAGTCTGTAAACTCTTCAATGGTAAGTACGATTACAAAGATAGCGTCAAAGTCGGGAGAGCTCATAGTGGGAGACGGCAAATCAGGAGATAACCTGGCCGGAACGGTTGTTGACAAGCTAAAGGATATGGATACGACTCTTTCTACATATGCAGGCATGCTCGATACATTTGCCATGCTCACGGATTCAGCAGACAGCCTGATAGGCTCGACACAGTCACTGCTTCCGAGTGTGCAGGGGCTGATTGACGGGGGACAGTCATCGGTAAGCGGCATGCAGTCATCGGTGCTCTCGGGAGCGCAGACTGCACAAACCATCACACAGATGGTCGACATAAGCTTATCAAACATAAACAGCCAGCTTAATGTGCTGGAAAACTCTATACAGCTCTTAAATGCATCGGGGAGTAGCTGATGCTGATACTGCGGACATATCTGTTTCTGTGGCAGGCTTTGATACGGTAGAACAGCTTGCTGAGAATACTCTTGCCGCCATTCAAGGCTTAAAGGGAGTGGATAGCTCGCAGATAGAGGCTGTCAGGAAAAATATCCAAAGCATTAAA
>ENA-OQNT01000108-OQNT01000108.1-human-gut-metagenome-genome-assembly--contig:-NODE-108-length-22152-cov-2.522588_pt1 | contig 22152 bp, 20 predicted proteins | sample MGYA00242634_ERZ504890 | MGnify/ENA primary metagenome ERZ504890 (study PRJEB26092, sample SAMD00036379) | human gut metagenome | host: Homo sapiens | study: EMG produced TPA metagenomics assembly of... | reverse complement strand
GTACTCCACCCTTGATCCATTCGTTTGTTGTATCCGTAGAAATTCCCACTCCATCTGCCAGGCTGAAAAGCAGATGCGATGGAACACAGAAAAACAACAGGCAGCAGCTGATGGCAAGGAATGCCTCATCAGCCAGCAGGGCTGCAAACATAGTGAAGATGCTTCTGCCCATCGATATCCCCTCACGGTTCAGATAGACAAAAGCCAAGCCACTGCCACCCACCGCCGAAGGAGTAACGGCAGAAGTAAACTCGCAGAGCACATTGATGCGAAACGCCTCGGCCACGGATAACTTACGCTGGCAGAGATGACGGAAACGGAGGGTGAGCATCAGATTCTGGACCGCAAAGAGCAACACGCCCATTACTACCCCCAGAAAGAACCTGGGAGATAAATCTATCCTGCTCAGAACTTCCACATCAAACTCCCGAATCATCATTCCAACGATGACCACCAGTCCGATGGAAACCGCCAACCATAAATGCCATTTTTTCATATTACTCTCAAAATAAACTATACTTTTTATATATAGTAATATAACGATTAAATGGCCAATCTATTTTGTTGTCTGTCTATCAAATATTGATATATATCCAAAACTTCTACAGCTATATCATTCCAAGAGCGCACCAGAGTCTCCGCGGCTGCCGTATAGTTCATCCGCATCAACTCCCGAGATTGCATACTTCCGAAGAAGGTAATCATTTTTCCGATAAGAGCATATTAGAATACGATTAGAATAATGATGTTAGAATACGATTAGAGCCCTATTCCAAAATCGGAATCTCGGAATAGGGCTCAGAAACATAAAATCAAAATCTAGAATATCGGCTGACCTACGCAACCATTTGGCGCCTGCACATGAAGCAGGGCGGCGATGGTTGGCACAATATCGGTCATGAATGTCTGCCTGGTGGTTGCACCGTGCTGGATTCCACAACCCATGAAAATCAAAGGAATGTGGGTGTCGTATGGATTCCACTCACCATGATCGGTTCCCTTCATGCCGTGGGCATAGAAATTCGGCTTCAATACGATGGCCACATCACCGCTTCGCTCACGGTTGTAACCATTCACGATGCGCATCTTCACATCCTCAGGAATGCTCTCGGTCATCGTCTTCTCCATATCGCAGGCATACTGCACGCAACTGTCTTCCTTCAACACGTCCACCACGCTCTGCTTGATCTTGGCGAAATCCAACTTGTTTTTCTTGATGATGTTACGGTTGAAAAACACCTGATAGTTCATCACGGTCTTCACCAGATTGCCCACGTTAGGATACTCCTGAGCCAGGGTCTGATTCAGTTTCTCAGCCACCGCATCACCATCCCAATTACCCGCTGGAATGCGGCAGTCTTGCAGGAAACGGGCGTTGTTCATCGCTCCATGGTCGGCACTCAAGAAAACCAGATAATTTCCTTTGCCCACCTTCTCATCGAGATAAGAAAGGAAATCGGCTATCGCCTTGTCCAGACGCAGATAAGTATCCTCGGTCTCTACCGCATGAGTTCCCACCTGATGACCGATATAATCCGTGCTTGAGCAGCTTACTGCCAGCAAGTCGGTTTCATCATCTGCACCCAACTGCTCGCCGTCTATCGCCGCCTTTGCCAAATCAATCGTCAGCGAATTGCCGAAAGGAGTTTTGCGGATAATGCTGTAACCATATTTCTTATAAAGGGCTGGAAGATTGAGCGGCAGCGTAGCCTTCATGCCCTTGCGGATGCCATCCTCATACTCGTTCTCATCTTCCGTACTTTCAACGTAAGTATTCTCAGGATAGAGTGTGTTCCATTTTTCCGAGAGATAACGCTCTGGCAGATGCTGGTTGTTGAACGCGTCCACCCACTTCGGCAACTGGTTTATATAATAAGAACTGGTGATAAACTTTCCGCTCTCATCATCAAACCAGTAGGCACCGTTCGGATTATGACCTGCAGGAAGAATGGAAGCACGGTCTTTCAATGCCACTCCCACTACCTTGGCTCTGCCGTTGGATGCAATCTTCATCTCATCTCCGAGAGTCGTAACCCAGAGGTTTCTAGGCGACATCAAGCCCGCCTTGCTGTTGGAACCCACCGGCTTCACGGTTTCATCATCCGTGCAATACACCTTCTTGCCATTCTTCACAAAATTGTTTCCGGCGATTCCGTGGATAGAAGGCACACTGCCTGTATAGAGACAAGTATGACCGATGGCGGTAACCGATGGAACATACGGAATACGGGTGTTTTCACAAGAGAAGCCCTCGTTGAGCAGTCGCTTGAATCCACCTTCACCATAGCGCTTCTGATAGCGATAGAGATAATCCCATCGCATTTGGTCAACCACGATGCCCACTACCAGTTTGGGGCGCTGAACGTTAGAAACATTCACCTGTTGGGCAGCAGCAGAGCCGCATCCCAGAAATGCCAACGCAATAAAACTAAATACCTTATTCATTTCTTTCTTCAAAAATACTGTAATACTTTTTACCGCTGCAAAGGTATTTAAAGGATGTTGCCATCGTGTTACAAAGAAATGAAAGAAGAGTGAAAGCATTGCCTTTTTACAAAAAGATTTTAAAAATGGGACTGAATAAGACAAGGTAACGATATTTTTATTATATTTGCAGTATTATTGCAAAACTAACAGATTTACGATATGAAAAAACTACTCTTATCCATCGCCTTTCTGCTCCCTGGTATGGGAATGATGGCGCAGACTCAGGTAACGACTGCCAAAGGTATCCTCGAAGGAAAAGACCTCTCAGGCATCACAGTATTCAAGGGTATTCCGTTCGCTGCTCCTCCTGTAGGAAATCTCCGCTGGAAGGCTCCGCAGCCTGTACAGAAATGGCAGGGCGTTCGCGAGGCCAAGGAGTTCGGACCGAACCCGATGCAGGAACCTCTCTTCGGCGATATGAACTTCGGTACGAAGACCAACAGCGAGGATTGCCTCTACCTTAATATATGGACACCGGCAAAGACCATGAAGGAGCATCTGCCGGTACTCATTTATTTCAACGGCGGAGGACTGATGGCAGGTAGCGGAAGCGAACCTCGATATGCGGGCGATGCGATGGCACGCAAGGGCATCATCTCCATCACAGCCAACTATCGTGAGGGCATCTTCGGATTCTTCGCCCACCCACAGCTCTCTAAGGAAACATCCTACAAGGGTTCCGGCAACTATGGATTCATGGACCAGGTGGCTGCCATCCAGTGGGTAAAGGATAACATCGAGGCTTTCGGCGGCGACCCTAACCGCATCACCATCGTAGGCGAATCGGCAGGTTCCATGTCGGTCAGCGCCCTGATGGCTTCCCCTCTCTGTCAGGGACTCTTTGCCCAGGCAATGGGTTCCAGCGGTTCGGTGATGGGATTCAAGAAGGTGGCTACGCTGAAGGAGGCCGAGGAGGAAGGCGTGCAGCTTGCCCAGAAAATAGCCGAGAAGATGGGTAAGGAAACCGGAAAGAAGGTGAAAAAGAACGCAGGAATGAAGAACCTCAACGAACTTCGTGCCCTTCCTGCCGAGGAATTGATGAAGCTGGCGGAAGTAAGAGCGGTTCCTGTCTATAATATCGACGGATATTTCATGAAAGAACAGCCTGTAGAGGTATTTGCCAAGGGCGAGCAGACCAAGGTGCCTCTGTTTATCGGCGGCAACAACCAGGAGATGACTCCTGCAGCCGTATTGATGGGCAAGCAGCCTACCGTCGAGAATCTGAAGGCGGGTGCCAAGGCTACATTTGGAGAAGAGAACATCGAAGAACTCTTCCGCCTCTACGGCATCAACAGCGATAAGGATGTATTGGAGCAGCCGGGCGTGAACCTAGCTTCGGATATCTTCCTCGATTATTCTACATGGAAGTGGGGCAACATGCACAAGCTGACCGGCGGACAGCCTGTTTACCGCTACCGCTATTGCCATCCTCGTCCTGCTATGGCCATCAAGGGTAAGGTGGCTGCATTGGCTGGCGGCGTGGTAGATGCCAAGGAAGATGCGGCTCCTGCGCCACAAGACAAGGGAGCCGTTCATTCTGCCGACATCGAGTATGCAATGGGTACATTGCCAACCAACCGCGTGTTCAACTGGCAGCCGGAGGATTATATGATCAGCGACATCTTCAGCCAGTATTACGTCAATTTCGTAAAGACCGGCAATCCGAATGGTCTGGGTCTGCCTGAGTGGCCATCCACCAACGGCAAGGCAGTAGCCCCTGTGCTTCAGATAGACGTGAATACCGTCGTAAAAACTGATGCCCAGATGGAGAAGCGCTATGATTTCATAGACAAACTGTTTTGGGAGAAGAAATAATTCTCTCATTACATTGAATCAATCGGAATACAGATTTCATTGAATAAACCAGAAATAGAGATGTTTCAGAAATTCATTATCAACAGAGACGGAGTACTGAAGTTCGGGCGTGTCTACCTGCACCGTGACATGCTGTCACCCGGCGAGCAATGCACCTACGGGGGCGGTTTGTGGAAGATAGATGAAGGCAGAGGCGCCATCGTGCTCTACGGCAGAAGTTTCGACTTCGGCCCTCCCGATTTCGACTTTGTGAAACAGATAGACTGGACGGGCTTGGGCGGCACCCCTCGCCCGCTCTTCTATCTGCCTCATTGGCCTAGCGAAGAAGAGATTGTGCCAGTCATCATCAATTAAGAAAATAGTATAATATTCTATAATTTTCTGTGTAAAACTTGCGGATAACAGAATAAAACACTATTTTTGCGAAGAGAAATCCTTCTCGGGGAAAGTGCTCTCTAAGAGAAGAGATTCCATAAATAAGTAACAATTAAAAAGCAGTATAGTATGAAAAAGAAATTAGTTTTGACAGCAGCCGTCATCGCTGCATTATCAGTTGTCTCCTGCAATGGCAAGAAGACAAATAGCCAGGGGGCTAACCAGGATAGCCTCAGTTATGCTGAAAATGATTCGCTCAATTCCAACGATGTCATTCTCGATTCCATCGCCGGCACCTACGAGGGAACTCTCCCTGCTGCCGACTGTCCGGGCATCAAGACCGTTTTGACGCTCAACGCCGACAGCACCTACCAGTACTCAGCCGACTATCTGGAGCGCAAGGATGGTCACGACGAAGCGAGCGGTATCTTCAAGGTATTGGCTAACAACGTGGTAGAAATCATCCGTCCATCGAGCGGCGAGACATCTTACTACAAGGTAAAGGATGCCAACAGCCTCATCATGACCGATTCACTCGGAACAGAGCCGGAAGGCGCCATGGCTAAGCACTATGTACTGACTAAGAAAAGGTAAAAGAGCCTTTAAAAGGTAAAAGGGTAAAAAGAGCCCCCTAGCTTAACATTCCGCTAGGCTCTTTTTACCTTTTTACTTTTTTACCTTTTTACCCTTTTATCTTTAAAACGCCTTTTTTGCCGGTTCTCACAGCGCCATTATTACAAACCTGTTACATTCCTGCCTTTCAAGTTAAAATCAATTAAGTTTTGCACAGGAACCTTCGCTATTCCAGATATTTTTCCTAATTTTGCGCCCACGTTTCTAACAGATGAAATGATTTTAAGATTCAATGGTATATACTAAATAGATTAAGGATAAAGAAAAATGGAACATGTTTTTACTGAATCGATGTTTTTGGTGGGCTTCGTGATATTTATCGCCGCCATACTCGTATTAGACATGCTGGTCATCGACCGAAAGGCACATGTGGTGTCTATCAAGGAAGCCGGTTCATGGACGGCTGTATGGATTATTCTCGCGCTCGCCTTCGCCGTATTCATCTATTTTCATGGCGACATGGTGCACGGCATCGAGAACTTCGACGACCTGAAGCTGATAGCCTCGCGCTATGCTTCGCATCTCAAACTGGACCCGAACGACTATGAGGGGAGTCTGCAGCAATACCGGCACTATATGACCATCTCCTACATTTCGGGTTATCTGATAGAGAAAACGCTCTCGGTAGATAATCTCTTCGTGATGATGATGATTTTCACCTCGTTCGGAGTAGACAAGAAAGATTACCAGCACGTACTGAACTGGGGTATTCTGGGAGCCATCGTGCTGCGCTTCGTCTTCATCTTCGCGGGTGCTGCGCTCATCAGCCGGTTCGCCTGGATATTACTCGTATTCGGAGGATTCCTGGTTTACAGCGGTGCCAAGATGTTCCTCAACAGGAACAAGAAGGAGGAAATCAATGCCCTGGAGCATCCGGTAGTGAAGTTTATGCAGAAGCGCCTGCATCTGGGTCCGCTGGTGATGACGGTGGTGTTCATCGAGTTCTGTGATCTGATTTTCGCCTTCGACAGCATCCCAGCCGTATTCTCGGTATCGCTCGACCCGTTCGTGGTGTTCTTCTCGAATATCTTCGCCATCCTGGGCTTGCGTGCCCTCTTCTTCCTGCTGGCAGCGATAGCAGACAAGTTCCGCTATCTGAAGGTGGGTGTGAGTGTGCTGCTGGTGTTCATCGGTGTGAAGATGCTCATCCACGATTTCTTCGAGATTGATGCTGTCAGTTCGCTGGTATTCATCATCCTCGTACTGCTCGTCAGCATCGGGGCTTCGGTGGTGATTCCGCAGAAACAGGAAGCGTTGGAAAATACGAAATAAGCAAACCATTCGTAAAGGAGATTATCATCAGGTAATCTCCTTCCAAGAAAACATAAAAAGGGCGATTGCTATTCCCCACACAAGGGATAAGCAATCGCCCTTATCTTTTATGAACTCAGTTCAGAAAGAAGAGCAAATGAATTGGCTTACCCTTCGGCCGCCGAACTTTGTTTCTTCACTCTTCTCTCTTCACTCAATTTACTTCCAAGGATTCTCTGTTGGGTAAGGCAGGCTAGCTGGCTGGTTGTAAGCGATATCCTTGATGCCGAGATACTTGAATACCTCGAACAAGGTCTTACCTACGTGAGAGAATGCTACGGCTCCGTGGTGTGGATAACCCTTCTGAATCAATACGTGACGATAGAAGCGGCCCATCTCGTTGATGGCGAAGATACCGATACCACCGAATGAACGGGTAGGAACATCGAGAACCTCACCCTCTGCGATGTAGCTGCGGAGGTTGCCCTCAGAATCGCACTGCAGACGGTAGAATGTGATGTCAGAAGCTGCGATATCACCCTCCAAAGTACCACGGGTGAAGTCTGGTTTACCACCATTCTCCAACAAACGGTTCTGGATGAGCTGATACTTAATCTTACGGCTTGAGCACATCTTGCACTGTGGAGTGTTACCGCAGTGGAAGCCCATGAAGGTATCAGTCAACTTATAATCATACTTGCCCTTGATGTCCTCATCATAGATATACTGAGGAACAGAGTTATTGATATCAAGCAATGTAACGGTATCGTCAGAAGCACACATACCGATGTACTCAGAGAGCGCACCATAGACATCTACCTCGCAAGCTACAGGAATGCCGCGGCTAACGAGACGGCTGTTTACATAGCAAGGCTCGAAACCGAACTGGCTTGGGAATGCAGGCCAGCACTTGTCAGCGAATGCTACATACTGGCGAGAACCCTTGTGAGCCTCTGCCCAGTCGAGCAATGTCAACTCAAACTGTGCCATTCTGCGGCTGAGGTCAGGATAGTAGCAGCCTTCGCCCATCTCCTTGGCCATATCAGCGCAAACCTCGTCGATACGTGGGTCGTTCTCGTGCTCCTTGTAAGCTACGAGAAGGTCAAGCTCTGAGTTCTCCTCAATCTCTACACCGAGTTCGTACAAGCCCTTGATTGGAGCGTTGCAAGCGAAGAAGTCCTGTGGACGTGGACCGAAGGTGATAATCTTCAAGCCCTTCAAACCGAGGATAACGCGAGCTACTGGTACGAAATCCTGAATCATCTTAGCTACGTCCTCTGCTGTACCTACAGGATACTCAGGGATGTAACCCTTCAGGTGGCGCATGCCGAGGTTGTAAGAGCAGTTGAGCATACCGCAGTAAGCGTCGCCACGACCATTGATCATGTCGCCGTCACCCTCTGCAGCTGCAACAAACATACAAGGACCATCGAAGTTCTTTGCAATCAAAGTCTCAGGAGTCTCAGGACCGAAGTTACCGAGGAATACAACCAAAGCGTTGCAGCCCTGCTCTTTCACTTCGCCCAAAGCCTTGAGCATATCTTTCTCGTTCTCAACTGTAGTCTGGCAGTTGAAGATTTCACCCTTGTACTCTTTTACGATGTTCTCACGGCGCTGAGTAGAAAGCGCGATTGGAAAACAGTCACGGCTAACGGCAATAATACCGAGCTTTACTTGTGGAATGTTGTTGCTTACCATAATTTTAGTTTATTACTTAAGTTTTTGTATAAATTGCTTATATTTATTGATTCTTTTCTAAATTTGTTTGGCTGACAATTATTCATTGTTCCGAGCACAAAGGTACAAATATATTTTGTATCACCAAGCGTTTTAAGGAATTTTTAATTCAAAAAAATGGCGCAAAACCGAAATTTTGCGCCAAATGTAACATATGATAAAGTTCTTGATACATTTCATACATGTCTCTATTATCATCTGATACCCCTTTTCTGCCTTAACATCTTCTTTAATATCTTCGCAGCGGGCGGTACCGGATGGTGTAAATCTGATTGAAGTACTCCTTCCAGCTGTTCGGCTCCTTGTCGTCATCACGCACGATACGGATGCCGTAGAATCGGGTACCCGTCTCCTTGTATTCCCGGAATCCCGACAACAGCTGCTGTGGCGGATCTGGAATCAGGAAGTCGGTAATCCAAAGCACATCGGCATTCACGTAATGGAGTCCGTCGTTGTCGAGAAGGTCGAACATCTGGGTCATCATCTTCTTTGCCGATGTTCCGCCTCCGATAAATGGAAGGTGGGTTGTGGTAGGCTGCCGCCGGATGCCTCGCCCGGTATGCGCCTGTCCATCTCCGTCGGACGGAGCTGCATCTGCTTCGGCTGATTCCATCATAGTGATTCCTATTCTCTTCAGGCGCTCTGCCTTGCGCTTCGCCATCAGGTCGATGGCACGGGTACTGACGGAGAAATCTATCAGGAAGCAGTCTCGCTCCAGATCTTCTGCCGTTTCTTCCAGCAGAGAGATGAGTGTAGAGGATATCCTTTCGGGCGTGCCATACATACTGGCTGAGGTGTCCAGACAGACGATCATCGGACCCTTGCGGGAGGCATGGGTAAAGCCCAGTTTGCGGGATGGTTTCGACATTTCGCTCTTATAACGGAAGGTCTGGAGTCTTCGCGTGCGATACTTATAGATAAAGAGGCCCTCCATATCTTCATCACTGTACTGTGCCAGTTCGAGCGGGAGAAGGGAGTTGAGATCATCGCCCACGGTAATGCCCTCGATATCGCTACCCGCTGAATGCTCCATCTTCATCTCTACGCCCGATGCGATGGTGAGCCGGTCTTTGCCGTTGGCATCGGCTACTCGTCCCATCTTCGCCACAATTTCCTTGATTTCGGGATATTTGTCCTGAATCTTCACCTGGTTCAGACGGCGTTCAAACTCCGTTTCAGTCCATCCGTTCGTCATCAGTTCCCAGGCTTGTACGGCGCGCTGCTCCGAAACGCCCTTCGTCTTCATGTTGCGGGTTATCTGGTCCATCATGCGCACCAGTCCTGTTTCGAAGTTGTTCTGGCGCAGGGAGATGAAGTCCTTCAGCTTGTTCAATACCTGATGGTCGATGCAGACCTTCCAGTCTCTTACCAGCCTTTCCCAGTTTTCGGGTTTCGAAGCCCCGTCTCCAGTCATCAGCTTGAGGAAGAAAGGTTTATCGAACCCATCTTCAGCATGTTCCTGTTCCAGCTGGTCGAGCAAGGGGAGCCACACCTGTTCATCCATCCGCTTGAAGGGAGCCCAATCGAGCACATCATCTGCCCGATGACTCTCGGTCCAGGCACGCTGGCGCTGGAACCGCATGTGATGGACGCATTCCACGATGAATTTTCCCACGCTATCATAGAACACCTTGCTCTTAATCTTGCTGTTTACCACCTGTCGCACGAATTTCTGCACCTCTTCGCCAGTTTCTTCTATGGTTACTTTCAGGGTAAAGAGATGAATGAGATAATCCTTCAGCGGGTCTTCCTTCAAATTCCAAGGCATGGCGATGCCTGTCGGATCAGGAATCTTCACCTGTCCCGACTTGCAGAAGTCATCCAGCATCTTCAAGTAATACTGTGCCTCCGCCAAGTCCTTGTTATTCTGGTATTTCATAGGAGTAAATCCTTATTTTTCTCCATCAGATATTCTGCGAAGATTCTTGCAGCACTCTCTACTTTGGCTGCGCAAGGGCGAGACTTGTAATATTCTGCCGTTCTTGCCGAAGCCACATAGCTGGACTGCGCTTTCTCGTGGCCCTTCAAGCCGAGGATTTCGGCACAGATGATACTGCCGTTCTGCTCCTTCGATTTGGCGAGCAAATCCTGCACCACCTTATAGCAGGCCGACTTGCCCTCGCGGTCATCCCCCTCGGTCTGTCCGCAATCCAAGCCAACGAGTACCACGATGCCCGAAACGGCACCGCACATCATTCTCATTCTGCCTACTCCACCACCGAAGCCGGCACCAATGCGCTTCGCCATCTCATCATCAAGACCATATAAATCGGCAAAGGCAGCCACTACCGACTGGCAGCAGCCATAGCCCTGCATAAAGTTATCCACCGCCTGGTGAACACGCGCCTCCAACTCAGGAGTCAATATTTTCTGTTCATTCATCATGTTTTGATTCTTCTATATATAATAATGTAATAGGAGGCGATTAAACCTCATAGAGTTTCATCGTATCCTGACGGGTAAACGCCAGTTCCTTATAGAAATCACGGAGATAAGCCGATATTTCCGCCTTATCATCAGCAGATGCGAAGAGATTCTCACCCAACTGCTTTTCCAACGAGGTCAAGCCATCCGAAAGGTTTTCTATCTCCCCCTCGTAATCCCTTCCATCCTCCGGATTCCTGCGTACACGATGATATTTGATGTCCTCAGCAAGCGCATTCTTCATCTCCACGAGTTTATCTGCAAAAGGAGAAAAGAGGGCACGGATCACGATGTTTCGGATAGCATCCCGCTCTTCCGGCTCCTGCCACAGACAATGGTAGATAGGAAGCAAATCGCAGATATCCACCTCTTCCCTATCCTGCATGAAGGCAGAAGTGCGAAGCAGGCGGACGATATTCTTCCATCTTCGGTCACTCACATAGATGTTTCTGCGCTCGGCAGCCTCATCCACATTCACGGCTCTCAGAGATTTACGGATAGCGGAAATTGCATCAAGCACCTCCTCCTTCACGCCAATCTTACAGATTTTCTCCGCCCATTCAGCATACTCCTCAGAAGTAATCTTCAAATCAGAAAAATCTGCATTATCTGCGAAATCTGCGTGACCTAATCCCCCTGTAAAACCTGAGAAATCTGTGGAATCTGTGAAATCTGTGGGACCTAAAAAATCTGCGTGAGAATCCAAGAGCATCGCCCGGAAATTCTTCTCCAGTTTTATCGGTCTACTCTCTATTCTGATGACGAATCGGTCCCAGAGCGCCTCCAGTCCTTCTCCCTTAGCCGGCAACTCATTACTTGCAGCCACGAGAAGTTTCAGAGGAAGATGCATTTCCCGATTGCCGTTTCTGAAGATTTTCTCGTTAATCACCGTAAGGAGCGTGTTCTGGATCGCAGGTCCCGCCTTCCAGATTTCATCCAGGAAAACCACATCGGCAGTAGGCAGATAACCCTCCACCGCACGCTCGTAAGTATCCGAAGTCTTCAGTTTCTGAATGCTCACCGGACCGAAGATTTCATCGGGTGTAGAGAATCGCGACATCAGATACTCAAAGCTCTGAGCCTCCCTGAATGCCGTCTTCAACTGTCTGGCCACCATACTCTTTGCCACACCCGGAGGTCCCAGCAGGATGATACTCTCACCTGCCAGAGCTGCCAGGAGCGAGAGCGATATCTCCGTCTCCTTCTCATAAATGCCCCGGTTCATCTCACCGAGTAATTGTTTGAATCTTTCAAGCATATTCTTACTTTTCTATTCAGAATCGTATAAAGACGAAAAGAAGTTAAGAGATAAAATTCATTATCCCTTAACTTCCTCATATTCTTTTATATAAATAAGGTATGGCTTACTTTACGTTGCCCACCTTAATCAAGTACTCAGCAATCTGAACAGCGTTCAGGGCAGCACCCTTACGAATCTGGTCGCCAGTCAACCACAATGTGTTACCATTGTCATCAGCCAGATCCTTGCGGATACGACCTACATATACATCGTCCTTGCCGGCGCTCTCCAATGGCATTGGATAAACGTAGTTCTGGGCATCATCCTTTACGGTTACGCCTGGAGCAGCCTCCAAAGCCTTGCGGATGTCCTCTACTGCCAATGGCTTCTCTGTCTCGAACCAAACACTCTCTGAGTGAGAACGGAGTGAAGAAACGCGAACGCAGGTAGCACTGGTGCGAACATCAGAGTGCATAATCTTGCGGGTCTCGTTATACATCTTCATCTCCTCCTTGGTGTAATCGTTAGGAGTCATCTTGTCAATCTGTGGAATGACATTGTATGCCAACTGATGAGGGAACTTATTGATATGCTCAGTCTTACCAGTCTCGAGGATATCCTTATACTGCTGCTCAAGTTCAGCCATGGCAGCTGCACCAGCACCTGAAGCACTCTGGTAAGAAGAGATATGAATCTTCTTGATATGGCTCAAGTTATCGATAGGCTTCAACACTACTACCATCATGATGGTGGTACAGTTAGGGTTGGCGATGATGTTGCGAGGGCGGTTCAGGGCATCCTCAGCATTTACCTCAGGCACAACCAGAGGCACGTCGTCGCACATACGGAATGCGCTAGAGTTATCAATCATCACGGCACCATACTTGGTGATAGTCTCGGCAAACTCCTCTGAAGTGCCGCCACCAGCAGATGTGAAAGCAATATCGACATCTTTAAAGTCATCGTTATGCTGCAAAAGTTTGACCTCATAGTCCTTTCCCTTGAAGTTGTATTTTCGTCCAGCAGAACGCTCTGAACCAAACAACACCAAATCATCCATAGGGAAATTTCTCTCAGCAAGGATACGCAGGAATTCCTGTCCTACTGCGCCACTTGCACCAACAATTGCTACTTTCATAATCGAATCTTTTAATTTATAAAGTTGTTATAAGTGTAAACTGTGGAAGAGAAAGCCAGCCTCCTTATCATCTTCATGATTCCTCATCTTTCTGACAGCTTCATAATTTTTCCTCATTTTCTGATAGCTTCATGATTCCTCATTTTCTGATAGCCGGAAACTGCTTATTTTCTCAAATCCGCTGCAAAGTTAAGACTTTTTCTACAATATCAAGCATAAATTCCCAAAAATTATTGCTTTTTGCTGCAAATTTATCATGTTTGCTTACTTTTTTGCAAGAATATGCAGAAAATTGGAGAAAAATAGTTGCTATTGCGTTTGGCAGCTCAAAAGAAGAATACAAGCATCCTCATAAAAAACATCAGGAAATCTCGCCTTGGATTATATTCAAGGCACGATAGAGTGCAGGAAAATTGAATTATCTTTCTTGATGAGTCATAATCATCCTCAAAGAGTTCTTGCAATCCTCGCACAACCCATGTTTCATGTAGAAGGTATTCTTGCCATGGGCATCCTGCATCAGGCACTTAGGGGCATTCGTCTTACAATGCGGCAAACCGCGAGAATGCAGGAATTCATGGATTGTTACTTTCCATAAGTCATTCTTTCGTTTCAATCGGAAGGTTGAAACCACACAGGCGTCACCTGGCCGAAAACTCAATCCCATGATTCCATAGTTGTATTGTCCATGAATAGAAGTAGAGATGTCTCGATGCGTCAAACCTATCGTTACGATTTCATCATTACCTCCATGCTCTTCATGCAACATTTTCAGGATTCCCCCAGCCCAATACCTGTTTCTTGGTTTGTAGAGACATGAATCAGGTATTTCTTTCTTGTTTCCTACAAATACAGATGCCTCTACCCAAGCCTTTGGTTTCGTATAGAGAATGATACCCAATTGCTTCACGAGTTCTTCTCTCAACTGTTCTGCCTCCTGATGTGAGAAATTTCCCAAAGGCTTTAACTCTATTACATAACCCAATGGAGGATCTGCAGGGAGGCTGTCTCCCATGATTTCATTGCCATGGCTCTGATTTCCATTGTAACAACCTGCTAAAAACAGGATTGAGATTCCAGCTATAAACAACAATAACTTCTTCATAATCTTCAAACATATAATTAAAAAAACATAGACATTTCTATTCCCAATATGATCAATAACTTCTTCATAATAGTGCAAAAGTAGAAAAAATAAGCAAGTAATGATGCTATCCATACGTGGATTGTATCAAATACTCGCTTATGTGTATGAAATCATCAATGCCTACAACATCAAATCCTTGATGGTTGTACCATTCATGAATCTGCTTAAATCTACCCTTTCTCCAATACCATGCAAATGTCCGGTTTCTGAATACTGCCAGATATTGCACTTTCCTCTGCCGTCGATAGAGGGTTGTCGGGAGTTATAATTGGCGATGAAGAGATAATAGCGATTGAACCTTCGCCCCCCATCTCCTTATTATGAAGCTCTCGTTGCTATAGATGACAGGATACTTGCCATAGTGTTTCTTCACTAAATCAGCAAACACCTGTATGCTATCCTGCAGCTGTCGTCCCTTCCATCTTCCCTGGATGCCTTTCTCCTCCACATCCAATACAGGAATCAAGTCCTGCTCACTCTTCTTCACCATCTTTTGGAAATCCCGGAACTGAGCAGTTACTGAAGAGCCGGCAGACATCAGATGATAAGATCCCACCTTCAACCCATATTTACGAGCCAGTCTGATATTTCGGCGATAATGTCGATCCACATATCCCTTACCATGTGTAGCTCTGATATAAACGAACTTGATTCGCTTGTTCTTCGCTATTTCCTTCCACTTGATAACTCCATTGTGTTTCGAAACATCAATGCCGTCATATCCGCCACGAGTATAAGGTTGCCCTTTCAATCTATCAACGAACACATCAGAATAAGATGAAGCGATGCCCACCCATCGCTTCACCTTATATGGCGACACCACATACATAATCCCCAGACCAACACCAGCCCAAACGACCAGGTTGCCTAAGGAAACCAAAGTATATTTTAATCCTTTCTTCATTACATTTTATCTTTTAGTTGTTTTCAGGGGGACAAAGATAGTGAATTTATCCGAAACTGCATAGAAAGTTGGGGGATAAATGTATGAAATAGGGGGCTGGAAGTACGAAATGACCAAACGGCTACCTGACATTACTCATCAAGTATCCGTTTTAAAAATTCTATCATTTCCAGATATGTACTCTATTAAGTATATCCAATGCTACATATTAATCGAATTGCATAGATTCCATCCAGTTCAATTCTTGATTTAAAGAAAGGATTCATGTTTTTGTGAATACGCACTACATCAACTGAGCACTTGAACAAGCCCTCTAAGAATTCTTTCAAGTCGGCCAATAAAAATGGATTAGGAGTTTCTGTTTCTACACAAATATCCAAATCGCTTTGCTCTGTTTGCTCATTTCGTGATACGGAACCAAAAATGCGCAAGGTCTTGATTCCAAAATCTTTAGTAATCTTGGAACTATTTTGCCTTATTATTGCTATATAATCTTTCATTTATAGTTGCATAACACAAAAAATACTCATTTATAAAGTATCTTACGTAAACGTAAGCGGTTATATTGACCATTTCTATACTGCCTAAATTCAGTCCAATTACCAAATTCATCATAAACGTACGAAAACTCAGAAATAGCTTCAATTGGAGACGTAGGAAATTTGTCATCCCCATTCCACCATCTTAATTCTGGATACCATTTTTGCCATATTTCATTTCCATATTGATCATATTTTATCTGCTCTTCCCAACCATTAATACTAGTGGAAGTTTCTTGTCCCAACATATTATAAAAATGGAGCGTTGTATTTATCAATACATCATTTTTATACATTTGGCATTTTACCAACTGCCCTTTCCCATTATAATAGTATTCCTCTCGTTCTTTTTTAACTTTATTCTTACAGGTATGCACTTCACCTTCAAAATTATGACTATATGTCCACTCGTAATTTTGCTCATAAGTGTGATAACCTACACTCAAATAAAGAGTTCTATGGTTATGACTATCATATTCTGTTGTTGTCACTCTTACCCCATCATATGAATTTTCCCTACAAATACTTCTTCGAACCATACCACAAACGATTTCATTTTCCCTCGTTGATAAAACTTTTCCATTTCCGTCATACATAGTTTCGTTCAACAATATTCCGCTTGAGTAATTTGTTACAGTTCGACTTTTCAACAGAGTACCATCAGAAAAACTTAAAGACTCTCCTTTTGATGGCTTTCCATTGTGGAACAAGACCTTTGAGGCAAAGGCCTTTGTTTCTTTTTGGCATTTTTTATTAGAGAACCAACCTCTTTGAATTTCAGTCTTAACCTCATAATCAGTTTCTTCTACTGAAATTATATTCTGAACATTTTTCAATTTTTCTACATTCATAATCACATAAGGAAAAAGTTATTTAAATTTGCATATTCTTTCAATGCGTATGTGCAACTCTTATTTGTCGTAGCTCCATATATGATAAGCGTATCAAATCCTAAAGCCATCAAACGCTTTACAAACGACAAGTTACCCAATATATATTGAGATATTTCACGAATTTCAGCATCCCCCAATCCATTATCATTCTGGATAGAGATTTTAAAACCGCTTCTCAAAAAGAACGATGACATTTCGTGTCTAAATTTATCATTACCTGCCGAAATTGATACCTTACAATAACGCTGCAATTCTCCTGACAAATAATACTCCTTAAAAGCATCATTTAGACTAGATATTACTCTGACACGTTCGAACGAGCCATCTAAAATTGTATTTATCACATTTTTTATAAATTCCACAAACTTCATAATTGTTCTTCTATTTGTTTTTGTAACATTAATAATTTATGATAATCAAAACGAGCCTGATTAACCTGTTGAGTAAACTCTTCTGCTAATTCTCGTTTTTGGGGATTTCGATCAGGATGCGTTAGTTTAATCAACTCTCGATATAAGACCTTTGCCTTAGACATTGATTGCACAACATTAACAGAATCCATATCTTTTTCCTTCTTTCTGAAAAACTTACCAAATTTTACTATACCCAAAACGACCTTATCAACCAGTTCCCAGAAGTTGCGTTAGTTATTAATTCTATGAAAAGACGTGGGACTATTGCTTATTACTGGATAGAGGTTGTGGAAGGACCCGTCAGCAAGTAATAAGACAATAGCCCACGCCATATGATATATCGCATCAACCCAATAAGGGTGTACACAATAATCTATAGCGTGAGCACCATTGTCTATTATCGTTGCTGACTTTGAAACTTCCACATTTCTTATCGCAAGATAACGTTCAATACGCTCATTCATTTGAGTCTTCATCGCAGCCGTTCTTTTCCGTCTGCTCCAACTCTGACCACAAAAGTAAGCAATATTCTTGATACCGCCAAACTTTTTGCCTTTTTTTTATCGTTAGGACTCGATTTTTTCTGAAAAGGATTAGAAAAAGGCACCGGATGCCGTTACTGCAGAAAAGATAACACTTCCACATTCCTATTCCATGACGACTCCGATGCCTATATACCTCAAACTTTTCTATCTTCCTTTTTCGTTTAGTTCCTTACCACCGTCCCCTTTCTGGCATTCACCGAGAAATTACCAAGGGATGTCTTGACTTTATAAACGCCATTCTTTGATGATACCAGCTTTGCCGATATTCCCATAAAGCTGACGCCGCCGTCCTTCTTCTCAATGGTGTACTTTCCGAAAGGAGTAGCTACGATGATGTGGTGCTTGGTGTTCTCAACTACACCATACACTGTACCGGATGGAGCCTGCTTTACCTGCTCGGCTACACTCTTTACGGCATTTGCCACATCGGTGTTGTTACTCTTTGCAAAACTGGTTGTGGTGACAGCTACTACCATCATCAACGAAATCATAATCTTCTTCATACCTTATTATATATAAAAAGGGTTATACTTCATGTTCCTCGTTCCACGAATCATTCTCTTCTATCGCTTCCCGATTACGAGTGCAAAAGTAAGAAGATTATTTCTATCCTCCAAATATCCAAACTTGGCTTGTATGAAATGCCATTCTGTATGTACCAAATGACAAAGAGGAGGCGTCATAAGTCTAAATTATAGTTGGCGCATAACAGTTGACCTACGCATGCACATCACCTGTTGTGCAAGCGCATATCAGCTGCTATGCAAGCGCACAACAGCTGTTGTGCGACCGGAGATACTAACTAACTCAAAAACATATACTATCTTTTCTAACAACTTATACTATGTTTTCCAACAACATATCAGTAACATTCCAACAAACAAAAAAGGGTGAATCATTTACTTATGACACACCCTCTTTGCTAAATCAGACACACAACTGATCTTATCTTATAATATTATACTCAAACTCATAATCCCCATTCTTCAGCCATTCAGGAACATCTTCTCCATTTTCCATAAGGCCTTCAACATGAAACTCCAGACTTTCCTTTGCCTCCTTTTGCAAAGCTTCTAAGGTTGGCGCTGTAAGAACTACCGCTCCTGGTACATTACTACCAAGAGAACCACCATAATTTCTGTCGCACCACGCAACGTCAACAATATTTTTTTCCATCATGTAATACTTTAGTTTTTCCAAATCTCCCCGTTCAAGACAGCTATTTCTTGCCAAGGTTTCTAGCTTTTCAACCATCTTACGCTTGGTTTCCTTAGAAGCATTCCAACGGCGCAACGCTTCTTCTCTTGTTAACTTTGTTGTATTCATTCTTTATTCCTCCTTTTTTTAGTTCAAATTAAAATTGCAAAAATACCTCCCGTCAATATTTATAACCAAAATTCATATACCTACAAGTTGGGAATCTAGCGATAAAAACAAGAGGATTGAGAGGCTGGAAATCCTTGTTTTCTGCTCTATATTAAGAATAAGACCTATAGTTGTGCGACTATAAAGTTACAGTTGTACGACTATACATGCTATGGTTGTACAACTGTAGAGTTATGGTTGTACAACTATAGGGGTTATAGTCATACAACTATAGATTTTCCTCAACGGCATCATCTTGTCAAGAAATCACAAATATCTGATTATCAGCAAGTTTCTATTCCTCTTCATATTTGCGATATTCTCAAAGAAATAATAAGCATCTGAAAATACGAGAATCTCAGGCAAGCTAATGTAAAGAAAACTTATTCTTTATAACGCCGCATCACTACATCTTCGGGATATTCTTACTGATTACTTACTTCATTTTCCACCCATCAATGGTTCCCGTCTTCGATGAGAAGTTGCAGCCTATCTGATAAATCTTTCTGCCATCTGCTGCATATTCCCTGGCGTAGCCCATATCCTCTATCTGCTTCAGGGCTTCCTCTGCCGAACCATCTCGCTTGAATTCGAAGATGTAGATATAGTTTTGGGTCTCAACCACACAATCTACCCTACCTTCGCTTTGCTGCTTTGACCAACGTCAGGAAACCGCTCCTCACTTCATCATTAGGGAAATCCAGGAGATAGGAATCGGTATCCATATTCCAGTCCTTAATGGTAAGATAACCGCTCTGATAAATCATAGGCAATGGTGCTTCCACATCTGCCTTGTAGTCGATAAAACTACTCGTAGGATAAAACCTGTTCACCATCTCGTTGATGTTCTCATCAAAATGAGACAATAGACGAACAAGATAGGTTGGCGAACCGGTGCGGAACCAATAATCCGCCAGAATCTTCTTGCTCAAAGCATTTAAGATACTGAAAGGATTATAGATATCAAGCATATTAGGACTGAAGTGATAACCGTCAAACTTCCTCTTCAGTTTGTATTTCATTCCTTCCTCTGTGGTCTTATATCTCACAGCCATCGCTTTGATCTGTTCCTCGAAAGTGGAATACAATTCCACTTCCGTAATACCACAAAGTGCCTCGTAATGCTCATCCATACTGATGTCGTTAGGCTGATTGAAACCACTGAACACGCTTACCTGCGAGAACTTGGTGACACCCGTGAGCAAGACAAACTGTAGGTCAGCATCAGCTTCCTTGAATACAGAATATACGCCTTTGAGCAGATTGCGATTATAATCCTCCAAAGTCATCTTTCCATATTCATTCTGCACAGAAATATCCATATCCATCACATCAAGCAAAGGCTTGTCATACTCATCAATGAGTACGACAGCTCTCATTCCTGTTTTCTTATGAGCATTCCCTAACACAGCCTTAAAGCGACTACCTAAAGTCTCGGCCAACTCCTCACGCCCATAGATACGTTCTGCCATGGCAACAAACTCCTCCAACACTTTGTCTAACGCATAAGGCTCTACAAAGTTTTGACCACCAAAAGAGAGATGAAACACAGGATATTGCTTCCACTCCTTCTCCAGCTTGTCGATGGCAAGCCCCTTGAACAGTTCCTTCTTACCCTCGAAATAGCATTTCAAGGTAGATACGAGCAATGACTTTCCAAATCGTCGTGGACGACTCAGAAAGTATATTTTACCATTAGTCACTAAGTCATAGACCAATGCCGTCTTATCGAGATAAACATAACCATCTTCTATGATTTGTTCGAAACTCTGTATGCCGATAGGATATTTCATATTGCTGCCGTTTTAATTTCTTTCGGCAAAGTTACAAAAAATAATGATACAAGCAAAGAAATAGCCCGAAAAAAATAACGAGATTGCAAAATACCATATTTGTGGGATTGTTGACAAGGAAAAAAAATAATACCTTTGCCTTTTGAAAATAATAGTTTAAAATCATGGTAGAAACAATGAATAATATTGGAAATAGACAGCCGGATAGCAATGCTGGCTGCAGTAAGCAAAAAGGAGTGAAGAATAAGCAAACCCGGCAGCTGGTACTATGGATTGGTGCTTTGATAGTAGGCGCCGTCTTGGGGATATTCGGCATCAGCTGGCTGGATAGTCTGATGAACTTCATAGCCACGGTCTATACCCGCTTATTCCAGCTTCTGGCAGTACCAACCATAGCCTTGGCTGTTATCACAACCCTGGCATCCTTGGGCAACCAGGCAGATACCGGTAAGATATTCCGCCACGCCATCACCTACACCCTGCTCACAACGATAGCAGCTGCAGCAGTGGGACTGGTGCTCTACAACATCGTTGCTCCAGGCAATTTACCTACAGCCTTGGTACAGAGCGGTATGGCGGATGTTCCCCAAAAGCTGGGAGAAACCAGCTATTATGACCATATTCTTGGGGTAATACCCAACAACATCATCAAGCCGTTTGCCGAAGGAAATGTACTCTCTATATTGATTTTGGCGGCAGCAGCAGGTATTGCTTTAGCCAAGATGCCATCAAGCGATAAGAAAGAAGTCGTGATGAAGGGATTGTTTGGATTACAGGATTTGCTCTTCATGCTGATTCATGGATTAATCTGGGCTCTGCCTCTGGGTATCGTTGCCTTTGCAGCACAACTCTCAGCCCAGTTCTCTGCGGGTATCGTGATGGCTTCTCTAGGAAAGTACGTAGCTGTTATCCTGGGAGGTAATGTCATTCAATTCTTCATCATCCTTCCGCTCTTCCTCTTGGCAAGAGGCTTGAATCCTGTGCGTACACTGGGCAAGATGATGCCGGCAGTATTAATGGCTCTGTTTACAAAGAGTTCTGCTGCTACGTTGCCGGTAACGATGCAGACAGCAGAAGACAGACTGGGAGTTTCCAATCAGGTTTCCCGCTTTGTATTACCTATCTGTACTACCATCAACATGAATGGCTGCGCTGCGTTTATCCTCGTAACCTCCTTATTCCTGATGCAGAATGGAGGAATGCCTTTACCTTGGACTACGATGATTCTCTGGCTCTTCATTTCAGTTATCTCAGCAGTGGGTAATGCAGGAGTACCGATGGGATGTTATTTCCTTACCCTATCTCTGATGTCCGGTATCAATGCTCCTATCGGCATCATGGGCATCATCCTGCCAATCTATACCATCATCGACATGATTGAAACGGCAGAAAACGTATGGTCTGATTCCTGTGTCTGTGCCATGGTGGATAGGGATTTGAAAAGATAGAAACA
>ENA-OQNT01000103-OQNT01000103.1-human-gut-metagenome-genome-assembly--contig:-NODE-103-length-22779-cov-2.992804_pt1 | contig 22779 bp, 20 predicted proteins | sample MGYA00242634_ERZ504890 | MGnify/ENA primary metagenome ERZ504890 (study PRJEB26092, sample SAMD00036379) | human gut metagenome | host: Homo sapiens | study: EMG produced TPA metagenomics assembly of... | reverse complement strand
TGATAATACAACATTGAAAATCCTTTTATTATGGGATTAGGTGTGAAGATAGGCGCACGGAATTGTTCAAGAAACAAGAAACCGCAAGAGGAAATGATTTCCTACTATCGTGATATGAAGTGAAAAGCGAATATGAAAAGATTAAAAGAAGTGGTATTGAAAGGTGCTAAATAAAAACTGGCATTATGAAATATCACCCGTCGTTTGTTGCACAAAGAAAAATGCAGAAAGAGTTCCAAGATAAAGGATATAACGATATATTCATTCCTAACTTGATGGCTCTATCTCCGCAGTATGCAGAATATAAGAAAGCATTAGATAAGGTGAATGATAGAATGTGTAGAGAACTTGGACTGCATTATGATAGCAACTACAACTTAGTTATAAAAAAAGGATAATTCTAAGTAAAAGTTTAATTACCCTTTGAGAGAGGAACAACCTTTCTCAAAGGGATTTTTTTATTTACACGCTTATTCGCAAACTTGGGACAAGTACCTTTTCTTCATATAATAAAAGCAAAGGAAGGAGAGGATTTGATATGGGTAATCTTTTATCAGAGGTACACCCTGAGCTTGTTGCAGAATGGTCGGATAAAAACCTGCCGCTTACACCGGATAGAATTACATACGGCTCAAACAAAGTCGTTTGGTGGAAAGGCGCTTGCGGTCACGAATGGCAGACAAGTGTTAAAGCTCGTTCAAACGGCGAAAACTGCCCAATCTGCTCAGGCGCAAGAGTGATAGAGGGTATCAATGATCTGGCAACGCTGAAGCCGGAGCTGGCTGATGAATGGTCGAGTAAGAATGATCCGCTGAAACCGACAATGGTAACGACAGGCTCTCATAAAAAAGTGATTTGGCAGGATAAATATGGTCACGAATGGACAGCAACGGTTAAGAGCAGGGCGTTAAACGGCACAGGCTGTCCGTATTGCTCCCATAATAAGATTTTAGTAGGATTTAATGACCTTGCCTCACAGCACCCTCAAATCGCTTCTGAGTGGTCTGAGAGAAATTACCCACTAAAGCCTGATATGGTTACGGTTTTTGCAAATCGGAAGGTATGGTGGCGGTGCAGCAAAGGTCACGAATGGAACACGTTCATTTCAACTCGTTCAGGCGGAAGCGGGTGTCCTTATTGCAGCGGTCAACTTCTGCTGAAAGGATTTAATGATTTTGCCACAACGCACCCGCAGCTTGCACAGGAATGGTCAGACCGGAATCTGCCCCTTACTCCTGATATGATAAATGAAAAGTCCCGCAGAAATGTCTGGTGGAAGTGCAGAGAGTGCGGGTATGAATGGCAGTCAGTCGTATATGCTCGTGTAAAAGGAACGGTATGTCCTGTCTGTGCAGATCGGGCGGTTATGACAGGGTATAATGATTTAGCAACGACGGATACACATCTTCTTTCGGAATGGGATTACGAGAGGAACAAAGATATTTTCCCAAACAAAATATCAAGGAATTCAATGCAGAGTGTATGGTGGAAGTGTTCGCTCGGACACTCGTGGAAGGCAAAAAATTTCAGAAAGAGCGATTGAGGGAAAAGGCTGTAAAGGTGTGTGAAAAAAGACTATCTGACGGTTTTTCCAAAGCTGGCGGTTATGTATTATGCAGCGAAGAAGCACATAAAGGTACAGATGGATACGGATAAGATTATCGGCATACCTCTTGAAATATATTTACCTGAAGAAAAAGCAGCGATTGAAACGGTTAGTCGGACAGAGAATGTAGAAACCTTGAAAGCATATCTGTGCCGGAAGCGGGAGATCAAACTGATTAAAAATCCCATATACATTAGGAAACAGCGAAATAGACTTCGCTATGAAAATCAAAAAAAGCGTTTCGCAGCTTACATATTTTCATAACCTCGAATGAAGATGAGGATACAGTGTTTATCCGGCAGAGGTTTTTTGAATGGAGAAAAGGACAGATAAAATAAAGGAGACGATTTGATGAAAGACAGGCAATTTCATATCTATCTTGATGACGAGGAGTACGGACGAGTTTTGCAGGCGTTGATCGACCTTAAAAATAATCTGATAGCGCAAGGCAGATATACAGACGCAGTAGATGATGTCCTTATCAAATTTACAAAAGCACGAAAGAAAAAGATTACCGTCCAGTACATCTAAATAAAACCGCAACTATGCCGCTTGTTTCTCTACGGAGAAGCGGGCGGCTTTTTGTCGTTTCAGGAGCAATTTTCAAGGTCAAAAAAATTTTTTTCAAATTTTTTTCGGAAAAGGGGTGATTTTGGGTGTGCATTTTGCCCCCCTTTGTCCAAATGAGTGAAGGGGTTATTTTCCCGCAGGGGATTTCCCCCTTCAAAGTACCTTGAAAATTGAATAGACAGGCGCTAAGGACATTAGTTCTGATGAATAGCCCGAAGGTGGGTACGCCGGGACTTTTCCTATTGATATACGGAGAACGAGCGAGAATCCCCGACCTGAAATTCAGCTTGCTACTGAAACGGCAATGACAGTCAGAATGATAATGATACTTCTCTACGGAGCTGGCGGAGTACCCGGCAGAGGTGAGATTCCTATGATACGGTTTCGCAAACCGTAACCTTAGTGCTTCCCGTACAAAGCGACTTGCTTTCCGCAGGGGGCGTTGAGAACAAATACTGCGGTCTTTACATAGCCGTCTCTTATTGAGGCAGGCTGTGAAATCTATGAAAGGAGGTAAAGCCGGAGATGTCAAACTGCAAGACCATTGCGGTATGCAATCAAAAAGGCGGTGTGGGCAAGACCACAACTACGGTCAATTTAGGCGTCGGACTTGCTATGCAAGGGAAAAAGGTGCTTCTGATTGACGCTGATCCGCAGGGCGATTTAACGACCTGCCTCGGCTGGAGGGATACCGACAGCCTTTCCGTAACGCTGACAGAGAAGTTACAGGCGATCATATCGGAGCAGGAGCAAAATCCCTTTGACGGTATCCTGCAACATAAAGAGAAAGTAGACCTTGTACCATCAAATCTCAGTTTATCTTCATTGGAAATGACGCTTGTAACAGCGATGAGCCGAGAGAGCGTCCTGAAGAATTATCTGAGCCTTGTAAAAGACAAATACGATTATGTCCTTATTGACTGTATGCCGAGCTTGGGTATGATTACCTTTAACGCTCTAACGGCGGCGGACAGCGTGATTATCCCTGTTCAGGCGCAGTATCTTCCCGCTAAGGGAATGACGCAGCTTTTGGGGACGATTGCGAAAGTAAGGAAACACACAAACGCCGATTTGAAAATCGACGGTATTCTTCTGACGCTTGTGGACGGAAGGACAAATCTTGCGAAAAGCACAGTGGAAGCACTCAGGGAGAATTTCGGCAACCATATCAGGATATATAGATCAATGATTCCGGCAGCCGTAAAAGCCGCAGAGGTATCTTCTAAAGGGACGAGTATCTACGCCTACGAGCCAAACAGTCCGGTGTCTAAGGCTTACGCCGGTTTCACAAAGGAGGTGTTAGCCGATGGCAGGAAGAAAGAGCGACTTCACGCTGCCCACGAACACGCTCGATGAGCTGTTTTCCTCTCAGGAGGAAAGGGACGAAGCGAAGCTGTCTAAAATCAGGGATATTCCGCTTGAGGAAATCGACGATTTCCCCGACACCCGTTTAAGGTGCGGGAAGATGAGGATATGTTTCAGCTTGTGGAAAGTATCAAAGAGCGTGGCGTGATTACTCCCGCTACCGTAAGGCAGAAGGAGGACGGCAGATACGAGCTTATTTCAGGACACAGGCGAAAAAAGGCTTGTGAGCTTGCCGGATTTGAAACGCTCAGATGTGAGGTAGTAGACCTCGACCGTGATGAAGCTACGATTTTAATGGTCGAAAGCAACTTCCAACGGTCGCAGATACTTCCCTCGGAAAAAGCCCACGCATATAAAATGCGGCTTGACGCTATGAAAAGACAGGCAGGCAGACCGAGAAAAGAAAATGGTGTCCCAGTGGGACACGATTATTTAACGGGCAAATCAAGAGAATTGCTGGCGGCAGAAACAACAGATAGCAATACACAAATCCAGCGTTATGTGCGCCTTACAAACCTTGTTCCCGAACTGCTTGAATTTGTAGACGAGGGCAGGATTAAAATGCGCCCCGCCGTTGAACTGTCCTATCTGAACGAGGACTGCCAGAGGGATTTGGTGGACGAAATCGACTTGAACGACTGTACCCCGTCCCACGATCAGGCAATCCGTATGCGGAAGTTCTTTGAAGAAGGCAAGCTGACTACGGAGGCGATCTCTGCGATTATGAGCGAGGAAAAGCCGAATCAGCGTGAGAAGATTGTTTTGCGTGGGGACAGGGTGCGAAGCCTGATCCCGAAAAATATCCCCATCAACCAAACGGAGGAGTATGTCTGCAAGGCGCTGGAGCATTACAATAAGTTTTTGCGTAACCGTGCCGAGCGTGACAGCAGGTAAGGCGGAGTGTGTTTTTCTTCTTCTTCCCCCTTCCTCACACTCCAACCCCTAAACTATCTCACTATCCGAAAGAATAAAACTATCTCTCCTGATTACAGCTATCTCACCTAACTCAATCTATCTCAGAAAAACGCACCATTCCAAAACACAGGAGGTATGCCCTATGATGTAAGATTAACCTTCGTTTCACACCTTTGCTTGAAACGCTGTTTCGCATTACAATGGCGGCAGAAAAGGAGTGAAACGCAATGAAAACAAAAACGATTGTTTTTTTATTGGCTCTTTTGCTGATCGTGTTTGCAGGCTGCAACAATGCCCTGCCGAATGAAGATGAGACGCAGCCGTTTTCTTTTTCGGAGAGTGTTCAAAGCACCTCTGAATCCGAAGCACCTGCGGGAAAGGAAAGCAAAGAGGTTGAAACAACGCCTGAAGCCGTACAGGAATCAGAGCCGGAAAAGCAGGAAGAAACAACGGAAACGGATACGGTCAGCTCCGAACAGCCTCAGACTGTTTCTGAAAGCGGGCAGGCGGCACAGTCCGCCGAACAACCCGATAAAGCGGATAAGACCGAACATTCCGTATCCACACAGCAGCCGGATATAGCAAAAGAAAGTGAAACGCCTGAGCCGCCTGAAATGGAAGAAACGACGAGCGAAACTAAAACTGACTTTGACATCGACTACTGGATTTCCTTTGCAAAAGGTTACGCTCAGAGCGTGGGGCTTCTGTTAGACAGCGAGGCGGTTTACTGTTGGGATAATCCGATCCGTGCCGGAGCGCACTGCAAATATCTTGAAAGGGATATTCACAGTCGCTTGGATCGGTACAAGGCTGACGAAGAAATTACAGCCGTATGGATTTGGGCGGAGGAAATCTCTGACGGAATCTACGACATCTATATCGGCTACGCTTAAATTTAATATTCCATTTTGAGGACGCACCGAAAAAACGGTGCGTTTTTTTCATTTCAAGGAGGATTTCAGATGAAAATTAAGAAACCAAAGCGCATTATGTCGCTGTTTCTTGCGGCGCTGATGTGCGTGACTTCCCTTGTAGGGATTGGTACGACTGCCTATGCCGCAGAGGAAACGGACGATGTGTACCTTATCTCGTATCCCCGTGACGGGGACTCAAATTACAACGCCGAATGGGGACACAGTAACCTGAGCCTTATGAACGGCTGGAAAACAGGCACTTCCCGTTATACAACTGTCCGTGCGATGGGATCGTACAACGGAAATATCTGCTACTGCATTGAGATCGGCGTCCCGCAGCAGACCGGAGACAGCTTTACCAAAAAGGGCGAGGATTTTTGGGACAACTACCCTTCGTCCTATAACAGCACCATTTCTCCTGACGATATTAAGCTGTTCATCGGTCGTATCTTCCAGTACGGCTACACGGGAACAATCTCGACCTCGTGGCGTTCTCAGAACGAGGGCGGCGATAAGCTGGCTCACGCAGTCGCTACACAGCTTCTCATTTGGGAAACCGTGATCGGTGAGCGTGACGAGAACTTCAACAAGGTCAGCACAGGCGGCAAGGACGCTGTTCTGGATCAGATCAGTCCTAACCACCCTCTTTACGACAAGATTATGAGCTACTACAACTCAATGGCGGCAAGTGTGCAGAAGCATTCCAAGCTGCCGAGCTTCCTTTCCAAAACACCGGGGAGCGCACAGGAAATCGAGCTTGAATGGGATGGCTCTAAGTACACGGTTACGCTGACGGACAGCAACAATGTCCTTTCGGGATATAAGTTTTCGTCCAATGATTCGGGCGTTCAGTTCTCCGTAAGCGGAAACAAGCTGACGATCACTGCCGAGAAAGCGCCGAGCGACGGGCTGACGATTACCGCAGAGAAAACGGCGCAGAGAAAAGGCGTTATCACTTGGACGGACGGTATCTATGGACCAAACGGCGGTGTGCAGGATACCGTAACCTACGCTCAGACGGTCAATGATCCGGTCAAGGGATTTCTTAAATTAAAGGTTTCCTACGGCTCGGCGAAGATCGTCAAAACCAGCGAGGACGGAAAAGTTGATGGTATCTCCTTCCGTATTCAGGGCAACGGCATTGATAAAACCGTTAAGACAGAAAACGGCGGTCAGATTCAGGTCGATAACCTAATGCCCGGAGTATATACCGTAACTGAGCAGGAATATGACAGATACGAGCCGCAGGAGTCCCGCAGAGTAACCGTAGTTGCGGGGGCAGGTTTGCGACTTGTCAACTTCAACAACACACTGAAGCGTGGCGATATTGAGGTTATCAAATCCTCGGAGGATAATTTCAAATGAGGGTGTGACCTTCCACCTTTACGGAACATCGCTCTCCGGCATTGCCGTGGAACGAGTATGCCGTTACGGATAAAAACGGTGTGGCGACCTTTGAAGATGTGCTGATCAGCGGCACAACGCCGTACACCATTGAGGAAGTGGATACCGCAATCCGTTATGTCATTCCCGCAGATCAGACCGCACCCGTCAAGTGGAATGAGGTCACTACCCGCAATTTCACAAATATCCTGAAGAAGTTTACCGTTACCGTCACAAAAAGCGACGCTGAGACGGGAACGGCTCAGGGCAATGCCTCGCTTGCAGGCGCAAAATACGGGATTTTCAAGGGCGAACAGCTCATTGACGAATACTATACCGATGAAAACGGTCAGTTTACCACAAAAGAATATATCTGCGGTGCGGACTGGACGATTAAGGAACTGGAGCCGAGCGAGGGCTATTTGCTCGATCCGACCGTCCACAAGGTCGGCGCAGAGCCGGAGCTTTATACCATTGAGCATAACCAGACCGCAAATGATGTAAACGAACAGGTCATCAAGGGCAATATCGCCATTATCAAACATACGGACGATGGCGAAACACAGATTGAAACGCCCGAAGAAGGCGCAGTTTTTGAAGTGTATCTCAAGTCCGCAGGCTCTTTTGCGAACGCAAAGGAATCCGAGCGTGATACGCTCATCTGCGATGAGAACGGCTTTGCACAGACAAAGGATATGCCTTACGGCACATATACCGTCCATCAGGTATCCGGCTGGGAAGGCAGGGAGCTGATGGATGATTTTGATGTGTTCATCGCAAAGGACGCCCAGACTTACCGCTATTTGATTAACAACAGCAATTTTGAAAGCTATATCCAAGTAGTCAAGGTGGACGCAGAAACGGGCAAGACCATTCCCTATGCGGGTGCAGGATTCCAGATTTATGATTCGTCCGGCAATCTCATCACGATGGAGTTTACCTATCCTACCCCGACAACCGTTGACACTTTCTATACCGACGCTAACGGCTCGCTCGTAACGCCGGAAAAGCTGCCATACGGTCAGGGCTACTCTATCGTTGAGGTACAGAGTCCTTATGGATATGTCCTTGATTCCACACCCGTCTATTTTGATGTAACGGAAGAAAATTCTTCTGAGGAAAGCGAGGTAACAGTGATTAAAGTTGAAAAGACCAATATGCCGCAGAAAGGCACGATCAGCATTGAAAAGACGGGCGAGGTATTCTTCGGCGTTTTGGTAAGCGGCGGGACAGATGAAAACGGGCAGGAGCTTCCCGTTATCTATCAACCGATCTATGAAACACAGGGGCTTCCCGATACCGTTTATGAAATCCGTGCCGCCGAAGATGTGGTAACGCCAGACGGTACGCTGAGGTACAGCAAGGGCGAGCTGGTCGATACGGTTACGACCGATGAAACCGGCTTTGCAAAAAGCAAGGAACTCTATCTCGGAAAATATGAGGTAAAAGAGGTCAAGGCAGGCTATGGAATGGTGCTGAGCAGTGAAGTCCATACCGTAGAACTCATTTACGCCGGACAGGATGTAGCCGTGACCGAAACGGCGACTTCCTTTGTCAATGAACGGCAGAAGGTTGAGGTCAGCCTTGAAAAAGCGCTGGAGACAAACGAGCTGTTCGGTATCGGCAATAACGGAGAAATCAAAAATATCAGCTTCGGCTTGTTCGCCGATGAGGAGCTTGTGTCCGCAAGCGGCACTTCCATTCCGAAAGACGGTCTGCTTGAAATCATCACGCTTGATGAAAACGGCAGAGCGACCGTAGGGACTGACCTACCTTTGGGCAGCTATTATGTAAAAGAGCTTGCGACGGACGAGCGTTATCAGCTCAGCGGCGAAAAATATCCCGTTGTATTTGAGTATGCGGGACAGGAAGCCGCAACGGTTGTGATTGCCGTAAATGACGGAGAGCCGATGGAAAACAAGCTGATTTATGGCTCGGTGTCCGGCAAAAAGGTGGACGAGAACGGCGAGGGACTCGGCGGTGCGCTCATTGGTCTGTTTAAGAGCGATGATGTGGAATTTACCGAAGAAAATGCCCTGATGACCGTCGTATCCGGCGACGATGGCAGCTTCTCCTTTGAGAAGGTGCCTTACGGAAGCTGGTATATCCGTGAGATCAAGCAGCCGACCGGATTCGTGCTTGACGAAACGGTCTATGATGTGAACATCTCAGAGAATGAGCAGGTCGTTGAGATTGAAATCGTCAATAAGCTGGTGCGTGGCAACATCGCTCTTACGAAGGTGGACGCTGAATATACCGATACGAAGCTGACGGGCGCTGTGTTTGAGGTCTATAAGGACTCCAACGATAACGGCGAGCTGGACAGCGAGGACGAGCTGATCGGCACACTGACCGAAAAGGAAATCGGGCAGTATGAAATGAACGATCTGCTCTATGGGCGCTACTTCATTTTGGAATCAGCAAGCCCGGATTCGTATATCCGTGACGAGGGCGTGTACGAGGTATTCATCGACACGGACGGTAAGACCTATCAGGTGGAAAACACGGAGGGCAAAGGCTTCGCAAACGAGCCTATGCGTGGAAACCTGAAAATCGTAAAAACATCGTCTGACGGAAAGGTGGAAGGCTTCGCTTTCCGCATTACCGGAGCAAACGGCTATGATGTTACCCTTGAAACAGACGAAAACGGCGAGATTTTCCTTGAAGGACTGCGGATCGGCGAGTACAAGATTTCCGAAGTGAACAATTCGGCTTCCGCTATGTATATCCTGCCTGCCGACAAGGAGGCTGCGGTACAGACAGGCTCTACCACGGTCGTTGAAATGCACAACGAGCTGAGAGATACGCCGAAAACCGGAGATGACAGCAAGCTCGGTCTTTGGCTTGTCCTTGCGGGTGTGTCGGCAGCCGGCATAGCAGCCTGCGGTATTCTCGGATTTAAGAAAAAGAAGAAAAAGGAGGGTAACTGATGGAACTGAAAGCGATCATCGGAATTGCTTTGGTCGTCTTTATCGTAGGCGGCTTTATCTTTTTGCAGATCCGTAACAGAAAGAAAAAGTAAGAACTTCTGCGGGGGCGGGGCTTAAAAACTCCGCCCCTTCTTCTATTTTGGGAGGCTTATAATGAGAAACCTGAAAACGATTGAAAACCGAGTGCTTGCGGTGTTAAAGGAACACCCCGAAGCACGAAATGACGATATGAAGCTGTACCTGCTTATCAGCAAGGCGTGTATCTATGATACCCACGGTATCAGCCATTTCAGCTTTGAAGATGTGATGAGCAATTACAAGGCTTACGGTATCCCCTGCTTTGAGAGTATCCGAAGAACAAGGCAGAAGATTCAGGCGAAATATCCTGAACTCGGCTGTTCCCCCGAAGTACGCAGGGCAAGGCACAAAATGCAGCGTGTCTATTCCGACTACGCTAAAAGCTAAGATGGGAGGTAAAAGAAAATGGCAGCTAAGAAAAGCACAAACACCGCTTTGCAGCAGAAAGTAAAGGTGCTGGCGAAGCTCTATGATTCCGGCTGTAAAACCGAAAAGGATTTGAAGGCGCTGAGCCTGCAAAGTATTTTGAAAATCCCCGATATATCCGTTTCCGATATGACGGTTATTACAGAGCTTCAGGAGCAGATCGCAAAAAACAGGCTCTTTTCCTATTTTGGAGGTGCAGATGATGAGCAAAAGTCAGAACAGAACGGTGGATAAGCATATTATCTGGAGCGATATGAATCTCAACCCTGATGATTGGCGTGACAGCTATAAGGATTTCCTTGAAATCAATGAAATCGACGGGAATCCGAATGACGAACACGGGCTGTACGAATATATGGTTGAAACCAATGGCGAGTATCTTTCCGATGAACGGGAAAATCTTAATGTCCAGCTTGCTCAGCCGATTATTGTCATCGGCGACATCGGCAGATGGAACGGCAGAGTGATGGGATACAAGATGATTGATTCCGGCAATATTAAAGATTGCCTTTATTCTGATACGGATATGACCGAGTGGTATGTAGATCGGTACGGCGACCTTCGTGCCGACGCTGTTCATCACGACGGGACAAATCACTATCTGTACCGTGTGTTTAAGGATACTGCCTCGCCGGAACAGATTGAACGCTTACAGGAAAAAATCTATTACGGCAAAGCGACAAGGGCAGATATAACAAGGGTAACAAAACGGCTCGGAGATGAAATAGCCGCAGTTTACGGCTTTCATATACCGAAACAAAGAACAGCAATGGAGCAAGCGAGGTGAGAAAATGAAAATCCGACCGCTTCATACGGACGAACAAAAATACACTTACAGGCAAAGTACGCAGATCGAGGGACAGACCGGAAGTATCGGTTATCTGCGTGGCGATTTCGGCGCAGGCGGCAAAGAGTTCTTTTCCTCTTGGTTTGATCACAGGCGGGATTTGAAAACAGATGAGTTCAAAAGCGCTCTGGACGAGGTTATCAACGCCCTGCGTTCCGAAGAATACGGACTGTTAAAGAGCCGCACGGCTATGGCGCAGTATGCGGGGAAATATCCCGTCAGCGCCTTTCAGGGCAACTATACGACCGAGTACGGTTTCCGTGCCGATACCGAAAAACACAGCTTCTTGATACGGTGTAATCCTGCCCGTGGGGACTACAATTTTTACTGCTACTGCTATGTGCGGGAATGGCTTGACCGCCATATGGAAAAGGCGAGCCGTGGAATCCGCTTTATCACGCCGGATTACAAAGAAAAATTCAAAATCCCCGATGGAGATAAAATCAGGATCACTTTAAGCGACGGGGAACAGCTTGACCGCACCTGCCGATATATTGACGACTATCATTTAGAGGTTGGCAGCAACCTCTACCATATCTGCGAGTTTGCCGAGCGGATGGAGCAAAACGGCAATACCGTGATTCCGCTCCGTTCTTCTCTGCCGGAGCAGTGCTATGTGTTCGTGCAGACGGAAAACTGCGTCGGCATTGTCAAAAAGGGCGAAAGCGGATTTTACCGCACGGATATTCAGGGCGGCAAGCCCAGTGAAACAAACGCCCTTGTGAATGAGATGAACAAAAAGCTCGGCTTGTCAAAAGGTCAGGCAGAGGCGATGAAGGCAGGTTCAATGTTTGGTTGGGATACCCCTGCCGCCGATCCGAAAAGCTATGATAAAAACGGTACCCCCGTAAGACCGAAACAGAAAGACTATGAAAGATAGGAGGTGCATAACCGATGGCACGAAAGTACGACCTGATTTCCGAGCTGTACCGCCGTACCGCACACGCTGTTGTGTCCGATGTTCAGAACTGGCAAGCCTTTTTGCGCTGCGCCTGCCGGAACTATCGTCTGCGCTTTGACGAGCAGCTTCTCATCTACGCCCAAAGACCGGACGCAACGGCAGTGCTGGAGATCGAGCGCTGGAACGACAAATTCGGGCGTTGGGTAAACCGTGGCGCAAAGGGTATCGCCGTATTTGAGGACGCCGACCGGAGCAGGCAGCGCTTAACCCATTACTTCGATATTTCCGATACCCACGCAAGCCGCTACTCCCGCCCCGTCCCGATTTGGGAGATGAAGCCGGAATATACGGACGATGTGATCGAATCCCTTGAAAACACCTTCGGCGAGCTGGAAAACAGGGAAAGCCTTGCGGACGCTGTGCTGAGCGCCGCTAAAAACGCCGTGGAGGATAATATCCCCGACTATTTGGGCGATCTGATGTATGCCGCAGATGACAGCTTCCTCTACGGTCTTTCGGAGGATATGATTACCGCTATGTATAAGAAGGCGGTAACAAACAGCGTGGCATATATGATGATGACAAGGCTTGGGATAGATACCGAGCCGTTTTTTGAAGCGGAGGATTTCTCTGTCATTACAAATTTCAATACGCCGGAAGCCTTAAACGCCCTCGGTATTGCGTCAAGCGATATTGCGGAGATGGGGCTTGGGGAAATCTCCCGTACCGTCCTTGCCCTTGAAAGGCAAAATCGCATCATTGCGGACAGAGAGAAACCGGAATACAATAAGGCTGAAAATAAAAGCGAAAGGAGCTTTGAAAATGAACGAGCTGACATACACAATGCAGGGCGATTACAATCTTCCCGACTTGACAATGCCCAAGCAGCCGGAAGTGACTTTGGGCAGGTACGCTCAGATGAGACGGAAATTTCTCAGGGAACACCACAAAATCCGGTACTACAATCTTCTAACGAGCTGCACCCTGACACAGCATTTGGCGGAAACAGAGCAGACAGCGATGAAGCTGGAAGAAACCCTGATGAAGCAGATGGCGGCGCAGGAGGGCTTGACCGAGAGCCTGAAAGCGGCGGATATGATGAAGTGGGTACAGGGAATGAACAATCTGAGGAACAGAGTGCAGGAGATCGTGAAAGCGGAGATCATCTTCGCTTAGATTATTACGACCGAAGCAACGAGGACAAGAGCCTGCCGTTTTCGGCGGGGACGATACCATTCGTGAAATCCTCGGTACAACGCCCCACCTGAAGCCTCGAAAGAGGAAATTCGTGCTTTCTATGAAAGCAATCCCGATAACGCCGCCCGTACCGAATATATCAAGGGTATTTTCAATAACGATTATACTGAACTGATTTTGAGCGACGGGCGGCGAGTCGGGTACAAAACTTGGCAGAATGTGCTTCAGCTTTGGGAGGGTAGCTATCTGTCCCGCACAAAGCAGAGCTTCTATGATTGGGGCGTAATCGCACAGCATTTTGAAGCAATGCGGCTGCTCGGCGAATTGCAGGATACGATGAAGCCGTTACCTTCCGTAGATGGACAACTGAACTTTTTGGATATGCAGGCAGAGGAAAAAACCTCTGCTTTTTCTTTTTCTCAGGAGATCATTGACGCTGTTCTCACCCGTGGGAGCGGCATATCTGAGGGAAAGTTCCGTATCTATGAGCAGTTTGAAAAAAGCTTGTCCACAAAGGAAAACGCCGATTTTCTGAAAGACGAATACGGTTGGGGCGGCGCTTATCCTGTTATTGTCGGCGCAGGCATTGACGAGCAGCACGACGGAAAGGCATTTTGATCTACAAAAGGCATTGGGGACGATAAGCCGCATATCCGGCTGAATTGGAATCAGGTAGAGAAGCGGATTGCCGAACTGATACGCCTCGACCGTTATCTCAATCCAAAGGAAAAAGAGATTTACCCGCAGTGGCTTGAAAAGCAGGAGGAACGCCGAGCCGAACTTGCCGAAGAACAGAAAAACCGTGAAATCCTCTCCTCTGCTCCGCCCAAGCAGGAATCGGTGCAGGCGGCTGAAAGCGAGCCGCAGCAGGAGGCGCAGTATGCCTATCATCTCGGCGATACAGTGTATATGGGCGCTGACGAATATGAAATCCTTGCCTTTGATGATAAGCGTGTCGTTCTTCACGATATGCAGTATCCGTTGTTCCAAAAGGAATTGGAACGGGATGAGTTTGACCGCAGGGTACGGGAAAATCCGATGAATGACCACCTGAAGGTAATGAATCAGGCGGCGGTTGCAGAGCAGCAGCCTCGTTTCAATTCTATCGAGTTTGAAAAGCTCATTCCCCACCATATGCGTTTCAAGGAAACCGATTTGGTAAACGGCAATGAGATGTATTGGGTAACGCAAGAGATTTTTACTGCTGGGGATTTAAGAAAGTTCCAGCAGGCTGTTCAGAGCTACGACGGGGATATTAAAAAGTTTTATGTTACACCCCGTGATCTAAGCCCGTCCTACTCTTTTGAGGAGGATATGGAAAACAAGGTTTTGGCAGTTATCACGCCCGACACTATCCTGCAAGACGATTATATTCAGGCTGTCCGAAGCGAAGGACTCGGCGATTACCTTCAGCCGGAGGAAAAAGCTGATTCGGCTGAAGCGCCTGCCTTTGACATTGGTATGGGGTATCTCGGAAACGGTCTTACCGTCTGGAACAGAGCCGTTGAGGAAAACGGCGATTACCAAACGATTGCTCATATCAGCAGCGAGGGCGAAATCCGCTACTATGTGGACGGACTGCCCGATGATGTAGTGTCAAGGATTGAGCAGGCGGCGGCACGGGAACAGCAAAAAGCGTTGTTTTCTGCCGCTTATAAAGTCGGAGACAGAGTGTATTTGGACGGAAAGCCTTTTGAAATCACACGGGTAGATGACTGGAATGTGGAGTTGATGGATCGCTCTGTGCAAAATCCGCAGCCCCGTTTGGAGCAAAAGGACAGCTTTATGCGGCTTGTTCAGCAGAACGAGCGCAGCAGCTTTACGGACACTTATCGTCAGTACAGCGAAATTAAGAGTGCTAATCCCGACAGCCTCGTGCTGTATCAGATGGGCGATTTCTTTGAAGCCTACGGTGCGGACGCACAGACCGTAAGCGAAGCGCTGGAGCTGAATCTTGCTTCCCGTTCTATCGGCGGCAATCAGCGGATACAGATGTGCGGCTTTCCGGCAAACCACTTGGAAACTTATGTCAATATGCTTCTTGACCGTGGCTTTGATGTAGTTGTTTCTTCCCTTGAAAACGGAGAGCGCAGCACCCGAAACATCGTATCGACCAATAAGGAAGATCCGGTGCAGTCGAAGCCGGTCGGCAGGATCGACTATCTGCACACGGACGGGACGGTGCGGGAAAGCGTTGAATACACCAGCCCCTATCAGTTGGAAAAGGATATAAAGGAAGAAAATTACTACGGTGTTCCTTTTACTGTCGTTTTCTATAAGGATAAAGATGGGAACACCATACCGCAAAATTTTATCAGCGAGCTTGATCCACAACCGAAAGGTGTAGAAATCATTGATTCGCCCTATCTTGCAAACGACAGGGCAGATGAAATGCTCAGGCAAGCGGAGCAGATTGCAGGAGAAAATACGCTTCCGCCCGACGAAAGATTTTTCGTCATTGAAACCGATGATGGCTATGCCATTTGGGACGATTTGACGGAAGCGATCTATATCGACGATGAAGGCGTCAGCGAGGAGTTTAAGAGCGAGTGGCAGGCAAACGACTACTTGGAGCAGGTCAAGAAATCTGTTTCCGAAAAGGAAGCTGCCGAATGGCTTTATGTGGAACGGGCAAAGCAGGACACATCTGCTAAGCAGCCTGAGCAAAATGAAGCCGAGCCATTCACGCCTGCTTTCAGCCAGCCGAAGCGCTCACGGGTACAGACCTTTGATCTGCACCCTGAAATCCCGTTGTCCGAACGGCACACCTTTGACCTTGCTTCTCACGAAGTGCCGGAGGCAGGCAAAAAAGAACGCTTCCGCAGGAATATGGAGGCAATCAGGGTGCTGAAGGAATGTGAGTTTGACAACCGCTTTGCAACACCCGAAGAACAGGAAATCCTTTCGCAGTATGTCGGCTGGGGCGGTATCCCCGAAGCCTTTGACGAGAACAACTCCTCGTGGGCGGACGAGTTTATCGAGCTTTATACCGCCCTTTCTCCCGATGAGTATGAAAGCGCAAGGGCAAGCACCCTGACCGCTTTCTATACTCCGCCCGTTGTCATTTCCTCGATCTACAAGGCAATGGAGCAGATGGGATTTAAGGAGGGCAATATCTTAGAGCCTTCCTGCGGTATCGGCAACTTTATCGGTATGCTGCCCCAGTCTATGCAGGACAGCAAAATCTACGGCGTGGAGATTGATAAGATTTCGGCGGGTATCGCACAGCAGCTTTATCAGAAAACCTCGATAGCGGCGCAGCCGTTTGAGGAAGCAAATATCCCCGACAGCTTTTTTGACGCTGTGATCGGAAATGTGCCTTTCGGCGATATTCGAGTGAATGACAGGAGGTATAACAAGCATAACTTTTTAATCCACGACTACTTTTTTGCGAAATCCTTAGATAAGCTCAGACCGGGCGGCGTGATGGCGCTTATCACGAGCAAAGGCACAATGGATAAGGAAAATCCCGCCGTGCGGAAATATATCGCACAACGAGCCGACCTGCTCGGCGCTATTCGCCTGCCGAATAACACCTTTAAGGGAAACGCCGGAACAGAGGTCGTTTCGGATATTTTGATATTACAGAAGCGAGACAGACTTATTGACCTTGAGCCGGAATGGGTACACCTGAACACCGATGAAAACGGCGTGAAGATGAACGCCTACTTTGTCGATCATCCCGAAATGGTACTTGGCGAATGGAAAACCGTGTCCGGCAGATTCGGCGAGGAAGATACCGTTATCCCTTATGAAAACGCTGACCTTGCCGAGCTTTTGGACGAAGCCATTTCCAATATCCACGCAGAGATCACGGATTACGAAGTGGACGAGGAACTGACCGAAGAAGATAACTCCATTCCCGCCAATCCCGAAGTCCGCAACTTTTCCTATACGGTTGTGGACGATAAAATCTATTACCGTGAAAATTCCCGAATGACTCCGGTGGAGTGTTCCGCTACGGCTGAAAACCGGATCAAGGGTATGATTGCCATACGGGACAGCGTTCGCAGCCTGATTGAAATGCAGACCGCAGACTATCCCGATTATGAAGTCGAAAAGGAACAGCAGAAGCTAAATGCGCTTTACGATAACTTTTCCAAGAAGTACGGGCTGATCAATTCCCGTGCGAATGTGTCCGCTTTTTCACAGGACAGCTCCTTTGCCCTGCTTTCCGCACTGGAGGTGCTGGACGAAAATGGGGATCTGGAGCGCAAGGCGGATATGTTTACAAAGCGGACGATCAAGCCGCACACCCCTGTTACCTCGGTGGATACTGCCAGCGAAGCACTTGCCGTATCTATGGGCGAAAAAGCCTATGTGGATATGGAATATATGTGTTCCCTTGCGGGCAAGACCGAGCAGGAAATCTATGAGGAATTGAAGGGCGTTATCTTCCTAAACCCGATGTACGGCTACGGAAACAGCACCGAGCGAAAGTACCTGATGGCGGACGAATATCTTTCCGGCAATGTACGGGAAAAGCTCGCTTGGGCGAAAAAATCCGCCGAAGTCTACCCCGAAGATTACAAAATCAATGTAGAGGCGCTCGAAAAGGTACAGCCGAAAGACCTGACTGCCAGCGAGATTTTCGTGCAGCTCGGCACGACTTGGCTGCCGGAAGAAATCGCACAGCAGTTTATGTACGAGTTTTTAGATACGCCCGTTTATGCGAGATGGAACATCAAAATTCACTATTCAAAGCTGACGGGCGAATGGAATGTGGAGGGAAAATCCTATGACCGTGGGAACCTGAAAGCCTACAATACCTATGGCACAAAGCGTGTCAATGCCTACAAGATTATCGAAGATACGCTCAATATGAAAGATGTGCGTGTCTTTGACTATATCGAAGATGATGAGGGCAAAAAGAAAGCTGTCCTCAATAAAAAGGAAACCGCTATCGCCCAGTCGAAGCAGGAGCTTATCAAGCAGGGCTTTCAGGATTGGGTATGGCGTGATCCCGCAAGACGGGAAAAGCTGGTACGGCTGTATAACGACAAATTCAACAGTATCCGCCCCCGTGAGTATGATGGGAGCCATATCACTTTCAGTGGTATGAATCCTGAAATTGAGCTTCGAGAACATCAGAAAAATGCGGTCGCCCATATCCTTTACGGCGGGAATACCCTTTTAGCACACGCTGTGGGTGCAGGCAAGACCTTTGAAATGACTGCCGCCGCAATGGAATCCAAGCGGCTCGGACTTTGCAATAAATCCCTCTTTGTCGTGCCGAATCACTTGACGGAGCAGTGGGCGGCGGAGTTCTTGCAGCTCTATCCTGCGGCGAATATCTTGGTCGCTACCAAAAAAGACTTTGAGATGAAAAACCGCAAGCGCTTCTGCGGTCGCATTGCAACGGGAGACTACGACGCCGTGATTATCGGGCATTCGCAGTTTGAAAAAATCCCGATAAGTATTGAACGGCAGAGGGCTGTTTTACAGCAGCAGCTTGACGATATTATCGAAGGGATTGCGGATATAAAGAGAAACCGTGGCGACAGGTTTTCCGTCAAGCAGCTTGAAAAGACGAAAAAATCCCTGCAAACGAAGCTGGAAAAACTGAACGATCAATCAAGAAAGGATGATGTCGTAACCTTTGAAGAACTCGGTATAGACAGGCTTTTCATAGATGAAAGTCATTATTACAAGAATCTGTATCTTTACACAAAAATGCGGAATGTGGGCGGTATCGCTCAGACAGAGGCGCAGAAATCTTCCGACCTTTTTATGAAATGCCGCTATCTTGACGAGATCACCGGAGGGCGTGGCGTTGTGTTTGCGACGGGTACGCCGATCTCGAACTCAATGGTAGAACTTTATACGATCCAGCGGTATTTACAGTACAGAACGCTGCAAGACCACGATTTGCAACACTTTGACGCTTGGGCGTCGATGTTCGGCGAGACGGTCACGGCGGTCGAGCTTACACCCGAAGGAACAGGATACAGAGCAAGAACTCGTTTTGCGAAATTCAATAATCTGCCCGAACTGATGGCGATGTTCAAACAGGTGGCGGACATCAAAACGGCGGATATGCTCGATCTTCCCGTACCGGAAGTGGAGTATCACAACATCGCCGTGAAGCCGTCGCAGGTGCAAAAAGATATGGTCGCCTCTCTCGGCGAACGAGCTGAAAAGATAAGGGGCGGCGGTATAGATTCCAGCGTGGACAATATGCTGAAAGTTACAAACGACGGGCGGAAGCTCGCCCTTGACCAGCGAATGATGAATCCAATGCTGCCCGATGAAGAAGGCAGTAAAGTCAACGCCTGTGTGAATGAGGTTTATCGTATATGGGAGGAAAACAGCGATAAAAAGCTGACACAGCTTCTTTTTTGCGACCTCTCTACGCCAAAATCGGCAGGTGAATTTTCCGTCTATACGGATATACGCAAGAAGTTGATCGAGCGTGGTATTCCTGAATCGGAAATCAAGTTTATCCACGAGGCGGATACCGAAACAAAAAAGCAGGAGCTGTTCAAAAAAGTGCGCCGTGGCGAAGTGCGAATCCTGATGGGCAGTACGCAGAAAATGGGCGCAGGGACAAATGTGCAGAATAAGATCATTGCTTCCCACGACCTTGACTGCCCGTGGCGACCTGCCGATCTGGAGCAGCGAGCCGGAAGAACGGTGCGGCAGGGCAATGAAAATCCGAAGGTCGGTCTGTACCGCTATGTTACGGAAGGCACTTTTGACGCATACTGCTGGCAGCTCGTAGAGGGCAAGCAGAAGTTCGCAAGTCAGATTATGACGAGCAAATCGCCCGTGCGTTCCTGTGAAGATGTGGACGCTACTGCTCTTTCCTATGCCGAGATCAAAATGCTTGCGGCGGATAATCCGCACATCAAGGAGAAAATGGACTTGGATATTCAGGTGCAGAAGCTGCGCCTTTTTGAAGTCCAATTATCTCTCCGAAAAATATGAGCTGGAGGATAAGATCATCAAATATTACCCGACAACAATCGCCCGGATAAAAGAGACGATTGCGGGACTGGAAAAGGATAGATCGATTGCAAAAGAACACCCGAAGCCTCTTGAGGATACCTTTGTGGGAATTGAGGTTAAGGGTGTTTCTTATTCCGAAAAAGCGGAAGGTGGACAGAAAATCATTGACGCCTGCAAAGAGATGACCTCGCCTGATCCCGTCCCTCTCGGCAAGTACAGAGGCTTTGACTTGGAGCTTTCCTTTGATACCTTTGAGAAAGCCTATCAGGTAAAAATCAAGGGCAGCCTTTCCCGTTCCGTCTCTTTAGGCACGGACGCTATCGGCAATATTACCCGAATCGACAATGCCATTGAGAAAATTCCTGAACGGCTGGAGGCGAAAAGCAGAGAGCTTTCAACTCTTGAACAGCAATTCGCCACTGCGAAAGCAGAGGTTGAGAAACCGTTTGACAAGGAAGAAGAACTGACCGAAAAGACAAATCGGCTCAATGTCCTTAACGGCTTACTCAATGTGGATAAGCGGGAAAATGAGCTGGTGGACGGTGCGCCGGATGAGGGCGACAGCGTACCCGTTTCAAAGGAAAGAGCTTATGAGCGATAATCCTTTTGCGGTATGGGAGAAGTCTCATACCGCCTTTACATAGTAAGTTCTCTGAACTGCTGTGTCAGTAAAAATAGAACTGTGGCTTCCTTGTGCGGGCAGTGATTTGATTTTATAATATGAGACATCATATAAAAGAAAAGAGGTAAAAACCCGATGGAGGAAAACTGTTCTATCAAAACTGTTTGAAAGCGAATCTTGAAAAGTATGCTGTCTCAGGTACTCGCTAAAGCCTGTTCCCGTGATGAGAAATTGAAGGCTGCAAAGGAAAAGTCGGCAAAGCTGAAACATCAAAACGAGAAACTCAATGCTGTCTTGGATTTGGAAAAGCCATCTGCTCTTACCAAAGAAGAATGCGAGCTTTTAATCCAGTACCTGCTTGCAGAAAACAATGTTGTATTGGAAGAATACCGCATTTGTTATATGCGGGGGCTGATGGACGGAATGGAAATCAAAAAAATTGTAGAGTGAAAGTTTACATAGCCGTTTGGTTTTACAAAAATCAGGCGGCTATATCTATCACGGCAAGATGGAAAAAGACAGAGTAAAGTGATATAATAAAGTGTCTCTTTGAGAGTCAATGTCAAGAAAACGGAGGTTATTTGCCTATGAAAAATTGAGAGGAATTTCCTCTATTACTCCTGATTTGTTTGACCTTTATTATGACATAATTAAAAAGAGATTTTAGATTGCACAGGGCTTTAGCAACAGCGAGTTGCTTGTTTGGTAGATTTATCTGCCTTATAATTTGTTACAAGGAGGTGATTTGTAGTGGAGACAAAAGATGTCATACTTGAACTCCGGACAAAAAAAGGACTGTCGCAAGATGAACTTGCAGAAAAAGTTTATGTTACAAGACAAGCAGTATCTCGTTGGGAAAATGGAGAAACAATCCCCAATACAGAAACGCTAAAATTACTTTCAGGTTTTTTTGATGTTTCCATCAATACACTTTTAGGCTCTCCGAGACAACTCATTTGTCAATGCTGTGGTATGCCGCTTGATGATTCCACGATCAGTAAAGAACCGGATGGTACTTTCAATGAAGAATACTGTAAATGGTGTTATACAGACGGAAAATTCACATATGACAATATTGATGATTTAATTGCTTTTTGTGTTGAGCATATGTCAAATGAGAATTGGTCTGCTGAACAGGTGCGGGGATATATGGCGGATATGCTGCCTAAATTAAATCACTGGAAAACTCAAGAGAAAATCAAATAATCATCAATTTTATACTTAGATAACTTTTACATAGCCGCTTGGTTTTTATGAAAAATCAAGCGGCTATATTTTTGCTTAAGGAGGTGTTCGCTATGGGCGAAACAGACTATAACGCTCTGCTCTACGACAAGATGAAAGATGAGCAGGACAAGTACAGGGACTGGCTGCTTTCACAGCCGCCGGAGGAAATTTTGAATCATACCTATGAGTACACGATGAGAGAGGACATTGTGGTGTGTATGGAGGAACTGGAGCTTTCTCCGAAACAGGCGAAGGCTTTGCTCCGCTCCCCCTGCCCGCTTGCTGATGTCTACAAGGAGTTTATGGACAGGGAAGTGGAGCATATGGATACCATTCGGGATTCCATTGAAACGAGGGCAAACGATGTACTCAAACGGGACAAAAACAGAGAAAGCAGGTAAGAAAAATGGTACACAAATTAAAAACAATCCGTGGGGATATGCTGGTACTTCAATGCCAGCTTGAAAGAGAATTGATCCGCTATGTGCGGAGGTATCTTTGCCAGCCGCAGGTCACAATCATCACAAACGATAAGCAGTTTGCCTTTATGTGCGAGCTGTACGACTATGTGGAGAATACGGAGCTTCCGCCGGAAATGGTAAGCGTTCTATTGACAACTAAAAATGTCTTGGAACTGTCTTGGGACGAATGGATGATGAATATTGAGGTAGACGATATGGAAGATTCCATTGAGAAAGTCGCTGAGCTTCTCAAGGAAAGGAAGATTTGATATGCCATATATTGAGCCGGAGGTGATTGAACAAGCTCGGCAGATCGACCTTTTAACCTATCTGAGAAAGTTTGAGCCGGATAATGTTGAAGAAGTCAAGGGGACGAGAAATGTATATCG
>ENA-OQNT01000098-OQNT01000098.1-human-gut-metagenome-genome-assembly--contig:-NODE-98-length-23129-cov-3.886575_pt1 | contig 23129 bp, 26 predicted proteins | sample MGYA00242634_ERZ504890 | MGnify/ENA primary metagenome ERZ504890 (study PRJEB26092, sample SAMD00036379) | human gut metagenome | host: Homo sapiens | study: EMG produced TPA metagenomics assembly of... | reverse complement strand
TTTTGCTGTCCATACAACCATTATAACGGTGTCATGCTTCCTTTCCACGGAAAAGCGTCTACACGCAAAACAGGCTCCTGCAAGCGTTTAACCACTGGCAGGAGCCCGTTTATTTCTTACAGCTTCGTCATCCACAGGCCATGCAGGTTGCAGTAGGCGTAGACCGCCACCGGCTTTTCGCCGCCCAGCTCAAATACCGCCTTGGGTGCCTGACCGGGGGCGAGGTAGCGGAGCTGTCCGCCGTTTTCGGTCTCCACAAAGAGCCACTGGATGTGGTGCACATCCACCATGGGGTGCTCCACCGCACCCACCGTAACCGTGAGGGTGCTGCCGGAAAGCTCTGCCACCGGCAGATGCTTTTCACCGCTGGCTTCCACCGTGTTGGGGAGCAGCTCCTTCATCTTTTCGCCGCAGCAGACCAGCGGAACGCCTGCGTTGTGGATGGTGGTGACCAGGTTGCCACAGTGCTCACAGATATAAAACTTTGCCTTCATATTAAAATCCTCCATCGGAATGTTGTTGGTGTTTCCTGTGGCTATATGATAACATTTCCTAGTTAGATTTTCTGTGACTGGGTCACGCAAGCAGCCTAGTGCTGTGGAAATGCCCTCAGCTTCCCATGGCGAGGAGCACCAGCACGACCACCACCGCAATGGCGATGAGGCAGCCGCAGCCGCTTCCGTCTCCGCCACCGCCGCCGGACGAGCCGCCGAAGTTGCGGTTGAAGGCCGTCATGTACTGGGCATAGCCCGTGTCACCTTTGCCGAAATAGCCGTAATCACCGTTTGCCATTGTATTTTCCTCCATCCGAAGTGTGTTTTGCTTCTTCTGAGGTTATTTTATCGAAAGAACTGTCCCATAAATATCTCTTTCAACATTTCTTGTCATCTCATTCTTCCCCGATGCCCAGATACACATCAATGTCCATGATACCCTCCCCGCTGACCTCCACCAGATCTTCAAAGGGCACCACGGTGTCGCCCACCTGCAAGGTGCGGAACACCGGGTCGATGCGGTCTGCTTTTCCGGTCAGGGTGAGGTAGCTGCCCACTGCGGGAACCTCCGGGTGAGCGGTATCCTCCTTGAAGTACCGCACCGTGATGGTCATGCCCTTGGTGACCTGCATCAGCCGATCGGACAGAGTTGACATTTCTTCCTCGGTCAAAATGCGCTTGGTCACCCGCTCGGTGCGCTGCTTTTCTGCGGCAAGCTGCTCGTCATAGCCCCGCAGCGGAGAGAAGGGCGAGAAGATTTTGGCACGGTTCTGAAGGGTCATGCGAGGGTGCTTGCGGAGGGATTCTTCGGTCTGGGGGCGTTCCACTTCCAGAATGTCCCCGTACTTTTGGGCGGTCTCCAGTCCGATCTTACTATTTTTGTAGTTTTCCATCCGAACCTCCCGCCGAACCTCCTGCACTGTGCCCGCCGATTTGTGCGTTGCGCTGGCGCATGGTGGCACCTTCCTCGTAGCTGCTGGCTTTCAGCACGGCGTTTTTGCCGTACTTGTTCTTGATGCCCAGCATGGCTTGCTGGAGTTTTTTCTCCTTTTCCAGCTTCTTGGTGTCGGTGAAAAAGTCCACCTGATAGATGCCCTCGTCCGGCGTGACCTTGTTGGCGTTGATGGTAATGCGCCGCACCGTCAGCGCCGGGTCGGTGATGCGCTCAAACAGCTTTGCGCTTTCGTTGATGAGGGTGCTGCCCAGATTGGTGGGCGCATCAAACCGGATAGTGCCGTGAGCTGCCTTGGGGATGGTTCTGCCGTAGCGGTCGGTCTGGGTCAGACCACGATAACCGCCCTTGTCCACGTTCTCCCGGTCGTAGCCTATCTCCAAGGTGATGGATTCCGTCACCAGCTTCTTTTCGGTGAGCCGGAACATCAAGATTTCTGCCATTTCCCGGACAATGAGTTTTGCTTTATCATACGGATAAGGAGTGGAAAGCACCTGTCCCTCGCTGATGCTGTTGGTGCTGGGCTTGTAGCTTTTGATTTGTTCCATACCGCAGGGCTCATAGCCCCATGCGTGGTCAATGAGAATTTCCGCATCCACGCCGAAAATCTCATACAGACGATCTTCTCCATGGATGGAAAACCGTGCCAAGTCTCCCATGGTGTAGATGCCGTGGGCTTCCAGTCGCTTGACGGTACCGGGACCAGTCATCCAGAAATCGGTAAGCGGGCGGTGGTTCCACAGCAGATACCGATAGGACTGCTCATCCAGTTCCGCAATGCGGACACCATCTTTGTCTGCCGGGATGTGCTTTGCCACAATGTCCATGGCCAGCTTTGCAAGGTAGAGGTTGGTGCCGATGCCTGCCGTTGCGGTGATGCCGGTGTTGTACAGCACCTCCCGCACCATGGTCATGGCAAGCTCATGGGCGCTCATGTGGTAGTAGGGCAGATAACCCGTCACATCAATGAAAACCTCGTCAATGGAGTAGGGGTAGATATCCGCCGGGGACACATATTTGAGGTAGGTCTTGTAGATCTGGGTGGAAACGTCCAGATATCGCTGCATCCGGGGCGGCGCAACGATGTAGCTCAGCCCCAGCGCAGGGTCTGCGTTCAGGGCGTTGATATCGAAAGAGGTTCTGGCAAAGTGGTATTTTCCATCCTCTCCCCGGACCGCCTTTTTCTGCCGGATGGCAGTTTGCAGCCGCTGGGCGTTGACCTCTTTCACCCGCTGAACGGCTTCAAACAGCCGTGCTCTGCCGGGTATCTTGTAGGCTTTCAGGGAAGGCGACACCGCAAGGCAGATGGTTTTCTCGGTGCGGGATGCGTCTGCCACCACCAGATTGGTGGTCAGGGGGTCCAGATGACGGTCTACGCACTCCACCGAGGCATAGAAACTTTTCAGGTCGATTGCCAGATAGGTGCGCGGCGCTGCCATACTTCAGCCCTCCTTTGCAAAAGCCACAACTATTTATCTTATTATAATAAATCTTTACGCTGTTTTCAAGATGGAATGGCTATTTTATCTGTGATACAGACAACAAAAAAGAGTGGCAGCATTTCAAGCTGAAACGCTGTCACTCTGTAGGAACTGCGTAATGACTGACGATTATCCTTCTACTTTGACCGCAGCACGATCGCTCTTTGCGTTTCCATCCGCATCCAGCGTGATATGCACAAAATGTTCCGGCTTATCATAATCCTTTGTCTCGCCGTCATCGGTATAGTATTCATAGGATGCACCATCGGGAGCATAGGCAAGCAGGCGCAGGTCTGCAAAATCCACATCGGCAACGCTCTGGATCTTTTTGCCGTCCTTGGCAAGGGGCAGAAGGTGTCCCTTGCGCATAAAGAACACCACTTCGTCCAGCTCCACCGGAATGTAATGATGGCCTGCCGGCAGCACGCTGGTTTCCATGCGGTTGCTTTCGCTGCACTTTACCCGCACCTGCAGCATCTCCTCCGGCAGATAAACATACCGACCTCGGGCATTTTGCTCATATACCGGGGCGATCAACAGGCTTTCACCGATCATCACCTCATCCTCTACCCGGCGGGCAAAGTCGTCCTCCGGGAAGGCGAACGCCAACGGCATACAGTACATGCCGTCGTGCAGAGCAGCCTTCATGTACTCGCTGTAAATGTAGGGCAGCAGCAGGTAGCGCAGCTGTAAAATACCGGCAAAGGCGGCCTTGTTCTTAAAGCGGTAGGGTTCCTGCCGGCGGGTGCCGTTGGCAGAGTGGTTCCGCAGCAGCGGAGAGAAGATGCCCATGCCGTACCAGCGCAGCACCAGATCCTCCGTGGTATTGCTGCCAAAGCCGCCAATGTCGGGGCCTTCGTACAGGAAGCCGCACATATTCAGGGAGGGCATCATGTGCAGCGCAAGCAGAATGTGGCTCCACCAAGAATGGTTGTCGCCAGTCCAGATGCCGCCATACCGGTGCATCCCGATGCAGGCAGAACGGGAGTATATCAAAATGCGCTTGTCCGGCTCCAGCCGCTCGAAAGCCTCACCTGCCGCACGGGTCATGTTATAACCAAAAAGATTATGTACCTTGTCGTGCCGCATACGCCCCTGTTTGGTGTTGTGGTAGAACAGCTTATAATCGTTTTCGTTGTTGGAAAGCTCTGCCACCATGCCGGTAAAAGCACCAAAGCTGGAAATATCCAGGTTTTGCTTGCTGTATTTCTCAATTTGAGCAAAGGTCTTTTTCAGTCTTTCCTCTGCGTAGAAGATAGCAGGCTCGTTCATATCATTCCAGAAGCCCTCGATTCCCTGATCCAGCAGAACCTTATATTGACTGCCAAACCAAGCACGGGCTTCCGGGTTGAGCATATCGGGGAAGTGTACCCGTCCCGGCCACACACCGGCTACAAAGGGGGTGCCATCCTGATTCGTGCAGAAGTAGCCGTTTTTCACGCCCTCCTCGTACACATCATATCCATCTTCGATTTTGACTGCTGCATCGATGATGGGGACAAGACGGATGCCCTGCGCTTTCATCTCGGCGGCAAAGTCTGCAAAATGCGGGAAGCGCTGCGCATCCACCGTAAAGTCCTTGTAATGCTCCATGTAATCGATATCCAGAACCACAGCGTCCAGCGGCATATGATTGGCACGGTAATTTGCCACCACCTCGCGGACCTCGTCCTCGTTCATGTAGCTCCAGCGGCTCTGGGCGTTGCCAAAAGCCCATTTGGGCGGAATATAACTGCGCCCCACCAACTGGCGGAACTGGTGCACAATATCGGTCAGGCTTTCGCCCTCAATGATGTAGAGATCGTAATTTTCCTCGGCCACCGTGACCCGCAAGGTATCCAGGTCGGTGTAGCCGCAGTCAAAGGTGACCTTGCCCGGGTAGTCGATAAAAAAAGCCAAATGTATCCTTGCCGGACACGATCATAAAATTATAAGCACCGTACAGCGAGGATTTGCCCTCGGTATGGTTGCCGTCATCGGAGCATTTGCTTTCGTACACCCACCCGCGCTTGTTGATACCACGGACGTTTTCGCCAAGACCATACAGGACATCCTGCGGTTCCATGGCATAGGAGAAGCCATCCGGCTCCTTGGTCAGATAGGGTATCGTTTCCATCATGGGCAAAAAAGAACCCACTACACTTTCGGTATCAAACGGTTGACCGTATTGCTTTTTGTAGATCATCGTAAAATATCTCTCCTCTGTTTTTTGAATCGCATGCTGATCCTGTCGAGATAAAAATTTTCTTTAAATCCAAACGATGCAAAATCATCTCGCCCGATGCACCGCGAAACGAAACACCACCATTATGATAGATCGTCTCCCGCATGGCCTGAAATGCATTTTTTCCCAGCCTTACCGTGTCGGAAGTGTAGATTTCATCTGTAAGCCTTCGATCGAATTTCATTTTCATCCTCGTAGGTTTTTGATTCTGCCGCGCACTTCAATTCTGGTATGTCTTTTATGGTCAACTGGCATACTGATTTTTGATCAAGCTTGTACAGCATAGCTAGTATAGTATACTTGCGCAGCATTTCGATTTCAAGCGCTAATTGGCATTGGCTGTGTAAAAAAGAGAGGCCAATCTGCGTAAAAATTTGCGCAAGTTGATCCCTGTACTTTTCCACAATCCGGCTATCAGTATAGACAGTCGTCTTGCGATGCGGTATACTCGAACCAGATCAACATTTTCAGGAGGAAAAATCATGGCGGGAGAAAACAACAAGGTCGTCATCGTTACCGGAGGAAGCTCCGGCATCGGACGGTGCACGGCATCTGCTCTGAAGGAGAACGGCTGCATCGTCTATGAGTTCAGCCGCAGAAATATCCCTATGGAGGGTGTCACCCATCTGTCTGTCGATGTGACCGATGAGGATGCGGTCAACGCCGCTGTGCAGCAGGTCATCCAAAAAGAGACCAAAATCGATGCAGTGATCAACTGTGCAGGCTTTGGCATTTCCGGTGCGGTGGAGTTTACGTCCATGGAGCAAGCCAAAGCACAGTTTGATGTGAACTTTTTCGGGACAGTCACTGTAAATAAAGCGGTTCTCCCCTTCATGCGCCATCAAGGGAAGGGGCATATTGTGAACATCAGCTCTGTTGCTGCCGTAGCACACATTCCATTCCAGACCTTCTACTCTGCAAGCAAAGCCGCTATTTCCTCTTACTCCTATGCGTTGGCAAACGAAGTCAAGCCCTACGGCATCCATGTTACTGTTGTAGAGTTGGGTGACATCTGCACCGGATTTACAAAGGCACGCCAGAAAAACATTCTCGGCGATGAAGAATTACGGCGGGCGCATCTCCCGGAGCGTCAGTCAGATGGAGCACGACGAACAAAACGGCATGGACCCGGCACGCATTGGACGGTACATCGCTGGCATTGTGGAGAAAAAGGACCCGGCAGTCGTTTACGTTGCCGGCGCACAGTATAAATTCCTGAGTCTCCTGTGCAAACTCCTGCCTGCCGCAGCACGAGGAAAGATCGTGGGGAAAATATATGGGTAACAGGCGCATTGCTCCGCAAAGCTGCTATATCCGTATTTTGTGGACAACGAGGCAGAGCTGTTCTCCCCGGAGTCCGGAAAAAAGGCAAGCCCTCCTTCATAAATTACAGTAACCGTTTATGATACTATGGGGAGGGGTCGGCATGTTTTTATCTCTTCTGCAATTTTTTGCCACAAAGTTTCTGGTTCTGGCGCTTCATCTGGAAAGCGGCAGCTTTCCGCGGCCCCTCTCTGCCCGGGAGGAAACCGAAGCCTTTTCCGCACTGCGTGCCGGTGACCTTGCCGCACGGGAAAAACTGATCCGGCACAATCTGCGTCTGGTGGCACACATCGTAAAAAAATACTACGCCCTGCCCGGCGATCAGGACGACCTTATTTCCATCGGCACCATCGGCCTGATGAAAGCGGTGGATACTTTCGACTCTGACCGTCGGGCACGCTTTTCCACCTACGCCAGCCGGTGCATTGAAAATGCTATCCTCTCCCCAGCGCACTTTCAGATGGAAAAGAGAACCCACTCATTTTTCAAAGCAGCGCAAATGCGTCAAAATGGGTTTTCTGGGCTCAGGAAAGCGGTCACCTTTTTCTACTTCAAAAGGTATCATGTGAGGGTTGTGGTCTAACCCCTCTATACATCTTGCAGGTAACTTTGGCAGGCCCCCGCACTACCGTAGAGGCGCAGGCGTTCTACCGTATGTACCATTCTTACGCCGGCATCCCGGACCCCTGGGACCGTCTGCGTTGGTGCCGCTATGGTCTTGACCTGCTGCAAAAAGAGGTTGCTGCCATGGTGGGCATGGAGGAATGGCTCTATCGGGATCTGGAAAGCGGCGCATTTCACCGCAGCTTCACGCCCGAACTTGCGGACAAGCTCGCCGCCCTTTACGGCATCCCGGTGGAGGATATTCTGGACGACTACACCCTGTTTCTGCACCGGGGCGGAGGAGCCTTCCTCCGCAGATACCGGGAGGCAAAAGGCTGGAACCGTCAGCAACTTGCCGACCACGCAAAGGTCAGCCGGACAAGCATCCGCTGCTGGGAGAGTGGACAAAAGACCATCAGTCAGAAGTGCTTTTGCCATCTGGTGGAAAACCTTGGTTCCGATTTTCCATCTATGCTTCGCATGTGAGGTATGGTAATTTTTCTCCGGTCAAACGAAAAAGCTCGTCTGCAAGCCACGATATGTGGCAGCGCAGACGGGCTTTCGTTATGGAATCATTCTGTTTCAATTATTCTGATATTTGCTCTGACTTACATGGCGTTCCGTAAAACACGCAGTCGTTCTTCAAACGTTGCTTTCCATGCCGGATGCTCGGAGAATACGGCGTGCTCCACCTGACGGACTTGGTTCAGTCCGATGTTCCGCACCGCTTCCACTGCAGCATCTTTTTGGCTCAGATGGCGTTTTCCCACGGTCAGACAGTTTGCGCCTTCTGGCGTGTCGTACTGCTGAAACGCCCGGTTGAAGTCCATCAGGTCATGCAGACGGATGGGCTGATTGGTTTCGTTGTCTACCAGCAGACCCCAATTTTCCCAATGACGGTCAGTATTGCCCACCAGATAATCCAGAATGTTCATCATATAGTAGCCGGGAGCATCCAGCTCTAAGATCTTATCCAGCGTATTCCAATCACGGTTCGTGCAGTAGACGTCATAGGCTGCATAGGTCACAAGACTGTATCGCTGAGATGTCATGATTTTGCTGATAGAAACCGGCTCATTTTCAAACATTCCCTGCTCATACAGTACCTGATGGCAGTCAAAGCACCGGCAGATTTTGCTTGCCAGCACTTCACGTTCCACCGCTTCCCTGCCACCATCCTTGTAAAGATAGAAGCCATCCTCTTTTCGCACCCACGCCTTGGGGTACAAGCCGCCCGTAGACAGGTCATTTGCCAGAAGATGGGCGTTTGTCACCGTCATTTGGTGCCCCCGCAGCGCAATATCCACAAGCGCATTGCTTAAGGAGTGTGCAAAAAGGTTGATATCCTCGAATCGAATCTTCTCGTTTTCTTCTTTCACCCAGAACACATCCAGCAAAGACAGACAATGGTAGGATAATGCAATCTGTGCTCGTTCCCTGTCCGTAACACTCTGAGATGCACCGATACTGTTCAGGATTTCCTTGGCGTAGGTGCGATCCAACGTCAACATCCGGGAGGCGCACCAATAGTAAAAGTTCGTTACATTATTGATGCGCTCGTCAAAATCATCCGATTCCACCAGAACCAGATCATAGGGCATGAAATCCTCGAGGCAGACCCTGCATTCCCCTGTCGTGCTGAGTTGTGCCACACAGCTTTCCCGGTGCATGATCTCGTAAAACATGATTTTCATCCCTCCCTGCGTTCTGTGTCTTGCTCTGTATTTATATTACCTTCTTTTTTCACGGGACGCAAGAGCTTTTACTTTTCAAAAAGCTTTTTCTGCTGCTCCATCAGGACGGTTTCGATACGCTCTTTCAGCAAAAAGTGGAATTGTTTTGCGTGTTACGCAATGTCACAGGATGCCATATTGGCTGCCAACAATCAACAGTTTTGTTGTGTCAGCCGTATTTCAAAAGACTTATGTAACACAAAAAGCCCCACGCTCAACACCGCCTCTGCATCCGACCGTGCTTGGTCAGAACAGAAAAGCATATGTTGAGCGTGGGGCTTTGTTTATCGGCTGGGCTGCCAGCCGGGCTTTTGGTGTTCTTTGGGTTTGTAGGTTCCTTTGGTAGTATCGATCACCGCCTGCAGCAATTCGAGCTTCTGCCATGTGGGGCAGTTCAGACGGTCGATTTTTTCGATCACATAGTTGGCGTGGGCGGTTGCGACCCGTTTTCCGAGTTCGTCCCATCCCTCTTTCGTTTTGGGGTAATGTACCACCACTTCAATGGGGGCACTCTTTCGCATGGCTCACTCACCTCCGATTACATCGCTATCACCTCATTTTTACGGGTTACTGGTTGTCCGCTATTCGCTGCGGTTTCCGCTCAGAACGTTCAGAGCCAGACTGACCAGCAAAGCCATATCAATGCGGAGTATTTCAGCCTTGCTGGCATAGCCCATAAAGCGTTCGATGTTCTACGGCGATTCGTTCGCAAGTGCGTTTTTCTGAATCGATGTGATCATTTTGATCACATCGATCAACCAATAAAGGCCTCCGAATCTCTTTCTTATTAGGAAAAGATTCAGAGGCCTCTGTTTTACAATTTTTCGGAATAGCGGCTTTCACCAGCAGCGTCATGGGACGGCCCAGTTCATCTTTCATTCCGGGAATCCTCAGCATCTCTGCAGAGGTTCGTTGTCATATTCGCTGGTATGGAGTGGTTTCACTGGCTGCATTGAGCTTCTGATAACATCCAAAATGGTCCGATCCGCCGGGAGCCACGGAACGGAATCAATGTCATCTTTTGTCAGCCATCGTGCAGCTTCCGCTTCTTTCAGAACAAGATCGCCGGAAACCACTTCACACCAGAAGCAGTCCATGGAAAGATGAAACGCCGGATAATCGTACTCGATTGTACCAATTAAATCCTCCACGGCGATTTCCGTGTCCAGTTCTTCTTCAATTTCCCGCTTCAGAGCCTTCTGCGGGGTTTCTCCCGGCTCAATTTTGCCGCCCGGAAACTCCCACTGGCCTTTATAGTCGCCATAACCGCGGGCAGTGGCGTAGATTTTGCGTTTTGCCTGCATGGAGTCGCAGATCACAGCGGCCACAACACGAATCGTTTTCATAACGTTCTCCTTTTGGATTCATTAGGCCGACCGTCAGAAGTCCCACCGACACGATAGAACACCCTGTTTCCTGCTTTTCTTGCAGTAAGCAGCCCCATCTCATGGAATTTCATCACAAACGTCCGAATGGTTGCATACGCAGCGTTTCGGAAATCCTTTTCCAGCTGCTTTGTGGTAAACTCCTCTGCACCATAAGCAGACAGAACATACTCCCAGAGCAGCCGTTCTTTTTCTGTGATTTTTCCTTCCGCAAGAGCAGTTTGATATACCTCAAGATCAGTTTTCGGCGGGACTGCATCCACCTGCAGGCGGTTATAGACCTCATTGCAGAAGTAGAACAGAAAGGGAGTCACATCCGTATAGCCGGAAATCAGAGCATTTCTCTCCACGCGTTCGTAGGCTTTGTAATATGCGCCCTTGTTTTCAGCGATGTATCGGGAAAACGGCGTGAACAGTGCCGCAGGATAGCCCTGCTGAACAAGATACCAGAGGTGGAATAGCCGTGCAGTGCGTCCATTCCCGTCAAAATAGGGGTGGTAGTATGCAAAAGCAAAGTGCAGAATGGCAGCCTTATGCAGCTCATTGATGCCGTCATTGGCATTCGCAAAATCGACAAGACATTTCATGGCACCGGGAAGCCGCTCTGCTGGAAGTCCCGGTCTGGGTTCTTCACCGCCCACAATAAAAACCTCGCCATGCCGATAAAAGTGGTTTGGCAGTAATCGATCTTCATCCGGGAGATAATCCCCTGTGCTGATCTGATATAGGTAATGCAGATTCTCCTCGGTGATCGTATTCTGACGATTCGCGATAAACTCCAGTCCGCGCTTCATACCATAGATGCGGGCTTCTTGTTCATCACGAGGGGCATAACCATCGAGGATATAACGGATACTGCTGCGGGTCGAGCGGATACTTTCAATTTGAAAAGTCGCATAAATTTCCTCGGTCATCGCCGACAAACCGAAGTTTTGTCCACTGACAGGGACAGAGAGCAACTGCTTCATACCATTTGTTGAAATTTGCGCGAGGTTCGGCAGGTAAAACAGCTTATTTCCAGAAAAATCAGTCAACGGCAGAGGCCGCGCAAAGTTTTGCCGCAGCAATTCGGCAAATTCTTTGACGCTGACAGTCGAGTACTTGTATTCCATCCGATTGAGTTCAAACAAATGCTTATCTGAAAGCATTTTGGCAAACTGTGCCCCATCCATTCTGTCCACCTCGCAGTTGATACTTATTGATACTATATAGTATCAATATACCGTTTCTTTATAAAAAAGTCAACCGAAACAGGCCGAACCAACTTTTTTCCATACTCTCCGTCAAAATTCCCGCGGCACAGCCACGAATCACATCTCCATCGGCTTATTCCCCACTTCGTCCAGATTCAAAGCAATGCTTCTGAATCATTTTTACACTCCAAACACTGCTTTCGTCAGCCGGATACCTGCTGCCGTCTTCATCGTATGTTCCATAAAGGTTCGGATTGCCTGCTGGTCGTACCCGCTTTCGGACGCATTGACGATATAATCTGCCTCAATCAGAATCTGATAGTCAATGCCGTTGATCTGCGCCGGACTATGGTGGTGCCCTACCAGATAGGCCACCCGGTCGATCTGTTCTGCTGTCATGCCGGTATCCGCCAAGAACTCCCGCACCAGCGGGGCACCCTCCTGTTCCTGATATTTACCATTGGTGTTGCCGTATTTTTTGCGGCAGAGCGGGCAGGCGATATCGTGGGTGATGGCCGCCACCTCCAGAATAAACTGCGTGTCTGCGTCCAGCCCCTCCAGCTCACCAATGGTTTTGGCATAGGTCCACACGCAGCTCAGGTGCGTGATGTCATGGATATTCCCTTCGGAAAAGGCGATCATCTTTTCCATGATCTGTGCAATGGTCATCATTTGTTTTCACTCCTGTTTTTAATACTTAAATGTTCACCTTGATAAACGCGAACTTATTCTTCAAATTTTTTATGACACTTTGGACATTCTTTAGGGATCGGCCTATAACCAACAAGTGAGCAACCGCAATAAGGACATTTCATCATGGTGAGATGATATACAATACCACCAATAACAACCATTGCACCGATTAGCAGGCATATGTTTACTCTGTACTCCTTTGCCGTCATTGCTCCTATTACTGCGAGCAATATTCCTATCATCAAAATGATCCAAGAAATGGCAGCCTGCTTTTGTGGGCTATTGTTTTTCATATAATCACACTCCTCGTCAAGTTCCGATTCATAAAATCCCCGTCAGCGCCACTGCAACCAGAAGGGACGGCAGCAGGTTTGCCACCTTGATGGTTCTTGGCCACACCAGATTGATGCCCACACAAAAAATCAGAATATTTCCTACCAGCGAGAGATTGTTCAGCACAGCGTCCGTCATAAAGCCGGACAGCACTACCGCAAGAGCCGTCATGGCACCTTGCAGCACTGCCACCGGAATAAATGAAAACACGCAGCCCTTGCCCATGGAGGACGCCATGATGAGCACAATGATAAAGTCCAGAATCGCTTTTGCCACCAGCGTGGAATGGTCGCCGTAGATGCCATCCTGAATGGAGCCGATGACGGCCATGGCCCCGATGCTCACCGTCAGGGATGCCGACACGAAGCCGTTGACGAACTGGTTGTCGCCGTCACTGCCAGTCTTGTGTTTGAGCCACTCGCCAAAGCGTTCAAACTGTGCATCCAGATCAATAAGTTCACCCAGCAGCGCACCCAACGCCAGCGATAGAATCATGACCATAGAGCCACCGGTGCTCAAAGTTCCGTCTGGCCTAACCGTCAGTATCTTGGAGAGCGTTCCCGCCGCTCCCAGAAACACCACGGAAAAGCCCGTGGCTTTGATGATTGTATCCTGATAGCGCTCTTTCAGAAAGCGTTTGAACAGAATACCCAGCACACCGCCTATCACAATGGCCAGCGCATTGATGATCGTTCCCAATCCCCGCATTTTCGTTTTTCCCTTGCTTACTGATTCCTGTATTTGTTTAAGACTTCATCCGGGATATGACAGTAGCTGCAGTCTTCCGGGTACCGCTCCAGATGGTGCTGATGCTCCTCTGCACTCCGGACGTAATTCGTCAGCGGCAGCACTTCCACAACGATTTTATCCCGGTCCTTCCGGCTGTCAATAAAGGCTCTTGCTTCTTCCAGATGTCCGGGATTTGTGCTGTAAAGCCCCGTGCGATACTTTTTTCCAACATCAACGCCCTGTTTGTTCAGGCTGTACGGGTCGATGATTTCAAACAGATGCTCCATAAGCTCTGTAACACTGGTACATTTCTCATCAAAGACCACTTTAACGCACTCTGCGTATCCATCATACGGGCCGTCCAGCGTGTTTGTTGTTCCGTTGGCTCTCCCGGCTTCGGTCGTCCGTACACCGGGCACCGTGTCAAAAAAAATGCTGGACGCCCCAAAGGCACCCGCCTGCAATGTATACCGTTTCCATACTCTTGACTTTCCTTTTTTTACTGGTACAGTTTGCATCCATGCTCTGTACTCCTTACGGTTTCCTTGCTAGCTGCAAATCGATCCATCATACCAACTCACAAAAAGTGCTTCCGCACCATTGCAGAGTAATTATCATACGGATAAAAACAGTTTCTGCAATTCATCGGCCGTGAAATCTTTTGTTTGTTTATACTCGATTTCCATGATGCACCCCTTTATAACTTCCACAAACGTGAACTTGTCGGGGCGAGGCCCCTCCATCTTGCTGCCGCAAGACCGTTCTGTCACTTAAAAGCCCCACTGGGGCTTTCATTGTTCTGCTTCGCTCCACAAACGCGAATTTAGTAACGCAAAAGGAAGTATATGACATACACCCAACTAAGTAATCCATGAAAAATCGCCCAACCGACAGACTTCCACGCTGTATAACTAATAACCATAGCTAATGCACTTCCAAAAGTTATTCCTGATTTTACCGTTTTCTTGACATTCGTTGATTTATTATCTTCCATATTTGTTTCCTCCACAAATTCTAAGTTGTAAGTTTCTTTACTATCATATCTTTAAAACTTGTTTTGCTTTCGCATTAACAAATTGGATAATTGGACCTGAAATGATAACTGTAATAAGCGTGCATACACCAAACTTTCCGCCAAACAAAACACCTGTAACAACAACCAAAATATCCAATGCCATTCGGACAAATTTAATCTGCCAGTGATTTTTTTCTGCTAAAGCAAAAGTGACTGCCTCATAGGAGCCTCTACCAAGGGATGCCGACGCATATAGTCCTGTTCCGACAGCAAACAAAACCACTCCTAACAACATAATTAAAAAATTGATCCACTTATAGGTACTGTAAATATGGCAGTTAGCAAACAAATCTACACAGGTACTGTATACAATCTGGTACAACACAGTTCCTATATGAATCTGACTTTTATCGTAAATGAGCGCAAACAAAATCATTCCCAATGCTACAACAAAAGATGCTGTGCCAATGCTTATGTGAAATGTTCTTGCAATCCCCTGCCACAGCACCGCAAGCGTAGCTCCGCCAAATCCAGCATACAGTGCAAGTGTAATTCCATAAGCCGCAATTATAGAACCTATTACAAGTATTGCCAATTTCTTTAGTGTTTTTTTATTGTTATTTTTCATTGACTTTTAATAATTCACTCCTCGTATAATTTTCTTTGGGTTTAAAGCATCCCGTTAGCAACCGCTCTAATTTATTTAATACCAGCAAATTACTCTCCTCTACAAATTCCGATTTATCAAATAAGAATTTCCGTCAATTTTTCTCTTGATGCGGCTCGTTTCTAAGAGTAGGAACGAACTGTTCTGTTGCCGGAGACGGACCATTCAGGTCGATCTCCGGCAGTATTTTTGTTATCGCGTATTAAAAAAGCAGCCGGAACGACTTTCTGCTGCGCTACATCGATGATGCCGTATGTATTCAGTCTGAGTTTTGGAATGACCGGAAGGCTGACGAAGGCGAGGGTCATAAAGATGCCGATATCTTCCGCTACACCATGTGCCTTGAGGGCATCGTTCAGCGCCTGCATTTTCGCCGCAACGCTCTCTGCGCTTTCGGTGCTCATCAATCCGGCCACCGGAAGCGCAAGTTCTGCCACGACCTGTCCATCTGCCACAAACGCAAGTCCGCCTTTGTTTTTCCGCACGGTGTTGCCGGCCAGCATCATATCGGTATCGTTGTCCCCTGCCACAATCAGGTTATGGGAATCATGTGCGATGCTCGATGCAACGGCTCCGCATTTCAGGCTGAAGTTTCCTAAAAAGCCAATGCCCACATGGCCGGAGTGATGATGCCGCTCAAAAACGGCCAGTTTTACGATGTTGTGTTCCGGGTCCACACCGGGAGCTTTGCCCGGATGCCGTTGGAACGGGATGATTTTTTCCTCCGTAAGCAGCTCGCCCCGGTTCAGGCAGATGACACGCTCCTGCTCCCCGCTTTCCCGAAGTTCCAGGTCCTGCAGTGTGATCTCATCCAGATCAAAGGAATCCATAACGTGGGAAAATCTCACACGGTCGATGTCAAGCGGTGCGGGTTTCAGCGTTTTTCCGTGCTCGGCCACCAGCGTGCCATTCTTGTAAACCTGTTCGACCGTAAAGGATTCAAAATCCGATACTACAATGAGGTCGGCAGCATACCCCGGTGCCACGGCACCGTGCTGCTTGAATCCAAAATACTGTGCCGGAACCAGCGTCGCCATTTTGACAGTCACTGCCGGGTCCGCCCCCAACCGGATCGCTTTACGGATGTTGGAATCGATGTGTCCGCTGTCCAGCAGGTCACCGGGGTGCTTATCATCCGTCACCAGCATACAGCGGCTACAATAGGGCTCCCGGAACAGCGGCATCAGGGCCTCCATATTTTTGGCAGCCGTTCCTTCCCGGATCATGATGTATTGTCCGAGCCGGAATTTTTCCATGGCTTCCTCGATGTTGGAGCACTCGTGATCGGACTGAACGCCTGCCGCAATATAAGCATTCAGGTCCTTATCGCTCAAGAGCGGTGCATGGCCATCCACGATCTTTCCCGCTTCGGTGCAGTCGCGGATCTTCTGCAGGATCTTCGGGTCACAGCGCACCGTTCCATAGGCGTTCATCAGTTCCGCAAGCCCCAGCACGCGGGGATCGCCGTAGTAAGGCCGGAGCTGTTCTGCGTTCAGCACCGCACCGGATTCATCCAGATCCGTGGCCGGAACACAGGAGGGCAGCATGAAATAAACCGAAAGGGTCAGATTTTTTGTCGTTTCCAGCATAAAATCCAAGCCTTCCAGCCCCGCAACGTTCGAGATCTCGTGTGGGTCTGTGACCACCGCAGTGGTACCGTGGGGCAGCACTGCCTGCTCGAAAGCCGGACCACAGAGCATGGAGCTTTCGATGTGGATATGCCCATCGATCAGGCCCGGGCAGACATATTTGCCGTGCAGATCAACTTCTTTCCGGCCATGATACGTGCCCACGCCCACGATCGAATTTCCGCTGATGGCAATATCAGCGGTGTCGATCTCATCGGTAAACACATTGACGATTCTGGCATTTTTCAAAACCAGATCGGCCAAAGCATCTCCTCTGCCTGCCGAGATCCGGCGTTTCAGCTCATCAGACAGCATAGAAATATCTCCTCTCTCTGAAGTTCGATTTTCTCACCTATGGATTGGTTCTGCCCTTATTCTACCACGCCTTGCCGCTGCGGAAAAGATGTCGGGAAACTAAAATGGCCCCGGAGGGCTTGTTACAGCTCTCCGGGGGCATCTTATGTGTGTTGTGCTTTGGCGCAGACCGTCAGCACTCCACTGCCACCTTGATCACGCCGTCCCGTTTCTTTTCAAACAGCTCGTAGCCCTCTGCGATCCGGCGCAGGGGGTAGGTGTGGGTGATGAGGGGTTCGGTATCGATCTTGCCTTCTGCGATGAGACGCAGCGTTTCTTCACAATCGCAGCCGTCCACGCCGCCGGTCTTGAAGGTAAGGTTTTTGCCGTACATCTCCGGCAGCGGCAGGGTTTGTGCCTTGTCGTACAGCGCCACCACGGTCACGATGGCGTTGGGTCTTGCGCACTCCCACGCCAGCCGGAAGGTAGTGTCCGCCCCTGCCACTTCCAGCACCACATCTGCCCCGCCGTGGTCGCTGTTGGCGCGCACAAAGGCGGCGCAGTCCTCCGGCTGCACCGTGAGCACCTGCGGGTAGTGCTGACGGATGAACTGCAGGCGGCTTGCGTCCTTTTCGCACACGATGATGCGCTTGGGGCTGTGCAGCATGACGCACAGCAGGGTGCAGATACCAGTAGGCCCTGCGCCGAGGATCAGCACGGTATCCTCGGGAGTGATCTCCGAGATACGCTTTGATATTTCCGGACTTGAGTATACCACGCAGCTATGGCAAAGAGCAAGCCGCAAAAGGCCCGCCCTTTGCGGCAGCTCTCCGCCGATCAGATCTTGGGCTGATACTGCATGCTGGATACATTGTAAATGGTAACAAAAGCCTTGGGGTCTTCCCGGTTGATAAAGTTCATCAGCTTCTGATATTCGCTCTTGTCCACGATGGTAATGATCTCGTTGTGTTTTTCCAGATTGTATGCACCGATGGCCTCGTACATGGTCGCACCGCTGTGCAGGTCATGGAGGATGAACTGACGCAGCGCCTCCTCTTTTTCAGTGATGATGCAGACGCGGCGTTTGATGCTGTTATCAAAGATGAAATGGTCCAGCACGATGCCGTTGAAGTAAGTACCGAGGATACTCAGCACCACGGTCTTTTTATCGTAGACCAGGGCCGCGGAAAGCGCCACACACATTCCCGACAGAGACATGGCTTTTCCCAATTCCATGTGCAGGTACTTGTTCATGATCTTTGCCACGATATCCAGCCCGCCGGAGGATGCATTGCGGTTGAACAAAATACTCAGCCCGATGCTGACCACCAGAATATAGCACAGCACGTCCAGCTCCTGACTGCCGGTCATCGAGCCGAACTCCGGGAACAGCTTTTCAAACAGCCCCAGAAACACCGGCAGCAGCACACTGGTGTATACGGTCTTTGCGCCAAATTCTCTGCCGCAGGTAAAGAACCCGATGATGAGAAGCACGACGTTCAGGATCATCGTAATGACCGACAAGGGCAGCGGCACAAAATTGGACAGCACGATGCCAAGGCCGGAAATGCTGCTGACGGATGTATGGCTCGGCACCAGAAAAAAGAAAACGCCCGCCGCAATGATTGCCACCGCCCCGGTCAGGACTGCCGTCTCCCTCAGGACTGCGCCGGTCTTTCCTTTTACATCACTCATCTTTGTCCCCCTAAAATCAAATTTGTTTCACCGATCTCCTCATCTTTGTCGATGCGGACAAGGAGCTTACCGCCAAAGCGTTTGTATTCCATAGTGAAGTACCTCCATAAATTCCGAGTTGCTGTTCTCAGTATACCATGATTTTCCCTTGCGGAAAAGATAGCGAAACAAAAATGCCCCCGGAGGGCTTGTTGCGGCTCTCCGGGGGCATCTTATGTGCGTTGTGCCTTGGCGCACACGACCGGCGTTTTACTCGATCTCGATCAGGTTCGGGTTCTCAGGCAAAGCCTTCGTCTGCTGAGAGCTGGGCAGCTCGATGTGCAGGACGCCATCCTCGAACTTTGCGTGGATGTCTTCCTTCTTCACATCGCCCACGTAGAAACTGCGCGCGCAGGTGCCGGAGAAGGATTCGCGCCGCAGATAGCGGCCCTTCTTATCCTTTTCGTCGTTGCTGTGGCTGCGCACTGCCTGAATGGTCAGGTAGCCGTCGTTCAGATCCATCTGAACGTCTTCCTTCTTGCAGCCCGGCAGGTCAACCGCTACTTCGTAGCCGTTGTCCGTCTGTTTGACATCGGTCTTCATCATGTTTGCACCGCGCTTACCAAAGGTATCACGAGCCTCACGGTTCATAGCACGTTCCAGTGCAGCGTCATTCCAGAACGGATCGAAGAAATCATCGAACAGGTTTTCATGGAAAACAGTCGGCATAAGCATAAATCATTCCTCCAATCCCGGCGTTCGGGTCGGGGCAAAAAATCTGAAGCGTCCATTCAGAAGGGCTTTCCGGGGAGCCTCGCGGCTCTCCTTTTGCCCTTCCTCCTGAGCACGCCACTGTTATAGCACCGTTCATTAGCAGTGTCAATAGAAGAGTGCTAAAATTCATGAAAGAATAATACTTTTATAAAATCCTATGCAATCTTTTCAAAATTAAGTCGTATCATCGCATTTTATGTCATCTTGGCAATCATGAAGCACAACAGCTCATATCCTTCCCGGATATCCTCCGGCAGACGTTTCAAAGTCTCGTCCCGCAGTTCCTGCGGCATCCCGTAAAAAGCTTCGGCAATGCCGCCGGTGATGCAGGCAAGGGTGTCGCTGTCGCCGCCCAGAGAGACCGCATTGCGAAGTGCATCCTCAAAACTGACGCTTTCCAGAAAAGCAATGATTGCTTCCGGCACAGTTTCCTGACAGGTCTCCACATGATGATAGGTCGGCCGAATTTCATCGCAGGTACGGTTCAGGTCATAACCGAAGGTCTGCTCCACATACCGCTTGATCTCCGGCTTGCTGTGGCCGGTACGAGCCAGAAAAATTGCTGCCGCCGTGGCCTGTGCGCCCTTGATGCCCTCCGGGTGGTTGTGGGTGACTTCAGCGGTCACTTTTGCCATTTCCAGCGTTTTGTCCAGCGTATCGAACAGCCAGCCCGCTGCCGACACCCGCATAGCCGAGCCGTTACCGAAACTGCCATAGGGATTCGGATTTTCTGCGTGCAGCCACCGGCGGAACATCCCGCCGTAACCGGCATGGGGATATTCACGGCCCCAGAACCGCATTTCATGCTGCACTGCACAAAATGTTCTCTCCGGCAGACCCTTTCCGTCAATCAGACCAACTGCCACCGCAGCGGTCATGACCGTATCATCGGTGAAGTGCGATTTCTCGCTCAGCAGCGGAAAATCCTTGTGCTTGTAATTGTTGTGGTCAAATTCATAGGGACTGCCCACGATGTCACCCAAGATTGCTCCTAACATGGCTGTTTCCTCCCTTACCTATGATGCCGCTTCTGGAAATCAGCTTCTATTTGTTCTTTCCACTCTGCGCCGATGGACGCGCAGCAGGGTGCTTCCCGCATCCGGGAGACTGTCTCGCTGACAACGTGGTAGTTGACCGCCACGCCCTGTGCGTCATTCTCAAACCGCACAGCCCGGTCGGACGAGATGCCGAAGCGGGCAGCTTCCTTCACGGCGTCCATGTTAGCACCAAGGAACAGGAACTCCCACGCCGTACTGCTCTTTTTTCCCGTCTCGATCATCCGGCGGATCTTCTCATAGCTAAACCGTTTGCTGGCGTTTTTCCTAGCCCGTCCGTGGTAATGACAAAGATGACCTTTTTCGGTCGCGCTCACTCTCCGGCAGATGGCGCTGAATGTTCGCCATCTTCTCCACGCCGTAGCCAATGGCGTCCAGCAGCGCCGTGCAGCCCCGGACGTAGTAGTCCTTTTCGGTCAGCGGCGCAACAGCCTTCAGCGGAAAACGGTCGTGCAGCAGCTGCACCTCATGGTCGAACAGGATCGTGGTCACATTGGCCTCGCCCTCCTGCTCCTTCTGCCGGGTCAACATAGCATTGAACCCGCCGATGGTATCCTGCTCCAGCCCGCCCATGGAACCGCTGCGGTCCAGAATGAAAACAAGCTCGGTAAGATTTTCTTCATAATAAATGCCCTCCGTTTTGTGGTGTATCGCTTTCGTTGGCAAAAGGATACCACAAACCGGAGGGCAAAAGGTCAACGGGCAGGCGACAAATCACGCACCCAGCTGTTCCTGATCGTATTCAAACAGCAGCGTATTGACCTGATTGATGTTATAGATTTTGTGTTCCAGGCAATACCGCACGATCCAGTCCCAGCAGAGCTGGACAAATCCGAACTTGTCGGGGCAAGGCCCCTCCATCTTGCTTGCGCAAGACCGTTCTGTTGCTCAAAAGCCCCACTGGGGCTTTCGTTGCTTCGCAAACGCAAACTTTTTTCTCCGCAGTCGGCGGTCAAAGTGTCCTCAAACCGGACAGTTTGGGTGCCATCCTTGTAGTTGAACGTGATCAGCATCCGGTCATCGTACAGGAAAATGGCATTTACAAAAATTTCAATCAGCGCTTTTCGCTGCTTTTTTCGCGAAATATCGAACTTTCTAAATTTCATCAGCCAGAATCGGATGAAATCCTCATTGAAGCTGGGCTTCTTCAATTTTTCATCTGCGATTTTTACAGTCAGCTCATCTTTCTGGCTTTCCAGCGCTTCCAGCCGCTCTTTCGTTGTCCGAGTGTACAAGCCGTCCTCGATCGCCTTCATCAGGTTGTCCAGCTTTTTGTTGACCTCTCGCAGTTGCTTTTCCAGCAGCAGGATCGTGGTGTTCTCCTGATTCTGGACATCCATGACCAGTTGAACGATCTTGTCGATCACCGCATCGTCCTGAATCAGCTTCATCGTCTCCCGGACGACCAGATCTTCCAGCCAGTCCTTCTGCACGGTCTTTTTGTTGCAGCCCTTACGCCGCTTGACGTTGGCGCATACTTAAATTTTTTCAGTAAGTGTTTCACCATCATACGCATACTCGCACGGGCAGTTCTTTTTTCTGCAGGTCTATTACGCTTGCATTACTGAATTTCTGCGTTTTCAGCCATCTCCATTGCAGCGTTCGATTGACACAGGTTGAGTTATCGGCAGATACAGCAAACACAACGGGCGGCTCTGATAACAGAGCTGCCCGTTGTGTTCGTTTATGAAAAGGAGAACTTAGATCTCATACCACTTGATCTCGTTGGCATCCAGATGCAGAGCAAAGCTGCTGCCGTCTGTGGTGTAAACGGTGGTGTCCTGCGGCTCGTACGTGTTGTTCACCACACAATACTTGCCGTTCTTGACGTAGGCGTGAACTTCTACATTATAATTGGAGCTGAACCATGTATGCAGCTCTTCCTCACTGTGGGCGCTCCACAGGATAGCGCGGTAAAGGGTGCGGCTGTTGGCAAAACTGTAAGGCACACCGCTGATGTACACGGCACGACCCTTGCCGAAGTCGTGTGCCGCCATCTGCACTTCTTTGTTTCGCTGCACCAGCACTTCGGTGCCTTCAAGGGCGTAGATGTTCTTTTTGCCCTCGCCAAAGTCCACGGGTTGGTCGGCGTCCTGCAAGATAAAGTGGTCGGGGTGCTCCTCCCAGTTGTATTTGTCGTAGTTCAGGGTGAAGCCGTTTTCCTCCTCCACGCCCAACACAGTGGCAAGTTGGAAAATGTGCCCCTGATACGGGTGACCGGAAGGCTCACCCACGCCGATAAAGCCGCCGCCGTTCCAGACGAACTTGCGGATAGCGGAGGAGATCTCCGGATCTTCCCACCAGATGCCGCCGGTGTGTGCGGTGTCGGCATCGCCGACATTGATAATGACATCCAACGAATCCAGCAGATGCGGGTCGTTCTTGATATCCTCAAAGCTGATAAACTTCACGTCAAAGGGCGCACCGGACAGCATCTCAATGACACCGGCATAGCTATAGTTCTGCTTGTAATAGAGGGCGTGATGCACCATGTGACAGCCCCAAGCCCGCATTTTACCCCAACAGTTCAGCACGGCCACTCGCTTGACACAGTAGGGTGTGGTGCCCTTGATGTTCTCGTACAGTTTGCGGAACTCGTTGCAGACGCTCTCCACGTAGTCCACGAACTCCGGGAACTGCAAGGCCAGTTTCAGATAGCCGCCATAGCCGATGCGGTCGATGGGCTTGCGCAGGATAGCGCGGCGGGCTGTAACCCAGTTCTCCTTGGCTTCCCGCACGGGGTCGCCGCCCTCGTGGAAGGTGTCGGGGAAGAAGTAGGGCAGGAAACGGCCCTCGGTGTACTTCACGCCCTCAATGTCAGAGATCAGGCGCAGGGTGGAGCCGTTGCCCACGCTGCCCACTACGGCATCCAGTCCGAT
>ENA-OQNT01000090-OQNT01000090.1-human-gut-metagenome-genome-assembly--contig:-NODE-90-length-24291-cov-3.349694_pt1 | contig 24291 bp, 26 predicted proteins | sample MGYA00242634_ERZ504890 | MGnify/ENA primary metagenome ERZ504890 (study PRJEB26092, sample SAMD00036379) | human gut metagenome | host: Homo sapiens | study: EMG produced TPA metagenomics assembly of... | reverse complement strand
GCCGGTGGCAACGCCATCTAACTCAAATTTCCCCGGCAGCTGATGCAGATCATATGTCCGATCGTCGTTCGCCAGAATTTGGTAGCGTTGGAAACCAACCTGCAAATCCCCGATTTGGGGGTTGTTTTTGTGCAGTCCCAGACCCACCCGGATCATCTTGGACTGGAAGCCTTTGCCAACTACATCAACGAGAAGCTGGGCGATAAGTACCGCGTGGAGGTGTACCCCAGCGAGCTGCTGGGCTCCCAGACCGAAATGGTGCAGCTGACCCAGACCGGTGCCATCGACTTTGTGGTGGCGTCCACTGCCATCATGGAGACCTTCAGTGCCAAATACCAGATCTTCAACCTGCCTTACCTGTTCTCCAGCGTAGAAGCCTACCACGAGGCGATGGACGACCCCGAGGTGACGGACCCCATTTTCAAGACCACTTCCAAGGCCGGTCTGGAGACGGTGGCATGGCTGGATGCCGGCACCCGCAACTTCTACACCATCAAGACCCCTATCAACCAGCCCTCCGACCTGAAGGGTCTGAAGATCCGCGTGCAGCAGTCGCCCACCAACGTGGAAATGCTGCGTCTGCTGGGCGGCACCGCTACGCCCATGGGCTTCGGCGATGTGTACACCGCACTGCAGGCCGGTATTCTGGATGGTGCCGAGAACAACGAGCTGGCTCTGACCGATAACGGTCACGGCGATATCTGCAAGTATTACTCCTACGATATGCACCAGATGGTGCCGGACCTGCTGGTGGCAAACTACGCTTTCCTGAACGAACTCAGCGACGAGGAGCGCGCGATCTTTGAAGAGGGTTTCCAGATCGTGAAGCGCACCGAGCAGGATGCTTGGGAGGATGCTGTGGCTGAGGCGAAAGATAAGGCCGAGAACGAGCAGCACGTCAACTTTATTTACCCGGACACTGCACCGTTTCAGGAGGCTATGGCCCCCCTGCACGATTCCGTGCTGGCAGCAAACCCGGAACTGCAGCCCATTTATGACCTGATCCAGCAGCACAACGCTGCCCACACTGCGGACTGAGGAGGCGCATCATGGAAAAACTGAGAAATACCCTGAACAAGGTGCTCAACCTGCTGGCAGGTCTGAGCATGACGGTCATGGTGGTGCTGACCACCTATCAGGTCATCGTACGTTATATCTTCAACTCTCCCTCCACATGGTCGGAAGAGCTGGTGGGTTATCTGTTCGGCTGGAGCACCATGCTGGGGGCCACCATCGTCTCCGGCGAGCGCGGCCACATGAACATTCCCGTGCTGGTGGACCGATTCAACCCCACCATGCGCAAGGCGTTCCACATCTTTGCTGAGGTCATCGCCTTCATCTTCTCCGCGACCATTCTGGTGTTCGGCGGTTTTCAGGTGTCCCAGCTGGCTATGGGACAGCAGACCTCCTCGCTGGGCGTTGCCGTGGGCGTGTTCTACTGGGTCATGCCCATCTGCGGCGTGATCATTCTGGTGTATTCCGTGCTGAACATTATCGGCATCGCCAACGGCTCCATCTGTCTGGATACCCCGGAGGATGCAGACTTTGCAAAGGTGGAAGCCGAAATGGCTGCCGATGCCGACAAGGAAAATAAGGAGGACTAAGCTGTGGCAATTCAAGCGTTACTCGTAATTCTGGCAGTGCTGCTGGTGCTGCTGTTCCTCGGCGTGCCCATCTCGTACGCCATTGCAGTCTCTTCCCTGACTGCCATCCTTTCTTCCATTGACCTGAATGTGGCCGTGCTGACCGCTGCCCAGCGCACCTTTGTGGGCATGAGCAAGTTCAGCCTGACCGCCATCCCGTTCTTTATTCTGGCCGGCAACATCATGAATCAGGGCGGCATCGCCAAGCGTCTGGTGGATTTCGTCATGGCCATTCTGGGCAAGATGCCCGGCGCACTGCTGGTGACCAACATCGGCACCAACGCTCTGTTCGGCGCCATCTCCGGCTCTGCTTCCGCTGCGGCTGCTGCCGTTGGCTCCATGATCCGCGACGGTGCCGAGGAGCAGGGCTACGACCCCGCCGTGACCGCTGCCACCAATGCCGCTTCCTCCTGCTCCGGTTTGCTGATCCCGCCGTCCAACGCCTTGATCACCTACTCGCTGGCATCCGGCGGCACCTCTGTGGCTGCGCTGTTCATGGCCGGTTACATTCCCGGCATCATCTGGGCGCTGTGCTGCTGCGTGGTGGGCGTGCTGCTGGCGGTCAAGCTGGGCTATAAAGGCACCCCCGGTAAGTTTGACTGGAAAAATCTCGGCATCTGCACCCTGCGCGCTCTGCCTTCCCTGTCCCTGATCATCGTGGTCATCGGCGGCATCATCGGCGGTGTGTTCTCTGCCACCGAAGGCTCTGCCATTGCCGTTGTCTATGCGCTGATTCTTGCTTTCTGCTACCGCTCCATCAACCTGAAGAGCCTGTGGAAGATCCTCGTGGACTCTGCCAAGATGTCCGGCATGGTGGTGTTTCTTGTGGGTGTTTCCAACATTCTGGGCTGGGTCATGGCCTTTTTGCAGATCCCGGATGCTGTGGCAGCAGCCCTGCTGAGCCTGACCAGCAATAAGTACATCATCCTGCTCATCATGAACGTGATTCTGCTGGTGTCCGGCACCTTTATGGATGTGACTCCGGCCATCCTCATCTTCACCCCGCTGTTCCTGCCCATCTGCCAGAGCTTTGGCATGAGCACCATCCAGTTCGGTCTGATCCTCGTGTATAACCTGTGCATCGGCAACATCACCCCGCCTGTGGGCAACGCACTGTTCGTGGGGCATCAAGGTGGGCCGCACCTCGCTTTCCAAGGTCATGCCGTACATGCTTATGTACTATGTGGCCATCATCGGCGGCCTGCTGCTGGTCACCTTTATCCCGGCAGTGTCTACCGCACTGCCGCAGGCAATGGGCCTGATGTAATTGAGACATCTCCTTTTTCTTCTCCTAAAAGGCGGTACCTGCTTTGCGGCGGGCACCGCCTTTTCCTGTCTCTTGCACAAAGGCAACCTTGTGCGCTATACTATCTGCAAAGGGAGGGAGACACCATGCGCAGACGGACCTTTTTAGCCGGGCTGGGCTTTGCAGCCTTGCAGCTGGCAGGCTGCAGCGCAAAGCCGCAGACTACACCGGACTATGTGCTGACCTATGCCGACAACCAGCCCGCCGGGTACCCCACTACGCAGGGCGCGCAGTATTTTGCGGACCTTGTGCAGCAGCAGACCGGGGGCAAGGTGGTCATTCAGGTCAAGGCGAACGGCGAGTACGGCTCGGAACAGCAGGTGTGGGAACAGCTTGCCATTGGCGGCGTAGATTTTGCCCGTGTGTCGCTCTCGGTGGTCACGGACGATCTACCCCGGCTCAACGTGCTGCTGCTGCCGTATCTCTACCGGGATGCCGACCACATGTGGCGCGTGCTGGACGGCAGCATCGGGGCTGAGTTTTTGCAGGACTTTACCGCGCAGGGGCGCGTGGGCCTGAGCTGGTACGACGCGGGTGCCCGCTCGTTTTATGCCCGTCAGCCGGTGCGCAGCCTGAACGATTTACAGGGCAAGACCATCCGCGTGCAGGATTCGCAGATCGTGATCGACATGATCCGCCTGCTGGGTGCAGTGCCGGAGACCACGGCGTACAGCGACGTCTACTCGGCGCTTGAGACCGGGCAGATCGATGCCGCCGAAAACAACTGGCCGGCCTACTATTCCATGGAGCACTACAAGGTGGCACGGTACTACATGGCCGATGAGCACAGCCGCGTACCGGAGGTACAGCTGGCTTCCGGCCGCACATGGGATGCACTGCCGGAGGAATACCGGCAGACCCTGCAAGCGTGCGCCCGGGCATCGGCGCAATACGAGCGCCAGCTCTGGGCGCAGGAGGAAACAGCTGCCCGAAAAGCGGCATTGGCTGGCGGGTGCCGGGAACTGCCGCTGCCCGAAGAAGAAATGCAGAACTTCCGGCAGCTGGTGCAGCCGCTATACCGGAAACATTGCGCCGACTATCTGCCGCTGGTGGAAGAGATACAGGCAGAGTGACAACAGAGAAAGGGACGAGTCAAATAAAAAGGCTCACAGCTTTGAGGTTATGCTGCATGGAAAGACGCTGCCTGTGCAATGTTACAAGAGATGATCTTGCAGAACCGCAATCACCCCAGTATCATCCTGTGGGGCGTGCACATCAACGAGAGCGTGGATGACGATGCTTTCTATAACCGCACCAATAAGATCGCCCACCAGCTGAACCCCAGCCGCGCCACCTCCGGCGTGCGATACCATCGGCGAGCTGCTGGAAACGCAGGAGCACTTTTCCTCCACGCCCACTCCGTGGAACAGCAAACAAGCCAGACCCGCCGGTCTGGCTTGTTTGCAATATCAAAATAAATGTTTCCGCTGAATATCCCCAAGGTGCAGCGGAGGACCTTCTGAATCAAAAACTCTCCCTTAGCTCACATATCCATCGGTCACGCTGATGATGTTGGCATTGCCTTCCAGACTTTCATACACGTTCACGACGGCATAGTGCATCTCAGCACCCGGATAAACCGTGGTTGCTTCGCACAGGATGCGGTAGTTCGTGCCTGCCACGGTCTGGGTGCTCAACAGAGCCACCGGCACATAGTCCACGCCCACAAAGCCCTCGGTGGCCTTGTTGAACGCCGCCGTAGCTTCCTCCGTCATGGCGGGGGACTCCGCTTCCTGCCAGGTGCCCACAGCGTCTTCCTTGTAGTCCAGATTTGTCAGGCACAGCGGGTCGCCGATGTCCAGAATTTCTGCCTTGCCCAGCCAGCCGCGCTGCAGCGTGACCACCACATATTCTTCCTGTGCGCCCGGTACGACGACAGCCGCCTTGCACAGAATGCGGTACTGGATACCGGAGCCGGTGGTGCGGCTTGCCAGCAGGGCCACGGGCGTATAGGAAACGCCCTCCAGACCTTCAAAGGCCTTGTCGAACACTTTGCGGACTTTCTCGGTCAGTGCCGGGTCGGAAGCACGCTTCCAGCTGCTGGAAATACAGTTTTCCTCAGCCACAGCAGAAACTGGTTCCACCGTCTCTGCCGAAAGTGCGTATGCCTGTACCGCGCCGCCTGCCAGCAGGGAAAGAGCCATCACAGCCGTCATACAAACAGAAACCGTCTTTTTCATAATAATATATCCCCTCTTCTTATTGTGTGTCGCTGCTGGGGTGTGCACCCGGTTTTGTCGCTTCATTCTGGATACGAATGAGCCTCCCCCGGAATTGCACGGGTTTGAAATATTTTCCAAAAAAAGAAAAAGCCTGTGTGCACAGTCCTGAATGACAGGCTCTGCATCCCTCCTGAACATCCCTCCAATTTCCATTTGGGCGGTCCAAATCGAAAAAACAGAGTAGAGGGAAAACGTAACGAAAAATCGTAGATTTATCAAAAATTCATTCGATGTACTGTTGCTTTTCCGCTTTAAAGTCGGGCACCAGATGACACCAAATGGAAAACCCTCCCCAAAACTCAAAATCCCTTGTGCTAATAACACGTGTGGGTTCGACCCCCACCACCGGCATAAAAAGGAAGCCCTCCAGCTTGTCTGGGGGGCTTCCTTTTTATCTGCGGCGTGTGAGCGGGTCGAACAGCACGACCCTGCACAGCAGGGGAGCAATCAGCCCTGCGGGCTGTTGCTCAGTGCGCGGGAGACCCCCACCACCGGCATAAAAAGCCAATCAGGCATTCGCCCAATGCCGTTAAGTTAAGAGGCTAAAGAAAAATAGACTTCATCAAAAAGATGAGGTCTATTTTTTTGAAAAAGATCAGAAACAGATTTTACGCACCCTTTGCCGGATATGCCAAGGCCCCCACAGAACACGGGATCTGCAGGGGCCTTGCGGGCAATATTTTTACAGCATTTTGACCGCCAGTGCTTCACTGGTGCGATCCTGTGCGGCGTTGGCATTTTCGGGGTCGTCCATGGTGTAGCGCAGCACCAGCACTTCAGCCACATACAGCAGCGCCACCTTGACCGGGATGTTGCCGGAGTCCAGCGGGCTTTCCTGCGCACCACACAGCAGCACGATATCCGCCAGCTTTGCGCCGGGCGAATCCTCATAATGGGTGAGCAGAATGATCTTTGCGCCCGCCGCCTTGGCCGCACGCAGCGTTTCCAGCATATCGCGGGTAGCGCCGGAATAGGAAACGAACAGCACCACATCCTCCGGGGTCATCAGGCTGGCCGTGATCAGCTGCATATGGCTGTCGCCTGCCGTGCGGAACTTGGTGGAGATGCAGGCAAAGCGGGCGCAGATATCATTTGCAATATACATGCTGCCGCCCTGACCAAGGCAGTACACCTGCCGGGCCTTGTGCATCAGCTCCGAAGCCTTGTCCACCGCCTCCGGCGAAAGATTGTTCTGGGTGCCGTTGATAGTAGTCATCAGCAGGGCGCTGGCGTGCTCGCACAAAGTTGCCGTGTCGGCATCCGGCTCCGGCACATGCTGGTTGACCAGTGCACCGGTGGCGTTGGCCTGCGCCAGCGCAATGCGCATTTCATGATAGCCCTCAAACCCCAGCGCCCGGCAGAAGCGGAACACCGTTGCCTCTGCCACACAGCACTCCTTTGCCAGCGAGGAGATGGACAGATACTGTGCCTCTGCCGCGTGCTGCACAAGATAGTCCGCCACGGTGCGGCCCGATTTTGTCAGGTCGCCCTGATGCTGCTGCAGCAGCTCCCAAAAATTCGTTGCCATTTTTCTTTTTCCTCTTTTCCGGCGCAGCAGTCCACCGACCCGGATCAGCTGCCGACCGTTTCATTCACCTTTATAAAAAGTATAAAAGAATCGTCCCCGCTTCGCAAGAGACGCATTGCCCACATTTTGGCCCGCAGTTCTGTGCAGAGCACACAGTTTTGGCGGAAAAAACGGCCATTTTGTGAAAATATCTTTCAATTTTACATTTTTGTTTAGAAAAACATTTTCACTATCGTTTTTTGTGGGTTTGTACCATTTTGTAATAGTTTCAGAAGAGTAAAGCAAGATTTTCTTTGCATTTCAACATATATCCCACACTTTTGTGCACAATGCACACTGTCATTCTGAAAATTTATGAAAACCATGAATGGACAAAATGAAAATATTTTTCTATAATGGAGCCATCAAGAGCGGCCGCTGGCACGGCAGGCCGCCAACAACGTGAAGCATCTTGAATGCGAAGGAGAAACTACTATGAAAAACTGCATTTCCCGCCGTTCGTTCCTGAAGGCCGCTGGCATTCTGGGCGCAGCCGGCGCTCTGGCCGCATGCGGCGGCTCTTCTGCAAGCACCAGCACTGCTGCTTCCACCGCAGGTTCTACCGCTGCAAGCGCAGCTGCTTCTTCCACCAGCATCAAGCTGTGGACATACCCCATCGGCGGCTGGGGCAATGACGAGACCGTTCAGGGTCTGGTTTCCAGCTTCAACGCAAAGTATCCTGACATCAAGGTCACTGTGGAGTATCTGGACTACACCAACGGCGACGATCAGGTGAACACCGCCATCGAGGGCGGCAGCGCACCTGATCTGATCATGGAAGGTCCCGAGCGTCTGGTTGCAAACTGGGGCGCAAAGGGCGTTATGGCTCCGCTGAACGACCTGTGGACCGACGATGCCAAGAAGGACATCTACGAGTCCGTTGAGTCCGCCTGCAAGGACACTGCCGGCAACTACTACGAGTATCCCCTGTGCATGACCGCACACTGCATGGCCGTGAACATGACCAAGGTCAAGGAAGTGGGCGCAGACCAGTACATTGATACTGATAAGCACACCTGGAGCACCGATGGCTTCCTCAAGACCGTTGACGCACTGTACAATGGCGGTTATGAGAATGTTGCAGCCATCTACTGCAGCGGTCAGGGCGGCGACCAGGGCACCCGCGCCATCATCAACAACATGTACGGCGGCACCTTTACCGATGCAGCCCACACCAAGTACACTGCCGACTCCGCCGAGAACATCAAGGCGATCCAGACCCTGCACGACACCAAGGGCATCAACTTTGACGCTTCCATCGCAGGCGGCGACGAGATCACCCTGTTCCGCAACGGCACCCTGCAGATGGCATTCTGCTGGAACATTGCACAGCAGGCCAACAGCGACAACAACGCCGCCGGTCTGACCAACGATGGCGACGAGATCTTCCCCATGGCCTTCCCCACCGACAGCGGCGACCCGAAGCTGTGCGGCGGCATCTGGGGCTTCGGCATCTTTGATAACGGCGACGAGGCCAAGATCGAAGCAGCCAAGACCTTCATCGACTTCATCGCGGCCGACCCCGATCAGGTCAAGGACAGCGTGCTGGCTTCCACCTACTTCCCGGTCCGTACCAGCGTGGGCGATATCTACGCCGACAACGAGATCATGAGCGAGTACAGCAAGTTCATGGCTTATCTGGGCGACTACTACCAGATCACTCCGGGCTGGGCAACCGCACGCACCGAGTGGTGGAACATGCTGCAGCGCGTCGGCTCTGGTGAGGATGTCGAGACTGCCGTCAAGACCTTTGTGGACAACGCAAACGCTGCCGCACAGGCATAAGCCCATCCACTCTGCCGGGGGCAGATAATTATTGACGCTTCGCCCCTTCCTCGAAGATCCCGACGAGGGAGGGGCTTTATTTGTAAAAAAAAAATCATAACCGAAAGGAACGGTGATTCTCTTGGCTGCAAAAACGGCGATCAAAGAGCCTAAGCGCAGCAGTGCGCTGGTACGGCGCGAGACCTTCGCTTCCTATTGCTTCCTGCTGCCCAGCCTGATCTTCTTTCTGGGCTTCGTCATTTACCCCATGGTGCTGTGCGTGGTGACCAGCTTCTTCGATTCCACCATGAACCGTGCCGACATCTTTGTGGGGCTTGCAAACTATAAGGAACTGTTCACAGACCCCATCTTTCTGGGTGCCTTAAAGAACACCTTCATCATCGTGGTGGTGTCCGTGCCCGTGACCTGTGCCTTCTCGCTGTGGGTTTCCTCTGCCATCGTAGACCTGCCCGAGTGGGCTACCAGCCTTTTCCGCTGCGTGTTCTACCTGCCCGTGGTCACCGGCTCCGTGGCTGTTACCGTGGTGTGGAAGTGGATGTACAACAACTACTATGGCATCTTCAACTATCTGGGCAAGACTCTGGGCCTCATTGACAAGAACATCAACTGGCTGGGCGATGAGCGCTTTGCTCTGGGCTGCATCATCCTGATCCTGCTCACCACCTCTGTGGGCCAGCCCATCGTGCTGTACGTTTCCGCTCTGGGCAACGTGGACCAGTCCATCGTGGAAGCCGCAGAAGTGGACGGTGCCACCGATTTCCAGTGTTTCTGGAAGATCAAGTGGCCCCGCCATCATGCCCACCACCCTGTACATTCTGGTCATTACCACCATCAACTCCTTCCAGTGCTTTGCGCTGATCCAGCTGCTGACTTCCGGCGGCCCCAACCACAGCACCGATACCATCATGTACTACATCTACTACACCGCCTTCAAGCTGTACCGCTACGGCTACGGCAACGCAATGGGTGTTGTGCTGGCAGTCATCATCGCCATTCTGTCGGCTGTCCAGTTCAAGCTGGGCAACCAGGATAATTAAAGGAGGTGCCGGACAATGAGTGCAAATGCCGCTGCAAAAAAGCAAAAACCGTTGAAGCGTCACCCCAGCAAGCTCAAGAGAATGAGCGCCTACATGATCCTGACGCTGATCCTCATCAGCATCGTTGCGGTGCTGTTCGCCTTCCCGCTGTACTGGATCATCACCGGTTCCTTCAAGACCGGTGCCGCCATCAACGCCACCACCCCGGAATGGTGGCCCAGCCAGTGGGTGCTGACCAACTATCAGAAGCTGTTTTCCGGCAAGAGCGCCCCGCTGTGGCAGCTGGCTGTGCCCTTTGGCTCCAAGTTCAGCGCTAACGGCGAGCCCATCTACTTCTCGGTAGGCCCCACGCTCCCGCTGCCATCCGCTGGATGATCAACACCGTGTTCATGGCCGTCATGTCCATGATCCTCACCTGCATCACCGCCGCCATGGCCGGCTATGCACTGGCAAAAAAGCGCTTTGTAGGCCGCAAGCTGCTGTTCACCCTCATCGTGTGTGCAATGGCTCTGCCCAAGCAGGTCATTCTGATCCCCCTGCTGCGCGAAATGAGCAGCCTGAACCTGTACAACACCATCTGGGCCGTCATCTTCCCCATCGTGGGCTGGCCCTTTGGTGTGTTCCTGATGAAGCAGTTCAGTGAGGGCATCCCCACTGAGATGCTGGAAGCGGCCCGCATCGACGGTGCAAGCGAGGCCAAGACCTTCATCGACATCGTGCTGCCCATGGTCAAGCCGGGCATCGGTGCACTGGCCATTTTTACCTTCATCAACAGCTGGAACGACTACTTCATGCAGTTGATCATGCTGTCCAGCACCAGCAACCTGACCATTTCTCTGGGCATTGCAAAGCTGCAGGCTGAGAACAGCACCGACTTTGGCCTGATCATGGCAGGTGCTGCACTGGCTGCTGTGCCTATCATCATCATCTTCCTCATTTTCCAGAAGTACTTTACCAAGGGCATCGCAATGGGTGCTGTTAAGGGCTAAAATCCCGACCGCCGCCTGCGGCGGAAACAGGGAGGGATTTTTGGCGCAGCGGTCTGCAAGACGCAAGGCCCGCCCAAGGGCCGAAGCGGATGCAGGGCACCGCAAGAGGGCGCTGATGCCGCTGCCCGGAACAGAAAGCGTACGAGCTTGATGCAAAACCATTTCATCTGTATTTATTACTATTTTTAAAGAAGGGTTTGGAACATGAAAGATATCAAAAAATATCAGGGTGTCATCCCCGCCTTTTACGCCTGCTACGACGCAGAGGGCAATATTTCTACCGAGGGCGTCAAGGCCCTTACCCGCCATCTGATCGCCAAGGGCGTCAAGGGCGTGTATGTAGGCGGTTCCTCCGGCGAGTGCATCTACCAGCACGTAGATGAGCGCAAGGCCGTTCTGGAAGCCGTGATGAGCGAAGCCAAGGGCAAGCTGACCGTCATTGCGCATGTCGGCTGCAACAATACCGCCGACAGCGTGGAGCTGGCCCGCCATGCCGAGAGCGTGGGCGTGGATGCCATTGCATCCATTCCTCCCATCTACTTCCACCTGCCGGAGTACGCCATTGCAAAGTACTGGAACGATATGTCCGCTGCTGCTCCCAACACCGAGTTCGTCATCTACAACATCCCGCAGCTGGCAGGCACCGGCCTGACCATGAGCCTGCTGAAGGAAATGCTCAAGAACCCCAATGTAGTGGCTGTGAAGAACAGCTCCATGCCCACGCAGGACATCCAGATGTTCAAGGATGCCGGCATCGCCGCCCGCGGCGAGGGGAACTTTGTGGTATTCAACGGTCCCGATGAGCAGTTTGTTTCCGGCCGCGTGATCGGCGCAGACGGCGGCATCGGCGGCACCTACGCCGTCATGCCCGAGCTGTATCTGGCCATGAACGATCACATCAACAAGGGCGAGATCGAAGCCGCCCGCGCCATCCAGTACGATGCCGACCGCATCATCTACAAGATGTGCGAAGCCCACGGCAACCTGTACGCCGTGCAGAAGGAGATCCTGCGCCGGATGTACGGTCTGGAGCTGGGCGGCGTGCGTGAGCCGATGCCCGGCCTGATCCCGGAAGATGAAGCCATCGTGGCCGAAGCACAGGCCATGATCGAAGCTGCCATCGCAAAACTGTAAAATTGAAGCAGCGCCCCTCTCCGTCTCTTTTCAGAGGGGAGAGCGGGCGCTTGTTTTTGGAGGGACGTTTTATGATCTGTGATACCCTGCAGCACCTGACGCGCTACAAGGGCCTTTGCAAAAATCTCGACACGGCCATTGATTACCTGCTGACCCACGACCCTGCCAGCCTGCCTCTGGGCCGCACCGAGGTGGATGGCGAGGAGGTATTCATCAACACGATGGATGCCACGCTCCATTCCGACCACGGCTACCACCCGGAATATCACAAAAAGTACGCCGACCTGCAGCTCGACATCACCGGCAGCGAGGGCTGGGGCTTTACCACAAATCCCGGCAGGGAGATCGGCGATTTTACCGGCGACTGCGGTTTTCAGGACAGCGCCAGTGTCGTGACCGGCGCACTGGGCGAAGGACGCTTTGTGCTGTTCTTCCCCACGGAGCTGCACAAACCCGGCCTTGTACAGCACGGCTGTGTGGGCGTGCGCAAGGCTGTTGTAAAGATTCGGATGGAGGATTGAACGATGGATAAGGAAAAGCTGTTTGCTCAGATCAAGGGTGGTCTGATTGTCTCCTGTCAGGCACTGGAGACGGAGCCCCTGTACACGAAAGAAGGCGGCGTGATGCCGCTGATGGCAAAAGCCGCCGCCATGAGCGGTGCTGTGGGCATCCGTGCCAACACCGTGCGCGACATTACCCAGATCAAGCAGGTGGTGGATCTGCCGGTCATCGGCATCATCAAAAAGGACTACCCCGGCACGCCCATGTACATCACCGTTACCATGAAGGAAGTGGACGAGCTGGTGGCCTGCGGGGTAGACATCCTTGCCGTGCAGGGCACCGGTGCCCTGCGCCCGGACGGCTCCACCTCCGCCCAGTTCATCCGCACCATCAAGGCAAAGTACCCCGACCAGCTGGTCATGGCCGACTGCGACAACTTTGAGAATGCCATGGCCTGCGCCGAAGCCGGTGCCGACTTTGTGGGCACCACCATGCGCGGCTACACCCCGGAGACAAAAGGCATTGACGATATCGACTTTGATTTTGTCCATAAGCTGGCCGCAGAGTGCCCGGCAAAGGTCATTGCCGAGGGCCACATCCACTACCCGGAGCAGGCGGTCAAGGCGCTGGAAGCCGGTGCATTCGCACTGGTGGTGGGCGGTGCCATCACCCGCCCGGCAGAGATCACGGCCCGCTTTACCGGTGCCATCAACGCCGCAAAAAGTAAAATGGAGTGTGCCGGATGAAACAGTATTTTGGCATTGATATCGGCGGCACTGCCGTCAAGCTGGGCATCGTGGACGAGACCGGCAGGGTGCTGCTCAAGGGCGAAGAGAGCGTCAGCTTTGACGGCTACCAGACGCCTGTTCTCACCACCGTGCGCAGGGCCGCAAAGGAGTTTTTGACCACAAATGCAATTCCGGTGGAAAGCCTTGCGGGCATCGGCGTTTCGGCCACCGGTCAGATTGACAGCCGCAAGGGCATCGTGGCCGGTACCTGCGGCAACTTTCCCAATTACATCGGCAGCCCTATCAAGGCTGCGCTGGAAAAGGACTTCGGCCTGCCCGTCACAGTGGCCAACGACGCCAACTGCATGACACTGGGTGAAGTGTGGGTCGGCGCTGCACAGGGCTATACGGACGTGATCGGTGTGACCCTTGGCACCGGCGTGGGCGGCGGCATCCTGACCGGAGGCCATTTGTTAGAGGGTGCACGGGGCCTTGGCGGTGAGCTGGGTCACTACCGCACCCACGCGCTGGACGGTGTGGACTGTACCTGCGGCGCAAAGGGCTGCTGGGAACGCTACGCTGCCACCACCGCACTGGTGCGCGCCGCACAGGAAAAGAGCCCCGATTGGAAGGATGGCCGCGCCATCTTTGCCGCAGCCGAAGCAGGCAACGAGACAGTTCTTGCCCTGCTGGACCACTGGACGGACGAGATCGCACAGGGCCTTGCAGGCATGGTGCACATTTTCAACCCGCAGCTCATTCTGATCGGCGGCGGCGTGAGCGCGCAGCAGAAACTGCTGATCGAACCCATTGCCGCAAAGGTGAAAGCATCGGTCATGCCCGCCTTTGCAGAGGGGCTGGAAGTGCGCGCCGCTCAGCTGCACAACGATGCCGGTATGGTGGGCGCAGTGTACTACTTCCGGCAGACCATGGAAAAGGAGTAATCATATATGAAAACACATATCCTCTGTCTGGGCGATTCCAACACCCACGGCTACTGTGCCGACCCGAACGACTGCGCCGACCACGGCATCCGCTTCAATGAAGAGGAGCGCTGGACCTGCCGCCTGCAGAAGGCGCTGGGCGACGAATACCTTGTGACCGAAGAGGGACTTTCCGGCCGCACCACCGTATTTGTGGACCCCATCCACGAATCCATGGATGCCCTCAGCGTCATCTATGCCCTGCTCAAGAGCCACGAAGTCATCGACCTGCTCATCATCATGCTGGGCACGAACGATGTCAAGGAGCGCTTTGGTGCCAACGCCGCCTGCATCGCTACGGGCATGGAGCGGCTGATTCTCAAAGCCAAGAGCGTGGACTGCTGGGGCACCAAGCAGCCCAACATTCTGGTGGTGGCACCTCCTCCCATCGGCGCAGGCTTCCACGACGCTGTGATGGGCGATGGCTGTGTGGAAAAATCTGCCGGTGTGGCAGAGCAGCTCCGCATCATCTGCGAGCGGCAGGGCGTGCACTTCCTGGACGCAAAGGACTGCGAGTTCAACAAGGTGGATTTCATGCACCTGACCCGCAAGGGCCACGCACAGCTGGCGGAGCTGCTGGCAAAAGAAGTGCCGGGCCTGATCTGAGCACGATTTTAAATGCTCTCCGCTTCGCTCTGAGCATCTTTAGCGGAAATACTATTTTTTATTAGAGCAATACCGGACAGACTGCGGTCTGTCCGGTATTGCATTTTTCACGGAAGGGATCATGACCGCAAACAGCATCGGCTCAATTCATCTTGTAAATACCGTTAAAATCGGCTATACTTTCCGCAGAAAGAACCATTGAAAGGAACTGTGCCATGTCTGAACTTTTAAAAGCGCCTGTCACCCCTGCTCAGCAGGCAAGAGATGCCCTTCTCGGTGCCCTTGTGGGCCTTGCCCGGGCCACCACCAGCGAGCCCAAAACGGACGACACCGACGAGGTGCTGAACGCCGGTCTGCGCCTTGCCGCGCAGCCGGATGCACCGGAGGAAAGGCTGCAGCGGATGCTTGCCATCGTCCAGACTGAAAAGCACCGCGTTGCCCCGGGCTGCGCCACCTGTGCCATGCCCTGCGGCAACACGAACGATTACGATTTTGTCCGCCTGTGGGCTGCGCCCGAGAGTATCCGCACCCTCAAGCTGCAAATGCTTTCTGCCGCGTTTGCGCTGGCCCAAAAGCGCCCGCAGGGTCAGGCGCAGGCCGCCGTTTATCAGCTTCTGTTCACCCTTGCCGAGGACTGGAACGAGGAACTTCTTGCCCCTGTTGTGCAACGCGCCAAGGAGCTTTGCCGGGAGTAAATCCGGGCCGGAAAGCCGCCGCTTTTACCCGCCGGGTTTGTAGCGGGAGCGTTCCCGGCGCAAACCAGAAAGGTCCGCCTTTTTTGCGTGTTTTTGTGGCAGTTCCGTAATACTGTTGCATCAAAATGCATTCCAGTGAGTTTCACACCCGATTTCCTGCCTTTTTCCGAAAGTTTTTTGCAAAAAAAGACTTTACAAACCATTTCCAAAAACATATTATATAAGTAATATATTTCATGGAGCCAATGCTGTGCAGCCCCCTGTGCAGCATCCAAATACGATCAAGGAGGGGTTTATCTATGCCCGAAAAGAAAAAGACCGCAGCGGCTGCTCCTGCTGTGGAAGCTCCTGCCGCTGAGGCCAAGGAGTCTAAGACCCGTAAATCTGCCAAGGCCCCTGCACGCCGCGGCCGTCCCCCGCTTGCACCGGAGCTGTACGTGGAGTTCAGCGGCAAGCAGTATAACGTGACCGATATCATCGACCGTGCCAAGGCCGATTACCGCGCTACCCACAAGGTTGGCGTGCAGTCCTGCAAGGTATACGTCAAGCCCGAGGAAGACGCTGCCTATTACGTGATCAACAAAGTCTCCGGCAAGCTGGAGCTGTAACTTTTCCTGTCTTCTTTTCTCCTGCTGCAAAGCACTCCGCACCTGTTTTGCGGCAGGTTGTCCGTTCCCACACAAGGCTCCATTTTAAACCGTAAAAAAAGCTGCCCTGCATCCAAAAATGCAAGGCAGCTTTTCATTTTACATCAAACCATCTTTTCCAGAACGGATAATGCTGGATCACGGGGTCCGGGTCCGGGATCTCGAACACATAGCGCTCGGTAGCGTTGATCACGGTGGTCTTGCCGCGGGTGCATACGCGCGGCAGCTTTGCATCATAGTTCAGGTGCACATGGCCGTGCACGAACCACTGCGGCTCGTATTCATCCATCAGATCATTGAAGCACGCAAAGCCCTTGTGAGCACGATCCGTGCTGTCGTTCAGGCCAGCCGCCGGGGAGTGGGTGAGCAGCAGGTCGATGCCGCCCACATGATGGGCCTTGCGCCAGAGTTTGCGCACACGGCGGCGCATTTCCCTTTCCGTATACTGGAAGCTGTCCTCCCGGTTATTGTAGCGGATGCTGCCGCCCAGTCCCATAATGCGCAGGCCCTTCCACACATACACGCTGTCGTCCACACAAATGCATCCGCCAGGTTCATTTTCCCTGTAACTGCCGTCGTGGTTGCCGTGGACATACAAGATGGGCGCAGCCGTAAAGTTCGTAAGATATTCCAGATACTTCTGCGGCAGATCCCCGCAGGAAAGGATCAGGTCGATGCCTTCCAGATGTTCGCGGGTACCGTAGTCCCACAGTGCTTTAGAGGGCACATCCGAAATTGCAAGAATTTTCACATCGGTTTGCTCCGTTCTCTCTCGGCCTGAGGGCCGCTTATTTCACAAACCCTTTCAGGGTATTGAGGCCGTTGATCGCCATAAGCACATGCGTTTTTACATCCAGTTCATCGTAGTGCGGCAGCGCACCTTCCACGCATTCGTCCAGCCAGTCCATCTCCATCAATTCCTTGGGACTGTAGACCACGGTCTCCGGCGAGTGCAGCACATGCCCCTGCGCGTACAGGTCTTCCGGGAAGATGCGCAGGTCATCCTCGTGCAGCATCTTTTCCATCAGGTCCAGCAGCTGTAAAGTGCCTGCGGGCAGGTCTTTGCTGTAATCGATCTCCTCTGCGCCGCTGCGCATGCCCCACCAGTAATTCACCGCCCGGGCACCGGCAGCATCGCTGTCCCATGCACCGTCAAAAAATGGAACGCACAATCTCGATATAAAACGTATCCCACCGCCACACGGGCAGGCCCAGCGGCTGCAAACTGCCGTCCGGCATGCGGCGCACAAGGCCGTAATCCCGGTGGGTGCCTTCCGGCTCGCGGTTATCGCGGGCATAGAAGATCTCCACATCCGGCCGGTCGGAGAAATCCAGCGGGTGTGCCGGGTCCGGCAGGCAGGCCCAGCGCAGCACCACCTTTGCGTCCGGGCGCACGGTCTTCAGGCCCTGCGCATAGGCGTTTACTGCCGCCGGGATGCCGTACACCGGGTTTGCCGCCACATAGCCCACGCGGTCGGTCCTTGCCATCACGCCGGCCAGCATTCCCAGCAGATAGGTCACTTCATACATGCGGGGATAGTAAGTGCGCACCAGCGGATGCGGCGCGTTGAGCGAACAGTTCAGGATGCGGGTCTTGGGGTGCTGGGCCGCCACCTTCAGGCAGGCGGTATGCATCCGGGCACTTGAGGTGAACACCACGTCGGCATTGTCGTGAGCCACATCCTCCAGCACCTGCTCCGCGTCCACCTCAGGCTCGATGTTCTCTTTGCGGGTGATGAATACCCGGTCCGGGAACGCCTGCTGCAGCGCTTCGATGCCCTTGTCGTGGGCACGCACCCACGCGCTGTTTTCGGCGTTGTGCTCGTGCAGGAACACCACCTTCAGCTCGCTGGGCTTTGTAAAGATGTTCAGCTTTGCCAGCAGCGGTTCGCCGGGGCCCTGCTTCGGCTCCAGCGAAAGGGCCACGGCCTGCGGCTCGGTGAGCACCTTCACCTCATCCCACAGCTTTTCCAGATTCTGCTTCATCTGGCTGGGCGTGCTCTCGCAGGCATCCGCATAACGGTAGACCGACAGATACACCAGCATGGCATCGCCGGCAGTCAGATTCAGTCCGCCGCCGCCCAGAGCCAGAAACTGCTGGCGGAACATGGTATAGAAGGAGGAAAAGCTCAGCCGGTCATCATCCGTCCAGCTTTCACCGCTGGCCTTGCACACCAGCGTCTGCAATTTTGCGTAACCCCCCAGACGGGAGAAATGCACATCGTTGACCTTGGAGAGCTTATAAAAATCCAGAAATTCGTAGTAGATACGGTTTTCCAGACTGTCGTTCCGTTCCGGGACGAGCCGCGTGACCGTGCCCGCGATCCTGACCGCATCAAAATACTTGAGCACCGATACCCGCTTGTTGCCTTCCTGCACATAGAATTTGTTCAGGAACTCGTAGGCGATGATGGGGGTGTGGATGCCCTCTTCCAGATGTGCATCGCAGAGGTTTGACCACTTGCCTGCAAACTCGGTGTCCGGCTCCAGCAGGGGCATAAAGTTCGGTGCAAAGGCGGTGTGACGGCCGCTGGTCTTTGTGCCGACGATACTTTCCGCCGGGATCTCCACAAGGCCCAGCGGCTCCTGCGCCACGATGTTCACATTGACCAGAATATCGTCCAGCACCGCAAGATACGGCGACTGGCCGCGCGCCACACAGGCACGGTAAGCACGCTGGCCGCTCTTCAGTGCGTTCTTGTAATCTTCCAGCATAGTTGCTCCTTTTTCTCAGCTGCAATGCGCTGCAGCCAGCTGCCGCAGCGTCCTTCTTTAGTATACCATGAAATTTGATTTTATGGGAGGATTTTCCGCACAAAAGAGTTGATTTATCCTGCAGTTTCAGGTACGATAATAGAAAGCAAACAATGATAGGAGCATTCTTTCCATGCAGACCGAACAGATCCCCGTACTCAAGGCCGACGAATATCCCGGCGGCATCTGGTATTACGAGCCGCATACATATCAGCCTTACCGTTACGTACTGGGCCGCGTTGGCACCCACCCGCTGGTATGCATTGGCATCAACCCCAGCACCGCCCAGCCCGGCGCACTGGATCCCACCTTGAAAAGTGTGGAGCGCCTTGCCGCCGCCAACGGCTTTGACAGCTGGATCATGTTCAACGTGTATCCCCAGCGCGCCACCGACCCTAACGATATGGACCGTGTGCCGGACCGCGCCCTGTGTGACGAAAACCTGCGCTGGCTCAAAGCCGTTCTGGCCCAGACCGAACCCACCATGTGGGCAGCGTGGGGCACGCTGATCGAAAAGCGGGACTATCTGCCCGGCCTGATGCGGGAGATGGTGGCCCTGACGCGGGAGCGGGAGATCCCGTGGGTCACCTTTGGCAGGCGCAGCAAAAAGGGCCACCCCCACCACCCGCTGTACCTGCGCAAGGATTCCACCCCGGAACCCTTTGATGTGGAAAATTATCTGGACACCTGCTTTTAATTTTTCAGGTGCCCGATGCGGAGGGATCTTTTTTGACCGCAGAACATTATCACGCCCTGCACAGCTGGATGGATGCCCACCCCACAGCCAAGCGCTGTGTGGTGGAACTGGACCGCTGGCTGCCGCTCATCCCTTTTGTATGTTATCCGGTGCTGCTCTGCCTGCTGAACGTCCGGCTGTTTCGGCTGCTGGGCAGTCAGCGTCAGGCCGCGCTGGACCTCACCGCCGTCATTGCGCGGACGGTGTTCGTGCCGGGGCTTACCTTCTGGGGCGGCACCATCCTGCGGGACAGGCTGAACCTGCCGCGTCCCTATGAACAGCCCGGCTTTGAACCGCTGCGGCACAAGGAGACCCGGGGACACTCCTTCCCATCCCGCCACGCGCTGAGCGCTTCCGTGCTGGCCATGGTATGGATGTATTTCTACCCGAAGGCGGGCTGGGTGATGGTGGGCATCACGGTGCTCATCTGTGTTGGCCGTGTGCTGACCGGCGTGCACCATATCCGCGATGTCGTGGGCGGAGCCGCGCTTGGCTTTGCTTTGGGCTTTGCAGGCATGTGGCTGCTGTAAAGCAGTGCTTTGCGGGCTTTGAAAAAGAAAAAGATTTTTGCATTTTTTGCTTGACAGAATGGGGCCTGTATGGTATTATACTTCTCGCAGCGTGTGCCGACACACAGCTGCCGCCATAATGGAACCCATGGGATTACAACGTGCGCCCGTAGCTCAGGTGGATAGAGCAACTGCCTTCTAAGCAGTGGGCCGGGGGTTCGAGTCCCTTCGGGCGCATCTATGTGGTGCCCATAGCGTAGTCGGTTAACGCGCCAGATTGTGGATCTGGAGACCGTGGGTTCGAGTCCCACTGGGCACCCCACCAAAAATCCGCTGATGCTTTGCATCGGCGGATTTTTTTATTTGGCGGGGGTATCCCAGTGGGACTCGAACAAGACGGCTCTGACGCATCAGCGGCAGAGCAACCAACAGCCCAGTGGGCTGTTGGTTAGCCTGCGGGTCCCAATCAGTAGGAATGTCTACCAAGACAAATGCTGTGCTGATGCTTTGCATCGGCGTTTTTTTATTTGGTGGGGTATCCCAGTGGGACTCGAACAGCACGCCATTATTTTCTGCTAAAAAAGCATGTGCAGAACACCTCTGGCCGGAACGGCTCCTGTGTGCTCTGCACATGCTTTTTATTGTTTGGTATCCACCCGCACGGTCAGCGCCTCATCTGCTGCAGGATCTGTGCGATCTCTGCGCTGGAATAGCCATCCTGCCGCAGTGCGGTGCTGATGCTGGTATCGCTCTTGCCCTGGCTGCGCATCAGCATGGCCATGTAGGGCACCGTCACATTCCGGGAGGTGTCACTGCCCAGACGGGTGGCAGTGCCCGTGCTGCGGTTGGCTGTACCGGAGGACGTACTGCCCGTGCCAGTGCCGCCAGTCTTACTGCCTGCCGCCGTGCTGCCAGCGCGGCTTGCTTTCTGCGCTGCATTGGACTTTTTCAGGTTCCACTCGCCCAGTGCGATGTTCAGCTTCTGGCTTGTGACATCGTTGTTGAATTTCTGCTGGTTGAGTTTGTCCTGATACTCCCGCTCGCTCGTCTCGTTCTCGTAGCGCTGCTGGTTCAGGCTGTCCTGATACTGACGCTCCTGCAGCTGCTGGTTCCACTGAGTGTCCGCACGGTTTGCCTCGTACTGACGGTTGCCGGAGTAGATGTTGTAGCCGGTATTCAGCAGGCCGCTCAGCATGGAGCCAACGCCCGTGGTGCCGCTGAGAACGATCTGCACCGCATCGCCCAGCACACCCAGCACGGTCATCACATTGCTGAACACCTGCTGGCGGCGTGCTGCCTGCTGCTGTTCCTGCGCGGAGTAATAATCGTGCAGGGTGCCCAGCTGGCTCAGATAATCCTGATACGCGCCGTAGTCCTGCGCATAGGCGTTGTTGTATGCTTCGCCCTTCTGCTTCAGCTGGGTGTAGTAGTCCGAGAGCTTGTTGTTGTACTGTTGCTGGGCATCCTGTTCGCTGTTGTTCAGCTGATCCAGCTGGCTCACCAGCTCGTTGCCGCCGCTGGTATACGTATCCAGTGCCAGACTGTACAGCGTGGGGATGGCGCTGCTCAGCGCACCGATCTGCTGCTGATACGCCTGCTGGGCGGCGCTCGTGGCATAGCTGGAGCCATAACCGCCGGTCAGGGCTGCAGCCTGCGCCGCAGCATCTGCGCTGGCGTTGTGGGCGTTCTGCAAATAGTTCTGCTCGTACTGGCGGTAGAGCGGATCCTTGGTGTAGCTGTACTGGAAGCTCTCACGCTGCAGCAGCTGGTTCAAAAGCTGATCGATCCGCTCCTGATAGCTGCTCTGATAATCGCCCGGGCGGTTTGCCTGCCACTCCTTCAGCGCATCTGCGGCATCCGTCACGGTCTGGCTGGGCTTGTAGCTGGAATTTGCCAGCGCGTTTTCCACCTCCGAGCGGCTGTCCAGTCCCGCTGCCGAATAGCCGCTCTGCACGGCAGGCTGGCCGCTGCCCTCCGTCTGCGCCTGCACAACGGCAAGCGCTTCGTCCTTTTTCTTTCTGTTTGCCATATATGATCCTTTCCTTATAAATTCTGCAGTTTCGTGCGCATCTCGTCGGACATGTTCTCAACGTCCAGATTGCTCAGCACATACTGCAGCTGTTCCTGCATCTGGTACAGGTAGCTGCGCAGGGCACGGGCATCCTCCGGGTCCATGTTCTCGCTGAGCTTGGGCAGGCCGATCTTGTTAATGCCCATCACGCTTGCCATTCGTCACACCTCCCCGCCTGCAATGCCGCCCTTGGCAGCGGCCATTGTTTTTGCAATGCTGCGCAGGGTGATCTGTCCCCTGCCCTTCAGGCGCAGCCGCAGGGTGCCGTGCCTCCGGGGCACGAACGGCAGATCAAAGCTGCGCCGCTTGTCCTGTGCCGTCAGGCTTGCCACCGTCTCCCATGGGCCGCCGTCATAGCTGGCGGCCACCTCCACCGTACTGCTGCACTCGGCATCCAGCCGCAGCGTCAGTCGGGAAAGATACCGGTCCTCGGCCCCGTCCAGCCCAATGTCACCAGTGGTCAGCTCAAAGTTCAGCTTTTCCTCCACACCGTCGGTGGCCTGCCAGTCCGCTTCGCGGCTGGGATCTGCGGCCCACAGTGCCTGCCCGTCCCACAGATAAAGCTGTCCGCCGGTGCTGGTCATCTCGTAGGAACACACGTTTTCTTCGCTCCAGAGCGCGCGCTCGGTATCGTACACCAGCAGCCTTGCCGTATTTTCGCCTGCCGCCGTGCGGGCCACATGCAGGTAATAGCGGCCATCCAGCGCACTGCCCACCGCGCTCTGCACATTGGCCAGTCGGCCCGAATCCAACGCGCCGGACACTTTTGTTGGAATGCTGCCGTCCCATGCCATCACACCGTCCGGCGAAAGATAATAGAGCGTCTCGTTCAGCACACACAGGCTGCGCGCCGCGTTTTTGGCAACGCCCCGGCAGCGCAGCGAGGTGAGCTGAAAATCCGAAGGCTTGGAGCCATAGAGCTTGTGCAGTGTGTTCTCCTTAAAGAACAGCGCATAGCCCATGCATGTGGCCGCACCGGTAAACGCACCATCGCTGCCCACCGTCACTGCGTAGCTGTCTGCCGCAATGCCCCGGTAGGAAAACCAGTTGGTGGGGTCGCCTAAGCGGCAGGCATAGATCACGTTTTCCTTGCTGCTGCAGCCCCATACCCGGTTGTCGCACTCGGTAACGTAGTCCAGATCCGGCACGCGGCGTTCCATCCGCACCGGCGTGCTCACCGCAAAGCTGCGTGTCTCCTTGCCGTCCAGGCTGGTCCACTGGGCGCTCTCGGCGCTCTGCACCAGCGTGCCGTAAACATGATCTCCCTCCGGGCTTACCCGCACGCGCAGCCCGTTTTCCAGCACATCGTAAACTACCAGATCCCCGTCCAGCTTTGTCCACATGCCAGCCTGCTGTGCTGCCGTTCCCTGCACGGTCACGGTGTCCCACTGGGCAAATAGCTTCTGCGCGCCCGCCGCTGTGATGCGGCAGTATTCCAGCGGCACTGCCGTCCAGCTGCCGGAGGATGCGCTGTACTCTTCCAGTGTGCTGGTGCTGGCCCATGGGTGCTCCTCGTCCTCCACCTTCAAAAAGAGCTGTCCGTCTGCAGGCTTCTCCGGTTCCTCCTTGCCGTAACCGCTCACCTCGTAGGCCTTGCCCGCGGCATCGCAGGGTGCAAACTGCACGCTCTGTCCCTCTGCCTGCCATACAGCTCCCAGTGCCGAAACACTTCCGTCCGCTGTATCAAAGGCTACCTTGTCCGGGAAGATCAGGATTTTTGTACCAATGCCCACCAGTGCCTTTTTGCCGTCGGTCACTGCCTCGGTGCAGGTCACCGGGTTCGCGCCGTCGGCATCCGGCGTGTAGATCAGATCCTTCCCGCAGACGGTCAGCAGCCCGTTCAGGTGATACATGCCGTTCAGCCCGGTCAACTCCCTCAGCTTGCGGCGCGGCTTGCGGGTGCTCAGCGCCGGGAAATCCCGGGCAGAAAAATTCACGCCCGCGCTGTACTCTGCTTCCGAGCAGGCATAGGTCTCGTTCAGCCCGCCGAATACCCGCACAAGACTGCGGCTGTTCTGCAGCTTCGCTCTGTTTGCCAGAACCATGCTCTCACCTCCTTACCAGCGCCACTGGGCACCCGTCAGGGTCGGGTAGCTGCGCCGCAGCCACGCCGCCAGATCTGCCAGCAGACTGTTGTACTGGGCCTGCTCCCCGACGTAGCGGTCGGTCTCACCAAGGGGCCGCATCGGTCATGGCACACAGATAATGCGGATACAGCGCATCAAAAGGTGCCGGTGCCAGCAGCACATCGTCGTCCTGCAGGCTGTCGTCCCATGCAAGGTCTGCGCCCACATCGTCGTATGCATCTGTGATGCTGTTTTTAAAAAAGCGTTCCCGCAGCATCGCGTCTGCTTCCTTCAGCCACGCCTGCCGGGTGG
>ENA-OQNT01000088-OQNT01000088.1-human-gut-metagenome-genome-assembly--contig:-NODE-88-length-24973-cov-6.388755_pt1 | contig 24973 bp, 26 predicted proteins | sample MGYA00242634_ERZ504890 | MGnify/ENA primary metagenome ERZ504890 (study PRJEB26092, sample SAMD00036379) | human gut metagenome | host: Homo sapiens | study: EMG produced TPA metagenomics assembly of... | reverse complement strand
TAGGAGAGTGACTCCGCAAGGATTCAAACCTTGAACCTCTTGATCCGTAGTCAAGTGCCTCTACCTTCAGTTTGACGTCTACGGACGCCAATTCTTATCTTTTTGTACACCCTTAGGGATTCGAACCCTAGACCCACTGATTAAGAGTCAGTTGCTCTACCAACTGAGCTAAGGGTGCAACATTTAAAAGCCTCATTTCTGAATTGCGAGTGCAAAGGTACTACTATTTTTTGATTCCACCAAATTTTTTCGCAACTTTTTTCGAAAAAAAATCAATTTTTCTTCATCACATATCTGAATAAAATCCTTTTTTTTCATTTTATAAAAGTCATTTTGATATTTTAGAATATAATCATCAGCAGATTTTCCAACTATAATACTATTATCTTCATTTTCTAATATTTTCATAATAATTAACAGAGGCTAATAACTGTAAAAACCAATCGTCCTTAAACAAAAATTCACAAAACTCACAAGGACTAGCTAATTTATGCGGATAATCAATTTTGTTATCTTCAAGCAATTTTATAAATGGTGTAAATCCTTCTGTAAATACCGTATTTAAAACATAATTACTTTTGATGTCTGTAATTATTTCTTTTAAACTGTTTTCATTCAAGTTACCCATTTGTAAAATAGTATTTTCAATAACCTGCGAACAACATGGATAAACTTCCAATCTAGGATTGATTAATATATTAGGTTCAATACATCCTACACATCTTAAAACATCATTATCTGAGTCAAGTAATTTTATATAACTATTTTCTTCAAACAACTTTCCTGATCCAGTTGCAATTACTGGCTGATAACAAAACTTTGTATAATATGCACTTTCTCCCAATTGATTTAATATATCTCCCGGTGTCATCGAATCTTTTAAAAAACATCCAACTACATCCGTTGAAATATTATACGATTTTGCTACCATAATAATATTTTTCAAGCACTGTATATCAATAAAGGGCATATGAAATTCATCATAACTCAACGATATATACGAAAGTTTTGTCTTATATTTTTCTATGAATTTTTCAACATCTTCTATATTTTTTCCCCAAAAACCATTAGTTTTAATCGAAATTTTTACATTTCTGTCGAAAGGAAATTCCATAATTCTATCTATTAACGCAGGATATAACATAGGTTCACCACCAGTTATACCAATATCAGTTATCTGTTTACATTCTTTAACATCATTAAGAATTTTATCCAATTCTCTTTCTGTTAAAGTCTTTCCTCTCACTATTCCACGACTATCACAGCACATTTTACAATGTGCATTACAATTCTCTGTTAACAATATAGCTAAATGACTAAATTCCATTCTTTGCCCACCTCCTACGTAAACATAAAACAGCCATAACACAAATTAAAAATACTATCAAATCATATACATAATTTCCAGCAATGTAGTGTAACAAACTTGTTATTTCAATTTTCCCATCCAAATAAGATATTAGATGATGATAGTCCGTTGTTGATGCATCATAATATGCAAAATACTCCATAAAAGGAGAACCAGCTGAAACTACTATTCCTGCGATCCACAAAAAGAAACTTGAAAAAAATGCAACCAAAAAATTGCTAAATATAAATCCTATTGTCGATATGATAAGGGTATAATAAATCATTACCCCTTCTATTTTTAGGAATACCACTGGCAACATTCCTAATTTTGCATATGGTACACAAACCAAAATTGAAGAAAAAGCACTGCCAATTATTGTTGCTAATAAAATCATGCCAACCTTTGTCAAATAGTATCTTAACTCTGAAAAACCTAAAGTTTTATAAAAAAATATATTTTTTTCTTTATAATCCACATAAAACTGCATTATTATAAAAGCCGAAAATAACAATGTTCCAAATTGCGTATAAACAGTATATACACTTTCAAACATATCTTGGAAAGTCACATTTTGAACTTTGTCTATAGTAACCAATAAAATGTATCCTAGCAAAACATTTAATAAGTTAATCAATGTAAAAATTACATAAAATTTGTTTCTTACAGCCCTTTTCATTTCTAGCTTCATTCTAACCATCACCCCTTAATATAAGCATTTACAACTTTCTCTTTAGTCATATTTGACAAAATATTTTTATTTTCTATCAAATAATATGCACCTTCAAGATATTCTATATCTGTCAAATTATGAGTAATGTTGATAATAGTTGTATTACTCGTTTTGATGTATTCATTCAAAAAGCTATATATATCAAAGCAACTTTTTTTATCCAAAGCATTTGTAAATTCGTCTAATACTACAATTTCTGGCTGTGTCGCTAAGAAAAATAGTAATTTAATTTTCTGTTTTTGCCCATCACTTAAATTTTTCATCTTATTATCAAATGAAATTTCTTGTATATTCAACTGTTCAATCAATTTTTGGGCAACTGTAACATTAAATTTACGTTTAGTCACATCTATAATGTCTTTAACTTTTAAATCTGATGGCAAATTAGTATAACTTCCTATAACACAAACCTTCTTATTAACACCTTCTATATCTCCATCAAACTTCATTGCTCCAACAAGTGCTTTTGCTAAACATGTTTTTCCAGTCCCATTTTTTCCTAAAATATGATTGATTGTTTTTGATTTAAAATCTACATTTACATTTTCTAACAGGCACTTTCCTTTTATTGAAAGAGAAAAATTTGTAAGCTTCATATTTTTCGCCAAACAGTATCAAAATACTTATTAAAGTGGAAATACCTCTAAACTCCTTTTTAGAGAATTTAGAGGCATTTCTTCTACGGTTATTTATGATTTACTTCCAACAATCGTAGCCTTACCTGATGAACGGACAAAATACCAAAGGCTCAGTAACTTTTTCAAGTTTAAAAGAATTCAGTCTTTTTTTCCAGTTCTTTTTTGTCTTTGTCATCTGTTGCTTTAAAGTCATTAATACGCATTTGGCTTTCCTCCTTTCTTCATATCAAGCAGTATAGCACTCTTGTTTAAAAATTCAATATCTTTTTCGTATTTTTTATTGTTTTTTCATATTTTTTCCAAAACAATTTATTATACTTTATCTTCCTCTATCCATAGATTTTTTCTTAACTGACCGTTTTGGTTGCTGTCTGCCTTCATGCTGATAGCGGTGCAGTTTTTCCAGTACGCTTGCTTTTTTCGGCTGTTCTAACGGATTTTCTTTCTTCTGGTCCGTCTGATTTTTCCATGCCCGCAGTTCTTCATTGTATTCTATAATCAGTTCTTCTGCCTTGTTATAAACCTTCTGAAAGGATTGCACATTTGGATACCCTTCACGTTTTACGATCTGCTCCATACTCCTGTGCAGACGCTTTTCCAAATCCTCTAACAATTCAATTTTCCCTTCCAGAGATTTTCTCTCTTTGCCTTTAAATAGTCCTCGTAACTCTGACAGTTGCTTTTTCAAAGAAGAAATATCCTGCTGTGTGCGTTTTATCTCTATTGACTGTCTCTGCAATTCATACATGAGCTTCTGCATATCTTTCCACTCCTGCAAGTCAATCTTGGGTACAGGTTTAGGCGGTAGCTTAAATTTGAAAATTACTTCCTGTAAAAAGTCTTTCGCACCTCGGATAATCTGACGGAACATATCCGGCAACCAACCGTATGCCCTTATAGATTGCAGCGTTTTATCTGTGATTTTTTCCTGCTTGATCTTCAAAATATCTTCTTCAGGAACACCTTCAACTAATGCCACATCAACTGTCCGATTCCATTCCTGCCTTGCCGCATTGTCTGCCTTTATCTCCTCTGCTTTCGGATTGTTCTTTCCAATTTTCTTCGTTGCTAAATATACGCCGCCCTGTTGAAATACGGATAGTTTTTCAGATTCTTCTTTTACATATCGGTTGATCGTATCAGTAAACAGTTCCTTGACTTCTTTGGTAAATGCTTTGTTCTTAAACCATTCATCCTTTTTCGTGAAAATATGGCTTTCATAGACTTCCCCTTTGGGGATAATACTGCATCCCACCCGAAGATTACCCTGCTCGTCTAAAACCTCTTTCTTTGTGCGTCTATGCTTTCCCTGCTCATCATAAAACATATTTCGGGTAGCAATCTTTACTTCAGGCTGTTCCAACATTTTCCGTTCACTGAATACCAGATGGATATGATAATTCGTCTTTGCCTTGTTGTGATGAAGGGCTGCACTACACTCCACACCATACCTTTTATGAAAACTCTCCGTAAAAAGCCTTACCACATCATCTGCCCTGTACTGAACAAAACTTTCAGGAAGTGCAATGATAAACTCACGCCCTTCAATACATTTCCCTGCCGATCCACTCGCCTTAAAATCCAACTGATTTTCTCTTGCAAGATTTTTCCAAAACTCCGGTGTTACTCCTTCTGTCTGATAGGTCGCATAGAGATATTCCTGCCGTTTCGGATTGGAGATATAATCAATCCTTCCTTCCACATCGGACAGCTTGCTTTGTCTGATAAATGAATGTCTGCCTATAAGCATCCTCCTTCCTCGGCTCCCGCCGACTTTGTTGTGAGTAGGTGCATAGGCACCTGTTTACGAACTGATTGCCGTATCCGGCATAAGCCTCGCAGAGCGAAATACACAGAGTACAAACCATAGGTTTGTGCGATGAGTGTATTTCGCTCTCAATCGCCGAGGGCTTGTCTTTGTTTAACATAATCCGATTACTTCTCGGACTCACGCTTAGATTTATGGGCGTATCCGCCCTTTTTTTCTGCCCGTATCCGGGCTGTTTTTTCTATGACTGATAGCAAATGATCCACAGTACTTTCTTCCCCATCCAGCAAGCCATATCATGGTTCTTTCCTCTGCTTTAGTCAGTTCCACGCCTTCCAGTACCTTGTTCATTTTCTGTATCTGTCTGCCCTCCATCTCATAAAACAAATCATTCACATTTCTGCTTTCTCTTTCCGGCTGCTTTAACATCTGCAACACTCCCTTCTGCTAAAAATAAATAAATTTAAAAATTACACGTATAAGCGTATAAACGTATCTTCCACACTTTTCAGAAACCTGTAACCCCTTGATTTTCCTGAAGATATACGCATATACGCTTCTTTGGAAAATTCTTTTTTATCGGTTTTTCATCCGTATCAACGGTAACTGTCTATGCGTATCTGCGTATGGATTCCCTGAAATCCTCTGGCATTTTTCCCATTGTCTGAGGGAATATTGGTAGAATAATGAATGTGATACTTCTTTTCATTTTCTTTTAAGTACCCCGAAAAACTTTTTGCACTCATAGGTTTTTCCGTATTGTCTTCACACCAGCGGCCGTATGCCTGATATAAATTTTTAGAAGTTGCCGTTGTATTTTCTTCCAAACGGATATACCCAGATGACTGCATAAAAGCGATAATATTATTTCCAGATTCCATAGCTTCGTGCAGATTTTTCTTTGCACGTTCACTGATGGTAAATCGGTATTTATTTTTCAGTAATCGTTTCAATCCCTCCAGACACCAGAGAAAAATATCGTCTGCTTCTCTTTGCAATTTCTCGATCAGATAGGGATCATCTACTCTGTCCGGTGGCACATCTTTGACCGTAAGGATAATCTGTCTGCGGTAAAATCCATAGGAACGATCATGCAAAGCACTCAGACTCCCGTTTCCAAAGCAGAGAAATCTGACATATAAATTCCCCTGTACGCTCTGCTTTGACTTCCTTTCCAAATCCATCTTATCCTCCAGCGTGACTATGGTTTTAATGTAGTTGGTGTCTTTCAATGCTTCCAGTTTCATATCATCATCCACCATCAAAAGTCGGTATTCCAAATCCGCCCTTGCGAAACGATTATGTTCTACTTTCTGAATATTACTTACATTCATATTCGTTCCGAGAATTTTTCTCATAACCAAACCTATACGGGATTTCCCCTCCCCTCCTTTTCCTAAGATAATCAATAACTTCTGTGCCTTGTTGGATGGAATTAAACAATATCCCATATATTCCTGCAAGGTAGGAATATCATCTTCCTCCAACAGTTCTGAAAGAAATTGTAACCACCGTTCCGGCTTTGCTTCTTTCATTTCATAATTTACAGGCAAGCGGTTCAGACAGAACTCCTTCTTTTCTGTAAAATCTCCATTTAGAAAATAAGTTCCGTTATTCACATGGATACGATCCATTTGCACCGGAAGTTCCTCTGAATAGGCTTCCAGTTTCAGAACCTCCAAAAGCTGTTTTACTTTCTTGGAAATTCCTTTCGTAAGAACTGGTTTTACCATTCTGTAAATTTCTTTTTCTACCTCGCTGTCCGGCAGCATTCCGTCATAGCTGAAAAAGATACCGTTGATACATTTCAATGGCATTCTTTGCAGGAAATTTTCACAAAATGCCACCTCATCAATCTGCCCATCCTCAAACCATTCCTGAGAGTACCCTTTAAAGTTCATTTCTCTCTGATCCAATGCTTCTTCCAGTCTATTCCTTGTTGTTTCGTCTATATTCTTCCATTCGTTTCTCAATTCTTTTCACATCCTTCCCACTATCCAGTAAAAATTCAATTCTGTCCTGTAACTCTCCAAACACCAGTAAATCCAGATAGTAATTTATCTTTTCTGTCTGCTGGCAGGCTTCTATAAATTCTGCTTTCCATTCTTCCTCTGGTGTTTTTGGTGCGTATCTTATTTTCCATTCTTCCAGCAGATGAAGATAATCCGATAAAATACGGATACTTTCCCGTTCCCATTCTTCAAATTTCTTTTCCGTCTGGTAGAATGTTCTTTTCGGTTTTTCTTTTTTCTTACTGGCATTCCTTTTTCTTGCGTTATCTGTAAAAACAGGTATCTGAAAATCTTCTGCCAGTTTCTTTGCTGCTTCCAATGGTGCTAGATGAAAGAAATCTGCCACAAATGTGATCACATCCCCTTTCGCACCACAAGCAAAACAGCAAAAACCTCTATCCACTTTCATACTGGGATGCCTGTCATCATGAAAGGGGCAACAGACCATCCCGTTTTTATTGACTTTCAACCCGTACTGTTCGGCTGCCTGCCTTGCAGTTACGTTTTCTTTTACTGTCTGAAAGATATTCATTCCATTTTCATCTCACAGCCATAATATTTTTTCTGGAAATACCTGACCGGAACTTTCCCCTTGATGATGTTATATCCGGCATTTTCCAGTTCTTCATTCATTACCCGCACAATTTCATAGGCTTTGCTTCTCCCAACCCCGAGAATCTCCATAATGTCATTTGCGGTAATATAAGATACATTAATCTGCATACAATCTCCTCCTTTTCTTTTTTCTATTTATCGAAAGTGCTATTGCAATACGCCTCTATTTCATATTTATTATTCAATACGTTTTTTATATGCACTTTTAATTCGTATTTACATCATACGTTTATTCTTCACATTTGTCAATATATATTTTTAATATTACGCACTTGCAATTCGTTTTATTTCATGTTATATTATCCATGAGGTGAATAAAAAATGAACAAAATGGAAGTTTCAACAATAGGAGAACGGATTAAAACACTCCGAAAAAAAAGAGGATATAACCAGAAAGATTTAGCAAACCTTCTTGGAAAATCTCTCCGTACCATCCAGAAATATGAAAGCGGGGAAATTGAAGTATCAATCGCAATGGTCAATGAATTGGCTAAAGTGCTTGATACGACTTCTACCTATCTTCTCGGACATCAGACAGGGGATTTCAAATTTGACTGTCTCTCTGATGTTATGGAATGTTTGTTTCAACTGGAAAAAATCAGTGGACTGCACTTTTCCATAGAAACAAAAAGACCGCCACATCATGACGGCTGGCAATGTTCCATTACTTTTGATGGGAAAGACAAATCCGCTGATCAGAATGCAGATATGTGCCTGTTCCTTGAGGAATGGGAAAACAACAGGGAATCTTTTCAGCAGTATTGCATGGCTAAAGATGCCTATGAAGAGTGGAAAGATAAAACTCTTGCCTACTACGCTTCACAGGGTGTAGAGATGGAAGAACCGGAAAATCTCGATACTGAGGAACGGTTAAAAAGAAAGAATGCTCTTTTTTCTGGCAAGTAGACCTACATAAGACGAGTTGAAAACTCTTATGAAAGGAATGATGTAATTGTCAGTAACAAAAGATACAACAGGAAAATGGATGTCACAGGTGCGTGTCAAAGACTACACAGGAAAGACTATCCACAAGAAAAAACGTGGTTTTACCACAAAAAAAGAAGCTCTGGAATGGGAAAGGGACTTTCTCAATAAAGCCAATGCAGATATGGGTATGCTGTTTCGGGATTTTGTAGATTTGTATTTTGAGGATATGGGACACCGTCTGAAAGAATCCACCATCATCAGCAAGCGTTATATGGTAGATAAAAAAATCCTTCCGGTGTTTGGGAAAATCCCGATCAATGAGATTACACCAAAGGATATCCGTAAATGGCAGAACGGATTGACTGCATATCGTGATAAGAACGGAAAGCCTTATGCTCAGACCTACCTTAGAGCAATCAATAATCAGATTACCGCTATGTTCAATTATGCAGTGAAATATTATGATTTGCGGGAAAATCCATGCACAAAGGCTGGGAGCATGGGAAAAAGCAATGCAGAAGAAATGCAGTTCTGGACAAAAACGGAATTTGAACAGTTTATTACAGCCGTACAGGATAAGCCAGCTTCTTATACAGCCTTCATGACCATGTACTATACTGGAATGCGTGTAGGCGAACTGTGAGCTTTAACGCCGGAAGATGTGAACTTAGAAAATAATACCATCACCATCAACAAAACCTTCCAAAGAATCAATGGCAGGGATGTTGTCTGGCCTCCTAAAACGCCAAAAAGTAACCGGGTTATCACGATACCTCAGACACTTGCTGATTGTTTAAAAACCTATATGGATAAGTGTTATGAGATTCAGCCTAACGACAGACTTTTCCCTTACACCAAACATTTCCTGAACCATGAAATGCTCAGAGGATGTAAAAAATCCGGTGTAAAGAAGATTCGTGTGCATGATCTCCGTCACTCCCACGCCAGCCTTTTGATTGAGATGGGATGCCAGCCACTTCTGATTGCTGACCGTTTAGGGCATGAAAAAATACAGACAACCTTAAATACTTACAGTCATCTGTATCCAAACAAACAAGCCGAAGTCGCACAACAGCTTGAAAACCTTATCAACGGAACAGCAGTCCCAGATAGTAGCCAAATGGCAGATGTAGCCAATTTGTAGCCAACAAAAAGAAAAATCTCTGGAAATCCTTATAATTCAAGGCTTTCCAGAGATGTAGCAACTATTCAAACTCAATAGTTCCCGGTGGCTTACTGGTCAAATCATAGAATACTCTATTGACTCCCTTTACCTCATTTATAATTCTGCTCATCACTGTCTGAAGTACCTCAAACGGTATCTCGGCTGCTTCGGCCGTCATGAAGTCCACGGTGCGGACTGCACGGACTGCAACGGCATAATCATATGTTCTCTCATCACCCATGACACCTACTGAACGCATGTTGGTAAGGGCTGCAAAGTACTGGTTTGGCATCCATGATGGTTCCTCGCCGCTTGCCTCTTTGTACTCTTTTGCTGCCTTTTCCACTTCGCTTCTGTAAATCCAGTCTGCATCCTGGACAATGCGTACCTTTTCGGCTGTGACTTCGCCGATGATACGGATTCCAAGGCCTGGGCCTGGGAATGGCTGACGGAATACGAGATAGTCAGGTAATCCAAGCTCCAGTCCGACCTTGCGGACCTCGTCCTTGAAGAGGTTTCTGAGTGGCTCCACGATATCCTTGAAATCGACATGCTCCGGGAGACCTCCCACGTTGTGGTGTGATTTGATGACTGCAGATTCTCCGCCGAGTCCACTCTCCACTACGTCCGGATAGATGGTTCCCTGCGCAAGGAAGTCAACCTTTCCGATTTTCTTAGCTTCTTCCTCGAATACACGGATGAATTCCTCACCGATGATTTTACGCTTGCGCTCAGGCTCTGTGACGCCTGCAAGCTTGCTGTAGTAGCGCTCCTGTGCGTTGACGCGGACAAAGTTTATGTCGAACGAACCGCCTTTGCCGAATACGCCCTCTACCTCATCGCCCTCGTTCTTGCGGAGAAGTCCGTGGTCTACGAATACACAGGTGAGCTGCTTGCCGATTGCCTTGGCAAGGAGTGCTGCGAGCACTGATGAGTCTACTCCACCCGAAAGTGCAAGGAGCACTTTGCCGTCACCGACCTGCTCTCTGATTTCGTCGATTGTGTTTTTGACGAATGAATCCATCTTCCATGTGCCTGCACATCCACATACGCCACGGACGAAATTGTAAATCATCTGTGTTCCGTTCTTGGTGTGAAGTACCTCCGGATGGAACTGTACTGCATATAATTTCTTCTCAACATTCTGTGTTGCGGCTATTGGACAGTCTGCAGTGTGCGCAACTACCTCAAAGCCCGGTGCTGCCTCTGCAATTCTGTCGAAATGACTCATCCAGCATACTGATTCTGATGGCAGATCCTTGAACATCACGCCGTTTGCAGAATATGTGATTTCTGTCTTTCCATACTCTCCAACCTCCGGTGTGATTACCTTTCCGCCTAATTTATGCATCATAAGCTGTGCACCGTAGCAGATGCCAAGCACCGGTATTCCCAGCTCAAACAGCTCTTTCTGGTATGATGGAGAATTCTCTTCATAACAGCTGTTTGGACCTCCTGTAAGGATGATGCCCTTTGGATTCATTTCTTTGATTTTCTCAATGTCTATTTTGTATGAGTAAATCTCACAGTACACGTTGCACTCGCGGACACGGCGCGCAACAAGCTGATTGTACTGACCACCAAAGTCTATGACTATGACCTTTTCCTGATCCATGTTTTCCTCCTAATTGTTTATTCGCCATGCTGCCATCTCATTGATTACGTAAAAGCAACATGTTTTCTTATGTCATTATAGATTACAGAGTGCTTATCTGCAAGCGATTTTAATAAATTTCTGTTTTGATTTTATGTGCAATTACGTTATAATGAATTATAAACACTTTTATAGGCTGGGAGGTTTCATCATGAGTTTTAAAATAATCACTATAAGCCGCGAGTTTGGCAGTGGCGGTCGCTTTATCGGAGAGCAGATTGCTCAAAAATGCGGTATTGAGTTTTACGATAAAAAAATAATTGAGCATGTGGCAAAGGAGCTCGGTATCTCTGAGCAGATTGTCGCAAACCAGGGCGAATATGCACCTGCCGGAAGTATTTTTTCATATGCATTTGTGGGGCGCGATATCACAGGAGTTTCTCTTTCCGACCAGATTTTCAGTATCCAGCAGAAGCTTATCAAGGACATTGCGCAAAAAGAGCCATGCGTCATTGTGGGGCGTTGCGCAGACTACATTCTTTCTGACAGGGATGATGTGCTGAATGTTTTTATAGAGGCAAACAAGCCTGAGAAAGCTGCAAGGATAAAAAAATCTCTACCATAAGAGCGATGACGAGGTCAAAAAGCTGCTAAAGGATGTCGATAAAAAGCGCTCGGTAAATTACCGCTACTTCACCGACAAGGAGTGGGGCAACCGAAAAAACTATGACCTGGTGCTCAACAGCTCTGTACTAGGGTATGACAAATGCATTGAGCTCATCGCAGCTGCATACGCATAACATAAATAGAATTACAAGCTGTGTGTAATATTAAAAATACTCCTGCATAAACTGTAACAACAGAATATGCAGGAGTATTTTTTGAAATCATATATTGAGACAAGGGCGGTGGAAATCGCCAACTACATAGTCGAAAACAATGCCACGGTGCGCCAGGCCGCTAAGCAGTTTGGCATCAGCAAATCCACTGTGCACAAGGATATCACTGATGCTGACAGGCTGCTTCGCATTGACCCGGAGCTTGCCGCAAAAGCGCGTCACATTCTCGATATCAACAAGTCCGAGCGCCATATCCGCGGCGGACTTGCCACCAGAGAGAAGTATCTGCATCTGCCTCATGTGCATGCCGGCTGAGTGCATGGATGCTTCTATCCCCGCATTGCCAGGTGCGCCGTTTTCCGTACATCTGAGGATTTTCGTTAATTCAAGACCGGTGTCACATGACTTGTGAGCACACCGTACAGCCACTTGCCCTCATCGCTTAGATCCTCATAGGTAAAGCTGCTTGTCTTATCGCAGGCAGGTGTTAGAAGTGCTGATTTTTCGTCCTTATTGGACAGATTCCAGCACACATAGCTGATGCCGTAGCTGTCGAGCAGGCTGATCCAGCTGTTTGCGGAGTCTATGTCCACCTGACCGTTTCCGTCGGCGCTGCAGATGCTGAACTCTGATACAAATATCGGCAGTCCGGCGTCTGCCGCCGATTTTAGCTTGTTCTGCAAGTCCTCCTTGTGGGTTGCGGCATAGAAATGCAGTGTGTACATGATATTGTCATAGCCTGTGACAGGGTCCTTGACTGCCTCATCCACATCCTGGCTCCAGTTAGGTGTGCCTATCAGTATGACCGCATCCTTGTCGTAGCTTCTGATTGATGGAATGACCTCGCTGGCGTAAAACTTCACATCGCCCCAGGTCGCACCGTTGCACGGCTCATTACAAATCTCGTAAATCACGTTGTTGTAAGAGGCATACTGCTGTGCCATTTTGGCAAAAAATGTCTTTGCCACATCACTGTAGCGGTTTGGATTGCCCTCGTTTAGCACATGCCAATCGATGATGACATACATGTCGTTGTTGAACGCGTACTGCACTCCGTTTTGCACAAGTGTCTCAAGCTGCTGCCTGTCACCATCTGTGCAGTAGCCACCGCTTTCGTAGGTGTACATGGCGAGCCTCACCACGTTTGCTCCAAAACTTTTCAGCGTGGCAAAGCAATCATTGGTCACATACTGTGGATACCACGCAAGACCGTGCGTGCTGACCCCGCGAAGCTGCACCTCGTTATTATTTTGGTCAACGAGCTTGCTGCCCTCCACATGCAGCTTACCGTTTACTGACGGACAGGCAAGAACTGAGCTCTCCTGTCCGTTTTCTGTGGTGAGCTGCTCTGTGTCAGCCGCATTCTGATTTTCCGTACTGCCCTCTGTATTATTTTCTGTAGAGTTCACCGACTCAGTAGCCTTCTCACCGGTCTGTGATTCTGTCTCTTTGTTGCCCTTGTTACCGCATCCTGTAAAAATCCCAAGCACCAGCACTGCAGCCAATACCAATGCTATATATTTCTTCATATTGTTATACTGTCTGACTGATTACTGAATTGATGTAACCTTGTAGTCCTCAGCCTCTACAGTCTCCTTTAATTTCTCATCGGAAATGTCAGAGCTTAATGTCACTACTGCAGTTCCGCTCTCATGGCTTACTGCTGCCTCACTAACTGCATCAAGCGCCTCGAGTGCCTTCTTTACTCTTGCCTCGCAGTGTCCGCACATCATTCCTTCGATATTCATTGTCTTTGTCATTGATTTTTCCTCACTTTCATTTGGTTCATTTGCTTTGTTTTTTCTATCTGGTGTTGCTTTTCTGTCATGCTTAGGATCATACACCCTGCACAGATTCAGCCGCAGGGCATTGGTAACAACGCAGAAGCTCGACAGGCTCATCGCCGCCGCTCCAAACATCGGATTGAGCTTCCATCCTAATAAAGGATACCACAAACCGGCCGCAAGTGGAATACCTATTACATTATAGAAAAATGCCCAGAACAGATTTTCGTGTATATTTGTCAATGTAGCACGGCTTAACCGCACTGCTGCCGGTACATCTATCAGGCGGCTCTTCATCAGGACAACATCCGCTGCATCTATTGCCACATCACTTCCCGCGCCGATTGCAATTCCCATATCCGCACGTGTGAGCGCCGGTGCATCATTGATTCCGTCACCAACCATGGCTACCCTGCCCTGTTTTTTTAGCTTCCTTATGACAGCCTCCTTACCATCCGGAAGCACACCTGCGATGACTTCGTCCACTCCCGCCTGCTTTCCAATGGCATTGGCAGTCTGCTCGTTGTCACCGGTGAGCATAACAACTCTGATACCCATATTTTTAAGCTGTCTGACAGCTTCCGGACTGTCCTCCTTTATTGTATCTGCAACGGCTATGATACCGCAAAGCCTGTCATCTGTGGCAAAGAACAGAGGAGTTTTTCCTTCCTTTGAAAATTCGACAGCTTTCGCGCGCATATCATCTGACACTTTTACAAATTTGCTGACAAAAGCAAGATTTCCTGCTTTTATCATTTTGCCTGCAAGCGTTGCAGTCAGACCATTTCCTACAACAGCGCTAAAATCCGTCACCTCTGCAGCAGCGATTTCATCCGTTTTAGCGCGCTCCATAATGGCCTTTGCAAGCGGATGCTCGCTCTTGGCCTCCACTGATGCGGCTATTGCAAGAAGCTTTCCGGCATTATTGCCGATTTCCTCAAAAAATGTCTCATCCGGCACGATATCCGTCACCTTCGGCTCACCGCTTGTTATGGTGCCTGTCTTATCAAGCGCCACAATCTGTGTGCGGCCTGTCGCCTCAAGGCTTGCCGCTGTCTTGAAGAGTATACCGCTCTTTGCGCCCTTGCCGTTTCCTACCATTATCGCAACAGGAGTTGCCAGTCCAAGTGCACACGGACAGCTTATCACGAGCACCGAAATGCCTCTGGCAAGTGCAAAGCCCACGGTCTCACCGGCTATAAGCCATGCTATTATTGTAATGATTGCAATTGTAATAACCGCCGGCACAAATACTCCCGATACCCTGTCAGCGATTTTTGCAATAGGTGCCTTTGTCGCTGCGGCATCAGAAACCATCTGTATAATCTGTGAGAGTGTGGTGTCTTCGCCTACTCTGGTTGCGCGGCATCTTATAAAGCCTGACTGGTTCACTGTGGCAGCGCTTACTGCATCTTTCGGCTGCTTATCCACAGGGATGCTCTCTCCTGTGAGTGCCGATTCGTTGACAGCGGTTGTTCCATCTATTATTTCACCGTCCACGGGGATATTTTCCCCCGGTCTGACCACGAAAATATCGCCCTTTTTCACTGCATCCACAGAAATTTCCTGCTCCACGCCATCCCTTACAACGGTTGCTGTCTTTGGGGCAAGCTGCATCAGGCTCTTTAAAGCGTCTGTTGTTTTGCCCTTTGAGTGCGCTTCAAGCATTTTTCCGACAGTAATCAGTGCCAAAATCATGGCTGCGGATTCAAAATAAAACTCATGCATATATGACATGACCGCATCCATATCGCCATTCACCTGCGCAGCTGTCATGGCAAAAAGTGCATACACGCTGTATCCAAACGATGCCGCAGAGCCAAGCGCAACAAGCGTATCCATGTTGGGAGCGCCGTGAATCAAGCCCTTAAAGCCACTGATAAAAAACTTCTGGTTTATGACCATTACCGCCACTGTAAGCAGAAGCTGCAAAAGCCCCATAGCCACATGGTTTCCATTGAAAAACTCAGGCAGCGGCCAGCCCCACATCATATGTCCCATGGAAAAATACATGAGAACAACTAAGAATATGAGCGATGCTATAAGCCTGTTGCGCAACTTCGGTGTCTCTCTGTCTACAAGCGCATCCTGCGCTGCCTTTAGCTGCTCTAAGCTGTTATTTGCTTTGTCATTTTCTGATTCTGTTGCTGTGCCTTTGGGACTCGCTCCATAGCCCGCCTGCTCTACTGCCTCCACTATCTGCGCATCTGTCGCGCTTCCCTCGACTCCCATCGAGTTGGTCAAAAGACTGACAGAGCAGCTCGTCACACCATCAACATTAGAGACCGCCTTTTCCACTCTGGCAGAGCATGCCGCACAGCTCATTCCTGTAACTGTATATTGCTTCATACTGTCTGTATTTCCTTCTTTCTAATATTCGAATCTAACTATTCAGAAGCCTTTTCTAAAATCTCTCAATTCCTGTCACCTTGAAATCCAGTCTTTCGATGGCAAATGTGATTTCCTCATCGCTTAGCTCTCTGGTTGCCTCAACATGTGCCACTCCATGCTTTAAATCCACATCTGCCGATACTCCGCTCATCTTCTGAAGCGAGCGTGTGACTGAGTTCTTGCAGTTCAAGCAGTGCATTCCGTCTATGTGCACATCTGCTCTCGTGACTATCTCTCCTGTAAGCTGTACTGTGGCTTCCTCGTCCTCCTTCATGGCTCCACCGCCACAGCAGGCGCCCTCGCCCTTTGAATGCTTAATAGTCTCCTTTAAGCCCACAATCACCAGTGCGGCAATTATTGCTATTATTAATATTGTGATTATTGTACTCATTTTTATACCTGCCTTCTTATAATACTACTTCATAAGCTTCTGCAGTGTGTTCAAAAGCTCATCTATTGTCTCATCCTTGCCGGCTCTTATGTCATCTGCCACACACGTCTTTATATGATTGGCCAAAAGGACTTTATTGAAGCTGTTGAGCGCAGCATTTGCGGCCGCCACCTGTGTGATGATGTCAGGGCAGTAGCAATCCTCATCCAGCATACGCTTGATTCCACGGATCTGCCCCTCTATACGGCTAAGTCTGTTGATGAGATCCTTATATTCCTTCTCTGACCGCTCTTTTTTGCGGTTGCAGCAACAGCATTTGGTTTCTTTTTCTGTCATGGGTACCTCCACTTGTTCTTTGTTCCGCATTATGCATTTATTTCACATGTCTAACCATACCCCTTATGGGTATCTGTTTTCAAGAGCATTATATACCCCAGCGGGGTATATTGCAAGGGCAGATTTCCTTATTGAGAAATTTTCATGTTATCTTCTGCTCCTCCCTCATGTTCTACAATAACCCGGTCTGTTATATTCTCCTTATTTTCTCCATCAAGAATATAATACTCCCCACTATACGGCACTTTATAGCTCACCTTAACGTCTCTGCTTATAGCTCCCAGTTTTTCAGCTTCTTTTGCCTCCGCCGGCAAAATATATACATCCTCATAACCTGTATATGAGTATATGCTTACCGTTTCATCTTTTTCCAAATAAACAGTCGGACCGCTATATTTTCTATACACCAGATCACGTACCGAATCATTATTAACATCAATTAATGCCTGAATATGTTCAATCATATCGGCTGCAAATGACCTCACCGGCGTGATACACATACACAAGACAACTACAGTCACAACCGCTATCGCAGCAAAATATGCAGGATATCGTTTTGAGCTGTGAGTGGTATGTAATTCCTCGATACATTCTTTTCTTACCTGCTCAATATCAGGCATTTCATGCTGCGCTGCCTGTCTAAAAATATCATTTTTTTTCATTCTGCATCAATCCTCCTTATCCAAATTTTGCCTAAGCTCCCTTAGGGTACGATATAATCTGTTTTTTATGGTTGATTCCTTTACAGAAAAAAGGAGTGCTATTTCTGAAATATTTTTATCCATATAATAATATAGATAAAATATTTTTTTAGTAAGTTCATCCTTCGCAGAAAGATATGTAAACACACTTTGTACTGTTTCTTTTGATATTGCTATATCGTCAAACGAAGTCTGTTGTACAGCTATATCATTTTCATCTGACGACAAAATATTATAATAGTTCATTTTTTCAATGCCACGCAGCTTTTCTTTTAATTTATAATGACGAAAAAATTTTTCTCTTTGCTATTTGCATTACAAGTGCATCCGGCTGCTTAAAATATGATATTCCATGTTTTTGTATTATTTTAACAACCTCTGTATAGGTTTCCTGAAATATATCTGCTACATCTTCAGTTTTTCCACATTTTACAATGATGTACGCTAAAACCTTCTGATTGGTTGAGGCATATAGCTCATTAAAAAAGTCATCCTGTGCCTGATTAATCAATCTGCATCCCTCCCTTCACTATATATGTGTCCCACACCATAGAAAAAGTTTCATGTTATACCATACTTTTATAATAAAAGCATGCAAGCTGTGTCCTGTCCCTCAGCTGCAGCTTTTCAAGTATGACACTGATATAGTTTCGTACGGTTCCCTCACTCAGATACAGCTCATCCGCTATTTCCTTGTTGTTTAGTCCTTCTGCAACCAGCTCTATGATTGAAAGCTCCTTGCCGCTTATATCATAGCTCTTCATTGCGTCAATGAACCGGGCCTAACCGGTGCCTGATGAAGCTTTACCATCAGCTCCGAACAGGTGTGGTATCCTGTCCATTATCTGTGTTCCAAACACTGTCTGTCCGTTGTTTACAGCTCTAAGTGCCGGGGCAATACTCTCAAAGGCCTGTTTTAGTATATAGCCCTTCGCCCCCAGCGAGATTGCTTTTACTATGTATTCATCATCCGAAAATGTGGTCAGAAGAAGTATTTTGGCATCGGGATATTTTCCGAGTATTTTTTCTGCTGCTTCAAGACCTGTCATGCCCTGCATCCTTATATCCATGAGCATCACATCGGGCATATGCTCCTCGTACAGCTTTACCGCCTGCTGCCCGCTGTCTCCAACCGCAGACACCTCTATGTCATCCTGTGCGCTCAGTATTGTATTCAGCGAAAGTGATACGAGATTATCATCATCTATTATTACTATTTTCATGTCCTGTTCCTTTCTTTTTCAAGCCTTGATTTTTATGCATTTTGTATATCCTCACTTCTTCATGAGCGTCACAAATATCATGAAACCATCGTCTGCCTTTATCCGCATGGTTCCTCCTATAGCTGCAACACGCTCCTTTATATTTTTTATGCCTATTCCATCTCCTGTTTCTCCCGAAAGTCTTCTTTCGTCAGCCGATGTGCCGTTGTCATTTATCTCAAGCTGGTAAAAGGCGGGATGCTCTCTGACTATTATCCTGATTTCATCGCCGTTACTGTGCTTAACTGCGTTGTTTACCGCTTCCTTTGCAATTGCAATAAAAGCATACTTGACATCTCTGGGCACATCATCCTCACAGTCGTATTCGAGTGAAAATGCAAATGCACTGTCTGTAGGCTTAAGCTTCGCAAGCGCCTGACGCAAATCGACCGATTCATCGTACAAATCATGAACACTTTTTCTCATGCTGTCCATTGCCGTATCGAGTGTACTCTTTAGGTCTGCGATAGGCGCTTTAAGCTTTTCATCAGTATTTATCACACCGATTGCTCCCACCTGCAAAATAGAGCGCGTAATCATGTGACCCACGTTGTCGTGTATCTCCCTTGCGATACGGTTTCTCTCCTTTAGCGTGGCATTGTATATCTGCGCATTCTGCTTCTCGATAAGCTGGTGATTCATCTGCTCCATAAGCATGTCGTGCTCCATGGACGCATCTCTCATGCTGTGCATCTTCATCTGATACCCCAAAAGCAGCTCTGTGAAATACGAAAGCATTACCGCAAAAGCCATGAGAAGTACAACCTCCAGGATATAAAAAATCCCGGGTGCTATATGTTTTATCTTTAAAATACAGTCCACCGATACAACTATCCCCACTAAGGCTGCAGCCATCCTCGATGCCGTGTATTTTCTCTTTCTGAATACCATCGCTGCATACGGCAGCATAAAAAATGATGGTGCAAAAAATACTCCGGACAGAATATAAACCGCCAGAATCAAATCAAAAGCCCGGTCTGCCGTTTTGCTCTCCTTAGCAGGACTCATCTGCGGCACATCCTGCATGTCTATAAATGTACACACGATTATTCCTGTAAGTATGCACGCTATCATGACGTAATCGACCTGAAGGGATACCACCATAAGCATCACGCATGATAGAACTATTAAAAACTGACTACATATCTTATACATCAAAAGCCTCCATTTCCGTAAAATAAGCTTACAACAAATTCCATCAAACGTCACTATGACAAATGTCATTTTTTACACAACAATGCCTCATCCAAACATAAATACGAATGTGACATTTGACACTTACTTTCCGGCACGCCATATAGTAATCTGTTATTGAGCCAAATATCAGGCTTGCAACCAAAAATACAACATTATGGAGGCAATTCAATGGATACAACCAAAAATGCGATAGAAGTAACCAACCTTGTAAAACGCTACAAGGAGCTTGTGGCACTCGACCATTTCAATCTGACCGTTAAAACCGGCGAGATTTTCGGATTGCTCGGACCAAACGGCTCCGGAAAAACCACAACTATAAACTGCATACTTTCCCTGCTCACATACGATAAGGGAGATATAAAGGTATTCGGGCAGGAAATGTACTCAAACAGCTACGATATCAAACGCGAAATCGGCGTGGTCATGCAGAATGTGGCCGTGTACGACGAGCTGACTGTATATGAAAATATCGACTATTTCTGCGGTCTTTACGTAAGTGACAAAAAGCTCCGCGAAAAATATGTAAAGGAAGCAATGGATTTCGTGGACATAGCGGATTACAGCAAATTTCTGCCAAAGAAGCTCTCAGGCGGACTTTTGAGACGACTCAACATCGCGTGTGGCATAGCACACAAGCCAAGGCTCATCTTCTTCGATGAACCGACCGTGGCTGTTGACCCTCAAAGCAGAAACAAGATTCTGGAGGGCATCAAAAAACTAAACCGTGATGGTGCGACAATCATCTACACCTCACACTACATGGAGGAGGTTGAGCAGCTCTGTGACCGAATACTCATCATGGACAAGGGCAAGGCTCTCGCGCTCGGCACAAAGGATGAGCTAAAGCGCATGATCAAAAATACAGAGACAATAAACGTAGAAATTGCAGACCTGTCAGAAGCACAGCTTGACTCATTAAAGCAGCTGCACAATGCATATCAGGTCAGCTTTGAAAACGGACAGCTTCGGATTTATTTCAGTGGCGGACGCCACAATATAATCCATGTGCTTGATTATCTAGAACAGAATAATCTGTCCTTCGGTCAGGTGTACACGCAACTTCCAACTCTTAACGATATATTCTTAGAGATTACCGGAAAGGAGCTAAGGGATTAATGAATGGACTAAAATTATTTTTTCACAACTCAAAATACACCATGCTAAGCATGTTCCGCCTGAAAGTTACGCTGTTCTGGACACTTGCATTTCCACTGTTGCTCGCCACCTTTATGTATATGGCATTCGGAAATCTGTTTGAAAAGGATGAAATGTTTAAGACAATAAATGTAGCAGTGGTTGAATCTGAAAATGATGACACTCTGATGAGCGTGCTTGAGTCTCTCGATGTAAACCATACTGATTCCGTCAGTAAATCAGACGACAAGTCCGATAGCACAAATTCATTTTCAGACCTCATAAACATGAAGCTAATGGATAGCTCAGCAGCCAAAAAAGCACTAAATAACAAAAAAGTGACAGGCATTATTTACACAGAGGATGCTTCTTTAGTCGTGGAGGAAAACTCATACAATGCCACAATCCTTGAATCCATCCTGACACAGTACAAACAGCAAAAGGACGTATTTACAAACATAGCAAAGACTAATCCGGCTGCGCTTGAGACTGCAATTGCCGGGCTTTCTGAAACCGCATCAGAGTATAAAGAGATTTCACTTTCATCGGGAAATCAGGATGAATACACCAATTACTTTTACGCTGTTTTTGCGATGAGCTGCCTGTTCGCCTCATTTTCAGCCGTAAGCTCCACCTGCAGGCTGTTAGCTGATACAAGCCCTCTCGGCATGCGAAAAAGCCTTGTGCCGGCATGCAAAAACACCCTTATCTTTTCAGAGTATATCTCACTCTTAAGCATCCATTTTGCTGTTGAGCTCATAGCACTTGCCTACATGACTCTTCTTGGCGTGGATTTTGGAAATAAATATCCGGCAATCATCCTGACACTGTTTTTCGGCTGCATGATCGGACTTTCAATCGGAGTTATAATCGGTGCCATTCCTAAGCTCACAGAGGGCAGCAAAATCGGTATCTCTGTCGGAATCGGCATGGTGCTTTCCGTGCTTGCGGATTTATGTGCCAACGGTATAAAGGATATGGTCGAGCACAAGCTTCCTATTGCCAACCGCCTCAACCCAGCCTGTCTCATATCCGACTGCTTTTACTCGCTCAACGTATATGACAGCTACGACAGATTTTTCAGAAACATATCAATCATGGCAGTAGAATCAGTGATTCTTTTAATCATTGCCTTTGTACTGCTTCGGAGGGAAAAATATGCAAGTATTTAAATCATATTTCAAAATACTCAACAGACATATGGGCCAGATGATTATGTACCTGTCCATATTCATAGGTGTCATGGTCGTTCTCACTGCGACACGCACAAACAAAGCTGAAGATGATTATGAAGCCACCAAGCCCAAATTTGCGGTGTTTGACTATGACAAATCATCAGAAAGCAAAGCTCTGACAGCCTATCTTAAAAAGACATGCACACAAAAAAATATTAAAAATGACAAAAAGGAAACTATGCAGGATGAGTTGTTTGCCAGAAACGTAAACTGTGTTCTCATCATAAAAGAAGGCTTCAAGCTTGATGTTGTGACCATACCGGGTACGCAGGCAGCGACCACCTTTGAGTCTGCCATAAACAGCTTTACGAAAACGTACAATACTTACATTGCTTCCGGCTACTCTGAAGCTGATGCTCTAGCCGCAGTAAACACCTCGCTAAGCCAAAAGGCTTCTGTCTCGCTGCTCAGCGGCAAAAGTGTCACCTCGCACTCAGGGATATTCTACTGCTTCAGTTATCTGGGATGGGTGCTCCTTGTCATGATGATTGCAGGTATAGCTCCTGTCCTTCAGGTTTTCTCCAAAAAGGAAATCAAGGAGAGAATATCCTGCTCATCCTATAAATTTGCAAACTACAACCGCGAGCTGCTTTTGGGTGTGATTTTAACCGGACTTGTGGTATGCGCTGTAATTTTTGTCTCAGCTACAATCATGTTTAAAGGCAGCACATTCTCGTTTTCAGGTTTCCTGTTCACACTCAACATGCTCTGCTACATGCTTGTTTCACTGGCATTTGCCTTTTTAATCAGCAAAATCACCTCAAACAGTGAGATACTGAACATGTTTGCGAACACCGTGTCACTCGGTATGGCATTCCTGTGCGGTATATTTGTGCCGGAGGAATTTCTAAGCGATGGCATCATAAAGGCCGCTCACTTTTTGCCTGCCTACTGGTACAACCAGGCTGTAAAAAGTATTGACTTTCATCCGGTCAGGGAGCTTGGCTTTATTTCAATATGCATGGGAATACAGCTTCTGTTTGCTGCCGCAATAATTGTCGTTGCCCTTCGCATCACAAAAGCGCCTGACGGCTTCAAAAAGCATACAGCAGCTGTAGCTGCTCATAAATAGCTCTGCCTCATATAAATATATACAACGAAAAGCCGGTACATCATGCTTCCATGAATGTACCGGCTTTAAATACTTAGCAGTCCGTACGGGAATCGAACCCGTGTTTCCGCCGTGAGAGGGCGGCGTCTTAACCGCTTGACCAACGAACCGTGTATTATAATATCATGGTCAAACGAATAATGCAAGTTATTTTTTTAATTTTTTCAAAAAAATTTTCCGTTCATTTACCTTAAACATTTTCCCTTTAAATGCTTCTGGCTTTAATTCCATTTTCGTCCCTATGTATGCTCTGCGACAATCTATCATATTCCGGCTCCTTATCCCAAAGCACACGTTCTTATCCTCATATTTTATTTATACGTTTTCCTCTTGAGTAAGATTATACACTACTTTGGTCACACAACGGTCACACGGAGCACTTTTCCACGGATTTTGTAAAAAGTATACATTGAAAATGCCGAAAACTGTACAATTTTAGACAATTTTCGGCATTTGCGTATTTTTTATTCGTTATAATCAACTATTATTTATTATATTTTTTGTATATCTTTTCAAACGCAGGCATGGAGCGCTTAAGTCATTCAAATAATTTATTACTGCGTTAGCCTTGTTAATCTTATCTCCTACGGTTTCATTTATTATTACTGCTGAAAGGCCTATAGCTTCATCAATAATCATACCTTTTAAAGTATCACTTGTTACATCAAAAAATACCCTGCATTCTGTCTTTTCCTCTTCCTTTTGATTTTCAAGATTCTGCTTTGTATGTTCTCTATATTTGCCTCACTACGGCTGCCTGCTTACAGCGACTTTCTTCAAAAAAAACAACGGCTGCAGCATCCACTTTCCGTGAATGATGCAGCCGATCTGTCATTACATCGTGTAACTGTTTTAGACTCTGGCTTTGCGACCTTATGTTTCCATAAGTGTGCCTTGATAGGTGTAATTTTATCGGTTTTGGGTAGTCTTGTCAACAGACTCTATCCGAACTTCTGATGCCTCGTTTTGTGTCTTCAAATCATTTATTATCCAGAGATAATAAGTCTTGCCGTCCACATCAAGTTCATGTACCTCATCAATTTTCTGGTCATCAACCGTTACGTTACTAATGTCAGAATAATCTGTGACGCCCCATGCTGGAAGAACTTTATATTTCTTTTCAACAGCTCCCCTATAAACAGCATCTCTGCTCATAAAAAGATCAGCTAAAAATGTTTCTTTCCATGTATACTTTTTATCATCATCAAAATTAATCACCAATTTTCGTTCTCCACTATAATTATAACCATCTGAAACTGTTACAAAATCATAGCATTTTATGTATGTATTTGTTCTATTAATATCAACATCTTCAAATTTAACATTATAATATCCCTGCATATAAACATGAACTACCCCATTATATTCTATCTGACATAACTGTTTTTCTGACTTCACTTTTTCATCTACATCTAATAATGCCTCATCTACAGACTTATATTTATTTGGATGTACATCATTAATATATGACATTGCATTTCCATTTGCTCCACTTAAAAATTCATCCTCCCTATGCAAATAACTCATTATTATACATATACCAATAAACATTATTACAAATACGATTATTGCGATTATTATTTCTTTTTTTCTTAATCATGTTATCTTTCTTCCTTTATATATTACATTTATATCATTCATATTACTGAAGCGCCGGACACACACCATTATTTACAAAATTATTAATAAAATTAATAATTGTCTGCCCTGCACTACTTGGATCATTTCCATATAACATTGACACCAGTGCCGCAGCTGCTATTACCACAACATATACATATCCCATTCGCAT
>ENA-OQNT01000077-OQNT01000077.1-human-gut-metagenome-genome-assembly--contig:-NODE-77-length-26553-cov-4.137932_pt1 | contig 26553 bp, 28 predicted proteins | sample MGYA00242634_ERZ504890 | MGnify/ENA primary metagenome ERZ504890 (study PRJEB26092, sample SAMD00036379) | human gut metagenome | host: Homo sapiens | study: EMG produced TPA metagenomics assembly of... | reverse complement strand
GGCAAAACTACAACTACAGAGAATGTGGCCATTGGTTTGGCTCGAAATGGATGCAATGTATTGATTGTGGATTTTGATCCTCAGGGTGATCTTACTAGCTGTCTAGGATGGAAAAATAATGATTCATTGGAACACTCTGTTTCATCTATGCTTGATGATTATATCAATGACAATGATATTAATTATGAATCGTTAATCTTACATCATGAAGAACATGTGGATTTAATTCCGGCAAATATTGAATTAGCTGATTTTGAAATGCGTTTAGTAAGTGTGATCAACAGAGAACAGACTTTAAGTAATTGTATTGAGCCATTGAGAAATCAATATGACTATATTTTTATTGATTGTCCACCATCTTTAGGTATGCTTACCGTGAATGCTTTATCAGCTGCTGATGAAGTACTGATACCAGTACAGACGCAGTATCTTCCAGCAAAAGGAATGACTAAATTATTACAGACAGTTGGAAAAGTTCAACGTAAGATTAACAGTAATCTAAAAATCACCGGTATTGTGATGACGCTTGCGGATTTAAACACGAATCTAACAAAGAGTACAATCGAAACGATTCGAGAAAGTTTCGGAAAGAATATTCGTGTGTTTGATACAATCATTCCAAAAGCAACGAAAGCGAGTGAAGCAAGTATTTCCGGTAAGAGTATCTATGCGTATGCCAAAGACTCTAAAGTAGCTTTAGCTTATTCGAATCTTACAAAGGAATTGATTAACAATCAAAAAGTTAAGCACAAAGAAGAATTAAATAGATAGGAGAAAAAGTAAATGACAAACAATTATGTTTTATTGAATGGAAAACTCTCAAGAGATATTGAAGTTTCTAAAAATGATAAGGGCAATTCTTTTGTGAAGTTTTGTTTAATTTGTACAAGAGATGGAATTAATTCGTATTCAGATTATATTAACTGTATCGCATTTGGAGAAATTGCGAATGCCATCTGTAGAAAAGGAGAAAAGGATACAGCTTATCATATTGAAGGAAATATCCGAACAAACTCATATGAGAAAAATGGTAAAAAGAATTATTCCACAAATGTGGTTGTAGAATCTTTTAGATTGTTAGATGCCTAGAATCAAACGATGTCCATTTTGTCATTCAACTGCCCATGTAGTAATTGATTGGAACAGTAAAAAAATCAATGGATATTATGGTCAGTATGTTATCTGTACGTTATGCTCTAAAAGAACGAAAACTGAGCCAACATCAGATCAAGCGATTGAAGAATGGAATCATCATGTATTAAAAAAGAATATACAACTCACTTTATTTTAAAAGGAGGTGGCAAACTTGCCAAAATTAGACTTAGGATTGCCAAGCTATGACTCCTTATTTTCTACAGAAGAAGAAAGACAGGAAGCCAATACCGAAAAGGTAATGACAATCCCTATAAACAAAATTAAAGATTTTGAAGGACACCCATTTCATGTAACTATGGATGAAGATATGGCGAAGCTGATTGATTCAATCAAAGAAAACGATATGCTGATGCCTGCACTTGTAAGACCCAAACTAGATGGAACTTATGAAATGATTTCTGGTCACAGGCGTAAATTCGCCATGTCACAGCTAGGAAAAACCGAAATGAATGTTATTATACGAGATTTGGATGATGACCAGGCAACGATTCTGATGGTAGATTCAAATATTCAGCGTGAAAACATTTATCCTAGCGAAAGAGGTTATGCCTATAAGATGCGCTTAGAAGCTATGAAACATCAAGGTAAGTCAGTTAAAGAATTTCATGGTGACGTAGGTACTGTATATGACAAGTCAACTTCGTGCCAAGTTGGCACAAAGTTAAGAAGTGATGTTGCTTTAGCAGATACCACAGAATTTAGTGCTCGCCAAATACAGCGTTTTATCCGATTGACTTATTTGATTGAACCATTACAGGAAATGGTTGATGGACGGAATGAGAATGAAATTAAAATTGCATTTAATCCAGCCGTTGAGTTGTCGTATTTAACGGAATCGGAACAATTTGATTTGGTAAATGCAATCATTGAAAATCAAAGGACTCCATCATTAGCTCAATGTCAGGAGTTCAAGCGATTGAGTCATGATGGTGAGTTAACTGCAGATTTCATTGAAGATACTCTTTCTGAGGAAAAACCAAACCAAAGAGAAAAACTATCTTTTCAAATGAAGGAAATTGATAAATATTTTCCCAAGGAGTACACACCAGGCAAGAAGAGGGATTTGATCATCCACTTGCTGGAAAGCTGGGCAAAGAAAAGATCACGCGAACAAGAGCGATAATTGAATGTAGAAATTGCTTTGTTCGTACTTGTGATTGTTCCAAACTGTTGGAGGGGCAGTTTGTCTTTGCGTGGTGAGGTGTGACTTTTACCTCCCCTAAAACCCTCCTACCTACCGAAAGAATCTTATTACCTACCGAAAAGAAAAATAGTTTGTTATCTAGTAAGAATAAATATTTGTATGTTGGTAAATAAAATTTATATTGAGTATTTTTAAATAAAGAGATGTTATTAAGAAGTATAAACGGAGGTAAATCAAATGAAGAAGTTAATTATTTCAGTGATTAGTACTATGATGATGATTGGAGCAGGAGTAGCATTTAGATCAGATCAAGATATTTCTGTTCCCACTGTGGAAAAGTCTTCTAAGGAAACAAGGAGTGTTGAAAAGAAGAAATTTAAAGTTAGTAAACATGAAGATGTTGACAAAGAGGAATCAAAAACAAATGAAATTCAGGTTAAGGAAGAAAATACAACCAATAAAAATGATTTAAAAAAAGGGAGCGTTTCTTCTGGCGCAAAAAAACAAGATACTCAAAGTAATGATACTTCAAAGAGTAATGTGAAATCTGATACAAAAGTAATTGATTCTGGTAATAACAATTCTTCTACTACGAATGATTCAGTACAACAAACCACCTTAAAAGAAGAAACTGTTGTTGAACCAGCACCTGCACCAGAAACAGTACAACCAAGTTATGCATGTCCAGGAGGTATTAATCAAAATGTTTCCTGTGATGTGATCTTAGATAGTAACTTCTATTATGCAACGTATGGTTCTATGCCTGAAGCAGAATCAGCAGGTGAATACTATTTGAATGATGTGATGTACATTGGGAATGCCGAAATAACAAATTATTCAGTGCAGCCTGTATATCGAAATGATCATAGTATTGCCTATTACGGATTAAATCTTTGGAGTAATGGAAGTTTGATTCAATAAAAAAGGGCTATGAGAAAAAATCATTTAATTTGTATCTTATTAGTAAAAAGGATATATTATAACTGAAGAGTCGGTATGGAGACTATAAACCCATGCCATTGGTCAGAACAAAGACCTAAAATTTGTTCCAGTGCAGAGAAAACTGCTAAACATCTTAAAAGGCGAGTAATCGCCTTTTACTTTTAGAAGGAGAGTATTGAAATGAATAATATTTCATTTAAACAATGGAAATGAACAAATATTATCTTATTATCATAAAGATATTTATCACTTGATATCAAAAAACTTAATCTAAATGAAATACATTATTTTAGCGAGGAAAAATTCTCGCTTTTTTTGTTGCAACAACCTAAAGGAAAGGAAAAAGAATATGAAAAACATATTGAAGAAAGGTAGTAAATTTTTTCTAACAGCATTAGTTATTCTCAATTCGTTGATGAATACTCTACCGGTACATGCTGAAGAAACGACTACGGATGAAAATGATTTAGATACGATTGTAGAACTTGGAAATGCAGAAGATGTATTTCCTGATTTGATGCCTCAGTCTGATGGAATCTCATTAACGGCTACAACAGGAACAGGCAGTATTTATGCAATGATCCATATTGCCAATCAGTATGGATTTGATTATGTACAGCAATTGTATGTTGGGAATAAGACAGTATTCTGTATTGAACCTATGCAGCTTTTTACAGAAGGCTTGGATTATCATCAGGATACTGCAAAATGGGATGAATTATCTGAACAAACTTGTCAGAATATCTGGGAAATCAACTATTATGGATACAGCTATTCTGGTCATCAAACAGAAAAATACTATGTCGCAACTCAGGTTATGATTTGGCAGGCAGTGACTGGAACATGGTATCAGCCTTATTATACAGATGGAACTACAGTGTATGATATTTCAAATGAGGTAGCAGTCATCAACAATTTACGTACTCAGCCCCAAGGTAGACCTTCATTCAATAATCAAACGATTAAAATGGGATTAAATACACCGGTGACATTAACGGATACAAAGGGGACTTTAGCAAACTATTCAATCACAAGCTCAAATGGAATTCGTGCTTCTGTAAATGGAAACAATCTAACAGTAGCCATCACATCTGAAAATTATGATAAGAGTGTTACTTTTTCACGTAATTTCACAGCCCGAGATGTAAATGTTATCTATGGATCAGGTGGATATCAAAGAGTCATTTATTTAGCCTCAAGGCGAGATCCTTCTCCAAACTTCAAATTAAATTTCGATTTGATGTATGCAGATATCGAAGTTGAAAAGCAGGATTCTCAAACAGGTACTAAGACTCAAGGAGATGCTACTTTCAATGGCGCAACATTTGCGATTAAAGATACAAGTGGAAATGTACTTGAAACAATCACGACAAATGGATCAAAAGCTAAATCTAAAAAATATCCAGTTGGAACAACTTTGAATGTATGTGAGGTTACTTCTCCTGAAGGATATTTAACTAACAGTTCTTGTAATACAGTAGAACTTAAATATTCAGGTGATAACACACCTAGTACATTCTCTACAATTGTTAAAGATCAAGTAGTTAAGGGTCGTATTGAAATTGCGAAAACAATTGATAAAGAGAAATATGGATTATTCCAAAGCAATGTTCAAAAGCCTGGTGAAGGATTTAAATTTGATATTATTTTAAAATCGACAGGCAAAGTCGTATCAACATTGACTACGGATGAAGATGGTCGAGCTATTAGTGATTATCTTCCATATGGAACTTATATCGTTAAAGAACATGAAACAAAAGGCTATGATACTTTAAAACCTTTTGAAGTAAAGATTGATCAAAATGAGAAGACATATTTCTATAACATCTACAATGATACGATCAAAGCTGAATTGACTATCTATAAAACGGACAGTGAAACTGGAAAACGTATTCCGGCAGCCGGAGTAGAATTCAAAATCAAAGATGCAGATGATAATTATGTAACACAGGAAGTAACGTATCCTAAAAAGGAAACTACAGATGTATTTAAAACGGATGAAGATGGTTCTGTACATTTACCTTCTCCATTAAAGTATGGTGAATATAAAATAGTGGAGATCAAAGCACCTTATGGCTATGTATTAAAAGATACAGAAATTCCAATCAATGTGGATGGTTCTAGTACAGAAATCTTTATGAATTTTGATAACAAAACACAAAAAGGCCAGGTCTATGTGGAAAAGACAGGTGAGATGTTGTCAGGAGCAAAAGAATCTGAAACAGATTATGGAACTTTGTATACTCCTGAATACAAAGAACAATATTTATCAGGTGTTACGTATGAAATTACAGCACGTGAAGATATTGTAACTCCAGAAGGAACTGTGCGGTTCCACAAAGGAGATGTAGTTGATACATTTACAACAGGGGATGGTGTAACAACTTCAGCTTTACTTCAATTAGGTAAGTATTCTATTAAAGAAACAGCAACACAAACTGGTTTTGTGTTAGATGGAAACACATATGATTTTGATATTGAATATGCAGGTCAGATGATTGATGTAGTTGAAATCAAACAGTCTTATGTCAATGAAAGACAAAAATTAGATTTGCAGATTACTAAAACATTTGAAGATGAAGATAAGGATGCATATAAAGATGTTGTCTTTGGTGTATATTCTAAGAATGATATTAGTTTAAATGACAAAGTGATTATTCCTGCAGATGGATTGGTTGGAACATTAACGATTGATGAAGATGGTAAGAACATTGAACAGTTAGATCTTCCAACAGGCGAATACTATGTTAAGGAATTAGAAACAAATGTAGGCTTCAAATTGGATGAAGAAAAGCATGACTTCACTTTCGATTATGATGAAGATACAACCAAACCTACTGTAACAGTTTCAATGGATCTTTATAATGAAAAACGTCGTTTAGAGCTAGATATAAATAAAGTGGACAAAGATCATCAAGACCATTTCTTGAATGGAGCAATTTTTGAAGTCTACGATAAAACATTAGATAAATACGTTACTACATTAGCTTCTGGACAATTGATGATTACTGGAGAAGAAAAAGATGAAGAGTATGAAATCTCTAAAAAAGAAGACTTCTCTAAAATTATCAAGACAGTAAAAACGGATGAAAACAAACAGGTTGTTTTAGATATTGATGATGGTACTTATTATTCTAGAAAAGCAGGAAGTGATGAAGTCACTAAACATGTCATTAAAGACGGTAAAGCAGTGCTTTCTGATGCAATTTATGGTCATGAATATGAATTTAAGGAAATCAAAGCTCCAACTTCTTATCAATTAGCTGATAAATCTAAAGCTTATAAAGTAGATGCGGATGAGGAAACCGATACAATTATTTATTATTTTGAAAATGCGCGTATCGTTGTTCCAAATACAGGGGTATAAATAGTATGAAATATAAAAGAATAAAAATAGCAGCTGCGTTAGTTGTAGTGGGATTGATCGGTGGAGTTATCTACAATCAGGTTACTGCAAAGAAATCTTATGACTATTCGGATTATTATGTAGAAACGAAAACGACTAAAAAAGAATCAATTAAAGAAAATGAGGAAGCTTCTGGAAAGGAGCTTTCTTTATCTTTAGTTAGAAAAAAACAAATAAAGATGTTGTCGGTATTTTAGAATTTGATGATCGAATTATTTATGAGCCGATTGTACAAGCTCCAAATAATGATTATTATGTTCGTAAAAATATCAACAAAGAATATGCCAATGCCGGAATACCATTTGTATCCGCAGATGGAAATATAGATTCAAAAAATGTTGTAATCTATGGTCATTCTAGTAAATGGGATAACATTATTTTTACACCTTTGATGAGTTATATAGATCAGAACTATTATAAAAAGCATGATACATTTAAATTTATTACTGAAGATGAAACTAGAATATATCAGATTTTTGGAGTGATGAATATTGATTTAAACGACTTGAATGATTCTTTAGAATTTACTCAAACAGAATGGGATTCAACAAATTCATTTAATGCCTTTATATCAGATTCCATTAATAGGGGATTGTATAAGACTGGTGTTTCAGTAAATAAAGATGATCGATTAATGACTTTGGTTACTTGTGATACAAGAGGTAACAATAAGAGAATTGTAATTCTAGCTAAATTGATTGATACAGAAGATGTTTAAAAACTACGGAGTGTGATATTATTTAGACAGGTAAATCGGAATTTCAAGAACTGAAATGTTAGTCAAGAAATAGATGCAACATTGGGTTTTCTTAAGTTAAATTGTGTAATGTGAAGAACTCATACAAGGAATATATGGAGGAGATTAGCTGTGGCAGATAATATTAAATTTGAAATGTTAGCAGACAGCATAAAAAATATAAATTTAAAAGCTGGAAACGCTGCTAGAAGTGCGGTAAATCAATTGATGACGCTTAGAAATTGGGCTATAGGATACTATATTGTAGAATATGAACAAAGGGGAAGCGATAGAGCTGAGTATGGCACCCGCCTATTAAAAACACTTGAGGAACAGATAGCTGAAAAAGGAATGAATTCTACTTTGTTTAAATGGTGTCGTCAGTTCTATATATTATATCCTCAAATTGGTGCGACAGTGTCGCGCCAATTCAGCTTGCCAGATTTTGGAAAAAGTGCGACAGCGTCGCACCAATTCATAACTAAACCAGATGTATTAGTGAATAATCTTTCATTTTCACATATTCGAGAAATAATGGTAATTGATGATGCATTTGAAAGATTTTTTTATGAAACAGAATGCATTAAATGTAATTGGAGTGTAAGAGAATTAAGAAGGCAAATAAAGACAAATTTATATGTAAGGGCCGGAATAAGCAAAAAACCTGAACTGCTTATACAGTCATCGGAAGATAATTGTAATATAACAATGATTACAATTAAAGATCCTTTTACATTTGAGTTTTTAGGACTTGACGCAAAGGAAGCTGTTTCGGAATCTGATTTGGAACAAGCTCTTATGGACCATTTACAAGAGTTTATGCTTGAATTAGGAGAAGGATTTTGTTTTGAAGCAAGACAAAAGCGAATTGTAATTGATGATAAATATTATTTTATCGATTTAGTATTCTATAATAGATTACTGCATTGCAATGTAATTATTGAGTTGAAAAACGATGAATTTAAACATGAAGATTTAGGACAATTAAATGCTTATGTAGGATATTATAAGAAAAACGAGATGGCAGAAGGAGATAATCCTCCTGTAGGTATTTTGTTGTGTACGGATAAAGGTTCAGAGATGGTAGAATATGCACTATCAGGAATGGACAATCAATTGTTTGTCTCAACGTATATGTTGCATTTGCCTGACAAAAAGAAATTACAAGAATTTATTTTAAAAGAGATGGAGGATATGGGAATTTGACGAACGATTGTGTTTGCATGAAAAAGATAATTAAGAGATAGTAAAATTCCAGTTGATATTGCACTTATTTTAGGAAATTTAATAACTGTTATATTTGATTATCAAATTCTTCGCAAACCCTTGAAAATACTAAGTTTGTAGCAAGTGAGCTTTCCCTTACTCTTTCCTTTGTGTTATATTCTCCCATTAGCTTTCATGAATCTTAATATGGGAAAAAATAAGGGAAAGAAAATTTCATAACACAGTATAACAATAACGACATGGTGAACTGATTGAAATGTTTTCGATATTTAACTCTATAACTGATTATTAAAAGAAAATGGAGATAAGATACGATGAGAACAATTTATGCATAATACAACATAAAACACGATAGTATTGATGTTTACACAAGTGCTGGATATATGCTTCGCATTGATTGCTGGGGAGCTGAAAAAGATTTAAAAACCACATATGGATCAGAATGTGCGCTTACTTCATTGGCTGTGGATGAGCCTTTAGAATATGCAAGATTATATCTCGATGGCAATTTACAGATGTGGATAGATTCAGAAGATTCACTTGAATTATAGAACAAGAATAACGGGTAGAAAACTTCTGATGCCCATTTTACAAGGGGTTCGAGTTTTTTATGTCTGCTGGCGCTATTTCTCTGCTGGAGTACTATTTTCGGGATAATGGCGAAAGGCTTTAGCGGTATAGTTAGAAGCACCGTTTCCATATTTTGTATTGGTTATGGTTTTTATATAATCGCTGGAATAATAGTCAATTGTAGAGCAAATGAAATAGACACAGGGGATTAAGGAAGAGTTGAAGGCAGATAAACAGATGGAATGGGTAGCAAATAAATACTATACAAGAGTGTGAAAAGGGAATTTTGAATAAGGAGATGATTTGGCAATAAGGTGCAGTAATCTGGTGGAAAGCAAGTCTGAAAATGGCTTGCTTTTTGCTTTACAATGTGGTTAGTTGATGTATATAATTATGATAAAGAGATAAAATTGATTTTTATATTTTGGTTCGATATTGTGATGCAGTTTTTCTATATTAAAAAATATACGAGGTTATAATGAAGAATAAAAGTTATGATTATATCTTTGGAAATGGAAAATTTAATACTTGGTTCAACATTATAGTTAGTATTATTAGTTGTTCAGCAATATCGTTTTGTTTAACCGAACTTTTGTTTTCCTTTGATTTTAAAGTGAGTTTTCAAAAAGCACTGATTTTTACCATACTTTTTGTGATTTTTTTATTATTGTTTTATTACTTTATAAAACAACGTACTTATAAACTATTCGATCAAAAAATAACATATGGATTTAGGGAACGAAAAATTTTGTATGCGGATATCCATTCATTAGTTTTTACACTATCCTCCAGACCTAAAGGAATATATGATATTGGACTGGGAGAACCATACCTATACATAAAAGAAAATGGGAAGAAAAAATATATATGCAATATTACAATTTATTTGGCATATCCAAGTGTTATACAAAAAAGATATGATATCAATATAAGCAATGGGCAGATAGGAATGTCTCCTGCCTACAGTTTTAACTGTTATGATATAAAAAGTATTTTCAATTTAATACATCATTCAAAAGCAAATATTTATGTGACGAAGAGTTTTCTTCTCTTTAATAATTGGACAATAAACAGATTTTGCAAAGAATACAATATCTCTATGGAAATGGTTCAGCTTATAAATGATGGAAACTAATGTAAAAAATTTGTATTGTATTGAACTTTAGAAAACCTTTTTATGAGAAAGGAAAGCATATGCAAGAATATTATAAAATATATTTTCCTTATTCCAAAGAATATTTATTGGAACAGATTAAGAAGACTACAAAATCATTATGTATTTCAAACCAGGCTTATAGAGATATGGCACTTGCAGCCTACAAAGAAGAGGATAATACCTTATGTATCGGATATGCAGCAGGAAGTATGACAGGCGGTGGCTGGGAAATGCTCCAGACACATATAAAAAGCTATGGGGGAGATGTAATGCTGGAAGGTACGTTTGTGCTTTTGCCATACATAAAAAAAGCTGCACTATTTTTTCTGCTCATAGTGATTTTATTTGCATTGTTTTTTTCTCAGGGAGATTTATTGATTTTAACAGAATGTCTGATTTTATTTATGTTTCCATTATATCTGCTGTATAGGAATATTTCTAAGATAGGAAAATGTGAAGAAGGGCGACGGCTTGTTTTATTATATCTGGAAAAGGTGCTTCATGCAAATGTGGAAATATCCGTAGAGGAAGAATAAAGAAATGATAGGGGAAAACGAGAATGAAAAAGATTAATGAACAAACAAAAAGTTTTTTACTATACGGTATAGAAGATGTGATTAAGCCGAAAGAAATCTACAAATTAGATGGAGCAATCTTGTTTCTAGTATTTTTATTTTTCTTTTTATCTGAATCAGCTCCATCACCGTTTTTTTCAAAAGTATTTTTAGTTATTGTTTATCTTGGATTCGTGATTCTTAGTTTTTCAAGAACAGAAGTGACAGGGAAAAAGGTTTTTTGGATCATTGGAATACAAAGTCTGACGTTTTCTATTTTGTTCTGTTGGGCAGCAACTATCCTCATGCTGACAACTATGAAAGAAGAATATTATAAGAGGTATCTAACCATACTCGTTATCATTTACATACTGGTAATCGCTGCATACATTTTTCTTATAATAACTTTGATAAAAAAAGATATCTACAATCCATCTTCTTCCAAAAAGCTGGCTGGAGGATGGTGTATTACTAGTTTTGTATTGCTTGGAATGGGTGTCGCAAAAGTACTTAGTAGCAGCGTTGAATATACAGCCATGATTAGAATTGCAAGCCTTTGTTCCTATTTTTGTTCTTTGGGTTCTATCTTAGGAGTTTTTCACCTGGTAAAGTATTTTGCTGTCAAAAAATGGGAGGTTGAAAAATGAATATTTTTATGAAAAGAATATAGATGAAAATAATTATAGCATCCAGGAAGAAGGATGGCTGGGAATTTTATTTTTGGTTGGAACTATATTTTTCTCAGGATTACTTTTGTATGGTTTTATAGACGGACAGGCGGATTTTTCAGTTATAGTGGCGTATGGAATATTGATTGCTTTTTCTGGAATCTGTACCCTGCATTTGTTCCTGTGGAGAGTCAAGGTAAATCATGATGTAATTGAATACCGGTCGTTTTTTGGAAAAAAATATTATAAATTTTCAGATATAACAAGAAGTGTACATAAAGAAAATGGTACATTGGAAATATATGCAGGGGACAAAATAATATTCAAATTTGATGAAAACATAAGCGCATCATTGTTTGCAAATAGTCTGTCTAAGCATAAAATTTCACAAGAAACATGGTTGAGTTGTAGAGATAAAAAGTGCATCATAAGACCAAAAGAAAGCCACTATGTTCTGCCAGGCATTTTCTTTTTATATTTGGTTTACAATAGTGTGATACTTGTATTCAATGCAAAAGAAACAGCTTTTGTTTTCCTTTTATTCTCTCTTGTACCGGGAGGTATATTTTTCTATTTTTTAATGGACAAAACAATTGTCAAGGATGGATGGCTATATAGAAATGGATTTTTAAGGAAGAACTGTAAAATAAGATTAACGGATATTACCCAGATGAAAAGAAAAAAGAATTTATTTGGAGAAGCTCTTATTTTATATAAAAATCAGAAAAAAATCGCTAAAATTTCTGCCCGAAATAGAAATGTGGACTGGCTGCAAGTAAAGATTGCAGAAATAAAAAAGGATAAGAAGAAATTAGAACGTAAAAAATGAAAAATGTGAATCATATAGGGAGATTGAGTTTATGGATAATGTCATTAGATTAAGTAAATTTGTAAAAAATTTAGGAATAGTAACAACAGTTCTTTTTTTAATAATCGTACTGGTAACATTTGTTACAGGAAATATGGGGGTTGCAATATGTTTTATGCCTTTTGTATTTTTAGGTATTGCTTTAATTTTGGCATACAAGAAACAAATAATTGTAGTAAATGAAGATGAAATTGTATTTAGCTATCTGGTTAAGAAAACTCAGCATATAAAATATAATGATATTCGTTGTATTTTAATGATTCCATTAAATGGTAGAACAGATGTCATATTAATTGATAAGATGTACAATAGACTTGTTACTCTGGAGCAAGTGTATGTAAATTATGATATTTTATATGATACACTTATAAAACATGAAATAGATCTTGTGGATTTTGGTGAGTTAGTTGAACAGAACAAAGATGTATCAAAGTATGTACCTGCTTTAAACTGGATAGAAAAGAATTTCTATAAATCTATATGTAATGAGAATACAACTATCAAAAATATGTCAAAAACAATAGAAAAAGAAAAGCGTAAAAAAACAAAGCAATTTTTAAAAGCTTTAGGTTGGATTCTAATAATTGCTGATGCGGTAGCATTTTTTATTGGTGGCAAAACAATGTTAGTTATATTTATAATGGTTTTGATGATTACATATGCAGTGTATATAAAATATTATCCATATATATTTATAGAAGTCACCACAAAAAAAGGACAAGAACTGGCGTATCAATTACCATTTATGGGTGCAGCAATAGCAATGCTTTTATCCCTGAATACGAGTAAACTCTTTAATTATGAATTTGGAAACTATATGAAGATTACGGCAATTATTACTGCTTTACTTGCACTGCCATTTATTATTAAATCTTTAAAAACAGATGTACCACAGAAATTTGGACGTAAACTTTCAGTTGTATTTGCTGCTTTTATAATCGCATTTACAATTAGCTTCCCAATAAATTTTTTATTTACATTTGATGGGGCAACTCATGAAATTGCAATTGTAACAGACAAAAAGATTAGCAGTGGTAAAACTAGAGATAGAGAGTTATATGTAAGTTGTAATGGTAAAAGAGAAATATATACTGTTTCAAACAATGAATATGAAAATACATCAATAGGCGATAGTAAAAGAATTTGTAGAAGAAAAAGTGCATTAGGATTGGAATATAGTACGATACATGATTAATATTTATTTAAAGATAAGGAAGGAATATATAAGATGAAAATATTGTTAGCAGTAGTTGGAGGATTATTATTACTGATATTCCCTTTTATAGTTATGAAAAAAGCAAAAGTAACAAAGAAGAAAATACTGATGAAGCAAGGAAAAAATTTAATGTGTTTCTCATTTGTATGATACCTGTTCCTCTAATAGGCTTCATATTTTTTTAATAGGGCTTAGAAGTTTTTATAAATTAAATAAAGGAGAAAATGTTAAAAACAATGATATATCAATACCAGAAGCCTGCTATGCAGATTTATGTAAGGTGGGTTTTTTGAAAGAAACAGGTTAAATTAACAATTATATGGAATGAAAAATAAGCAGAAATAAACAAATACTTACACTTAAGAAGTTATATCCTGAATTAAATAAAGTGTCTACAGTTGAAATCTATAAAATTACAAAAAAACGAAGAAATGGCAATTTGCAGAGATGGGATGGGGATTTGCTGTTGACTTTTCGCATAAAGCAGAAAAAGCGGGGATAAAAATATTGTTAGAAGAATAACTAAAAATCTTGCTAATGTATAAGTTAAGTAAAAAATAGAATGAAAAATAATCATATAGCAGAGGAGATTGGGTAATATGAAGGAACAAAAGAAATCTTCTTGGGGAGCGGTTCTGGTGTCATTTTTAAAGGAATTTCTATTAAACTCATTCGAAGCCCCAGGTCATCTTTATTATGATGAAAATTTAACTAATGAAGGAAAAAGAAAGAAAAATTATATTTGGAGGGTGCTTCTACTGGTGACTGCGGTAGGAGTAGCTTTGCTTCCTGTTATAGCTTGGAACATGTTTGTTCCAGATGTGCTATGGGCAAAAATAGTTACCGTTGTAGTGTGTGAAGGCTATGTTGTTTTTATAGTAAGTATGGAGATTATCCAAATAAAGGATGAGCTAAAGGAAGATATGTTAAAAATAGGGGGATATAAAATTACTCCCAAAGGAAGTATTTCCCTATTTAAAGAAATTGATTTTAAGATTGCTCAAACAGAGTATTCTTATACAATATTGATTTCTAAGAAACCTTTAAAATGGCTTTATAAGAAGTTTTATGTTACAATCTATGGAAGACATGGAAAAGTAAAAAAGATTGAATTGGTTCGAGCAGACAAAAAGTATTCTACGAAATATGAGACAATGAATGGTACAGTCTTAGAAAAGTTGCAAGAAGAAAATAATAGGTTTTTAAGGAAATGCTTAGGTACTCCCAGTAAAAAGAGTATGACAGGCGTCGAATATTATTATGAGTGGGGACAAATACAATCCTTCTATGATGATCGTTCTTGTCAAACAGGAATTGTAATTATGTTTTAAAATAAGGAATATTGTATCTCTTGCTTCCGTATGCAGAAAGATTACATCGGTACAGAGAAATGTGGTAGTGATACACCAAAGAACACAGGCGAAACCTTATATCTCGGTTCCACAAGTAGCGAATCTTTCAAAAGAGAGAGATGGGTAAAACTTCGCTGTTTATATAATAGTAGGGGACGATGTTTTATCCCCTGCTATTATACGTTTTTTAGCATGTTTTCACCAATATTGCTTGGTACCTAACCGATTTTTCAAATAACATCTGATTCCAAGATATACTCCCTGAGAAAGTACGAAAAGCAATAGAAGATTTACGGAAAGTGCTTTTTTAATTGCTTCTCCAAAATAAATGATGACAGCAGTACTTGTCAGTATCATCAGTAGAGTAATAACATCCCAACAGTTTTTCTTATATAATTCTATAACCTTTATTTCTATCAGTATCGCCAGTATCCCTGTCCCTGCCACACATATTCCGACAACCAATATCAGAAATAACCAATATACCATTCCGGCTATAAAAGGATTTGGAATTTTTGTGCTAATCTGTGCCACAGATTGCCCGACCTCAATCGTCCAACCGATAAAAGTTTGTATGAATGACGCTGCATCATGGAAGAATGATTTGCAATCGGAAAGGAGCACATCTGACTGTACTGCCTGAAAAAGAGTGGTTGTCAGCGAATACCATGCAAGAAGGAACAAGGTTGTTTGGAACATTACCGTTTTTGCTTTATATTGTCCTGCAAGTCGCTCTTTTTGTGTTTCGTATTTTGCTTTTGCATTCTGATAGTCTGTCCGGTCACAGGCTTCACATTTTTCATAGAGTACCGGCTTTTCTACCGGTATCTCTACGATTTTCTGATGTGTCCGGGCATAATCCCGTTGTTGTGTTAAGCATCGTATTTTATCTTGACATTCCCCTATCGTGACGTTTGCGCTTCGCAGCTTCTCTTTCTCGTTCCGCAATGCTCTGTCTGCTAGCTTCAAGTCGTTCTTTAATGCTTGAATATTCCCGGCTCTGTTCTCTTTGTTTAATTTCTCGTTCAAGGTCAGAGATTCGTTGAGCTGCGTCTTTAGTTCCACGATAAGCTGGTCTTTCTGTTCCAGTTCTTCTTGTATCTCCTCGGTCAAGAGGAGAAGTTCTTCCAACTGTTCGGCGTTCTTTGATTCTCTGGATTCGTTCATCTATATCACGTCCTTTCTCTATCTGCTGTTCCAGTTCAGCAATTCGGTGTTCTGTTTCAGTAATAAACTGTTTTCGCTGTTCAGTTTCTGTACCAATTTCTGCCATTGCTGATTTTCGTTTTCCAAAAGTTCTATCTTCGTTTTCTGTTCTTCCATCTTGGAAAGCAGTTCCTCGGTATTTGGCAAAATGTTGAGCAGCTCGGATAACTCGCTGTTTAATTTTTGCAATTTCTGATTCTGTTCCTGCATAAGAGAGAGTTGGGTGTCCCGGTTCTGCATTTCCAGAATCATTTCTGCCATTAAGGTCTGCTGTTCTTCGATTTGCCCAATCATGGATTCCATTAAGGGTATAATTTCCCGGCTTTCTTCTAATGTCATTTAATCGCTCCTTCCATAATGATAATGCACCCGATACTTTTCCAAAGGTGTCCAGTATCTTTTGCAATAACGTGTTTTGTTGTTTTATGATTTGATTTTCCGCTACTTTCCACGAACCTTTTATTTCCTGCCCGGCAAGAAACTTTTGTTCAATCTTTCTTGCGTCAGCGCCTTCATGGATGGTAGGAATCTGGAGTTTTCCCTGTTTTTCATAAGAACGGTGATCGACCTGATTATGCAAAGGAAGATGTTCATTACACACCTTTGCCCATTCACTCCGCCACAGTTCACAATTTTTTGGATTGTTCCATCCGTTAGCATCGGTCAGCACCCGTTTCCATTGCAGGCGGTTTCTTGCACCCATCTTCTGAATTCCGTTTTCGTCTAATACAGGGATACGGATTCCATGACGGTCAGGGTTTTTCTTATCCTGCCACCAGTTCGGATGGGATTCATCAATCACGATATTTCCGTTTTTATCTCTGAGAAAATCCCAATCCTTGACTTCTTTCTTTCCCCAAGAATGATCCGGGTTAAAAGGACGCATAGTCAGAAGCAGATGGACATGGGGGTTGCCATCCCCTTTATCGTGGATACTCCAATCAGCACACATTCCTCTATCTACAAAAGTTTTTTGAATATAGTCAGTTGTATATTGAATTTGTTCCTGTCTGTTCCATTCTTTGGGAAGGGCAAATTCAAATGACCTGCCAAGTTGGGCATCTGCATTTTTTTCAATCTTCAATACCTCATTCCATAACCTTTGTTTCTGAAATGTGATTTTAAATTTTTCTAAAGCAGCTTCTTTATCTTCTGATCTTTTGTATCGGACAGATTTTTGAAAGCGTTTTATATTTTCTTCTGGTACTATCTGCCATTCAGGAGGTGCGTTTTCACACATCATCAGCCGAGTGTAGACCACTTCTTTTTTAGAAGTGTAATAACTGATTCTCCCGGTTTCCTCGTTTTTCATCACATCCCCATTGAGATATGCGGAAGCGGAGATAACAGATTTCCCTTTACTTCGTCCGACTATTTTGACTGTGTAATGAAAAATCGCCATGTCTGGATTCCTCCTTTCTGCACATCCGGCATAGATTTCCGGCAACATTGCTTTCGGTTTTAGGAAAAGCAGCATTGCCGGAACGCCCTCTGCGTAAGAGTGCCCTGCGCATAGCAGCCTGCATGGAATGCGCCTCTCTGGCGAAGAGTGCCTCCTGCGGCATGAGCAGGTCTGGCTGAAAGCCCCGCCGACGGAACGAGCCCGGCAAGCGTGAACGCAGACCGGTTGCCACTTGTGGCAAACTTATTGGGACGACCTCTGGTTGTCCATAAGTGCGCCCTTCATGAAAAAGCAATGAAGGGAATGAAAAACTCATCCCCTCCGCCATTACACTTCCTCCATATCGGTATTGACTTCTTTCTGCATTGCCTTTGAGAAAAATTTCCCGTTGGCTTCCTGCCTTTTCAGAAAACCAATCAGCTTTGGGATGTCTTCTTCCTCAATAGGCGCACCGAGAACGGATTCCACCGCACCGCCAATCTGACAGAGCCTATGGGTTCGTTTTTTACTTTCTTCGGCTTTCTTTCGCTTCAGAAGTTCTTTCTTCTGTGCCGCATATCGTTTCGCCTTTTCAAGGCTTTCCTGCTCTTTCTTTTCCATTTCAAGCATTCGTGCTTCATAACTTTTTGTTGATTTTGCCATTCTTACATTCTCCTTTCCTTCACAAACATAAGTTCTTGGTTGCGTATCAGAAGAAGCACATGGTATAATCTTCTTGCGTGTAGGTATATCATGGCTTCGGTCTGATAGAACCTTTGGCGGTTTCTTGGGAAGCCGCCTTTTTAATTTGCCGCAGTTCTTGTTACGGCTTTTACATTTCCTCTATCCCTCAAATCACGACCTTCATTCGCTTCCATAAACATTTCCAGAATATCGGTTTTAATCAGGACTTTGCGACCAACCTTTAATACTGGAAGTTTCTTCCATTCTACAAGCTGTCTTAAGGTATTTCTGCCGATTCCCGTATAGTCAGCAGCTTCTTCGATGGATAATGCAATTTTTCTTTGCGTCATATAATCACCTCCTTATAAATTGCATTATGCAATTCCTGTGATGTAAGTATATCCTTTTCACATCTTTTTGTCAAGCGTTACGAAATGTTAAAAATAAATATTGCATTGCATATTGCAATTTCGGAAAAACAATGCTATAATTCATACATACCGAAAAAGGAGGCAGTCAGCATGAAAGATAAAGAATTACGCAAGCTGATAGGCAGCAGAATAAAACAGCGCCGTCTGGAATTGAATCTGACACAGCCTTATGTCGCAGAGAAGATGGGAGTTACCGCTTCTACAATCCTGCGTTATGAGAATGGTTCGATTGACAATACGAAAAAAATGGTGCTGGAAGGTCTTTCGGAAGCACTCCATGTATCTGTGGAATGGCTCAAAGGGGAAACAGATGAATATGAAACCGACATTACGGATAAGAGAGAATTACAGATTCGTGATGCGATGGGAGATATTCTGGAACAGTTACCGCTTGCCCTTACCAAAGAAGAAGATGCTTTTTCAAAAGATTTATTACTGCTGATGTTAAAACAATATGGTCTGTTTTTGGATTCCTTCCAGTTCGCCTGCAAAAACTTCAAGGGAAATGCTGGTCAGACGGATATTGCCAAAACAATAGGGTTTGAATCGAATGAGGAATATAATGAGATTATGTTCTTAAGGGAAATCACTCATACCATCAATGCTTTTAATGAGATGGCAGACATTGTAAGGCTCTATTCCAAGAAACCAAAAACAGCAGAACAAAGGCTTGCAAATCTTTTATCAGAAGTCTTATACGAAGATTCCGAATCGGTATAGTAAGACAACCGGAGTTATGATATACTTACACGCACGAAGCATTTCATCAGTTCCGATTGTCTAATATCGAAAGGAGACATACGATTATGGCAAAAGGATCTGTAAGAAAAAAGGAAAGAAATGGTACTACCGCTTCTATGTAGAGGACGCAAGCGGCAATCTTGTTCAGAAAGAATGCGTTGGAACAGAAAGCAAAAGTGAAACGGAAAAACTGCTCCGTCAGGCAATGGATGATTATGAGAAAAAGAAATTTGTTGCCAAAGCGGAAAATCTCACAGTCGGACAGCTTTTGGATGTGTGGGCAGAGGAGGAATTAAAAACAGGTACGCTCAGCAATGGTACGGTGGAGAATTACCTCGGAACAATCCGAAATATCAAGAAACACCCATTGGCAGAACGGAAACTGAAAAATGTAACCTCTGAACATTTGCAATCCTTCTTTGATTTGCTTTCCTTCGGGGGAGTTCATCCCGACGGAAAAGAGAGAAAGGGTTACAGCAAAGATTATATCCATTCTTTTTCCGCAGTCATGCAGCAGTCCTTCCGTTTTGCAGTATTTCCAAAGCAGTATATTACGTTCAATCCCATGCAGTATATTAAACTGCGGTATCAGACGGATGAAGTGGATTTGTTTTCCGATGAGGATATGGACGGAAATGTCCAACCAATTTCACGAGAAGATTATGAAAGATTGCTTGCTTATCTGCAAAAAAAGAACCCAGCCGCAATACTTCCAATCCAGATAGCCTATTATGCCGGGCTTCGTATTGGAGAAGCCTGCGGTTTGGCATGGCAGGACGTAAATCTGGAAGAACAATGCCTTACCATAAGACGCAGCATCCGATATGATGGCTCAAAGCGCAAATATATCATCGGACCAACCAAGCGGAAAAAAGTGAGGATTGTTGATTTTGGAGATACGCTGGTAGAGATTTTCCGTAATACCCGGAAAGAGCAGTTAAAAAATCGAATGCAGTACGGAGAACTTTATCACACGAACTACTACAAAGAGGTCAAAGAGAAAAACAGAGTGTACTACGAATATTATTGCTTAGACAGAACAGAGGAAGTCCCGGCAGATTATAAAGAAATTTCTTTCGTCTGTTTAAGACCGGATGGTTGTCTGGAACTTCCAACTACTTTGGGAACTGTTTGCAGAAAGGTGGCAAAAACATTAGAGGGATTTGAAGGCTTTCATTTCCACCAGTTACGTCACACCTATACAAGCAACCTTTTAGCAAATGGAGCAGCCCCAAAAGATGTGCAGGAATTGTTAGGACACTCAGATGTCAGTACCACAATGAATGTCTATGCTCACTCCACAAGAGATGCGAAACGAAAATCGGTTAGGCTTCTTGATAAAGTGGTAGGCAATGATTAAAGAAATTCCCTTATTTCCCTTGTAATTATCTCATAAGGGCAAAAATAAGGGAAACTACATATCATTTCACTAATGGACAGGCGGGAAAGCCTATAAAATGGGGAAAGTTAGAGGAATAATTATATAAATTCTAGTTTGTAGAAGTAAGGAAATCGGAATTTGCGAATATATCCGAATTTATGATGGATAACATTGGAAACTTGCTTTCTCCAAATAATATCTGTGAGACTTTAAAGAATAATCAAAGTGAAATAACAAGAAAGACTGTTTCAAAATACATTGGTTATTTAGAAAATGCTTTTCTATTTTATGAAGCAAAACGATACGATTTGAAAGGGAAAAAATACCTAACTAACAATAGTAAGTATTATCTTTGTGACTCCTCTTTTCGTTATGCAGTCAATGGTACACGAAATATGGACTATGGAAGAGTATACGAAAACATTGTTTATTTAGAGCTACGTAGAAGAGGTTATGAAGTATATGTTGGCAAACTGTATAAAAAAGAAATCGACTTCGTTGCCAAGAAACGTGATACACAAATATATATTCAAGTAAGTGATAATATTTCGGGTAAAAAAACATTTGAAAGAGAATACACACCATTACTTGCGATAAAAGATGCATACCCTAAGTTGATTATTGCAAGAACACGTCATGAAACATATGATTATCAAGGTATTCAAGTTATTGATCTTTGCAGATGGCTTAGAGAAGAATAACGATTCGTTTTCAAAAGCATAATGGGTGCTGTCCAGACAATGTCTGGATGACTTTATTGCATAAGTTAAATCTACAGTGTTGCTTAACTGAAAATAATTAGGTGCCTAAAAAGCAGTACAGAGCATTACCACTTTGGTAGTGCTTTTCTTTTTGCCTGATTTAGAAAGGGTGGTGATGTTATGGCAGAATTTAAATCTCAAGATGAGAAAACTAAACAGGCTTTTTCAATGATTGAGCAAGGAGTAAAGAATGTTTATTCTTCTGAATCTTTTAAACAGTACCTATCCTGTTTAAGTAAGTTTCATAGTTATTCCTTGAATAACACATTATTAATATTGTCGCAGAAGCCGGAGGCTAGTTTAGTAGCTGGTTATCGTGCCTGGCAGACAAATTTTAATCGTCATGTAAATAAGGGTGAAAAAGGATTGATGATTCTAGCTCCGGTTACAACAAAAGAAGATAGATTAATGAATAAACACGACGAGAATGGAAATGTGATTTTAGATGAATCTGGAAATCCAGTCCAGGAAATGCGTGTAGTCAATCTGACTCATTTTAAGACAACGACTGTCTTTGATATTTCACAAACTTCAGGAGATCCTCTTCCATCTTTAGTTCATGATTTGACAGGTTCTAGTAATGAAGTGAAAGCAATTATTCAAACTATTCAGTCTGTATGTACAATACCAATTGAATTTAAAACAGAAACTGAAGATCTTAGTTTTATGACTGGAGCTAAAGGATATTATTCACCAAGGAAAGATAAGATTGTCATTAATAAAGATTTGGAGGATTTACAAACCGCAAAAACATTAATACATGAGTATGCTCATAGCATACTTCATAAAGAAACAGATAAAAATCAAAGCCAACGAGAAATTGAAGCAGAATCGTTGGCTTTTGTCATTTGTGATCATTTTGGAATTGATACTTCTGAATATTCATTTGGCTATATCGCGTCTTATGCCAACAAGGATTACAGTGAATTGAAATCTATTTTAGTAAACATTCAGAGTAAAGCACACGAAATGATCGAACTAATAGAACCTGTGTTTAAGGAGAATTTGCATATGCTAGAAAAGGAAAATCAATATATTACTCCAGTGGAAATGGAAGAATTGAATCATGATATTGTACTTAAAGTTACATCCGTGATGGAAAAGTATAAAGAAGTTATGTCGGATTCAAATATTACAACTTCAGATATTCATGAAACGATTGATCAAGAAATATCGAATCTTTTGACAGATAACAAAGAATATAGAGTACAAGATCATTTGTATCAGAATAATGAAGTATACCAGCTTGTTTTGCATAGTGCTTGTTATGATGCATTTATGAATGAAGAGTTTGATCCAAAACAATCCTGGTTTATGGATCATTCAATTGAAAGAAGAAACTATGAGCTATTCGAAAAAATAGCCAGTCCATTATTAACAAACAGTGCATATTATATGAAATATGGAACACCTAATTATATGGATTTAAATATCGAAATTATTGGTGATGATCGATTGGCTATGGCTCATAACTATGTTTTAAATGGGGATGTAATGGCTGATCCAGATGTCGAATTTACTGTCGATAAAAAGAACAGGATGCTATATCCACAGACCTATCAGCAGGATTCACTTCAATACTTTGAAAGAGTAGATGGAGATTCAGCTCGTGCTCGAGAACTGAATCATTTTATGCATGAATGGCTCACAAATGTTGTTGATCAAAAGTATAAAGTACAAACTATTTATACTGAAGATAAAGAACTATCGGTTAAAGAAAATCCAAATGCCGTAAGAAACTTTTGTAAACAGAATGGTATTGGAATGATGGCACCTAAACTAAAGGAGTTGGAAAAATGAGTAAAAAGTTTATTCGAAAATCGGTTCTTGAAAATGTTAGGACACTATCGGCATTTGATTATTTAAATAACTATCATCCTTCACTATTAGTAAAAAATGGAAAGAAGGATTACTATCATAGAGAACATGAATCATTGCACTTTTCAAACGGCAAGTGGTATTGGTGGTCGCAAGGTGTAGGTGGCACGACTGCATTGGATTATTTGATTGCTGTAGAAGGATATGATTTTAAAGAAGCGTGTAACTATTTAGCAAGTTTAATGAACATTAGTGATCCAGTTGTTACGTATTATCATAAAAAAGAAACTAAACCATTCGAGCTTCCTGAGAAAGATAAAAACAATAATTTAGTGATTCGTTATTTGTGTGAAATACGAAAAATAGATAGAGAAATTGTTGATTATTTTATTTCTAAAGGGATGCTTTATCAGTCAGCAAATTTTCGAAACGCTGTGTTTGTTGGGTATGATGGTGATATGCCTGCTTATGCATTTAAGCGAAATATATTTAAAGATTTTAAATTAGAACATGCAGGAAGTAATAAGGCTTTTAGCTTTAATTATCAAAATAAAGAAAGCAATGTTCTTCATGTTTTTGAAGCAGCTATTGATTTATTGTCTTATATGACATTATTAAAAATGGAAGATATTGATTACAAGTCTTTTAATTATTTATCTTTAGGTGGAGCTTGTGAAAAGATAGCAGCAAAGACGGAAGCTGATATGCCAATAGCATTAAAAGCCTTTTTAGAAAGAAATCCCAATGTTCAAATTATTGTTTTCCATTTGGATAATGATGAAGTAGGTAGAGGTGCAACACAAAAGATTATGATGATTGCAAGACGTAACTATCAATGTTTTGATAATCATCCTATGAACTTTAAAGATGTAAATGAGGAATTAGTAAGCATAAAAATATGAATCAACATTCAAATTGACTATCACTTGTACGCTTGCTAAGATAGAGTTGTAAAAAGAAGTACATTACTAGCTAATTAGTTAGTTAGTATGAAAGTTTGCCGCTGACTAATATGCGGGGTATAAATGGTTGGGTTGACAGTTTACCGCTGACCAATATGCGGAATATAAATGGTTGGGTTGAAAGTAAAATCCTTCGCCATTAGGTGAAGGATTTTTCGTTACAAAATTTCTTCAAAACATTTATTACTTTTTGAAGATAATGAGGATACAAAATAATGTAACTGTGATTAATAAGCAATACTTTTTATGTACATTAGCAATGAAATTGCATATAATTTAAATATGGAGGTGATGCTGTATGTCTACAATTCAAGTAAGAGTGGATGATGATTTAAAATCTAAGGCAGATGCATTATTTAAGGAATTAGGTACAGATACAACGAGTGCAATTCGTATGTTTTTAACTCAAGCAGTTGCTTATGATGGAATTCCTTTTGAAATTAAAAAATTTAATAAAACAAAAGAAATGAAAATTATGACAGAAGATGAGTTTTTGGATAGACTTGCTTCTTCTAGAGTTCAATCTAGAGAAGGAAAAGTAATAGATGCAGATATAGCAATAGATAGCATTAGAAATAAATATGGATTATAAAGTAATATTTACTGAAAATGCAATGGAAGATATGGATTCTATTGTAGAATATCTTCTTTTTCACTTGCGTAATAAACAAGCGGCAAATCATTTTATCGATTCTGTTGAAAATGGAAAGTTCGTATTAAGTAATTCTGCTGAGTCATTTCAACTGTGTTTGAATCCGAGACTTCGAAGCAAGGGATATCGAAGATTGAATTTAGATAAAACTAAATATTTCTTATTGTACCGTACTGAAAATTCAATAGTTTTTATAGATGGTATTTATCATCAATTACAAGATTACGAAAATAAAATTAAATAATTCTTTTTGAGAAAGTTTACGCTTTCTCTTTTTTATTACACAAATTTAGAAAGAGGTGGATTAATTTGAATAAGCAATTTGATTTGTTTCAAAAGATGAAAATCAAAGAAGTCTGTGAAAATATTAGTCGTATGACTTATGCATATATCAATCCAGACACAAAACAACCAACCATAGTACCGTCAAAGCATTATAAAGATATTTTAGATCAGCCGGTTGAAGTATTAGTTAATGACCAGGTAAAAAAGCAATTTTTAAATATTATGTTTAAACAAATGAAGACATTAAAAGAGGAAGAACCCATCTTGTTTAATGAAACACTGTTGTTGATGGATTTGAATAAGACTCCAGATAGCTTGGAACTAAATGAAGAAGCAGCATTAAAGATAACGGCCACAGAATTAGTGGAAAGTGAGAAAACACAAAAGAAAAAATTCCATTTAGTAGATAATGCATATTTGGATTCATACGAAGCAACAAAGAATGATAGTGAATTGATGGCTCAGATATTTAAAGAGCAACAAAATGCTCGTGTTTATTCTGTTGAATTAGATGAGATGGAAATGGAAAAACCTAAGTCAAAAGGAGGAAAAAAGAATGACTTACAACACTAGAATTTATAATTATTCAAATTTAAAATCTGAAGACAAACAAATTGTCCAGGCACAATTGTTAATGTTTGAAACTGTAGAAGACACAATTACAGAATATATGTATCGTAGAGAATCTTCTACAAATATTTTGGATGCAGTTTCTTATGAAGAAGGAATTAAAGCTTTAGAACAAGTACAACAAAATATGTTTAGTGATATTGTAGAATATATTGTTTACGCAATTGACAGTTATGAAGAAGATGTGGACGAAGTTGATACACAGGATCCGCTTTTTGGCTTGTATCAAGAAGTTGAGGATATTGATAATGAATGATTTAGAAACGTGTGATTTTAATACAGTCAATCTTGAAAGATTGGCTTTTTATTTTGAAAAATTAGAAGAAGGGGAGGACGAATAATATGATTCACAATGATAAAGTTTTAGAAGATGTAAATGCATTACTTGATTACAATTCAGTTAAAGATTTCTTATTCATGAATGTAATTAATGCAGAAACTAATAAAGAAGAATTATCTATGGAGCCACATACAGTTATTGGAGATTTAGCGATTGTATATAGAGTAATGATTAAAACAACTGATGATCAATTTTGCTCAGCTAGAGTTACAAATGAAATGCTTGATCATTATGGTATTGATGTATCGCAGTTGCACAATGATGCATTGATTTCATCACCAAATATG
>ENA-OQNT01000069-OQNT01000069.1-human-gut-metagenome-genome-assembly--contig:-NODE-69-length-27651-cov-6.319721_pt1 | contig 27651 bp, 28 predicted proteins | sample MGYA00242634_ERZ504890 | MGnify/ENA primary metagenome ERZ504890 (study PRJEB26092, sample SAMD00036379) | human gut metagenome | host: Homo sapiens | study: EMG produced TPA metagenomics assembly of... | reverse complement strand
GGCAGGCACGGCAGGAGCAGCTTATGCGACAGTTATCTCCCAGGGAATTGCTGCAGTTTTGTCATTTATCGTGATGTTTAAGAAGTATGATTTGCTGCGCACCAGCCGTGAGGATTATTACATGGACTGGAGCGGAATCTGGCGCATGCTCTCAATCGGTCTGCAGATGGCACTCAACTATTCTATCACTGCTATTGGAACGATGATTTTCCAGGCAGCGGTCAATGTCTTCGGTTCGCAGGTGGTAGCTGCGTATACCGCCGCATCCAAGGTCAACAATATCGCGACACAGACCATGCCTACACTTGGAACAGCCGCTGCGACTTACTGCGGACAAAATCTCGGTGCAGGCAGATACGACAGGATATTTAAGGGTATGAAGTCATGCTTTTTCATATGTATAGGCTGCGCAGTTTTAGCGGCAGCAATTAACTGCTTTGTCGGACCGTACATGATAGGCTGGTTTATCACATCGCCTACGGCAACTGACATTGACTGTGCTATGAAATATCTGAAAATCGCGAGCGTATTCATGCTTCCGCTTGCATGGATTTTTGAATACAGAAACGGCCTGCAGGGGCTTAACAAGGGTCTTGTGCCTATGCTTAGCGGTGTGATGGAGCTTGTGTCGAGATGGATTGCAATACTTGCCCTGTCAAAGCCATTTGGTTACATCGGTGTGTGCTTTGCAGATCCGGCAGCCTGGCTTACAACAGGAATACTGCTTATTGTGACCTACTATGTGTGGGAGATGCGCATGAGGAAGAAGATACAGATAAAATAGATTTCACACAAATTGGTTTATTCGTGGTACAATTAAGCCACGGATAAATCAATTTCATTTACAGAGATAAAGAGGCGGATTGCATGAATTATTATGAGCTTTCAAACACTGTCACCCCTGATACCATTGGATACAAAAATGGCTTATGGCAGAAAAGATATGTGCAGATTTACAGAGTATTGATTGTTGTATGGAGTGTTTTGACATTAAGCTTGTTGTTTGGAATGTTCCATAGGGATGACTATAGTTCAGGAATGATTAAATCATGTTTATTGCTCTTTTTTGCAGGTATTATTTTTCTGGTGTTGATGCTGATCGCTGTTGTTAATATATCAGCGAAAAGGACAGAGAATTGGAGCCTTCAGGACAGGCATGATTACAATTTGGCTATGTACAGAACCAGATACAGGAATAATAGGCAGCTTCAGTCAGTTGTGTTGATAGTGATGGCTAAGCAGCAGCTTCTTATGTCAAACTATGATCTGGCCGCACAGGCTCTTGCAATGGTTGATATCAATTGTGTGAAGCTGCCATATTTAAGAGATTATTATTTTTGCAATGCTGCAGTTTTGTTCCTATGTGATAAGCCGGGCTGGCAGGAGTGGCTGGATAAGTGCTATGCTGTGCCGGCGAATCAAAAGCAGATGACGGACATGCAGATTGGTGCATTGTTTTTATCAGAAAATGCAAAAATGGATTTGTGTCAGGCAATTTACGCAGACACCAGGATAAAGCATAAGTGGCCGACAGCAATTGTAATTACTGCGATATTGGTGTTGTATGCAGGAATTTTCTATGGAGTAGGAGGCTTACTGTCTCGAGGATATCACTATAGATACTGGTTCGAGCTGTCGTCTGTTCTGATAACATACGCAGGCTGTATGGTCTTGTCGCTTTACTGGATAATCAGGTGGATATTATTCAGTGACAGCGTATCTAAAAAGTCAGAAGGGGTAAGGCTATTCAGAAAAGTAATACTCATAGTCATGTGGCTGTGTTTGATGGCTGCCATGGTTATTAATCTGATAATTTCATTCATCGGCATGGATACGGAGAAAAAGGTATATGCGAATGGTCTTATCTGCATGAGTACTTCGGATGGATATAGTACTGATGAATATTATAACATCAAGGTTGGACCTTTCCTGAGACGAAATTTGACATTTAAGGAAACAATAAAGTTTGGACTTATAAACGATGATGACAGCACCGGAGACAGTGGAAATGATGCTGGTGATAGTGGTGCAAATGACAGTGAAAACAGCACTGAGAATAATTCACAGTCATACAATGACGCTTCTGAAAATACAGAAAATGAGAATGCAGGAAATGAGAACGCTGACGAAAGCCTGGATACAGAAAGCATGGCCGTATATGATTACATGTCAGCTGCAGGGATACTCTCAGCCGGGGATGCCGGTATTATTCGCAACGGTTCCACAGCTAAAGGTACTTTTTATTCTGTTTTCGAAACCGGCGAGGCTGATGGAAATACGTATGAGAATAGGTTAGTTTATGACAGAGTTTCCGAAAATGGACAGTGTGATTTGTTTGTTTATGAGCAGTTGGTTAGTGGCTCAGATACAAGGCTACTGGGATTTTATGCTGTAAATAAAACCACAAATGAGGTTTTCTCAGCGGATAGAAACTCATGGGGTGGTGTGAGCAGCAGGGAATATCAGGACGCAACAGGAGAAAATTAGGCTGGTACATGTCACATAAACGATGTACTAGCTGGTTGTCTCCCTGCGAATCAGCACAGGCGCTATCTTTTTGTGCGTTGGCGCCAAATCTGGCTCAGGCTTTCTTTGTTTGCGGTTATCCATCTGCTTAACGAGTAAATCCATGGCGGTTCTTGCGATTACATCTATCTGCTGGCCGATGGTGGTGATTGGAATTATGGCTTCGTTGGCAATTGGTGAATTGTCGAAGCCGACTATCTCATAGCTGTCCGGAAAGCAGCCGTATTTTTGTATGACAAGATTCAAAAACATGTTGGCATATGTGTCGTTTGCCAGGAATACCCCTTTCTTTTTATCAGGATATTTCTCATCTATATTGTTAAAAATCACCTTCATCTGAGAAAATAAATCGTTGTACGAATCACCGGATACGTTCAGGCTGAGCTCATAGGGAATATTGTGCTCGGTACAGGTGTCCTCAAACGCACGGATTCTGTCGTATGCCGGGACATACTTTGGCACATCTACATTGATATGGATGAGAATATCACATTTGTCACGTATTAAAAGAGATGTGGCCTGAAGCGCACCCATATAGTTGTCGGAGGTGACACTGCTTATATGCATGGATTCTCGCTCGATTGCGACAATTGGAATGTGGTATGAAGCAAGCTTTTCAGATGAGAGAGTGTGACTTAGCACGATAAGACCCTCTATCTGATAAGCTAAAAGTTCATCAATGTAGTTTTCTTCCTCAGCCGCCCCCTTGTCACTCATAAAGATGAGAAACTTATAGTGATAGTCAGTGTAGGTGGCTAAAAGCTGTGTGAGCATCTCAGAGTAGTAGTGCAGGTAAAGGTTTGGCACTATTATGCCGACAAACTCGCTCTTACCGTTTGCGAGAACCTTTGCGAGCTTATTCTTCTTATAGCCGAGCTCATCAAGCGCACGGGAAATCTTTTCCTGATTCTTCAGTGTCAGAGAGTCCGGATGATTGAAATATCTTGAAATCGTTGTTTTTGAAAAGTGTGTATATTCCGCAATATCTGCAAATGTAACCTGTTTTTTTCCCATGGGATGTCTCCTTATAAAAATTACTTATATTACAAATGTTTATAAACAGTATACAGCGCAATTTCCAAAATATCAACAAAAAAGTAACCGGTTACTTTTTTTGAGAAAAGTATTGACACAGCATAAATGATATTGTATTATCAAATTACAAAGTAACCGGTTACTTTACCGGTTACACAAGAGCGTAAATTAAGTAAAAAAACAAAATGTGAAAGAGAGTGGAGGTCACAGCAAATGAAAGAAAAAAAGCAGTCATTGAAAAGCAAAGTGACATATGTGAAGAAAAACTGGATGTTGTACATATTTTTCCTTATGCCGGCACTTTTACTGACAATTATATTCAAGTATGTTCCGATGGGCGGACTGCTCATAGCATTCAAGGATTACAATGTCATAAAGGGTGTGCTGGGGAGTCCATGGGTCGGGCTTGAATATTTCAAGAGATTTTTATCATCACCTGATTTTATGAACTACCTTATGAATACGTTAAAGGTAAGTATTTACGGATTGTTATGGGGATTTCCGGTACCGATCATACTTGCACTGCTTCTGAATCGTATTCGCAAAGAGGGCATCAAGAAAAAGATACAGCTTCTGATTTACGCACCAAATTTTATCTCAGTTATTGTACTTTGTGGTATGGTTCGTATGTTTTTATCACCAATCGGACCTATGAACAAGCTGCTCGGTATCAGCACAAACTGGATGACAATGCCGGCTGCATTCAGGACAATCTACATAGCGAGCGGCATCTGGCAGGGAGCAGGCTGGGCTTCAATCATGTATACAGCGGCATTATCCAATGCGAGCAAGGAGCTTGAGGAGGCAGCGAGAATGGATGGCGCAAACATCTTCCAGCAGATGTGGTATGTTGAGCTTCCGGCTATTAAGAATATTATAGTGATACAGTTCATCCTGCAGGCAGGAAATATTATGAGTATCGGTTTCGAGAAAGCCTATGCGTTACAGACAGATATGAACTTACCGGCATCGGAAATTCTTTCTACATATGTATACAGAATCGGACTTTTGAATGGAGACTATGGTTATTCAACAGCGGTTGGTCTTTTCAACTCGGTAATCAACGTAATATTGCTGATTATAGTCAATGCGGTTGTAAAGAAGCTAAACGATGGTGAAGGAATCTAGGAGGAAAGTGCAATGGAAAAAGATATGACGATAAAAATCAAATATTCACGGACTGATAAAATTGTTCTTGGAATTGGATATACACTTCTTGGGTTGTTTGTGCTTGCAATAATTGTTCCGTTAGTATATGTAGTGCTGGCATCTTTCATGGATCCGACAGTACTTAACAATCAGGGACTGAGCTTCAACATAAAGGACTGGACTATTGATGCATACAGACGAGTTCTGGAAAATGACATGATATGGCGCGGATTTTTTAATTCGTTTTTTTACTCAATAGCGTTTGCGGCAATCTCAGTATTTGTCACAATCCTGGCAGCGTATCCGATGTCTAAAAAGGAATTTGTCGGAAGAAAATTTTTCAATGTGATTTTTATTATCACAATGTTTTTTGGAGGAGGAATGATTCCTACATTCATCCTTATAAATCAGCTCCATATGGTAAACACCGTATGGGCAATCCTCATTCCGGGAGCTTTCAATGTGTGGAATATGATTTTGGCGAGAACCTATTATCAGTCAGTGCCAAATGAGCTTCGTGAGGCATCAGCCATCGACGGAGCAAATGAAATACAGCATTTCTTTAAGATTATGCTTCCGGTTTGTAAGCCGATTATTGCGGTGCTTATGCTTTGGTCATTTGTAGGAATGTGGAACAGCTACTTTGATGCAATGATTTACCTGAATGACGCAAATCTCCAGCCATTACAGCTTGTACTGCGTTCAATTCTCGTGCAGAATACACCTCAGCCGGGCATGATTGCAGATATCCAGAGTACAGCTGAGATGGCAAAGGTTGCAGAGCAGCTCAAGTATGCTACAATTGTTGTATCAAGTTTACCACTTTTGATTATGTATCCATTTTTTCAGAAATATTTTGATAAAGGAATCATGGTTGGATCTGTTAAGGGCTAACAGAAAGGATGAGTATGGATATGAAAAAAAGAAGCTTCAAAAAATTAATTACACTTTCGCTTACACTTGCAATGCTGACAGGTGTGGCAGGCTGTGGAAAGCAGCAGAGCTTAAATGCTGAGACAAATCCGGACACACCGGTATCAGATGTGCAGTTCCCTCTGAAGGAGAAGGCTGAGCTGTCATTTATCACAAGTGCACCGGCCACATCCACACAGGATCCTAATGAGAGGACTATCTTCAAGAGAATGGAGAAGCAGACCAACGTGCATATCGACTGGACATGCTTCGTTTCAGACCAGTTCTCTGACAAGAAGAATCTGGCATTGGCGCAGTTTGGTAATCTGCCGGATGGACTGTTTAATGCAGGTATGAGTGATTACGACCTGCTCAGATATGCAAAGCAGGGTATTATCATTCCGGTTGAGAATCTGATCGATAAATATATGCCTAATCTTCAGGCAGTTTTTGAGAAATATCCTGAATATAGGACAATGTGTACCGCACCGGACGGACATATCTATTCATTTCCTTGGATAGAGCAGCTTGGTGCAGGAAAAGAGGCAATTCAGGCAATCGGAGATATACCTTATATCAACAAGAAATGGCTTGATTATCTGGGACTTGAGGTGCCGACTACTACAGACGAGCTCGAGCAGGTGCTTATTGCATTCAGAGATCATGCAGACGAGCTTGAGAAAGAGTTTGACATTGAGGGCGGTGTCATTCCTATGTCATTTATTATAAACAACGGTGACCAGGATCCAGCCATCCTCATGAACGGCTTTGGTGAGGGTTATGGTGATACAGGTGACCACTTTGCAGTAACAGATGAGGGAAAAGTCATCTATACTCCTACACAGGAGGGCTACAAGGAGGGTATCGAGTGGCTTCACAAGCTTGTCACAGAGGATTTGATTGACCCTGAGGCATTTACACAGGAGTGGTCAACATATGTAGCAAAGGGTAAAAACCACAGATACGGGCTCTGCTTTACATGGGACATTGCAAACATTGACAATAACACAGATTACGTCATGCTTCCTGCTCTCACAGGACCTGACGGAGTCAGAAATATCACCAGACAGAATAACAGTGAGACGAGTGGTTTCGACAGAGGACGATGCGTACTGACATCAAGCTGCAGGGATACGGCTTTGGCAGCCGCGTGGATTGATCAGATGTATGCTCCAATCCAGTCTCCACAAAATAACTGGGGAACATACGGCGAGAAAGATTCGTTCAATATATTTGAGATGAGTACAAACGCTGACGGTGGACAGATGTTAAAGCATATGGATCTGGGCGATCAGTCACCGGTTGAGGTGCGTGAGGCACAGTCAGTAAACGGACCGCTTGCTGTTTTAAACGAGTACTATGATGTTTATGTGACAGAGCCTGCAGATGCCAAGTGGCGTCTTGACAACATGCATGAGGCTTATCTGAAGGACATGAACAGTAAGTATGTCTATCCAAACGTGTTCATGAGCATAGATGACACCAACAAGGTGTCACAGTACGACACAGACATCAAGAAATATGCTGAGCAGAAAAAGGCCGACTGGATATTAAACGGCGGCATTGATAAGGAATGGGATTCATACCTTAAGAAACTTGATAAATATGGTTTACAGGATTATCTGAAGATAAAGCAGAAATATTTTGACAGCTATCAGAAATCCCTTGAGAGTACGTCAGAGGGCAAATAGGTTACTGTTCATAATTCTGTATTACCGGCAAAGCAAACAGAATTGGAGGATTTGAATGAGCGAATTATTGGAAAAAGCAAGAAGCTACGAGGCAAAAAAAATAGCTGCTACAGATAAAGAGAGTAAACCTTTGTTTCATATCAGTGCACCGGCAGGATGGATTAATGATCCGAATGGATTTTCTGTCTATAACGGAAAAATTCATCTGTTTTATCAGTACTATCCATATCTGCGTGAGTGGGGACCTATGCATTGGGGGCATAGTACGACAAGCGATATGATTAAATGGGAGCAGCTTCCGTGTGTTCTGGCACCTGACGAGGAATATGATAAAAAAGGATGTTTCTCAGGAAGTGCCATTGAGGCAGATGGTAAGCATGTGCTTGTATACACAGGTGTCACAAGGATTAAACTTCCTGACGGCAGTGAGCAGGAGAGACAGAACCAGTGCATCGCATTTGGAGACGGACTTAATTATGTGAAGCATGAGAATAATCCTGTTGTGACAGGCGATATGCTTCCTGAAAACTGCAGCAGAATCGATTTCCGTGACCCTAAAATATGGAAAGAGGATGACACATATTATCTTATAGTTGGAAGCAAGGACTTAAACAATGTGGGACAGGTAGTGCTCTGCTCTTCAAAAAACCTGACCGATTGGCAGTTTGAGACAATCCTTGCGGCAAACAGCACAGGCAAAATAGGTACCATGTGGGAGTGCCCGGACTTCTTTGGGCTGGAGGATAAGCATGTGCTCATCTGTTCACCGCAGAGTATGAAGGCAGACAAATATGAGTTTCATAACGGACACAACTCTGTATATTTTCTGGGGGATTATGATAAAGAAAATCATGTATTTATCAAGGAAGAGCCGCACACTCTTGACTATGGCATGGACTTTTATGCGCCACAGACTACACTGCTTCCGGACGGACGCCGTGTGATGATTGCCTGGATGAAGTCATGGGATGCATGTGTCGTTCCTGATTCACAGGATTGGCAGGGCATGATGACACTGCCTCGTGAGCTTGAAATAAAAGACGGCCGTATCTGGCAGAAGCCGGTTAAGGAAATAGAAAATTATCGTGCAAATAAGTGTCATTATACAGATAAAAAAATAGACTGCTACACGACCTTTGATGGCATAAAGGGCCGCACTCTCGACATGACAGTGGAGCTTTCAGGCGAGGAGTACCATGACTTCACTGTTGAAATGGCATGCGATGATGAGTATAGCACAGCGTTTACCTACAACAGAGTCGCAGGCGTGCTCGAGATTGATCGTACCTGCTGTGGCGTCACAAAGGATGTCGTCTGTGTCAGAAAAATTAAAATCGCAGATACAGACAGAAAGCTAAAGCTTCGTTTCATCATGGACAGACAGTCTATAGAGCTCTTTATCAATGACGGACAGCAGGTCGCAACCACAGCTATCTGTACACCTCTTCAGGCAGACGGAATCTGCTTTAATTGTGACGGAAGTGCTGTTGTGGATATTGAAAAATATGATATAATATGATATAATTTTATAATATGAAAGCATATCAGTAGAGCATACAAATAATAACCGGACAAATTATTGGTCCGGTTATTTGTAGAATAATATACATAATATTTTGACAGGAAAGAAAGAGGTACAATATGGATGTAGTTGCATTAGGTGAATTACTTATAGATTTTACAGAAAACGGTACAAGTGCGCAGGACAATAAGCTTTTTGAGGCTAATCCGGGTGGAGCTCCATGTAACGTGCTTGCCATGCTTCAAAAGCTCGGTCATCAGACTGCTTTCATCGGAAAAGTGGGACAGGATGCGTTCGGAAGGCTGCTTGTTGATGCCGTAAAGGAGCAGGGCATCGACACAACAGGCGTGCGCTATGATGATAATGTCCATACCACTCTTGCATTTGTCCAGACCGCAGCAGACGGAGACAGAGATTTCTCATTTTACAGAAATCCGGGAGCAGATATGATGCTGACAGCGGATGAGGTGGATTTATCCCTTGTGAGAAACGCAAAAATTTTCCACTTCGGAAGTCTTTCAATGACAGATAAGATCTGTGAGAATGCGACAAAGCATGCAATAGCTGCCGCAAAAGAGGCAGACGTACTGATTTCCTTTGACCCTAATCTGCGCAAACCGCTCTGGAAGAGCATGGACGATGCAAAAGAGAAGATAAGCTGGGGCCTGAGTCAGTGTGACATCTTAAAAATATCTGATGATGAGATTGAATTCATGACAGGCGAAAAGGACATAAAGACAGGTGTGAAGAAGCTCATAGATGAGTATCACATTCCGTTTATCTGTGCCACCATGGGCAAAAACGGAAGTATGGCATTTTTTGACGGACATATCGTGGAGGCAGCTCCGTTCCTGCGAGATGACACTGTCGAGACTACAGGTGCAGGAGATACCTTCTGTGCGTGCCTGCTTCACGATGTGCTGGAGCATGGTATCAATGACCGGAAGGATGACGATGTGAAAAAGATGCTCACATTCGCAAATGCAGCAGCTTCGCTTATTACCACGAGAAAGGGCGCACTTCGCGTGATGCCTGAGAAGGGTGAGGTTGAGGCTGTAATTAAGTAGTTATAATTTAATACGATAAAAGAGATTATACTCTTCTTAATCTATGTTTAAAAACGTGATTAAGAAGAGTATATTTGTTTCTTGCAGTGCATAATTGTATTGGCTATAATATCATATATAAAACAGTGATTTGAGACTATACAGGGAGTCAGATATGGTAAAAACGATTGGTATTGGGAAACAGGATTTTGCTTCTGTTATAGAAGATAATTGCTTTTTTGTGGACAAAACGAGCTTTATAAAGGAATGGTGGGATTCAAAGGATGATGTGACTCTCATCACGCGTCCGAGGCGTTTTGGAAAAACACTTAATATGAGCATGCTTAACTGCTTTTTTTCAAATCAGTATAAGGACAGGAGCGATTTGTTTGATTCATTGTCTATATGGGAGGATGAGGACTATCGAAAAATTCAGGGTACTTATCCTGTGATTTTTATGAGCTTTGCTTCGGTTAAGGCCGACAATCTGGGAGATGCAAAAATCCAGATAAAAGCACAGATAGAGGCTGTTTACAAAAGGCACAGATATCTGCTTGAGGGGGATACTCTGACAGCAGACGAAATAGCTGATTTTGAAGGAACAAATACCAGGATGGGTGATGCTGAGAGTGGATTAAAATTAAATATTTTGTGTGAGTATTTTCATCGTTACTGGGGAAAGAAGACGATAATTATCCTTGATGAGTATGATACTCCTATACAGGAGGCATATCTTCATGGATATTGGAATGAGTTTACTGCATATATAAGAAGCCTGTTTAATGCAACGTTCAAGACAAATCCGTATATGGAGCGTGCTATTATGACAGGAATCACGCGTGTATCAAAGGAATCAATTTTTTCAGACCTCAATAATCTGAATGTAATAACCACGACCTCAAGCAGTTATGCAACGAGCTTTGGATTTACAGAGAATGAAGTTTTTGATGCAATGGAAGAGTATGGTCTGTCCGGTGAAAAAGATACTGTAAAAAAATGGTATGACGGTTTTAAATTTGGAAATCACAGTGATATTTATAATCCATGGTCTATAACGAATTTTCTAAAGGAAAAACAGATAAGTCCATACTGGGCATCTACCAGCTCAAACGGTCTGGTAAATCGTTTGATCAGAACAGCATCTGCAGAAATAAAATCTATGATGGAAACACTTCTGGAAGGCGATTCTGTGGAGGTTAGCATTGACGAACAACTGGTGTTTGAACAGCTCGATAACGATGAAAATGCCATTTGGAGTCTTTTGCTTGCCAGCGGTTATTTAAAGGTTGATTCCTTAGAAAAAAGAGGTCTTACGCTTGAACCGTGGTATCATCTGAGCATTACAAATCTTGAAACCGTAAGTATGTTTTCAAATATGTTCAGAGGATGGTTTAATGCCTCTGTTTCGAATTATAATGGATTCATAAGGGCATTGCTTAGAGGCAATGTAAAGGAAATGAACATATACATGAATGAGGTCGCTTTATCTACCTTCAGCAGCTTTGACAGCGGAAAGCATCCTTCGGGAAAATCTGAACCGGAGAGATTTTATCATGGTTTTGTCTTAGGTCTGCTGGTCGAGCTTAGAGATAAATATGAAGTGCAGTCAAACCGTGAAAGTGGCTATGGCAGATATGATGTGATGATCATTCCACGTGATAAAAATTCGCAGGCTGTAATAATAGAATTTAAGGTTATTGATTCGCAAGAGGAGACATCACTGGATATGACTGCGGATAGTGCTTTGAAGCAGATTGAAGAGAAAAATTATGATGCAAAGCTTTTGGAACGAGGATATAAAAGAGAAGCAATTCAACATTATGGTTTCGCATTTGAAGGAAAGAAAGTATTGATAAAGAAGGCACAAATCTAAATGAAACAAAAATTATCAGTTGCACCAACACTCAAAAACTACGACAAGAAAAATCTCCCAAAGGACATTCTTGCGGGAATCATCATCATGGCGGTTTCGATTCCTATATCGATGGGCTATGCGCAGATATCCGGGCTATCGGCGGTATATGGCTTGTATGGCTCGGTATTCCCAATCATATTGTTTGCTCTGTTTTCCACATCACCGCAGTTTATATTCGGTGTGGATGCTGCTCCGGCGGCGCTTGTCGGAGCAGCAGTGCTTGGCATGGGAATAGAGGCAGGAAGCAAAGAGGCCATGACGGTTGTACCGGTGTTTACATTTTTTGTGGCACTGTGGCTTTTGGCATTTTACTTCATGAATGCCGGAAAGCTGGTGAACTACATATCTGCGCCGGTTATGGGCGGATTTATCACAGGCATATGTACTACAATCATACTGATGCAGGCGCCAAAGCTCATGGGCTCTGCGGCAGGAACCGGAGAGCTTTTTGAACTGTCTGAGCATATATGGGAGGCCTTACACCACATAAATGCAGCCGCACTTGTCATGGGGATTGTAGCGCTTGCCATTTTGGTTGTGAGTAAGAGGCTTGTTCCAAAGTTTCCTATGGCGGTTGTGCTCATGGTAACAGGCGCGCTTTTTACATATTTTGGACCGGTAAAGGAGTGGGGAGTGCCGACTCTTTCAGCAGTTGAGCCCGGCATGCCGCGGTGGTATATACCGGATTTCGAGGCAGTTTTTTCAGTTCAAAAGGCCTCAGAGGTAATAGTTTTAAGTCTTTCGGTTGCTGTTGTCATCATGGCAGAGACACTTCTGGCAGAAAACAATTTCGCACAGAAAAACGGATACAGAATAGATGATAACACGGAGCTTTTGGCATTTTCCATAGGAAATATGGCTGCGGCTTTTACGGGCTGCTGTCCGATAAACGGTTCAGTGTCACGAACTGCGATGAGCGAGCAGTACGAGGGTAAGACACAGCTCACAGGGCTTGTTGCAGGCGTTTCCATGATAGCAGTGCTTCTTTTTTGCACAGGCTTTATAGGATATCTGCCGGTTCCGGTGCTCACGGCGATTGTCATATCAGCGCTCATGGGTGCCACGGAGTTTCATCTGGCAAAGAGACTGTGGAAGGTCAGCAGGACAGAATTTTTCATATTTGTTGGTGCTTTTTTCGGAGTACTTATTCTGGGTACGATAAACGGAGTTTTGATAGGAATCATTTTGTCTTTTGCCGAGATGATAATCAGAAGCGCAAAGCCGGCCACCTGCTTTCTCGGTGTGCAGCCGGGACACAGTCATTTCCGCGATATCAGGGAGAGCACAAACATCCACGAGATTGACGGTGTGATTATTTACAGATTTTCGAGCGGCCTGTTTTTTGCAAATGCAAAGGTACTTGTGCGTGATATTGAGGACCACCTAAAGCATGATACAAAAGCTGTCATAATCGATGCCGGAGCTATCGGAAGTATTGATATCACAGGAGCTGACAGCATAGAGTCACTTTACCGCTCACTGAAACAAAAAGGTGTAAAGCTATACATAACAGAGCACATTGCAGAGCTCAACGAGCAACTCAGGAAGCTGGGCTTAGGTTATTTAATTGAGCAGGGCTGTGTCAGAAGGACAATACATATTGCGCTAAAGGATATGGGAATAAACAGACCTTATCCGCTTGAGGGTGGCGTAGATAACGAGGAGCGCAGTGCCTCAAGAAAGCGTGCTGACAACAGAGTGCAGGAGTTTGTCTGGGCGTTTGGCGCCGAGAGTGAGGAGCAGATTGAAAAGCAGATAAAGCTTCAGATAGAACAGCTCAAAAAGACAAAGGATATAGAGGAAATCATGCATGGCCGCTGGGCGCATATGGATGAGTTTGACCAGGATGAGTGGCTGGAGCATCTGGAGGAGCATCTGAAAGAAATCGTCAACATATCAGGAAAGGATGTGCACACGCTTGCGGCAGATATCGAGATGCACCGTCGCGAGGTGCATGAGCGTATAGCAAGAGAGCATCCGGAGCTTGCAGAGCGGTTTGCACAGAGGAGACACCTGCTTGATAAGCATCTGAAGGAGAGAAGGCCTGAGGTCTACAGGATTATCGTGCAGCTAAGGGAGGACAACAAGCATAAATGAACATAAACCAGACACTCAAACAATACTTTGGCTACGACAGTCTTAGAACAGGGCAGGAGGAGCTCATAAACGGCATACTTGCAGGGCACGATGTGCTCGGTATCATGCCGACAGGCGCAGGAAAATCGCTGTGCTACCAGCTTCCGGCGCTTATGCTTAAAGGAATTACGCTTGTCATTTCGCCACTTATCTCGCTTATGTCAGATCAGGTCAAGGCTTTAAACCAGGCAGGAGTGCATGCCGCCTATATCAACAGCTCACTGACCGAAAACCAGATAAGGATGGCACTTTCGTATGCCTCACAGGGGCGATACAAGATAATCTATGTCGCTCCGGAGCGCCTCAACACGCCGCGTTTTCTGGATTTTGCCTGCAACGCGGACATATCGATGCTGACAGTTGATGAGGCACACTGTATATCGCAGTGGGGACAGGATTTCAGACCGAGCTATCTGGAAATTGCCGGATTTTTAACGAGACTTCCAAGACGACCGATAGTCAGTGCGTTTACAGCGACCGCCACGGAGCGCGTGAAAAATGATATAGTGGCTTCGCTTGGACTTAACAATCCGGTTACTATGGTGACTGGGTTTGACAGACCTAACCTGTTTTTCAGGGTTGTTACAAGAAAGGGAGGCAGCCAGAAGGACAACAGTATAATCAATTATGTGAAAAAGCATGAGGACGAAAGTGGAATAATATACTGCGCAACGAAAAAGAATGTGGATAAGCTGTATACTCTTTTAAATGAGCAGGGTATTTCGGCGGGCCGTTACCACGCAGGGCTTTCAAATGATGAACGTAAGCAGAATCAGGAGGATTTTACATACGACAGAATCCGTGTGATGGTTGCCACAAACGCATTTGGAATGGGAATCGACAAGTCAAATGTGAGATATGTGCTGCATTACAACATGCCACAGAGCCTCGAGTATTACTATCAGGAGGCCGGAAGAGCGGGACGAGACGGTGAGGAAGCGGAATGTGTGCTGTTTTTCTCAAAGCAGGATATCATGATAAACAAGTTCCTTCTGCAAAATAAGGCTTCAGCAGGCGATGTGGCATCCGACATGCAAAAGACAGCCAATGACCAAAGAAAGCTGCAGCAGATGATAAATTACTGCGAGACGGACAAATGCCTGAGAGAGTTTATACTTTCATATTTCGGAGACACAACCCCCTGCATCTGCAACAAATGCAGCAACTGTGTGGTTGTGGAGGATGAAGAGGAGGAGACATACGTTGAAACCGGCAAAAAGCGCAAAAAGGCAGCACAGCTTGCGGGGCTTAACGAGCTTGGTGCTGCACTGTTTGAAAAGCTGCGCAGCGTGCGTACAGAGCTAGCTGCAGAAAAGTCGGTGCCTCCGTATATCATCTGCTCCGACAAGACTTTAAAGGATATGTGCGCAAAGCTGCCGCGGGATAAGGAACAGCTTGCCGATGTGTACGGCATGGGTGAGCAGAAGATACAAAATTATGGTGAAGCGTTTGTGACGGCGGTAAATTCATTTGTTGCAGATAACCCAAATCCATCAGGCAGCACGACAGGTGAAAGACCACAGACTGTTTTAAGCGATGAGGAGGCTGCTGAAACCGGCAGCACGAGAAAAAAGAAGCTTCCGTTTTACATCGAGCCACAGAGGCTTGATGAGGTAGAGCTCACCGACAAATGCAGGCTTACAGAGCTTACGAACAAAATAAATGAGCTGTGTCCTGCGGATAAGGAGCACAAAAAGCTTGCAGCCTCGTTTATAAACGAGCTTCTTATTGCAGAGGGATATCTGGAGGAAGTTACAGAAGACGGGAACAAGATAAAGCGTGTCACCGAAAAGGGACGAAGCGTAGGGATAGATGAGGAAGAGCGCAAGGCAAAATTTGGTGGAAGCTATTACGCTATCACCCATTCGAAGCAGAGCCAGCAGGTGATAATAGAAATGCTGAAAAAACACTATGGCAGCATTAAACCACAGGAGTAAATGGATTTTAGATAAACTGGATATATAAATTTATATAAAATTGGATATATACTTGATGCCACATAAGAGTATTATATAGTTTAATTGTAATATTTAGGAGGCATTTTATGAGAAACGAAAAAGTTCAAAAACTCACACTTACAGCACTTATGGCAGCTTTATCATATGTCATATTCACATTTTTACAGATTAAGGTCACATTACCGGGTGGCAGCGCCACATCCTTTCACCTTGGAAACGCAGTCGTAGTACTTGCAGCTTTGCTCTTAGGCGGAGTATATGGAGGAATCGGTGGAGCAATCGGAATGACAATCGGTGATTTACTTGACCCGATATATATCACCGGAGCACCAAAGACATTTTTCCTCAAGCTTATGATTGGTGTTATCACCGGTCTTGTAGCACACAAGCTTGGAAAGATTACATATTCAACCGACAAGAAGCATGTATTTAAATGGACAGTCCTTGCAGCATGTGCAGGAATGCTCTTCAACTTTATTTTTGACCCGATTATAAGCTATTTCTACGATATGCTTATCCTCGGAAAGCCGATGGCACAGCTCAAAATCGCATGGAGCGTGACCACAACAGGAGTCAATGCAGTGATATCGGTGATTGCTGCAACAATCGTGTATGTGGCACTGAGACCGGTGCTCATCAAGGCAAATCTGTTTTTCAAGATTGGCAAAGAAAAATAATAGTTACATAATTTCATAAAAAAAATCCACATACATCATGTTGAAAGAGATGTATGTGGTTTTTTTTATTGATTTTATTGCCGCAACAAAATCATGTATCTTGTCCGGATTCTTACCTGCTCCATTATCATTTTCCACACCTGATGATACATCGACTCCGTCAGGATGCACGGCTTCAATTGCCATGCGCACATTGTCTGGATTTAAGCCACCTGCGAGCAGCAGCAGCTTTTCATCGCGGGGGATATTGTCAACCAGCTTCCAGTCAAAGGTTTTTCCACTGCCGGGTTCGATGGCATCAAACACATAGCCTGCGATGCGTGAATCGTTGTGATACTTTTCATAGCTGTCCATATCAGAGACATTGAAGGCTTTAAGAACCGGGATAGCTTTTGCTGCCTCCGCCTCTGTCTCCGGAATTTCCCCATGTATCTGGACATAGTCAAAGCCTGCAGCCTCAATCTGCCTTATCTGCTCTATGGATGGCGAAACGACAACCGCAACCCTTTTGATGGAAGCATCAAGGGCTGCCATAATATCCTTTGCCTGTTCGATGGATATATTCCTCTTACTCTTTGGAAAAAATAACACCATACCCGCAAAATCAACGTGATTTTCGTTGAGATACCGTGCTTCAGCAGGTGAAGTCAGACCGCAGATTTTTATTTTGGTGTTGGAATTTGTATCTAAATGTATATCTTTATCTCTATTGCTATTATATATATTCAGTGTATTCATATCCTAAGAATAGCATTGTTGCAGGTTAATCGCAAGTGGATTGACCATAAATTGTTGGGTGTTGTTCGCAAGCCGCGGGTACCATGGCGCACACACTATCCCACGTTCGCTACGCTACGCAGCTAAGAGACTGTACGAATTGTGCCAAAGGTTTTCTTAACTTGACGAAACCGTCGAAACTCGCCATCCATGGCTCGATTTCTCCTTGCCTCGGCGTCCATGCCTCGGCATTTCTGCGTTACATAGCACAATTCTACAGTCTCTAAGCAGCTTCGCTATTCGCTTTCGTGGAATAGTGTGTGCGCCATGGTACCCGCGGCTTGCGAATAGAGTACTACAAATAAGGGTTAATACGGATTGCATGCGCAAATATGAGATGTTATAATGCAATTGAATTAATAAAGACAACAAAACGGGAGATAACAATTATGTTAACAGAAGAGATTAAAGAATATATTGGAACACAGCTCAAAGCACTCACATCAATAGCAAGCCCTACAGGTTTCACAAAAAATGCTACAGACTATCTGATGAAGCAGCTTGAGGCTATGGGATATGCGCCACAGCTTTCAAATAAAGGAAATGTCAGCGTGGAAATCGGTGGAGAGGGCGCACCTCTGGTATTGGCAGCGCATGTGGACACACTTGGAGCCATGGTTCGCTCAATAAAGGATAACGGACGTTTGCGCCCGACAACTATCGGTGGTCATCAGTGGAGCACAGCAGATGGAGAGAACTGCATGGTTTTCACGCGTGATGGCAGAATGTACACAGGCGTGGTGCTAAATACAGAGCCATCGGCACATGTGGCAGACGAAAAGGTTGAGACAAAGGAAGAGAATATGGAAATCCTGCTCGATAAAAATGTAAATGACAAGCAGGGCGTAGCGGCACTTGGCATCCAGACAGGGGATATTATCGCCATGGATCCACGTACAGTCATCACGGAGAGCGGCTATATCAAGAGCCGTTTCCTTGATGATAAGCTGTCAGCCGCCATCTTACTCGGGGTGGCTCATGCCGTAAAGGAGGAGGGCTGGAAGCTAAACCGCAAGGTCACACTGCTCTTTACGGTTTATGAGGAGGTAGGCCATGGCGGAAGCTTTGTACCGGCTGATACGGAGGAGATGATTTCCGTAGACATGGGCTGTGTTGGAGCCGACCTCGGCTGTACGGAGCGTATGGTTTCAATCTGTGCTAAGGACTCAGGCGGACCTTACAACTATGAGCTTGTCACAGAGCTTTCAAATCTGGCAAAGAGCGAGGGGCTTGACTATGCAATCGATGTTTATCCGCACTATGGCTCAGATGTCGAGGCTACACTGCACAGCGGATATGATATCCGCCATGGCCTTATCGGTGCAGGAGTTTATGCATCACATAACTATGAACGCTCACATATGGATGGCGTGGAGAATACTTATAAGCTTTTGAAAAAATATATTACAAAATAGTATCATTGTGATACATTATTTCATGTATTCAAACAAAGTAGGAGAGAGGTAAATACACCATGAATTTAAAAAAAGTTCATCATATTGCCATTATTGGGAGCAACTATGAGAAATCAAAGCACTTTTATGTGGATCTGTTAGGTTTTTCTATTATTCGAGAAAATTACAGACCGGAACGTGATGATTATAAAATTGATCTTCAACTCGATGAGATAGAATTAGAACTTTTTATCATTAAAAATTGTCCGAAGCGTCCAAGTTATCCAGAGGCTTACGGTCTCAGGCATCTTGCCTTTGCTGTAGACTCGGTCGATGATACTGTAAGAGAATTGAATAAAAGGGGCATCATAACTGAGCCGATTAGACTCGATACTTACACAGGCAAAAGAATGACATTCTTTCATGATCCTGACAATCTACCCTTGGAAATTCACGAATAAAGAATAACAATTCGAAAGTTACGGAGGAAACATAATGGAATACAGAAAATTTGATAATATAATAATAGCGAGAATTGACAAAGGGGAGGAGATTTTGGAGCAACTGAAAGCAATTGCCATAACTGAGAATATAAAGCTTGCCAGTATTAATGCTCTTGGAGCTATCAATGATTTCACAGTCGGAGTATACAAGACAGATGAGAAGAAATATTACTCAAACAGTTTTAAGGGATATTATGAAATTACATCGCTGACAGGTACAATCAATACAATGGATGGAGAATATTATGCACATCTTCATTTGAGTGCCGGTGATGAAAAAGGTGAAGTGTTTGGAGGACATCTGAACAGAGCTGTTGTGAGTGCAACTTGCGAGCTCGTGATTACGGTAATTGATGGAAAAGTTGATAGAGTTTATGATGAAGAAACAGGACTTAATGTATTCAATTTCTGAACACTTTTTGGTTTTTCATAATAGTATCTACAATTGTTGTTATTTTTATTTGTGGTCGATATTATTTTGCACACAATAAAAGCTATAAAAATGAGGCAATTGATTATGCAAAATGGGAGAACTTTGCAAAAGTAATTAAAAGAGCAATGATCGCATGTGAAAACAGCGGGCACAGTATTCCAGACATACAGGCAGGAGGTTGCTGACCATTTTAATGAACTGGACGAAGATAACAGAAGACTTGTTGTCAGGGGAGACATCAAACAGTGGAATCAAATGTTGGCAGAGACAGCACATAATGCAGGAGTTATTACGAATGAGGAATTTGCGATTTTTCAAAATGCCGGATATATGGGACTATATGGTGGATTAGATGTTGAAGGTATTTTGGCAGCAGTTTATCAGAGTGTGTTTGGTGGAGATGTATATCTGTCATTAGAGGAAAAAGTAGCTAATTTATTATTTAATGAAATTGGTAACTCGCAAGTTGTTTAATGGAGAATGTATGAAGAAGAGAATAACGCTTATTGTTTTTTCGGTGCTAATAATTGTTGCTTTATATGTGTTGTATTGTTTTAATTATATTCCACATAAAAAATATACAAATGCAGATTTCAATATAGAAGCTTACAAGAGCAATATTGATAAAGACAATGATGGCATAGATGACCAAACAGATATATTAAATAATGCAAATAATTACATAAAAACTAATCCAAAATATAAAAGCAAATATTACAACACAGGTTATCCAAATGATGAATATGGGGTTTGTACTGATGTAGTAGCTTTTGCTTTAAAAGATGCAGGATATGATTTGATGGTATTAGTAAATGAGGATATAAAAAACAATAAAGAATTATATGATATAGATGCCGTTGATAAAAATATAGATTTTAGAAGAGTTAAAAACTTAAAAGTATATTTCGATAATAATGCAATAAGTCTTACTACAGATATAAATGAAATAGAAGAATGGCAAGGTGGAGATATTGTTGTATTTAAAAAACATATCGGCATTATATCTGACAAGAGAAATCGAAAAGGTATATGTTTTGTTATTCATCATGCAAACCCATATCAAATATATTATGAAGAGGATATACTGGAACATCGTGATGATATCATAGGACATTATAGAATCAGTTAAACAACTCCCAGTTTTTGAAACTGAGAAATCGGAATTTGCTAAAGGAGATGGTAAATATGTGGTGGTCTATTGGTGGTGGAATCATAATCTTTGCGTTAGGTATGTTTATCTTCTTAAAGCCGGGCTTAATATGGAAATTAACAGAAGAATGGAAATCTTATCGTGCAGATGAACCATCTGAGTTTTACTTGAAAACAACAAAAATAGGTGGTATTCTATTTGCCCTATTTGGAATTATTATGATTATGCTTCCGGTTATTTTGGAGTAATAAATTCAAGTTTGCAGAACTGACCAAAAATACAAACAGTTCGTAAAAGCATATTTTTACGAACTGTTTTTTCGTATTTACGGCATTCTTTTTCTCAATAATAAAATAGGCAATGGCAATTCTTACCAGTATTTGATATTGTAAAGTTACCACACAAAACAATTCAATACAGAAAGACACCACCGCCCATGAAAAGACTACCATTTGAACGCTTTTCTGACAAGCGGTTTTATTATGCTAATGCACCTCCATGTAAGCAGGGGGGGTCATTAACTACTGATATTTCACCCTGCTTATTCTTGTATTAACCAATCGGCTATATCGTGAATTTCGATTCCTTCATAGCTATATTGGGGATGTTTGGTTCTGGCAATAATCATTTTCGGATAAGCATCTCGAATCTGAAGCAGAGGAGAGCATTCTCTCTCAAATGTTTCCTGCCCGGAAATGTTGTCGCTGATCTGAATATAAAACTTCTCGTTGCTTCTCTGAGCAATAAAGTCGGTTTCCTTTTGATAGAGCTTGCCGACATAAACATTATATGAAAATAGATCATACGCTCTGTTTTTTGCAATATTTTATCTTGCGAATTTATCATTGTAACGAATATGCATATCTTCCCAATCCATGAACAATACATAAAATACTTTCCCGTATTGCGGGCTCTCTACTAATTCTTCCATGATCAAGAACAGAAAAATAAGTTCCGTCAGCTTTTCGAAGATGAAAGTGAGTATAGTCATTTTCATTGCCGTTGTCAATCTGTTCCCAGATACTTGATTCTATCTGTTGCTGTTCATCTTCACGAATCAAGTTGCGAAAACTTTTCTCAGTAAGTCTGAACAGTTCATCTATATCTTTATATCCGGACATATGAAGAAATTCATCATTTGCAAAAATTAGTTCATCATCTTCTTTGTCAGCTCTGTATATGATGAATGCACCTGGAAGATGTTCAGAGATATCCTTGAATGCGAATCCAAGTTGTTTGCGGGCACCTGACGGAAGTCCTTCTCTGTAGACCATACATCCATTTTTTCCATGAAGCTTTATTTCATAAAGAGCGGCATCTGCGCAGCGCATGAGTTGTGAACGATTGGATGCAAATGTTGGATATTCTGCATATCCTAGAGAAATATAAAATGCATGTTCCTTACCATGGTATGAGAATGATTTAGGAAGTTTGGTGAATTTCTGCAGCTGTATATCTGCTTCTGCAAAGGTACAATTTGGTAAAAGAATGCAGAATTCGTCACCACCATTTCTTCCAAGCAATGCATCGGATGGGAAAAAAGCTTTCATACTGTCTGCCAGACTCTTTAATGCTTTGTCTCCGTAACTATGGCCATAGATATCATTGATAAACTTAAAGTCATCAATATCAAGGAGCGCAGCCACAAAATGTGTTTGTGGATTTTTAGAAATTATTTTTTCTGCTAATTCATCAAATCCATAGCGGTTATAAATATTTGTAAGAGAATCTGTGCGCGCCAGTATCTGAAACTTTTTCTTATGTTCTTTTGCTACTAACCATACTCTGGTAAGAACTGACAGGAGAAGGCTTATTGTAAGAAACATTCCGATGATGATTATCAGTGGTGTGGCATTTCTCCATCCACTTTTTAGGAGCTATTTCAAATTTCCAGTTTTCATCTCCTATTGTAAATGTATAAGAAACAGGATGATTTATTTGCCCATCTGATTGATAAACCACTTTATAAGTATCACTCCATGGAGCGTCTGTTTTTGAAATTTTGTATTCGTATCCAAAATTTGAAAGTGCACTGATTGAATCTGAAAAAATATCCGGAACACGCAGGATAACAATAGTAAATCCCCAGAAATACTCATGTCCGTTTTTATCTTTCAGGTATATGGGATTGCGGACTGCAATTCCATATCCTCCCTGTTTTAATTTGAAGGGGCCCTGCGTAATGATTGTATGGTTGTCTCTTGCGTAACAGGAAATTTTTCCGCGGTCTTTATCATGGATCAAATCAATCTTACCTGCCTCATTTTCATTAGCCGGATAAATATCTGTAACAACACCATTAGGAGCGAGCTGTACACTTTCAATAGAATCAGACATAAGATTTCCTGCAATTGTTTCAAACTGACGGATTTCGCCATCTTCACTTATTAAGATTTGCTTCAAGGTATCTGTGATCTCAATTCCATTTGTAATTTCATTCTTTATTTGTTCGCCATAGGTGGCTACGTTTAATTGTGCTGTTATGTGTCTCTGCTCTTTTTCGTGGGTGTCTGTTTTGTATACAATCAAACTAATAAGGCATATGCCCAGTAAAAAAATGATAAGAGGCACAAGTGTTTTCTTTTTCACTTGGTTCACCTTATTCTGTTCATGGGAATTATTATAATAAAGCATTATATCACAGAAGTTGAAAAACAGAATAAGTTTTATGAAAAAAACGAACTGTGCAAAATCTTTATACATCTATGACAGAAGAATATATATCGATAGGGATTTGTGAAATCTATATATTTTAAGAAGGAGCCTTGGAATCATCATAAATATCCTGTATTTTTGCTTTTACAGCTTTACGACGTTTTTCTGTATCAGAAGGTACGTGGTGGAGCCATGCAAGATATCCTGAGCGAGAGACACCTAAAAATTTCAACATTCCGAAGACGGAAACCCGACGTCCAGCCTTTTTGGCAGCTTCCGTCTTCTCAGACACTTCAAGATAAATGGCTTCCGTCATTTTCCCAGAATGTTGATTGCTTTTTCTAACACATCAAGTGCATCTTGGGCATCACGTAATTCACGTCTGAGACGGGCAATTTCCTTCTGCTCATCAGATGCATAATTACCAGAACCACGAACAGGAATATCACCTGATTCCCGGAAGTCTTTTAGCCATTTTGTTAATGTGCTGTATCCGATGCCAAGATTTTCTGCACATCCACGTACTCCGAGATCTTTGTGATCCTGATAGTACTGGACTGCATCAAGTTTAAATTGTTTGTCATGTTGCTTTGCCATATGAGATCCTCCTTCAGCATGTCTCTATTGTACCATGCTTATGTGTATTTGGAATTTCTCATTTTGGTTTGTACTATTTATATTCTAGCATCAGGTTGTTTTCCTCATCCATCTTGCAGATGCCACGGGTCACACCACCATTGTCGGAAAGCGTATTCTTCAGCACAAAACCTGCCATGCAGGATTTTCCGCCATTCACCAGATACTCATGAACCGCCTTGAAGCCTTCCTTGCCATAATAATCATCTGCATTTATCACGCAAATGGTGTCTTCAGCACGGCTTTAGCAGCAAGCACGGCCTGTCCTGTTCCCCATGGCTTAGTTCTGCCTGCCGGCAGCTCCCCCGGAATATCCTCAATATCCTGAAATGCATAATCAACCGTAACACCAGATTTCCCGCAAATGGCAGCAATCCGATCACCTATAACAGATCTAAATTCTCTCTCAATATCCTTGCGGATAATAAATACAACATGATTAAATCCTGCCTCTATGGCATCATGGATTGAATAATCCATGATAATGTGCTGACCATCATCTACAGGCTCCAGCTGTTTGATTCCGGTTCCAAATCTTGAGCCGATTCCTGCCGCCATTATAAGTAAAGTTGTCTCCATTTGTTTTCTCCTCATTAGTAAGTAATAAGTTTATGTTCATCTTTATTATCTACAAATAAACTCAAATAATGATATATACTATTTGTTACTATCGCAACTGCCCCAATTGTTTTAGTACAGCACTGGCATATTTAAATAAATATATACGCATGAAACTTAGCTTAACATTATTCACAGAATGTTCACTTGCACCTGGCACCTCAGGCATCTATTCTACTTTCTAGCAAACTTACCCATCACCTTTTTCCCAAGGGCTACAACTGTATTCTATTAAACACCAATTATAAGTAGTCATAATTATAAGCGATATCATCCATCTTATTATAGAAAATTCCATATTAAAAATAGATACAAAATTATTGTAATCAGCCCTCCAACAATAGATTTTAAATTGTATTTTATTGTGACATATTTTTTTATATCAATAGCTCTATATACGAATATAATTGCATAAGATATTATTGTAGATAGCGCAGCTACTATAACACCAAATTGTTTCATAAAAAATAAATTTATTAACACATTGATCACCGCACCTACTGCCGAAGAAACGCCTACATCTTTTGTCTTTTTTCACCTATATAAATTGATCCTAAAAAAGATACTAAACTACTAAAAAAAACACCTATATATAGCCAAGGCATAAGTGAGTATGCATTATTATACTTGCTATTTATTAAAATCTTAAAGATAATTGGACCTACACATATAAGTAACAACATAAGTCCTACCATAACATTATAAAAGCTTTTAAAAAAAAGCGAATAATAATCACTACTTTTCTCATCCTTTGTAAGTTTTGATGTATTCTCAGTCCATGCTAAATTAAAAATGCCATAAAAAGAATTAAACAAATTAGGAACCTTATTCGCAACAGCATATACCGCAGTCACTTCTACTCCAAGCATTCCCGAAACAAAAAATCTATCTGACAAATTAACAATCCACAAAGCAGCGGAGCTTATAACCATTGGTATGGAATATGCTAATAATACCTTCAATACTTTTTTATCAAAACTGGCTAAACATATATATGAATACAACTTATCCTTTACTAGCAAAAAAACTGCTGATAAGACATAGGAGATAATCATTGACACAACAACATTATATATACTTAGTGTCTTATTCAATAATAATTCGCACACTAAAACAGCCAAAAAACATACTGAATAACATATATATGCCATAGAGTACGAAACATTGTCTCCTAACCCTCTCACTGTTTGCCCAGCCCAAGTCAATAGCATTTCAAAGAAATATGCAAGGAAAAAAATTGTTGACAGATAGATACTTTTTGTATATAAGTACCAACACCCCACTACAGGCAATGAAAAAATTACGAATATCAATATTAAGAAATAAAAACTATCTGTGATAATATTTTCTTTATTTATTTTATTCTCTATCAGGTATCTAAATACTCCTTGCTGAATCTGGAGACTAAACATCGGTATACAAAAACTTGCAACACTTATGGTGAGCTCATACAATCCATAATCTCTCTGTGTCAAATATGTTGTTAAAATAGGTAATATAATAAAGGCCAAAAACTTAGGAACGATTTGCCCAATTGATAATATCAACGTACTTTTTAGCAACTCACCATTTCTATCTTTCATAATCTATTCCTCTTATTTAATCAATTCACTTATAGTTTGAGCATTATCACACAATTCCTTTGCTCTATTCCGAATTTTATCTCTGGTCTCATCTCCGCCTTGGATAACAATACTTGTGTCCTGAACAATACTCATAATTTCTTCATCAGACGGCAAAACAGGATATTCAACAACATTCTCGTATTTTAATAATTCCTGAAGACTTTTTGTTTTATGTGAATTGGAAGCCATAAATACACATGGAGTTCCACCCAATGAGGCTAAAATAGCCGGATGATATCGACCTGAAACAAAGGCTCTTGCATTTGCCAAAATTTTTCCTGCTGCAATAATAGGCGTGTCTATGGGAATCAATTTTGTATTTGTTTTCTCTGCTACCTCCCTTAAAAAATAATCCCCTTCACAAACCTCAACAACGTATATTTCCTTTTTTAGTGTTTTTAATTTATTAACTAAATTACAGTATGTCATTACTATTTTATCTTTATCCTTTGTTTCAAGGCTAAGAGATGACGAACCAGCCACGCAAATATACTCTTTAGTAAAATCATAGCTATTAAATGTACTATCTGTAGCACCTGACGGTCCCATAAAATACCTACCATTATTTATATTAAAACCATCATTTATGTATTTATACCAAGTAAATAATGCATCTGGTCTCAATTCGATATGTGAATTGGGAAAATATTTTTTCGCATAATCCAATGACTCGTATTCTCTAATCTGTACGACTTCACATTTTGCAAATAATTCTTTAGCAATCTCAATTGTCTTCATATTAGTTGCTGTATATGGATCATCTGACAACATTCCATTTAAATAGTAAACTTTTTTTCCCATTTTTAAAGCCCAATGCATTAACATCATTTCAACTAGGCATTCTCTCCATGGCGGTGTTGCAAAAATAAACGAACCTTCACCGTTTACCACCAATGCATCAAAATCATATTGCGTTAAATCAAATTCCTTTAAATTCGGATTAGCAGGCAAGCATCTAAGTAGATTATCTATAGACTTATCCAAATCATATCCAATAAAATCAAAATTGCTAAAAAAATATTTATGTCTTTTTATCATTCTTGCAAACAGATAAAATCCTGTTTTTAATGAATCCCAGTTTTTTATTCTTCCTAATTTTTCATAAAATTTCTTTGTATAAATTTTTGTGAAAAAAAAGCTCACCATTATCAAAGTTTGTGTATTTACCAGACACAACACCTACTATTTCATTTTTCTCAGAAATTAATTGTGATAATGCCGTGCTTTGTTGCTCTACAGCCAAAATTTCCACGATTTCTATTATCACCTACATATACAACCTTCATCATATTC